>Ga0070740_10003600_pt1 | contig 16245 bp, 4 predicted proteins | sample Coa_R2_FD_67286 | JGI IMG/M metagenome (GOLD analysis project Ga0070740, IMG submission 67286) | Surface soil microbial communities from Centralia Pennsylvania, which are recovering from an underground coalmine fire - Coalmine... | ecosystem: Environmental > Terrestrial > Soil > Unclassified ... | reverse complement strand
ATTGACCACCACCATGTCCTCGGCGGAGGCCGCCAGCGGCGCGAGCGCCATGGCCGCCAGCAGCCCGCATGCGCAATGTTCGATCCATCTCATGTCCGCCCCCTTGCGGCCGCTGCCGCCTTGTTTGCATCCGGCGCCGCCGCGATATCGACGGCCGCCGCACCGTCACCGATCAAGGTGAAGGCCGCCCAGTTGTAGGGATGCGCGGTGCCGGGCTCCGCTATGAGCTGAAGCTGCGCCTGGCGCAGTGCCCGCGCGAGTCCCTTGCCGCCGTCGCGCCCCAGATTCGCGAACAGCGCGGTCATCAGCTTCACCGTCGAGAGCGACGGCACCTCCCAGTTGCTCGCCAGCACCGCGCGCGCGCCGGCATTGAAGAAGGCGCCGGCCAGGCTCTCGAGCGCCTCGCCGCCGAACTTGCCGCCGCTCGCCGCAGTATTGCACGCGGACAGCACCACGAGATCCGCGTCGAGCTTCAATCCCGCGATCTCGCTGGTCTCGAGCAGCCCGTCCTGGTCGATGGAGCGCGCCTGTGCGGCGGGCGGCGACAGCACCAGCGCCGGCTCGGCTTGACAATGCAGCTCACCCGGCAGCAAGCCATGCGTCGCGAAATAGAGCACGCGATACCGATCGAGCTTGTGCGCCCGCAGATTGGCCTCGCTGGCATTGGCGCCGAGGAGCAGCGCGTCGTCCCCGGCACCCAGCACACGCGCGACCGACCGCACTTCGCCCGCCGTCTCCTTGAGCGGCGGCAGCGCACGCAGCAGGTTGGCCTCGATCGGGCCCTTCTCGCGGCACCGCGTGGCGAGCGTGTCGAGACCATCGCTCGCGGCGTTGCCGCCGAAGCTTGGATCGGCGACCGCGAGCAGTGGGCTGGGGGCGGCCTTGTGGCGCGCGTCCGCCGCGCGCAGCGAGAGGAACGCGCGCGGCGATGGGACCTCGCTCACCGCCATACGCCGCACCAGCCACGGCACCTCGGCATAGGAGCGGCGCGCGGCATCGGTGGGCGCGCTCGTCACCAGGAGCGCGAACGGCAGGCTCGCCAGCGCCCCCGCCGGCGCGACGACGAGGTGATCGACACCGCGGAGCTGCGCTTCGATCGGGCCGAGCAGCTTGCGATAGAGCTCGTACGAGGCCCGGACGTCGAACTCGGCGACGCTACCGAGGCGCGGCCGCATCGCCCGGCGCAGCTCGCTCACATCGCTTTGCAGCTTCGCCTCGGTCAAGTCGAGCGGCGCGAGCGTCAGACCCCGCGGCGTCACCAGCAGCACGAAGGAACCGCGCGTGCCAACCACGAAGGAGAGGAACGCTTCGTCCTGCCCCAGCCGATGCTGGAGCTCCGCCAGCTCGGCCGGTCCCGGTTCGGCGAAGTTCGCATAATCCTTGAACGAGCCCCTGATCTGGTCCGCCAGCGCATTGGCCTGCTCGTCCGCAGCCTTCATCTCGTCGAGAAGGCCGCGCTCGCGCACCGCGTCGCGGCGCTCGTCGGGCTTCGCGGTCTCGGCGGCGAGCTGCATGCGCAAGGCATCGCGCCGCCGCTGCGCCTCCTGCGCCCGCCGCAGCAGGTCGGCGAGCGCCGGGTCGTCCGCCGCGAGCCGCTCGGCCGCGCGCGCGATGCTGCGACCTTCCACATCCGATCCGATGAGCTGACTGGCGCGGAATGCATCGGCATCGAGGGCCGCGGCCTCCTTCGGGTTTCGCTTGGCGACGGCGGCGGCGGCCGTCAGGAACGGCACGATCTGGTCCGGGGTGATCGTCTCGCGCGCGACCTTGTCCTGCGCGAGGATCTTGAGCGCGGGCCGGAACGAATCGACCGCGGGCCCATAGACCTGTTGATCGACGTAGAACGTGCCGAGCCGCATCTCCGCGAGCGCGGTTGGCGAGGTATTGCCGAACAGCGTCTGCTCCATCGTGACGGCTTCGCGGAATTGCCGCTCCGCCGGTACGACGCGGCCACGGCGCGCGTCGATCTGTGCCATCAGCGACACCGCCTCCGGGCGCCACCAGAGCGGCAGGCTCGGCTCGTCGGTGACGATCCGTAGCACCTCGGTCGCATCGGCCAGCGCGGTGGCCATGTCGCCGAGCTGCAGCGCCATCGTCGCCTCTATGCGCAGGCTGTGCGCAAGCTCGCCCCGGCTCGCGGCCAGGATGCCCTCGCCGCCATTCGATTGCGCGAGCGCGGCGCGGCGCATCTGCGTCGCCGCCCGCGCAAATTTCAGCGCATCGGCGAATTTCTGCTGATTCGCCGCGTCGAGCGCGCGATAGGCGGCAAAGCGCGCCTTCGCTGCGGCGTCGGGCGAGGCGTCGATGATCGGTTCGGCGCGGCGGAACAAGCTCTCCGCCTCGTCGAACCGTCCCTGGTTGCTGACCTGCAGCGCAAGCTCGGCCAGGGTTTCGCCGACCGCCGCGCCATTGGAACCGAACAGCCGCGTCTGGATCTCGAGCACGCGCCGATACGAAGACTCCGCAGCGGCATAGTCGCGCGCAGCGGCGTCGAGCCGCGCAACTTCGATCAGCGCTTTGTAGCTCACGATGTCGACGCCGCCGGCATGCTCGAGCACCGATGGATCGCGCGCCTCGACCAGCCGGAACGCCGCCTCGGTCTCATCGGGCGAAAGCGGCCGCCCCGAGCGCGCGGCGATCGCGGCCAGGAGCACGGGCAGGGTCGTCGGCCGCCCCTCGGCTTCGAAGAGCACGCGGCCCTCGACCATCACCAACACGATCCGTGCGCCGGAATTGGGCGCGGCGCAGAAATAGACGAGCCCGTCGCCCTGGCCGCCGAGCTTGCTGCCATCGTCGCAGCCACTGGTCGCAGGCCGTGCGCCGAGCGTGCCCGGAACCGACCGCGCCGCCGCCTCGATCGCCGCGGCGCGCGCCGCCCTGGCGTCCAGCAGCGGGGTGGCGAGCGGGACGATCGAGAGCATGCCGGCGACCGCGTTCTCGGCGCCGCAGCGGATCGGGAGCTGGGCCGGGCCGCCGCCGGATGCGGCATTGCCGGGCTCGTCCCAGCTGCAGCTGTCGCCGGCGAGCGTCTTGCCGAGCGGCGCGTCCGCGGCCTTCGCGCTCGCGCCGCCCGCAAGTAGCAGCGCCGCGGCAAGGCCCGCGAGCAGCCACCGCGCACTCATTGCCAGCCCCACAGCGCCTCGTTGCCCCAGCTCGAGTAGGGCTCGTCGGCGGGCTCGACCGCTTGCGGCGTGTCGCGGGCAGTGGTCGACGCGAGCGTCACCGTGAGAAGTCCGCCAACGAACACGTTCTGGCCCAGCACGTGGCCGGCGTTCCGCGGCACGCCCGGCGTGCCGGAGAGCGAGCGCGCGAGACCGGAGCTGAGATCGGCGGTCTCCTGGGTGAGTCCGCCCGATCCGGCGCCGCCGCCCTGCTGCCCGAGCGCCCCGGTTCCGCTGCCGCCGAACCCGCCGCTCATCGCCTCGATTGGCCCGGCGGTTTCGCCCGAGCCCGGCGCGATCTGGTTCAGACTGCCGGCGAGAGAGTCGCCGGATCCCGCGAGGCCGCTTTGCAGCCCGGCGGCGTGCGCCACGGCAAACAGCGATGAGATCGACACCGGCAGGGTCGGCACGCTCGCCTGGATATCGGCGGGCGCGAAGTCGGCCGGGAACTGCGTCACGCCGTTGAGCGTGGTCGTGCCCGACACCGTGCCGTGCCCAGTCTCGTTGAAGATGCTGGCGTCTGCGGCGGTACCGGGATGTTGATCGAGCGTCGCGACGGTGATGGTGATGTCGCCGCTGACATTGCCGAACCCGGATTTGCCGGCATCGCCATTGCCGATCTGGGCATAGGCGAAGCTCCCGGTATTGCCGCCGCCGAGCAATGCGGTGCCGTTGTCGCCCGCGACATTGATGGTGATGTCGCCGCCCTGCGTGATGCCGCCGGGCGCGGTGGTCCCGACATTGCCGGCGAACCCGCCATTGCCGATCTGCGCATAGGCGTCGCCCACGATCTGGAGCGCGCCGTCGGAGCTGGTGCTGCCGACGCTCACGGTGATGTCGCCCATTTCGGTAATCGAGCCGCCGCCGGAGAGCGTCGCGCCGTCGTTGGTCTGGAATCCGCCATTGCCGATCTGCGCATAGGCTTGCGGCCCGGCGCCGCTCAGCGTCAGCGTGCCTGCCGCGGCCACGTCGATCCTGCCGCTATAGGTGATCGAGCCGCTGCCGATCGCGGCATCGTGCGCCGCGCCGAGCCCGCCATGGCCGATCTGCGCGTAGGCGCCGCCGCCGCTCCCGCCCGCCAGCGCGACGACCGTGCCAGAGACCGAGATCGCGCCGGTGTCGCTCACCGTGCCGGTCGCAGCCTGGTTCGAGAAGGCGCCGCCATGGCCGATCTGCGCATAGGCGAACCCGCCGCTCCCGCCCGCCAGCATCACGTTGCCGCCTGCGGCGAGCGTGATCGCGCCGCTCTCGCTGCCGGTCATGCCCTCGCCGCCATGGCCGATCTGCGCGTAGCCGCCGGTGATGGCGCCGCCGCCCAGCGTGATCGAGCCGGTGACGTTGGCGACGATGTCGCCGGTGGCGCCGCCGCCGGCATAGCCGAGCTGCGCCGCGCCGTTGGTCGCCTGCAGCGTCAGGCTCGCTGCGGTGATTCTGGTCGTGCCGCCGGCGCTGCCGAGCGCCGCGCTGCCGCCCGCGGTGGCGCCGCCGATCGTCACGCCGCCGCCCGCCGCGAGCGTGATCGCGCCACTGCCCGCATTCTGCAGCACGCCCGCGACGACGATGCTGCCGCCCGCGCCGACATCGAGCGCGAAGCCGTTGTCGTAGGCGGAACTGCCGCCGAAGCTGATATCGCCGTTGGTCGCGGTCAGCGCCGCGTCGGCGAGGAGATCGATGCCGCCATAGCTCTGCGCGCCGCTGGTCCTGATGCTGCCGCCGGCGAGCGCCGCCGGCCCGGTGCGGAGGCTCTCCGCGACGACCGGGCCGCCGAAGCCGGTCGCGCCCACCGCCGAGGTGTCGAGCGCGCCCGCCACCGTCACCGACGCGCCGAAGAGCAGCGTGCGCGCCGAAGCGGTGACGCTTGCGAGCGGGACCGTGCCGCCTACCGCGCCGGTGAAGGTGACCGTGCCGCCGGCATCGGCGATCGTCAGGCTGTGCCCGCCATCGACCGAGCCGCCGAAGGTGATCGCGCCGCCGCCATCGCGCAGCACCGTGTCGGCGCCGAGCGTCGCCGGCCCGCCCGCCGCGCCACCCTGATCGCCGAAGCCGCCTGATACAGATGGCAGGCCCGGAAGCACCGTCGCGGCGGCGCCGTAGCTCTGGCCGTTCGTCGTGGTGACGCTGCCGCCGCTGAGCGCGACCGCCGCGGTCCGCACGCTCCCGGCCGTTACGCCGCCGGAGAAAGTGGTGAGCGCGACATTCGAGCCATCGAGGGCACCCGTGATCGCGACCGGACCGCCGAAGTTGGCCGATGCGCCTGCCGCGGCGAGGCTGGCTACCGGCATGCTCGACCCGATTGCGCCGCTGATCGCAATCGCGCCTGTGGTGCCGCCATAGAGCGTGAGCGCAGACGCGCCGTCGATCGTGCTGGCGAAGGTGATGTTTGCGCCGCTGGGCGCGAGGCCCTGCGCCGTTGTGTCGATGGTCACGGCGTTCGAGAGCGTGACCGGGCCGTTGAAGGCGACGGCGCCACCATCCGTCGAGATGTCGTGGAAGAGCGCGATATTGCCGCCCGCGACGCTCAGCGAGACGGGCGACGCACCGGCCCCGCCGACCTGCCCCTGGAAACTCACACTGCCGGTGCCGGCGTTGATCGCGAGGGACGGCGCAGATCCGGAAGCGGCGAGGATCGATCCGAATGTGAGCGCGCTGCTGGTCGCGGAGCTGTCCAGCGACGTCGCGCCGAGCAGGGTCATCGTGCCGAAGCCGGTCGGCTGCCCGAAGGCTAGGCTGCCTTCGGCGAATAGCGCCGGGAAGACGTAGGGAGCAGCGCCGATATCGTAAGCGCCGGCGGTGAGGGTCGGGGCCGTCCCGTTCAGGATGAGGTTGCCGGCGGTGATGCCGCCGAAGGTGACATTGCCGCCATCGACCGTGAGGCTGTTGGTGCCGCCGACGATCGGTGCCGAGAAGACGAGATCGCCGGAATTGTTGATCGTCGTCGCGCTGCCGAGCGTCACGGCGGCGAACCGCGTGTTCTGGCCCAGCGTCAGCGTACCATTGAGGATCGCGCCGGGAATGACCGTCGTCCCCGCGCCGAACGTATAGGTGCCGCTATCGAGCGTGAGCGAGGCGCCGTTCGTCGCGAGCCCCGCAGCTGTGACGCCGGCGAGCGTGATGCTGCCGCTGCCGGCGTCGAGCGCGAGCGTGTTGCTGCCGCCGGTGATCTGCCCACCGAAGCCGATGGTGCCGCCGCTCGTCTCGATCGTGACCGAGCGATTCGTCCCGGTCAGTGTCGTGGCATCGGTCTGGGTGAAGCTGCCGCCGGAGGTACGATAGGCGCTCCCGCCAAGCGCGAGCGTCGCCGCGGCATAGGTCTGTGCGCCGGTCGTGCTCACCGTTCCGTCGAAGGTAACGCTGGAAGCGATGCTCGCGCCGTGGGTGAGCGCCCGGGCCGTCAGGCTGGCCAATGGCGCGACGCTGCCGACCGCGCCGTGGAATGTGATCGCGTTGTTGGCGCCGATGCCCCCGTCCACGAGCACGTCAAGCGCATGTGCGCCGTCCACCGGACCGCCGAAGCTGATCGCGTCCGTGGCCGTGAGCGTCGTATCCCCGGCGAGCGTCGCGGCCTGGTAGCTTTGCCCGCCTTGGGTGGCGACCGTGCCACCGCCAAACACGACCGCGCCGGTGCTTATGCTGCCCGCGGCAACGTTCGAGCCGAACGTGGTCAACCCGGCTGGCGATGTGTCGATGGCGCCACCCACCGACACGGGGCTTGCGAAGGTGACCGATGCGGCGCTTGCATGAAGGCTGCCCGGCTTGGCGGTGCTGCCGACCGGGCCGGCGAAGGTCAGGGCCCCGCCGCTCGTGGCGTTGAACGCGAAGGCCCCATCGAGACTGCTGGTGAAATCGATGTTCGCGCCGCTGCTGAGTGCGAGCTCGGCGCCGAGCGTCGCCGCGCCATAGCTCTGGGCGCCCGTGGTATTCACGCTCTGGCCGTTGAGGGCCACCGCGCCGGTTCGCACGCTCCCGGCGGTGATGCCGCTCTCGAGCGTCGTGCGGCCCACGCCGGTCGTATCGAACGCGCCCGTCACCGTAAGCGTTTCCGTCATCAACGTCGCCGCGGTCGCGCTCAGGCTGCCGAGGGTTGAGAGGCCGACAACGCCCGCGTTGAGCGTGATCGCGCCGCCCCGATCGTCGAGCACGAGCGCGTGCGGGCCGCTGACCGTGCTGGCGAAGGTGATGGCGCCCTGCGCGGTGTCGCTCAGCGTCGCGTCGGCGCCCAGCGTCGCGGGGCCGCCGTAGGACTGGCCGCCGGCGGTCGTGACGCTGCCGCCATCCAGCGCCACCGCGCCGGTGACGACGCTGCCGGCATGCACGGCGCCGCCGAACGTGGTCGCGCCGGCCGCGCTCGTGTCGAGCGCGCCGGTGAGGGTCGCCGGCGCGTCGAACGCGATCGTCGCCGCCTCGGCCGACAGATGCGTGAGCGCGGTGCTGCCGCCGACCGCGCCCGCAAGCGTGACCGCGCCGTCGGCGTCGGCGATGGCGAGGCCATGCGGGCCGTCGAGCGTACCGCGGAAGATCACGGCGCCGGCGGCGTCGAGCACGGTCTCCGCGCCCAGCGTCGCATTGCCGTAGCTCTGGCCCGCCGCCGTCGTGACGGTGCCGCCATCGAGCGCCACCGCGCCGGTGACGACGCTGCCGGCCGTCACCCCGGCCGCAAAGCTGGTGCTGCCCGAGGCGCTGGTGTCGAGCGCGCCCGCCACCGCGACCGGGCCGCCGAACGCGATCGCCGCCCCGCTGGCGGTCAGGCTCGTGAGCGGGCTCGTGCCGCCGACTGCGCCCGCGATGCTGACGCTGCCGCCGAGGCTCAGCGCATGCGCGCCGTCCACCGTGCCGCCGAACGCGATCCCGGCGCCGTCGAGCGTCGCGTCCGCGCCGAGCGTCGCCGCGCCGGCGTAATTCTGTGCCCCGGTGGTCCGGACCAGGCTGCCATGGAGGCTCGTACTGCCGCTGACGACGAGGCTCCCCAGCGCCGTGCCGCCGCCCACCGCGCCGCCAAAGTCCGCATTGCCGTGGAGGGCGAGCGCATGCGCCCCGTCCACCGTGCCATCGAACGCGATCGTCGTGCCGGTCAGGGTTTCGTCTGCGCCAAGCGTCACCGGCCCGCCATAGGTCTGCGTGCCGGAGGTCGCCACCGTGCCGTCATTGAGCGCGGCCGCGCCGCTGACATCGAGGTGCGCCAGCGCGACCCCGCCGCCCACCGCGCCGCCGAACGATGCGTTGCCGCCGATGGCGAGCGCATGCGCCCCGTCCACCGTGCCGCCGAACGCGATCAGCGCGCCGCTCAGCGTCGCGTCTGCGCCGAGCGTCACGCCACCGATGTAGCTCTGGCCCCTCGTGGTCGTGACGCTGCCGCCGTTGAGCGCGGTCGTGCCACCGACGCCGAGGCTCGCCAGCGCCGTCGTGCCGCCCACCGGCGCCGCGAACGATGCGTTGCCGGAAATGACGAGGGCCTGCGCGCCGTCCAGCGTGCCGCCGAACGCGATGCTCGTCCCTGCCAGAGTCGCGTCGGCGCCGAGCGTCGCGGCGCCGCCGTAGGACTGGCCGCCGGCGGTCGTGACGCTGCCGCCATCGAGCGCCACCGCGCCGGTGACGCGGAGGCTTGCGAGCGGCGCGCTGCCGCCCACCGTGCCGGCGAAGAGCGCGTTGCCGAAAATCGCGAGCGCGTGCGCGCCGTCGGCCGTCGCCTCGAAGGCGACGCTGCTGCCGGAGAGCGTCGCGTTGCCGCCCAAGGTCACTGCGCCGCCATAGGTCTGCGTGCCAGCGGTCGTCACCGCGCCGCCATTGAGCGCGCTCGCGCCGGCGACGGTCAGGCTCGCGAGCGCCGCCGCGCCGCCGACAGCGCCGCCGAAGGTCGCGTCGCCGCTCACGTCGAGCGCGTGCGTGCCGTCGAGCGTTCCGCCGAAGGTGACGGTCGCGCCGATCAGGCTCGTATCCTGCCCGAGGCTCGTCGCGCCGCCATAGGTCTGCGCGCCAACGGTCCGCACGAAGCCGCCATCGAGGATGGTCGTACCGGTGACGCTCAGGCTCGTGAGGCCCAGGCTGCTGCCCACGGCACCGGCGAAGCTGGCGTTGCCGTTGATGCTCAGCACCTCGGCGCCATCGACCGTCCCGCCGAACGCGATCGTCGATCCGGTCAGCGTGTCGTTGGTCGCCATGAACACATTGCCGCGATAGCTCTCCGTGCCGGATGTGATCACGGTGCCGCCGTGCAGCCCGAAGGTCCCGTTGGCGGTCACGCTCGTGAGCGGAGTGCCGCTGCCGACGGGCGCATCGAACTCGCCTTCGCCGAAGACGCTCAGCGCGTGCGCGCCGTCGACCGTCCCCTGCAGCTCGACGGTCAGTCCCGTGAGCGTGCTGTCCGCGCTCAGCGTGATCGGCCCGACATAGATCTGCTGCCCGGCGGTTTCGACCGCGCCGCCATTGAGGTCGGTGGCGCCGAGGACAATGAGGTTCGCGAGCGGCGCGGCGCTGCCGACAGCGCCGCCGAAGCGGGTATTTCCGGTGATGTTGAGCGCGTGCGCGCCGTCCAGTGCCGCGTCGAACGCGACGCTGCTGCCGGAAAGATTGGCGGCGGCGCCCAAGGTCACGGCGCCCGCATAAGTCTGCGCGCCGGTGGTCGCGATCAGGCCGCCATCGAGCGCCGTCGTCCCGCCGACGAAGAGGCTCGACAGCGGCGCCTGCCCGCCGACCGCGCCGGCGAAATCGGCGCTGCCGGCGATGGTGAGCGCATGCGCGCCATCGACCGTGCTGCCGAAATCAATGGTACTGCCGGTAAGCGTCTCGTCGGCGCCCAGCGTCACCGCGCCGCCATAGGTCTGCGTCCCGGTCGTAGTGATTGCCACCGCGAGCGTGCTCGGGCCGTTCACGGCGAGGCTCGCGAGCGGCGCCTGGCCGCCGACCGCGCCGCCGAAGCTCGCGTTGCCGATCGTGGTGAGGGCGTATGGCCCGTCCACAGTGCCGCCGAAGGCGATGCTGCTGCCGACAAGCGTGTCGTCGGCGCCGAGCGTCACCGCGCCGCCATAGGTCTGCGCACCCGTGGTCGCGACCAGCCCGCCTCCAAGCGTGCTCGTGCCGCTGACGCTCAACCGGGACAGCGCCACCTGGGTGCCGACCGCGCCGGCGAAATCGGCGCTGCCGGCGATGGTGAGCGCATGCGCGCCATCGACCGTGCCGAGAAAGTCGATGGCGCTGCCGGTGAGGGTCTCGTCGGCACCGAGCGTCACCGCGCCGCCGTAAGTCTGCGTCCCGGTCGTGGTGATCGCCACGGCGAGCGTGCTCGGGCCGCCGACGGAGAGACTCGTGAGCGGCGCCTGGCCGCCGACCGCGCCGCCGAAGCTCGCGCTGCCGTTCGTGGCGAGGGCATGCTGTCCGTTGACGGTGCCGCCGAAGGCAATGCTGCTTCCGGCGAACGTGGTGTCAGCGCCCAGCGTCACCGCGCCGCCATAGGTCTGCGCACCACCGGTCCGCACCAGGCCGCCATCGATCGCGGCCGCGCCCGTCACGCCGAGGCTCGAGAGGGCGGTGCCGGCCCCGACCGCGCCGCCGAAGTCGGCGCTGCCGTTGATGGCGAGGGCGTGCGCGCCCTCGACCGAGCCGAGAAAGCTGATATTGCTCCCGGTGAGCGTCTCGTCGGCGCCGAGAGTCACCGCGCCGCCATAGTGCTGTGTGCCGGTGGTGGTGATCGCCACGGCGAGCGTGCTCGGGCCGCCGACCGAAAGGCTCGTAAGCGGCGTCTGGCTGCCCACTGCGCCGCCGAAGCTCGCGCCGCCCGCGATGGTCAGCGCGTGGGCGCCATCCACCGTGCTGCCGAAATTGATCGCGCCGCCGCTCAGCGTCTCGTCGGCGCCCAGCGTCACGGCGCCGGAATAGGTCTGCGTCCCCGTCGTGTCGACCGCTACGGCGAGCGTGCTCGTGCCGTTGACGCTGAGGCTCGTGAGCGGGGTGCTGCCGCCCACCGCGCCGCCGAAGCTCGCACTGCCGCGCACGGTGAGCGCCTGCGCGCCGTCGAGCGTGCCGCTGAACGCGACGGTGCTGGCGCTCGCGAGGCCGCCATTCGTCGTGTCGAGCGTGACCGGCCCGCCGAGCACGGTCGGGCCGGTGAGCGTGATCGCGCCGCCTCCCGTGGTGATGTTCTGCGCGAGGGTGATGTTGCCGGTTCCGCCATTGACCAGGAGCGACACGGCGCCGCCCGTCCCGCCGCCGCCGGCAGTGGAGAGCCCGCCTGAGATCACGATCGAGCCGTAGCCCGATGTCAGGTAGCCGGTATTGGCGATGAACTGGATGGCACCGCCCTTGGTGGTGATCGAGACACCCGGATCGACCGTGATCACCTTGCCCGCCGAGACGGACAGACCGACCCCGGCATTCTGCATCGTGACGGAATTGACAAAGGTCACGTTGTCCGACGCCGCCAGGATCACGTTGCCGGTGGCGGCGCCGATCGTCGTGGGGTCGATGAAATAATCGATATAGAGGTAGCCGAGGTTCGGAAAGAGCGCATCGATCCCCCTCAGCGCGAACGTGCCGTCGCTCTGCGGCACGAGATTGCTGCCGCCGCCGGTCTGCACGGTGATGTCCGAGGGATCGAGCAGCCAGCTTCCGGCCTGTCCGGCCGGCGCGCCGGTATCGACCGTGCCGCTCGCGACCGAGAGATACTGTTTGCCCGAGGTTTCGACATAGCCGCCATTGCCGCCTTGCGCGCCGCCGCGGGCGCTGATCGTCCCGTCGAACAGCGTGGCCTCGTCGGACCAGACCGCGACCGTGCCGCCATTGCCGCGCGTCAGCGCGTCGGCGCGGATCACCGCGCCGGGTGCCACCGCGGTCAGCATCGCGTTGGGCTGCGGGCCGGCGCCGTGCAGATTGCCGCCGATCAGCACGCCGCCGCCGCCGGCATCGCCCGAGGCGTCGATGAGCGCGCCTGCATCGATCGATACCGCGCCGCCCAGCACCTCGACCTTGCCGCCGGTTGCGCCCGCGCTCTTACCCGAGACGTCGAGCGTGCCGCTCACGTCGGCCCGGCCGTTGGGGCCGGCGTCGAGCACGATCTCGCCGTTCTCGGCGTGCGCGCTCGTCGCCGAGATCATGCCGGCCATGTTCACGACATGGTCGATCACGTTGCGCGCGGTCTGGGCGGTGAGCAGCACCGTGCCGCCGTCAGCCTCGATCTTGCCGGAATTCGCCACGATCGCCGCCACCGGCTGGCCGGAGGGGTCGGTCGGCGCCTGCGTCACCGGCGACGTCACCGCGAAGCTGAGCAGCTTGTCGCCCTGGAAATCGACGGTGAAGGTGTGGGCGCCGCCCAGCACCACGGTGCCGAGCTTCGCCTCGATGATGCCCTGGTTCGCGACCTGCTGGCCCGCGAGCACGACCGAGCCGCCCTCTGCGGCGACGATGCTGCCGGCATTGATGACGGCGGCGTTCGGGTTGCCCGACGCGATGCCGAAGGAATAATTGCCGCTGAGAAAATCCTGATTGCGGATGTCGGAGGTGGTGGCGAGCAGGCCTGCGACATTGACCGATGCGTTCGCGCCGAACAGCACGCCGTTGGGGTTGATGATCCACACGCGGCCGTTGGCGAGCAGGCTGCCGTCGATCGTGGTGGCGCCGCCCCCAAGCACCCGGTTGAGCGCGATGGCCGAGCTGCTCGGCTGGATGAACTGCAGGAGGTTGCCGGACGGGACCGAGAGGCTCGACCAGTTGAGGATCGCCTTGTCGGTCGTCTGCCGCACGATCGTGGCGTTGGGGCCCGCGGACGAAACCGTCGCCTGCCCCGCGACGACGCTCGCGGAGCCGACCTGCGCGTCGGCAGCTTGGGGGGCCAGCAGCGCCGCACCCGACGCAGCCGTCAGCAACAGCCGACCGCGCAGGCTGAGTACGCCCGTACCGCCCAACATACTCCTCATGCTCCCGTCCAACGTTCGTGGCGCTAATCGCGGGGCCGGCCCGCCGATGCCTCGCAGCGCTGCAATCCCTGCGTAATGTGCGTGGTTGTTTGATTTTGTTAACGATATCAACCTCAAGCAGTATATCTCAATTGCCCGCAAAATTCTACGTGTTCTTGCCGGACAGGAACCCGCCAAGTCTCGGCAATTTCTTATGAAATTAAGGATGACAGCGCCCGACGCTCACTGCGCGGCGAGGGCACCGTGCTCGGGCAGGCCGAACACCTCCTCATACTCGCTGAGGCCGCGGATCGGCTGCGGGCCGAGCGGTGTCAGCGCCGAACTGGCGGCGGCGGCGAAGGCGCGCGACGCCAGTACGGGTCGCCGCAACTCCTTGGTGAGGTCTTCCAGGCGGAACGCGAGATTGACCGCGGGCCCGATCGCGGTGAAGTCGAGCCGGTCGGGCGCGCCGACATTGCCGTACATGACCGTGCCGAGATGGAGGCCGACCCCGGCGCGGAGCGGCACCCGCGCCCTCCCCTCGCCGGCATTGCGCGCGTCGAGATGCCGGATCAGCGCCCGAGCCGCGGCGAGGCCTGCATCCGCGGCTGCGGCATCCTCCCCTTCTTCGGCGTCGAAGATCGCGAGCACGCCGTCGCCGATGAATTTCAGGACATTGCCGCCCTGCGCATGCACCGCCTGCGTGACCATCTCGAAATATTCGTCGAGCGCCTGCACGACCTCGTCGCCGGGGAGGCGGTCGGAGATGCCGGTGAAGCCGCGCAGGTCGGTCGCCATCACCGCCGCGCGGAGCAGATCGACGCTGCCGCGCAGGATCTGCCCGTCGAACACACGGTCGCCGACATGCCGCCCGTGATAGATCGAGAACAGGCTGCGCGCGGTCCGCCGCACCACTGCCGCCTCGACCACCGCTGCGACTGCGGGGCGGATCGCTTCGAGCAGGTCGAGATCCGCCGCCGCGAACCCGCCGGGGCGGTCGGTGGCCCAGGCGAGCACCGGAAAGCGCCGTCCCACCTGGTTCAGCGGCACGGCGAGATAGTCGGTACCGCCATCGCGGTGTAGCTCGGCGAGCAGCGGATACTCCTGTGCCGCGGCGTCGAGCCGACGGCGCAGCGGCACGCCGGTTTCGATCACGCGGCGTAACGGACTCTGCTGGTAGTCGCCGGTGAGTTCCACGCCCTGCGCGACCCGCACCTCTTCGGTCACGCCGCGGTCTCGCCACCAGCGCCAGCCGAAGCCGCGGATCTGCGGGTGGAGCGTCGCGGCGTAGATCGTAACCCGCCATAGCGGCACGCGCTGGTCCAGGAGGCGCCGGCACAGCGCGCTGATGAACCGCCGGATCGTCGGGAACGCGCGTCCCTCGGTCAGGATCCAGCGGATGGTGTCGCTGACGGCGGGAGGCTCGTCCACGCCAGGCTCATGCGAGCCGGGTCGGATCGAGGATCACCTTGCCGAGGCCCGAGCGTGCGGCGACATAGTAATGCGCCTCGGCCGCCGCGCTCAGCGGCATGATCCGGTCGATCAACACGCGGTAGCGCCCGTCGGCTGCTGCCTTGAGGCTATCGTTCAGGTCGGCATCGCTCTGCCCGGTCCAGCCCATGATGGTGATGTGGTTGATGTAGAGGTGGCTGATATTGACCGGCACGATGCCGCCGCCATGTGCGCCCGCCGTCACGAGACGGCCGCCGCGCCCGAGGCTGAGGAAGGCGCGGCTGAACAGCTCGGGATCGCCGATGTTTTCGAGCACGACGTCGGCGCCGTTGCCGCCAGTGATCCGCTTCACCTCGGCGGTGAGGTCGGCGGCGCGATAATTGACGCCGGCATCGGCGCCGAGACCCATCGCCGCCTTCACCCGCTCGTCGCTGCCGGCCGCGGCGATCACCCGCGCCCCGAAATATTTCGCTGCCTGCACCGCGGCGCTGCCAAGCCCGCCCGCCGCGCCCATCACCAGCACCCATTCGCCGGGCTGAACCCTGGCCTTGTCGCGCAGCATGCTGAAGGCGAGCGGTGCGTGGCGCGACACCACGGTCGCGGTGGCGAAGTCGACGCCGTCGGGCAGCAGATAGGTACAGGCCGCCGGCACCACGACGTACTGCGCGTAGCCGCCCCACACGGTGAGGCCGAGCATCACCCGCGGCCCCGGCTGGCCGCGGTTCAGCAGCAGGTCCGTGGTGACGCGGTCGCCGACCCTCCGCGTCGTGACGCCGGCCCCGAGCTTCGCGACCACGCCCGACGGATCGACGCCCAGCACGTGCGGCAGCTTCACCGGCAGCGGGTATTTCCCGGCGCGGACAATGAGATCGAGCGTGGTGTTCACCGACACCGCGCGCACCTCGATCTGCACCTCGCCCGGACCGGGCTCGGGCGTCGGCACCTCCTCAACTCGCATCACCTCGGGCGGGCCGAATTCGTGGAAAACTACGGCCTTCATGCGCTGCCACCCTCGCACAAAATCTCCCGCTGGTAATATAGGCGAGGCGCAGCCCCGCGTCAGCGGCGCGGAACCCCGCGCACGGTGCCATCGCCGCGCGAAAGGCGTTCATCGGTTGCCTGCCGGCAATTGCAGGCATCGGAGGACACCATGCATCGAGTTTTATCCGCGACGGCGATCGGGCTGGCGCTGCTCGCCGCTCCGGCGATCGCCCAGACGACGCCTCCCCGGGCCACAATGCCCGAGACCAACATGCCAACGACCGGCGCGCCTCGGACCGACACCGGGCAACCGCCGCAGGTCAGCGCCCAGGACCGGAGCTTCGCCCAGAAGGCCGCGGTGGGCGGCGAGGCCGAGGTCGATCTCGGCAAGCTCGCCGAGCGGCGCGGCGAGAACGAAACGGTACGGGATTTCGGCCGCCGCATGGTCCAGGACCACAGCAAAGCCAATGCCGCGCTTGCCGCGATCGCGCAGAAGGCGGGGATCAAGCTGCCGACGGGCCTCGACAAGGCACACGAGGCCACGCGGGACTGGCTCGAGAAGCAACACGGCGCCGCCTTCGACCGGATCTACATGCGCGGCATGGTCGACGACCATGAGAAGACGGTGCGGCTCTTCCAGGACGAGCAGAACGCAGGCGAAAACCCGGCGCTCAAGCAGTTCGCGGCGCAGACCCTGCCGACGCTCCGCGATCACCTCAAGCTGGCGCAGAACATCGAGGCGGACATCACCCGCAATGCGCCGCAGGCAC
>Ga0070740_10003599_pt1 | contig 16247 bp, 11 predicted proteins | sample Coa_R2_FD_67286 | JGI IMG/M metagenome (GOLD analysis project Ga0070740, IMG submission 67286) | Surface soil microbial communities from Centralia Pennsylvania, which are recovering from an underground coalmine fire - Coalmine... | ecosystem: Environmental > Terrestrial > Soil > Unclassified ... | reverse complement strand
CTCCTTGTCCGGCCAGATCTTCACGTTGGCCTGCACGAGCGCCCCCGCGCCCACCCGACAGCCATCCGCCACCACCGCCCCCTCGCGCAGGGCACAGTGGGCGTCGAGCACGCAGCGTTCGCCCACGATGGCGCCGCGCAGGTCGGCCTGCACCCCTACCGTGCAGCGCGGCCACAGGATGCTGCGCGCCATGCGCGCGTGCTGCTCCACCCGCGTGTGCGCGCCGATCACCGCCGGACCCTCGATCACCACCTCCGGCCCGATCTGGCAGCCCGGCCCGATGTAAATGGGGCCGCTGAGGCGCGCCCGTGGGTCGACGGTCGTGTCCTCCTCGCACCACACGCCCGCCCGTTCGCCCCGTTGCTGGCCAGACGGTCCGGTCTCGGCCTGGACCGCCCCCGTCAGGACATCGAAGCAGGCGCGCGCGTATTCGCCCAGCGTGCCCACGTCGGTCCAGTACCCGCCGGCCATGTAGCCGTACAGCGGCCGTCCCGCGGCCAGCAGGGCGGGGAAGAGATCCTGGCTGAAGTCGAACGGCCGGCCCGCCGGGCACTGCCGCAAGACCTCCGGCTCGAGCACGTAGATGCCGGTGTTGATGGTGTCGCTGATGACTTCACTCCACGACGGCTTCTCCTGGAACCGCTGGATACGTCCCGTCTGGTCGGTGATCACCACGCCGTACTCCAGCGGGTTGGACATGCGTGTGAGCGTCAGCGTCGCGACCGCCTTCCTCGCGCGGTGGTAGTCCACGATGGCCGTCAGATCCAGGTCGGTCAGCGCATCGCCGCTGATCACCAGGAAGGTTTCATCAAGGACGGGCTCGGCCTGCTTGACGGAGCCGGCGGTGCCCAGCGGCACCTCTTCCACACTGTAGTGCAGCCGCATCCCCAGCGCGGCACCGTCGCCGAAGTACTCCTGGATAACCCGGGCCAAATACTGCACGGTGACGACGACCTCGGTGATGCCGTGCCGCTTGAGGAGTAGCAGGATATGCTCCATCACCGGGCGATTGACGATGGGCACCATGGGCTTGGGGCGCCCGAGGATCAGGGGGCGCAGCCGGGAGCCCTCGCCACCCGCCATGACGACCGCTTTCATCATCCCTCCTGCCACAGAGCGGTGGCTGGTTGGTTAGTGGGTGGTTATAGGGAGGCGCAGGCGCCATCGGTCGTGCAAGGGGCACACCGCTGGGGATCGGTGGCGCTCCTGCCGGCAGTCTACCGCGGCCAGCCGTTCGCGAATGTGATAAATGTCACAGATCGCGGCTCCCCACGCGGGCCATGCGTCGAGAGCGACGATGACGACGGGTAAGGACGCCCTCAGGCGGGCGGCTCGTCGCCCAGATTGGTCGCCAACAACCACGCGGTGTCCCGCGCTGCCTGCGCCTCGATAGCGTCGGCGCTCGCCTGATCGGTGCGCGCGATGCTGTGGTACAGGAAGCGGTGGGCCAACGCGGCGTGGCGGATCGAGCGGAGAGTCAGCCGTGCCAGCCGGTCCACCATGGCATCCAGCCGCCGCTCGACACTGTGCTCGACGACCTCCTCAAGCAGTCCGCGCAACTCCGGCACGCTCTGGCCCTCCAGCGACGACCCACTCTCGCGCGCCAGCCCTTGCGCGCAATACATCTCCACCAGACGGTTGACGGACAGGTGGTGCCGCCGTGCCGCCTCCTGCAACGCCGCGTAGAGGGCTGGTTCGAACTGCGTGGTGGGAATCTCACCGTCCATGATCATGACACTCCCTTCAGCCGATCGGCCTGTAGCAGACATCGTGCCTGACTGCGATCATAGCCGCCCCGGGCTGGCTGGCGCCTTACCTGTCAGCACTCCGCGCCGGCGGACTGCGCACGCCGCCTATGTTTGCGCGACCTGCCTCAGTCCGACCGCACCGTTGTGCTCCTTCGGGCCGGCATCGTCCGGTATGGGGACGATCACCACGGGGCAGGGCAGGGGCGCCGTGACCCGATCCCAGCCGGCGTCGTCCGCGCCCCGCCGCCCGTGGCTGAGGGCGTCCTCGCCTATGATCACCAGATCCGCGCCCAGATGGGTGCTGGTGGCCCGCACGATCGCGGCCGGGGTGCCGATGGCGCTATCTCTCGTCACTCGAGCGGCGTCGATGCCGTGCTGCCGCAGGTGCGCCGCGGCCGCGGCCAGGAGGGCCAGGGCCTCGCGCCGTTGCTGCGCGAGGCCGCACCACTCGATCAACCCGGTCACATCGTCACGATGGATGAGGTGGCGCGGCACCAGCCGCGGCTCAGACCACTGGCCCTGGCCCGTGGGCACGAAGCCCGCGTGCAACCGCTCGACCAGCGGGGCCAGGGTGACGCCGCATCGTTCCGCCGCGACATACCCCTCGAGCACCACGGTGTCGTCCCACCCCTGGTCGCCGACCGGGAGACCCGGCACGACATGCAGGAGGGTGATCTCGGCATCCTTGCCGGCCAGCAAGGCTCCGGCCAGCCTGACGATCCGTGCGTCAGCGTTTGATCCATCGAGTACGATCAAGACCTTGTCCACGCCCATTTCTTCACCTCCCTCGGATCACATCTATCCCGCCGCCCATTCTCCGTCGACAAAGCCGCGGTGCGGTAGCCCAGGTGCGCCCTCTGCCAGGGCCCGCCAGCCGCGTCCCGTGTGTAGGAACCGCATCCCACGGCGACCAGACCGCCGACCAGCAGCAGGCCAACGGTGACGCGGCGAGCGCGATGTTCTACTGGGTCGTCCGTCGCCTTGCTCGCAAGTGTGATGGCTTGCGGTACCCATGCGAGGTGCTCGGATCATGACGAATGCCCGTCCTCGCTCCGCCATGGCCCCACCTGTCCGCACGGTGATCGCGCCGTGTGCCACACGCCTATCCTCCAGGTTCGTGGCTTTGCTGCGCGTTGCTTGGGCGGTGCAGGCGATCCCACATCCCGGTCAGGCCCATCGCCGTGCGCATCTCGTCCAGGGAATGAGCGATCTCCCCATGCACTTTCCGGGTGCCGCGCCAGATCAGGTCGTCGATCAGCCCCGGGGCAGCGTACTGCTCCCGCCGCTGACGCATCGGCTCAAGCAGGGCGTTGAGCGCCGTGGCGAGCTTCCGCTTCACCTCGACGTCGCCGACCGTCCCCGCGCGATAGCGCCTCTTCAGCCCGTCGACCTCGGCCCGATTCGGGTTGAAGGCGTCGTGGTAAATGAAGACGGGGTTGCCTTCCACCGTGCCGGGGCTGTCGGCGCGCACCCGCGCGGGGTCGGTATACATGGCCATGACTTTGCGCTCCACCTCCGCCGGCGTGTCGCTCAGGAAGATGGCATTGCCCCGGCTTTTGCTCATCTTGTGCCGGCCATCCGTTCCCACCAAGGTCGGCACGTCGCCGGCGAGGTACTCCGGGAGCGGAAACGTCTGTCCATACAGGTGGTTGAAGCGGCGGGCAATCTCGCGCGCCACCTCGACGTGCGCGCTGTTGTCTTTGCCGACGGGCACCAGATGGGCCTTGACGCCAAGGATGTCGGCCGTCTGCAAGACGGGATAGCCGAGTAACCCGTAGGGCATCTCGATGTGGGCGGCACGGGCCATTTCTTTGAGGCTGGGGAGGCGCTCGAGGCGGGCGACGCTGACCAGGTTCTGCAGCAGCGTGTACATCTCGTGGATCTCCGGGATGGCCGACTGCAGGTAGAAGGTGACCGCCTGGGGATCGATGCCGGCGGCCAGGGCATCGAGCACCAGGTGGCGGACATGGCTGTCGGCGACGCGCAAATCCTCGGGACGGTGCTTGGTCGTCAGCATGTGCAGGTCGGCAATGACAAAGTAGCTCTCATAGTCATGCTGGTAGGCCACCCGGTTCTTGAGCGTGCCGACATAGTGGCCCAGGTGCAGTGGGCCGGTGGGTCGATCACCGGTGAGCAGTCGGTATCTGGTCATAAGCTGAGCGCACACACATCCTCGATCACGGGTGTCGTCCGAGGGGCCAGGGCCGGGCGGCCCTGCCGTCCCACGGCCACCAAGAACAGTGTACGGGCGCGGCGGGCCGCGCGCCTGTGACCAAAGTCACAGCATCGCTGATCCCGACGTCCTCTTCACGCAGGAGACGTCCAGAGCCGTCACACCATGCTGCCCATTCCGGCAACTCAACAGACGCCGGACGGCCACAGGATGGGCGAGGCTAGCCGGGGTGTCGCTCCAGGTGCTCTTGCCCACCCACCCGGCGCGGCCACCGTGGCCACACCCACCTCCAGAGGAACAGGGCCGCCACGGCACACCACGCCGCCAGTGCGATCCCTAGGAACGGCGTGACCAGCCCCTGCACGATGTGGAGGCCGTCAATGCGGCCCATCGTCTCACAGGCCACCGTATACATGCCCAGCGGGAAGACGATGCTCCACAGCGCGGGGTCGTAAGTGAGGTAGTCGCGCACGACCCCGTACGTCCAGAGGTCGAGCAAGACCAGGAAGGGGATCCACCACGAGCCCCACACCCATAGCAGGAGGGTGACCCCCAGCACGAACGGCCGCATGCCCAGCAGGAACGGGGTGGCGTGGGAGTAGAGCACCAGATGCGACCCGGCCAGGGTGGTGATGGCCGTGGCACCCATGGTCAGCCAGGTCGGCGGGCCAAGGTCCCCGGTGGTGAGAGGCAGAAAGAAGAAACGGTACAGGATCAGGGTGATGACGATGAGGTAGAGCAGCACACCCAGCGCCCAGAAGGCGTACGCGCCGAACAGCAGCCAGAGGCGATCCTGAGGCCCCGCGTCGGCCAGCGTCGAGGCCAGCACCGCGAGCGAGGCGCAACTCACCGTGGTCAGCAGCCAACTCCCGTCGATGACCCGCTCGATCGGCTCACGGTTGTAGAAGAGCAGGACGCCCAGCACGCCATAACTGAGCACGGCCCAGCAGACCACCGAGACCAGCCCCAGGCCCAGGGCGATCTGCTCCTGCCGGGCCAGGGCGACGCGTGTGCCCAGCACATCGGTCCCGGCGACGAAGGTAAAGTAGCCGAACACGGCGCGTGCGTCGGTCAGGTCGGCCCAGACGCGTCGCGGGAAGGCCCAGGCCCGGTAGAGATACAGCACGATCAGCACGGCGTAGAGCGCCCCGGCGAGGATGAAGAAGAGGCGGGACACGCCCTCATCTCCATGCAGGAGCAGGGCGATCGAGACGATGCCCGTCGCCATGACACAGGCGAAATAGCCGGTCGCCAGATCCGCGGCAAAGGGCGCACGCTCTGCCACGCCATGCCCGGTGGCCGGTCGTGTCCGCGGTGGTCCGTCCTGGCGCGGCGCGCCGCGTTGCGAGGTGGGTCCACTCATGGCCGTCTGATCGTCTGCGGTGGAGGCGCGTCATCGCCTCGCCTGGGCGAAGCGCTCTCGGTAGAGGATGTGCGGACGCCCGAGATACTGCACGGGCACGCTCCAGGCATGCACCAGCCGGCTGAACGGCCACAGCGCGACGAGTAGCCAGGCCACCGCGGCGTGCGCCTGGTAGAGCAGCGGCGCCTTGCTCATCAGGTCAGGATACAACGTGAACGAGAAGATGCCACGGAACCAGACGCCGACCGAGAGACGGTAGTCGTACGCACTGCCCAACAGATTCACGCCGATTGTCTCCATCAGACCGAGCCCGATAAGGATAAGTAACAGCAGATCGACGGCCACGTCGGTGTACGACGTCGTGACCCTGACCCGCGGGATGGCGAGGCGGCGGTAGAGGAGGATGACCAGACCGGCGGCGCACATCAACCCGGCGCCGGTACCGGCGTACGCCGAAAAGAGGTGGTAGACGTATTCTGAAACGCCCACCGCAGCGGTAAGTTGCTCGGGGATCAGCAGCCCGACCACGTGTCCCGCGATGGCGGCCAGGGCGCCGTAGTGGAAGAGGTTGCTGCCCCAGGCCAGCAACCGGCTCTCCAGGAGCTGCGTCGAGTGGCAGGTCCAGCCGAATTGGTCGCGCCGGTAGCGCCAGATGTGCCCGGCGACGAACAGGGCGATCGCCACGTAGGGCACGACGACCCACAGCAGGATCTCCGGCGTGCTCATCGGCGCACCTCTCCTCCGCCGCGCGGCATCACCTCTGGCGGCGCGAACGGCTCCAGCCCCACCTCCTCACGCGGTGGCCCTTCGGCGATGAGCCGGCGCAGACGTTCTTGCTCGGGCCACGTCAGTGCGGGCAGGCCGGCGCAGAGGGCATCCAGCAGGTGCAGATATGGACTCTCCATCTCGCGCAGACTCACCTGGAGCAGCGCCAGCGCGGCCCGGTACTCGCCCAGCACCGCCTCCCCGCAGCCGGGCGGCGCCAGCGCGGCGAACTCCAGCATCACGGGCAGGTAATCGGGCAACTCGCCCCGTTCCAGCACCAACCCCGCGGCACGGTACAGTTGCTTGAGGCGCAGCAGCTCCATTCCGCGCCGGCGCGTGTCCCCGTACAGGTAGTAGCTCAGATAGAGGCCCGTGCGCTTCTGCAGGTCGAACGTCTCCACGTAGTCTTGCGCGAGCGTCGCCGGCGCGGCGTCGGCCCAGTAGGCGCAGAAACGGGCGAGCGCGTCTTTGGCCGCTGCGGCGGGTAGGTCGCGCATCGCCGCCAGCAGTTCGGCCCGTGCGCCCAGGAGGCGCGCGTCCGGGTACTGCAAGAGCAGCGAGAGCAGCTTGTACGGCACATGAACGGACGGCGCCGGCCGGCGCCTCGAGATCGTCAATGGCATCGCTACTCCTCCTCGCGCACCCTCGACCTTACTTTCCATCATCCGGTGTCCGTGGGGACACAGCCGCGCCCGTCTGCTCGTGCGCCGCCCCGCCGGCCCCGCGTCCGGTCGCCGCGCCCGGTGGCGCCATCTGGAGCAGCATGAAGCGGCCGTTGTCGGCCCTTCGGGACGGTGTCTTGGGCGCGATCATGCCGCCGTTGCCGGGACCGCCATCGACGTCTAGCCCGCATAGACCCGGCTGATCCATGATCCGGTCGGCCAACTCCGTGTGCGCTTGCGGGATGACGTAGCGGTCCTCGTAGCGGGCGATCGCCAGCAGCCGATACAGGTCCTCTACCTCCGCCGGCGTCATCCCCACCGCGGCGGGCAGCCCCTCGTCGCCGCTGGCGGGAGCATGGGTGATCTCCACGCGGCGCATGTGGGCGCGCACCACGGCCAGGCGCCGGAGCACGTCCCGGATCACCTCCTCGTCGCCCGCCGCGAGCAGGTTGGCCAGGTACTGGATGGGGATGCGCAGGTGCTCGATGGCGGGGAAGACGTCGTCGGGGTCCGTGGCGTAGCCGCCCTGCTCCAATCCGTTGATGACGGGCGAGAGCGGCGGCACGTACCAGACCATGGGCAGCGTGCGGAACTCCGGGTGCAACGGCAGCGCCACACGGTAGCGCAGGGCCAGCGCGTAGACGGGCGAGCGGCGCGCGGCCTCCACCCAGTCGTCCGGGATGCCGTCGCGGGACGCCTGCGCCCGCACCGCCGGGTCCTGCGGGTCCAGGAAAAGGTCGAGTTGGGCGTCGAGCAGCTTCTGGGGGGCCGGCGTGGAAGCGGCCGCCTCGACGCGGTCGGCATCGTACAGGACCAGGCCCAGGTGGCGCAGGCGGCCCACGCAGGTCTCGGAGCAGATGGTGGGCAGGCCCGCCTCGATGCGCGGGTAGCAGAGGGTACACTTCTCCGCCTTGCCGGTGCGGTGGTTGAAGTAGACCTTCTTGTAGGGGCAGCCCGAGACGCAGAAGCGCCAGCCGCGGCACTTGTCCTGGTCCACCAGCACTATGCCGTCCTCATCCCTCTTGTACATCGCGCCCGAGGGGCACGAGGCGACGCAGGAGGGGTTGAGGCAGTGCTCGCAGATGCGCGGCAGGTAGAACATGAAGGCCTGCTCGTACTCCAGCGCCACCCGCTGCTCCATCCGCTCCAGGTTGGGGTCGCGCGGGGCGTGCTCGGGGGCACCGGCCAGGTCGTCTTCCCAGTTCGAGCCCCAGCGCACGCTCGTCTGCTCGCCGGTCAGTTGCGAGTAGGGCCGGGCCACGGGGTCGTGCTGCTGCAGCGGTGCCGTGATCAGCGTCTCGTAGTCGTAGGTCCAGGGCTCATAGTAGTCGTCGATGCCGGGCAGATGGGGGTTCCAGAAGATGGTGAGCAGCTTGGTGAGCTGGCCACCGGCCTTCAGGCGCAGCTTGCCTCTCCTGTCCAGCGTCCAGCCGCCCTGCCACTGCTCCTGGTCCTCCCAGCGCCGGGGATAGCCCTGGCCCGGCTTGGTCTCCACGTTGTTGAACCACATATACTCGGCGCCGGGGCGGTTGGTCCACACCTGCTTGCAGGTGACGCTGCAGGTGTGGCAGCCGATGCACTTGTCGAGGTTCATCACCATGCCGACCTGCGCGCGGATCTTCATCGTACGATGCCCTCCTCGGTCCTGTCCATTGTGGCTGAGCCCGTGATCCGCGGGCGCATCAGTACACCACCTCCGCCAGGCGCTTGCGGATCACGGTGATCTCATCGCGCTGCGAGCCGGTGGGGCCGTAGTAGTTGAAGCCCCAGGCGAGCTGGGCATAGCCGCCGATCAGGTGGGTCGGTTTCCAGATGATGCGGGTCAGCGAGTTGTCCGTCCCGCCGCGATTGCCCTTGAGCTCGGTGCGCGGCACGTTGAGGTGACGATCCTTGGCGTGGTACATCAGGCAGACGCCCGGCGGCACGCGGTGCGTGACGACGGCGCGGCAGGCGATGATGCCGTTGCGGTTGTAGGCCTCGATCCAGTCGTTGTCGCGCACGCCGATCCTGGCCGCGTCCTGCTGGTTCATCCAGATCACCGGTCCACCCCGGAACAGGGTCAGCATGTGCAAATTGTCCTGGTATTCGGAGTGGATCGACCACTTGGAGTGCGGCGTCAGGTAGCGCAGCGTGACCTCGACGCGGCCCTCGTCCCCGACGCCCTGCTCTCCGAACAGGCGCTGATAACGCAGCGGCGGCCGGAAGGCGGGCAGGCCGTCGCCCAGCTCGAGCATCCAGGCGTGGTCCAGGTAGAAGTGCTGGCGCCCGGAGAGGGTATGCCAGGGCTTGCGGCGCTCCACGTTGATGGTGAAGGGCGCGTAGCGGCGGCCGTGCGCCTCGATGCCCGACCACTCGGGCGAGGTGATCACGGTGCGGGGCTGGACCTGGACATCCGCGAAGCTGATGTAATCGTCGCCGCGCGGCGCGGCCAGGTCGGTCAGGGCGAGGCCGGTACGCCCCTCTAGCGAGCGGAAGCCCGCCACGGCCAGGCGGCCGTTGGTGGCGCCGGAGAGGGCCAGGATCGCCTCGCAGACCTGTTCGGCGCGCGCCAGCGCGGGCTGGCCGTCGGCTACACCGCCGCGCACCACGCCATTACGCTCGCGCAGGAACGCCACCTCCGCGTCGGGTATCCAGCGCGCGCCCTTGGTGGCGCTGCCCAACGTCTCCAGCAGGGGCCCCACCGCCGTGAACTTGGCCGCAATGGCGCCGTAGTCGCGCTCGACCGTGATCAGCTTCGGCATCGTCTGCCCCGGCACGGGGTCGCATTCCCCGGCCTTCCAGTCGCGCACCGCGCCCCACGGCTGGGCGATCTCGTCGGGCGTATCGTGCAAGAGAGGCGCCGCGATCACATCCCGGCGCACGCCCAGATGGGCGGCCGCCAGCCGCGAGAAGGTCGTGGCGATGCGCGCGAAGGCGTCCCAGTCGCTGGCCGTCTCCCAGGGCGGGGCGATGGCTTGGTTGAAGCTATGCACGAAGGGGTGCATGTCGGTCGAGGAGAGGTCGTACTTCTCGTACCAGGTCGCGGCCGGCAGCACCACGTCGGAGAAGAGCGCGTTGCTGGTCATGCGGAAGTCGATGGTGGTGAGCAGGTCGAGCTTGCCCTCGGGGGCCGGCTCGCGCCACACCAACTCGCGCGGACGCACCTCGGGCGGCGACTCCTCCGCGCGCACGGCCGTGTCGCGCGTGCCCAGCAGGTGGCGCAGGAAGTATTCGTGCCCCTTGCCCGAGGAGCCGAGCACGTTGGCCCGCCACATGGTCATCACGCGCGGCCAGTTCTCGGGCGCATCGGGGTCCTCGGCGGCGAAGCGCAGCCGGCCCGCGCGCAACTCGTCGATCACGTACTCCGCCACGTCGCATCCGGCCCGCTGGGCCGCGTCCGCGAGGTCGAGCGGGTTGCGATCGAAGGTCGGATAGGAGGGCAGCCAGCCCAGCCGCGCCGCCAGCGCGTTGCAGTCGGCGAACGAGCGCCCGCGGAAGAGGCCGCGCCCCAGCGGCGAGGCCAGCTCCTCGGCGGTGAAGGTCTCGTACCGCCATTGGTCGGTGGCCAGGTACCAGTAGGGCGTGGCCGCCTGGTGGCGGGGCGGGCGCACCCAGTCCAGGGCGAAGGCGACGGTCTGCCAGCCGGTCAGGGGGCGCACCTTCTCCTGGCCCACGTAGTGGGCCCAGCCACCGCCATTCTTGCCCTCGCAGCCGCACAGCATCAGCAGGCTCAGGAAAGTGCGATAGGTCTGATCGGAGTGGTACCAATGATTGGTGCCCGCGCCCATGCAGATCATGGAGCGGCCCTCGGTCAGCTCGGCGTTGCGCGCGAACTCGCGGGCGATGCGCGCGGCCAGGTGCGCGTCGACCGAGGTGATCGGTTCCTGCCAGGCGGGCGTGTAGGGCACGGGATCGTCGTAGTCGGCGGGCCAGTCGCCCGGCAACCCGGGGCGGCCCACCCCATACTGCGCCAGCACGAGGTCGAAGACCGTGGCCACGAGATGGCCGCCGACGCGCATGGCCGGCACACCGCGGCGCATCGCCGCCCCGCCTTCGGTGTCGCCTTCGTCGAAGCGCGGCAGGTCGACGGCCACGGCCTCGTGCGACCGGTCGTACAGCGTCAGGGCCGGCGCGATCTCGCCCAGCTCCAAGTTCCATTTGCCCAGCCCTTGCTCACCGTAGCGGAAGCCAATGGCGCCGTTGGGGATAGCGGGCCGGCCTGTCTCTTCATCCAGGACAACCGTCTTCCAGGCGGCGTTCTCGCCCTCCGCATTGGCACCCAGGTCAGCGGCGCGCAGGAAGCGGTCGGGCACGTAGGCGTCGCCCCGCTGGCGCAGCGTGACCAAACAGGGCAGGTCGGTGTAGCGGCGCGCGTAGTCCTGGAAGTAGGGCACCTGGCGGTCCACGTAGAACTCCTTGAGAATCACGTGGCCCATGGCCATGGCCAGCGCGCCGTCGGTGCCCGGCTGCGCCGGCAGCCAGTGGTCGGCGAACTTGGTGTGGTCGGAGTAGTCCGGGCTGACCACCACCACCTTCTGGCCGCGGTAGCGCGCCTCGGTCATGAAGTGCGCGTCGGGCGTGCGCGTGATGGGCAGGTTGGTGCCCCAGATGATCAGGTAGCCGGCGTTCCACCAGTCGGCCGACTCGGGCACGTCGGTCTGGTCGCCCCACACCTGCGGCGAGGCCGGTGGCAGGTCGGCGTACCAGTCGTAGAAGCTCAGGATGACGCCGCCGATGAGCGAGAGGAAGCGGGTGCCGGCGGCGTAGGAGACCATGGACATGGCGGGGATGGGCGAGAAGCCGGCCACGCGGTCGGGGCCGTAGCGCTTGATGGTGTAGACGTGCGCCGCGGCGATCAGCTCGGCGGCCTCCTGCCAGGAGGCGCGCACGAAGCCGCCCTTGCCGCGGTAGGACTTGTACTGGCGGGACTTCTCGGGATCTTCCACGATGGAGGCCCAGGCAAGCACCGGGTCGCCGTGCTGCGTCCGCGCGTCGCGGTACAGCTCCAGCAGAGGGCCGCGGATATAGGGATACTTGAGGCGCAGCGGCGAGTAGGTGTACCAGGAGAAGGAGGCGCCGCGCGGGCAGCCGCGCGGCTCGTATTCCGGCATGTCAGGGCCGACCGTGGGGTAGTCGGTCTGCTGGGTCTCCCAGGTGATGATCCCGTCCTTGACGTAGACTTTCCAGGAGCAGGAGCCGGTGCAGTTGACGCCGTGGGTGGAGCGCACGATCTTGTCGTGCTGCCAGCGGTCGCGGTAGAACGATTCCCACTCCCGGTCCTTGGCCACGAGCTGGCTCCAGCCCTCGGCCGAGGCCGGACCCCGCCGGAAGAACTGGTGCGCCTGCAGCAGCGGATCCTTGGTCTCAGCCATGGCTACCTCCGGCATACCGCATCCGCGTCGTGCGCTGTGCCGGCGTGAGGCACGACGTCATCGGTGACGAACCTGCTATCACAGTGCTCCTTTGCGGCGCGGCCCAGATGCCGGTGTCGCATCGTCGTCTCGGGCCAGAGCGCATGACCACATGGTCGGCCCGCTCTGGCACCCTATTGATCGTACCAGACGTATCGTGACCGCACGGCACGCGTGACGCCCCTATGAGGCCGCTGCATGTCTCATGCCATACCTGAGGTGCGCCGACTGTGACTTTTGTCACAGTCGGCGGCCTCCTGTCCTCTTATGGTCACGGTGTGGCGCTGTGCCCCACGGGGCGGCTGCCGGCGTGGCGCATACCGGGACGGATGCCCCGCCGTCTCGATCATGAAGCTGGATGCGCACGCCTGCCGGATGCGAGTATCCGTCGCGGACGCAAGGAGCGAGGAACGATGCCCGACGATCAGGACCTGGATGAGCGCGACTATGAGACGACCCTGCATCTGTATCGCCGTCAGGTCTCCGCTGAGCAGATGCGTCGCTTCGAAACGTACGTGGCGGAGATCTTCACGGCGTTCGGCCTGGACCTGCGCACGCCGGCCACTGAGCGCACGCCGGAGCGTTTCATCCGGGCCCTGTTTGACTGCACCGACGGCTATGAGGGCGATCCCAAGCTGCTGACGGCGTTCCGCACCGAATGTCGCGGCGAGCCGGATTGCCGCTTGAGCCAGGTGATCGAGGGGCCGATCCCCTTCTTCGCGCTGTGCGAGCATCACGCCCTGCCCTTCCATGGCCGGGCCTTCGTGGGCTACGTCGCCCACGAGCACGTCATCGGCATCTCCAAGCTGACGCGGCTGGTGCATCTGTTCGCCCGGCGCTTCACGGTACAGGAGCGTGTCGGGCAACAGATCGCCGATACCCTGGACGCGATGCTGCAACCGCACGGCGTGGCCGTCTACCTGGACGCCCATCACCTGTGCACACAAATGCGCGGCGTGCGGGAACGCCAGCCGTTGACCCGGACGACCGTCTGGCGAGGCGTCTACGCCGATGATCCGGACCTGCGGGCCGAGTTCCTGCACATCTGCGGGGTCCAGGCATGAACGCGCTGGCGCCGCTGGAGGCTCTCTACGAGCTGGACCGTGGGGTGGAGCTGCCCCTACCGCCGGCCCTGGCGGCCCTCTATGGCCCGCTGCGCTTCCCACCGCAGCGGCGGCAGCCTTATGTCTTCGGTAACTTCGTCGCGACGCTGGATGGCGTGGTGTCGCTGGGCGTGCCCGGCCACGCGGGCGGTGGCGAGATCAGCGGGTTCAATCAGCATGACCGCTTCGTGATGGGGCTGCTGCGCGCGGTCGCCGACGCGGTGATCGTGGGCGCCGGCACGCTGCGCGCCGTCCCGCAGCACCGCTGGACCGCCGCCTACGTGTATCCCGCGCTCGCCGCGGCCTACCAGACGCTGCGGGCGGCGCTGGGCAAGCCGGAGCCGCCGCTCAACGTCATCGTCACCGCCAGCGGCGCGCTGGACCTGGACCTGCCCGTCTTCCAGGCGGGCGAGGTGCCCGTCTTGATCGTGACGACGGCCCAGGGTGCGCAGCGCATCGGCCGGCGAGAGGTGCCGCCATCGGTGCGGATCACGGCCATCCAGAGTGCCGGCCGGCTCAGCGCCGCGGCGATCCTGGAGGCCGTGCGGCGCGGGTGCTCCGGCGAACTGCTCCTGGTCGAGGGCGGGCCGCGCTTGATGGGCGATGTCCTGGCCGAACGGCGCCTGGACGAGCTCTTCATGACGCTGGCGCCGCAGATCGCCGGCCGCGACGGGACGTCTGACCGGCCCGGCCTCGTCGCCGGCCAGGTCCTGGCGCCCGAGCGCCCGCGTTGGGGCACGCTCGTCGGCGTCAGACGCGCCGCCAGCCATCTGTTCCTGCGCTACGCCTTTGAGCCAACGGCATGAGGATAGCACCCTCGCGATGAGCTGCCCGCGCCGAAAGAGCGCCTTCCCCCCGGCCAGCCACGTGACACGGGCGACAAGGCCTACGCCAACTTCAGCTCTGTCCATCGGGAACGTGTGCGCCCAGCGCCCCTGGCGCGGTCTCCGCCGGGCGTTGTATCTCCTCCCCCTGACAGCCGCTGCCGCTCACACAGAGGGGTAACTATCAGGAGTTTTACCGTCTTTTAACACTCCGGTTACACGGCGATAACGGGCGTGCCGTATGGTGGGAGTGTGATGCGGAGCGATCACGCGCCAGGTCGGTGAATGGGACGCCGCCGGCGGGCGCGTTGGTCGCTCGGTGTGTCTGTTACTGACGCCGAGCGATCCTCAGGCCGGTGCTATCTCCTCGCCGTCCGCCCACGCTGTCTCATCCAGGCCGTAGCCAAGGCCGGCACCGCACCACCATTCGGCTGTTCGCTAGACATAACCAGCCCCCTGCCCGTACATTGGAGACGACGTGACGCTGGGTGCGTGCGCCGCTCTCCTCCCCATCGCGGACCCTAGGCGCACGTTTCCTGAACCGGCACGAGAGGAGGTCCCGCTGGTGGCCCCGCCCCAGGCGGCGCTCCCGAGCGTCGCGAGCTACGAGGCGCTCTATCGCCGCCCCGCCGATCTGCACGCGCTGCTCGATGCCGACGGCCTGGTCCGCTACGCCAGCCCCTCCATCCAACCCCTCCTTGGCCTGGTGTCCACGGCGCTGCTGGGCACCGCCCTACTGGAGCGCATCCACCAGGACGATCGGGCGGCGGTGCGGGACGCCCTCGCCGCGGTGCTCGCCCGACCCGAGGCAGAGGCGGCCGTCACCTACCGCTGCCAGCACGCCGACGGCTCCTGGCTCGCCATCGCCGCCACGCTCGCCAATGGCCTGGACGACCCGCTGCTGGGCGGCCTCGTCGTCGCCGGGCGCGACATGACGGCGCTGCGCGCCGCCGAGGCCGGGGCTGCGGCGGCCACGGCCCGCCTGCAAGCGGTGGTGGACGTGACCGACACCGTCCTGGCGCACGTCGGCCTCGACGACCTGCTGCGCCGGGCGCTGGAGCTGGAGGCCATCTTCGAGGCCATCGGCGACGCCGTGATCGTCTACGACGCCGAGGGCCAGGTGCTGCGCGCCAACGCGGCGGCGCACGCGCTCAACCGGCGGCTCGACCAGCCGGGCTAACGGGATCAACCCTTCGCGGAGCGCGTGCGCCTGTCCCGTACGCGCGACGAGGCGGGCCGGCCTGTCTCAGCGCAGGACCTGCCCGTGCCCCGCGTGCTGCGCGGGGAGCGCTTCGTCGGCGCCGGGGCCATCGAGGTGCTGGTGGAGATGCTCGAGGGCCGCGAGGCATTGCTCAACGTGACGGGTGGCCCGATCCGCGACGCCGCAGGCCGGGTCGTCGGGGCGGTGATCGTCAACCGCGATGTGACCGATCGCTGGCGCCTGGAGCGGCGCACCCACGAGGCGCTCGACGCCCTGCTGGCCATGGCCCAGACGCTGGTGCAGCCGCCGGTCGGCGGCGCGGAGGCCCAGGCGGCAGGAGTGGGCTTCCTGCTCGGCGTGGGCCAGCACCTGGTCGCGCTGACACGCGAGGTTCTGGGCTGCACGCGCGTGGGGCTGGTGGCCTTCGACCGGCAGCAAGGCGTGCAGCAGCCCCTGGCCGTGGCCGGCTTCTCGCCCGAGCTGGAGCTGCTCTGGTGGGAGGGCGTCGCAGGCGCCCCGCTGAGCGATCTCGAGGCCCCGGCCGATTCGGAGCTGCTGGTGCGCTTCATGGCCGGAGAGGTCGTCCTCTTCGACATGGCGCGGCCCCCTCTGGACGTGCTACCCAACCCCTTCGGCATCCGCACCGCCCTGGCCGCGCCGCTGCGCCTCGCTGGCGAGACCATCGGCGCCCTCTCTCTGGATTACGGCGGCGCGGAGCACGCCTACACGGCGGAGGAGCTGGCGCTTGCGGGGGCGGTGGCCCAACTCGCCGCCCTGGCGCTCGAGCGGGAGCGCCTGCTGCGCGAACGCGCCGCGGCGCAGGCCGGCGAGCTCGCCGTGCGCGAGGTAAATCGCCGCATGGACGAGTTCCTGGCCATCGCCACCCACGAGCTGCGCGGCCCGCTGACCAGCATCCGCGGCAACCTCCAGCTCCTGCAGCGGCGGCTGCGGCGCGTGCTGGAGGACGGCGGCGCCGGACAGGCCGCTGAGGTCGCGGACCTGCACGAGCTGCTGCAGC
>Ga0070740_10003596_pt1 | contig 16251 bp, 9 predicted proteins | sample Coa_R2_FD_67286 | JGI IMG/M metagenome (GOLD analysis project Ga0070740, IMG submission 67286) | Surface soil microbial communities from Centralia Pennsylvania, which are recovering from an underground coalmine fire - Coalmine... | ecosystem: Environmental > Terrestrial > Soil > Unclassified ... | reverse complement strand
CACCCGGCCGTTAATCTCCAGCCCCGGCGCAGGCTGCAGCGTGATGTCTTCCAGGGATGAATTGCCAATCTCGACCGGTATGCGCACCGACATCATCTTTCCGTCTTCGTTAATACTGGCGGTCAGAATATAAGAGCCCGGCGTGACATTACTGATCACGAACTCGCCCTTGTCGTTATATGGCCTGGACATGTTGCGGGGGAACATGAGAAATGTGTCGCTCTTCGGCTGCAGGTTGATCATCGCAGTTCGCGCGCCTTTTCCGGTTCTCGGGTCTAACACGCGACCCCGGATGCGGACTGTCTTTGTCTTCTGGAGACGGACATCCATGTCTCGCAGCACTGCGCCTGCCGCCACATCGAGCGGCGCGGCCGAGTCGGGCGAAGCCGCATTTGGGTAATAAGTTGGCGCGTATGTCTCTGCGGCGCCGCCTTGCGTGGATTCCAGCATGAACCCACCGGGGCGGTATATAGCGCTCAACAAATACCGTCCGGGGGCCAGGCCGTGGATGCGGTATTCGCCGAGATCATTGGTGGTTGACACCCCTGCGGGCAACCACTGCTTCTTGCCGCGGAAGTAGCCGCTTCGCATCGCTTGCACCGATACGTTTGGAACGGGATCGCCGTCTTCGTCCAGCACTCGACCGGTAATGACGGCTTGAGGGACCAGTTTGAAGGTCAGGTCCTTCAGCTTCTGCGACTTTGCCAGCGTCAGAACGGTTCCCGGGCTGGACGGACCCTTGGCCCCGTATTGCTGATTAACGAAGCCTGCCCTTTGCACGCCCAGGCGATACCGTCCTGGCTCAATATCCGCAATGACAAAGCGCCCCGCAGCGTCCGACGCGCCGGCATAACTTAGGCCGAAGCCGTTGGGGCTGGGATCGGCGCGACGGAGCATGAGCTCGGCCTTCTTCAACGGCTCGCCGGTCACGGAGTTCAGCACGGTTCCTTCGATCGTGCATCGTTCCTCGGGCTTGACCGGCGCGGATTCTGCGGGCGCGGGAGGATTGGGTCGCGCCGCCTCGAGCTGGCCAGAGCTTGTTATTTGCCCGGGCGAGATCGCCGCCAATACGATGCCAAGGAGCAGAATTCGCATACAGACCGCTCCGGAAGTACATGTTATCAGAGTGGTTCCAATGGGATGAGACACACATAATGGGCGACAGGCTCTCCGATGAGCGTTGTGCCCATCCTGCTGTTCTGAGCCGCGGCGGCGCTTATCCGGCGGCTCCGGCTCAGTTCACATGCGCAAGGCTGTCGTTGTGCTTGTTTAATGCATCGATGATCATCGCCAGCCGCGCAAGCGATTGAGAAGCGCTCTCGGCATCGCCGGCTACAGCCGCTCTCCGGATGCGTTCGGCGCACTCCGCCATTTCCGGAGCGGCGATCCGCTTGGCCGCGGTTGCGAACTTGTCGGCTTCCTGCGCCAGTGCCTCGCGATCCTCAACCCGGAGAGCTGAAGCCATTCCATTGAGACGCTCCGGGGCGAGCTGGAAGAAGAGCTCCTTCGTAAGACGGATGAGTTCAGGATCGGATTCGACGGCGCCTGGGGGCTGGGCGCCCCGGTTAGCCGGCCCCGGGCGCGGTTTCATTCGCAGATACTTGTCGACCACCTGCAGCAGGTGAGTGGCATGGACGGGTTTCGAGAGGTAGTCGTTCATTCCTGCGCGGAGACAGCGTTCGCGATCGCCATTCATTGCATGGGCGGTCATCGCAATAATGGGAATATGCGCCCACCGCGGATCGCTGCGAATGAGCCGCGTCGCTTCCAGGCCATCCAGAACGGGCATCTGCACGTCCATCAAGATTAAAGAGAACGGGCGCTCAGCCGCTTCCAGCACGCGAATGGCCTCCTCCCCGTCTGCCGCTACGGCCACGTCCAAATGTTTCTTGGCGAGAATCGCCGTGACAACTTTCTGGTTGATGGCATTATCCTCGACGACGAGGATTCGCGGGCCAACCGGGGCCAGCGCCGCCGCTTGCGCGTCAACGCCGGCGTCTGGCGCCGCCTCGGCAGCCGGCCGTTGCGCACGCTCGCACAACAGCGTGAAGGAGAATACGCTTCCGCGTCCGACTTCGCTCCGGACACGAATCGCGCCGCCGTGCAATTCAACCAGTCGCCGCGTAATCGCAAGGCCGAGACCGACTCCGCCGAACCGTCGTGAAACGCTGTTGTCCACCTGCATGAACTTTTCAAAAATCAGGCTGAGCTTGTCGGCAGGGATGCCGGGCCCGGTATCCGATACATTCATCTGGAGTTCGATGAGGCCGTTCGGCAGCGTAGCTGTTGAGACGTCCAGTTGCACCCGCCCGCGTTCAGTAAATTTAATCGCGTTTGACAGAAGGTTCGTAATGATCTGTCGGATGCGCAGCGGATCGCCGGTAACAAAGTCGGGAACTGATGCCGCCAGCGATGAATTCAGCTCGATGCCCTTCCGCGACGCCGTGGGCGCATGGCATTCAATGCAGTCGCGAATCAGCGCGCGCAAATCAAACGCAATCCGCTCAATCGCCATTTTGCCCGCCTCGATCTTTGACAGATCGAGCAGATCGTTGACGATCGCCAGCAGAAAATACGCAGAGCGCCGAGCCGTTTCCAGTTGATCGCGCTGCTGCGGCGTCAGGGCGTCCTGAAGCACTACGTCGAGCATGCCGATGACGCCGTTCATCGGCGTACGGAGCTCGTGCGAGATGTTGGCAAGGAACTCGCTCTTGGCCTGGCTTGCCGCAAGCGCGCGATGCATTGCTTCTTCCAGTTCTTCTGTTCGCTGGGCAATGCGCTGTTCGAGCAGGTCCTGATGCTGCCGTATCTCTTCACGCGATTCGGCGAGCGCCCGGATCATCTGGTTGAAGCTCTCGCCTAAAAACTCAATTTCATCGCCGGTGCGGCTTACCCGGATCGGTTCCAATTTGCCTTCCCGAACCGCCGTGATGCCGGCTTCGAGCAGAGCCAGCGGTTTGGTCAGCAGCCGTGCCGTGAAGAGCGAAATTGCGCCGGCGACCAGCAGCACCAGGGAACACAGGATGATGCCCTTGGCGACGTCAAAACCATCCTGACGCAGATCATAGGCGAAGATCGTGCCGCCCACCCAAAAGACCATGGTGGCCGTAAATACTGCCAGTTTTGACGCGAGAGAACGAAAACGACCCGGGCGAGAGGGCGTGCGTGTCTGCGACAAGCGGGCCACATCTCATATTCGGCTGACACGACCCCTCTGCTCTATCGGGGATAAACCTTAAAACGCGGCGGCCTTCGCCGTAAGACGCAGCGCGGCTCAAGCGGAAAGCGCCGAGGAGCGCGGTTTGGCCGGATCTGGCGTGGCATCCAGTTCACGGTCTGTGTCCGTTTCCCACTCGACCGCTGCCCTCGGCGAAGAAGATAGCATTTCCAGAAAGAGTCCAACTATAAATAAAACCACCACTACGCCCGCGATCAGCATCACCCTGAGCCCTCTGCCTGTCTTTCCCGGAGCAATTTGCTTTCCACAATTCCGGCGCGTACCCCGCCTCGCTTCACAGTTAGACGTGCCAAACTGATCGGCTGCACTACGCAGAAGCTTTAGACCCTGCTACGTTTCAATTGCCGGACGGGGACAAGCCCGCTTGTATACGCGGAACGGGACCGTCATTTAGATCAGGATTTAATCGCGCACAGATGCGAGCATGCGGTCCGCATCTGCGCCGGATCCAGACTTGGTCATCCCAGATCGAACTCTAACCGCGTCACCGAGGCTGGCGGAAAGCTGTGCACAAACGGCGAGCCGCCGCTCAACTTCTCAGTTGCCGGCTCAAGCGCGCGGGGGTTTTCGAAGTCGTTATGCGCGTGGATGTCCTTGGAAGTGAGAACGGTCGCCGCAACGGGCGACAGACGGGCGCCTCGCGCTGCGATTTCTGTTTCAACCGCGCTTTCGTGATGCGCGTTTACCACCGTGAGCACGGCGCGCTTGCCGTGAAGCGAGCAGGAGCCTGACAACGCATTCAGCCCGTGCGCGGCCTCCGGCTTCAAACGCGGCGCAAGAACCGCCGTCCGAACCGATGTTCCGCCCTGGTGCGCGGCGTACATTTCGAAGACGTGAAACACGGGTGTGACGGTGAACTTGTCCCCTGCCGCAAGAAATGAGGTGTGGATGTTGTTAACCAATTGCGCAGCGTTCGCCATGGCGACCTTGTCCGCATGGCGATTGAAGATATCAAGCGTAATTCCGGAAACCAGAGCGTCGCGCAGGGTCGGGAAATATCCAAACAAATAACCAGGCGCGACATCCGCCGTCTGGTGCCATGCGCCCCATTCGTCCACCACAAGCTTCACCTGGCGCTGCGTATCAATTTCGCCCATGATCTGCCAGTGATTGCGGATCAGTTCGTCCATGCGCTCGGCTTTGGACAGGAGCGCGTACCAATCGTCCACGGTGAAATCAATGGCGCTGCCCTTGCCCGTCGTTCCGCAGTAGTAATGGAGCGCTGTTCCGTATACGTTGCGCAAGGGTCCCCGACTCTTTTCGACGAGCTTCGAAAAGAAGCTGCGCGTCCACGCGTAATCGGCGACGTTCGGACCGGATGCGATGAAGGAGAGGCGCACATCGAAGCGCGGGACCCACTCGACGAAGCGGCGGAATTCTACGGCGTATTCGTCGCCGGTAAAATTGCCACCGCACCCCCAACTCTCGTTGCCCACGCCCCAGAAGCGGACGCGGAAGGGCTCGCGGTCTCCTGCCGCGGCGCGCAGGTCCGCAAGCGTAGTGCTCCCCGCCGGCGAGTTGCAGTATTCGATCCACTCGTAGAAATCGTGCGGAGTCAGGCTTCGCAGGTTCGCGGCCAAGTACGGCTGCGCTCCAACCAGCTTGCAGAAGCGCGCGAACTCGTTGGTGCCGAACTCATTCGGATCGTACTTCTGCGGACCATCTGGCGCCTTGGCCAGGTACGGCGTATTGGCCCAGAAGTTGGTGCGGCGCGGCCGCTGCGCGCGAGGCCCGACGCCGTCACGCCAATTGTAGCTGTCCGCGAAGCAGCCGCCCGGCCAGCGAATCACGGGAGGCTTCAACCGCCTCAGGTTATCGACAAGCGCCTTTCGAATTCCGCCTATATTTGGAATTTTCGAGTTCTCTCCCACCCAGATGCCGTCATAAATGCAGCCGCCGAGATGCTCCGTGAAGTGACCGTAGATGTCGGGGGAAATTACGCCGATCTGTTCGTCGGGGAGGATTTCTATTTGCGCCGATGCCGCTCGGGAAGTACGCGGAGCAAACAGGCCGGCAGCGGCGGCGATGAAATGACGTCGGTCAATCATGGCGAAAACTATTATGCCGTTAATCACAATAGAGAGTGGGACGGGTGTTTACGTGAGAGGTCTGATGGTGATTTCGCTTTTTGCCGCCGCCGCCGGCGCGCAGCCCTCGCCGGTGATGTCGCTCAGCAATGGCATACGCCTGAGCATCGCCGCAAGCTTTCCGGACTTGCAGCCCGGCGTCCCGCCGCTCAAAGCGGAGCTGGCGCCGGCGTCCGGCGACAGTTTCTACCGCATCTTTTGGGATCAGAATCAGCTTGCGGTGTTCGCATATGAGATTGCAGTGACGCGGATGCCCGACAACGCCCGGTTTAACATCCTGATGCGGCCAGCGGGCGACGAATTCGCGCGCAGATTTCCGAAGGCGGATGGAGGCAAGCCCGTGCCCACGATCCCCGGCGATCGCAGCCTTCCGCCGGTCCGCGCCGGCGAGCGCGCTTCGATCGAACTGTTCGATCTGCCGCCGATTGGCCGCGTCATTGATCGGATCGAGATCGGCGCCAACGCGTCCGCGACGGCGGACTCCAACGACCGGCTGCGATTTTCGAACATGACGGTGTACATCAACGGCGTCCGGGCGGCCAGCGGCGCCGCGATGAAAGCCGTCATTGGAAAATACGCGATGTTCTACATTCCCGGGCGCGGAGGGTATTTCTTTTCAACCGATCCTCCGGCGGGACGGCCGTTCGTCCATACGGGGCTCGTTGACGGCGTGCGAATGCGCTTCACCGTCGACAATGACGCGTATGACTGCGTGGCGAGCGCGCCTATTCTCCTGCAGGCGAAGCAGGGGGAGCTGTGGGTGTATCACGACCCAAACTACCGGCCTGGCGGCAATCTGACAAATTCCAGCGCGACGGCTCCGGCGCCCAATGTGTTCTTCGCCGCGGCAGCGGACACTCTCAACTGGTGGCTGCCGGATGCGGGCGGTGAATCGCGCTAGTTAGTTGAGAGCTCGCATCGGCTGCGGTTCCAGTGAGCCACTTCAGAAACCGCCGCGCATAGGCATCCAGATTTTCCATGCTTCCGCCGCCTCTCAACGGCGAGCACATCTCATAGGCGATGACTCCGTCGAAACCGCCTTCGCGCAGCGCGGAGAGAAACGCGCGATAGTCGATAAAGCCCTCATCGACGGGTACAGCCTGCACGGTCGGAATCAGCCGTTCGTAGTTCACCAGCGCGGGAGCGTATCGATAGCGCGGACGCAACTGATAATTGGCAATAATGGTCTGTACAGCGATGCTTCCCATCTTCTTCGCAGCCGCGATAATATCCACCCCTTGAAGCGCTGGCGCCCAAGCGTCGAACACAGCGCGGCAGTTTGGCTCGCCCACTTCGCGGATCAGCTCGTACTGGCTTTCATAATCCACCGCGATATCATGATGATTCTGCACGGCGACCGTAACGCCGTAATCCGCCGAGCGCCGGGCAGCTTCGCGCAACGATTTCACCACCAGGTTCCATTGCGCGGCGTATGACGCCGCGGGATTCTCGTAGGCAGTGAACACGCGCACCAGACTGCCCCCGAGATCGTGCGCCATTTCGGCCATTTCGATCACGTGACGGATCTGCAGTTCAGCGTTCGGAATGTCTGCATGCTCGAGGTCGGCCGTGAAATTCGTGTAGCCCGCAATGCAGATCGTCGAGAGCCGGCGCCGCTCGATCCGCTCGCGCAGGCGCCGCCGGGACTCAGCCGGCCAGTCCAGCACGGACAGGTGAGGCCGCTTGGCGGCGAGCATTACGCCATCGAAACCCAGGTCGGCGGCTTTATCGATGAACTCCTCAACTGTGAGAAACTGTTGGCCCCATGAGCCGGAATAGCTGATCGAGTGCAGAATGGGCACGCGCAGAATACCTCAGCGCTTACATTATCAAACGGCCGAGCGGGAGCGTTGCGCATCGCGCCGCGGTATCGAAACGCAATCCTCCAGGGCGCCATCCGGCGCGCTTCTGGAGGCGTAATTTGTGTCCAATTGTGATCCAACCAGCCGTTCATGCGCCCGCGAGGGCGCCATGGCCAATCCGGGCGACCCGCATGAGGTCCGCTGGCAGAAGGTATAATACACCTGAGCTTGACGTGCGTCACTGCGCTGCGGCTTAGCGAGCGTGCAGTCAAGCGTGGCCCGAGGAGGCGTTCCATCGGCCAGATCGCCCCGCAATATGCGCCGCGGTTCCCTCGCAACCTGGATTGTCGCAGGATATCTTCTCGCGACAGGACTGTCGCTCAGAGTGGGCGCCGACCCCCCTCCGCAGGGAATGGCTGCGCCGGCGCGCGCGCCTCACGCCACCGTGCGCATCAGCACGACCTTGCCGCGCATTTCCCCCGACTTCCGCGATGTTGCTGTTCAGGCGGGCTTGACCGCGGTCAATGTCTCCGGCGCCGCGTATTCAAAGAAGTACATTATCGAGACCACCGGAACAGGCGTTGCAGTTCTGGACTACGACAACGACGGTCTCATGGACGTGTTCCTGGTGAATGCGACGACGCTCGATGCTGGAGATCACGCGACAAGTCATTTGTACCATAACCTCGGAAATCTTCGGTTTGAAGATGTTACGGAAAGGGCCGGTCTGAATTACACAGGATGGGGCCAAGGCGTCTGCGCCGGCGACTATGATAATGACGGGTTCGTAGATCTGTTTGTCACCTACTACGGGTGGAGTCGACTGTATCACAACCAGGGCAACGGTACATTCAAGGAGCAGGCGCAAGAAGCGGGGCTGAGGTCGAACGCGAAACGCTGGGATACGGGCTGCTCGTTTGTTGACTACGACCTCGACGGAAAGCTTGACCTGGTTGTCGCCGGCTACGTCGATTTCGATATCTCCAAGGTCCCGGCGCCCGGGAGCGGAGGATATTGCCAATGGAAGGGCATGCCCGTGATGTGCGGTCCCCGCGGCCTGCCTTCCGGGCGGAACTATCTGTTTCATAACGAAGGCGGGGGGAAGTTCAACGATGTCTCGATGGAGAGCGGCGTTGGGAAACCGACCGGCTGTTATGGCTTCACGGTGGTCGCGTCAGATTTCGACAACGACGGTTTTCCCGATTTTTATGTTGCATGCGACTCCACGCCAAGCCTGCTCTATCACAATCGCAAGAATGGAAGCTTCGAAGAAATCGGCGTAGCATCGGGGGCAGCGCTGAACGAAGACGGCCAGGAGCAAGCGGGCATGGGCGTAGCCGCCGCGGATTACGACGAAGACGGCTTTATTGACATTGTCAAGACAAACTTCAGCGATGACACTCCGAACGTGTACCACAACAACGGCGATGGCTCGTTCACAGACCTGGTGTACCGGTCCGGTCTGGGGGGGCGCACTCAATATCTCGGCTGGGGCATTGAGCTGATGGATGTCGACCACGACGGCCGCAAGGATATCGTGGTCATCAATGGACATGTCTACCCGGAAGTAGACCAGGCAAATCTTCAGACGAAATTCCGGCAGCAAAGATTGCTGTACTGGAATGTGGGCGACGGGAGATTCGTGGATCTCTCGGGGGAGTCGGGTCCCGGAATTTCGGATCGCTGGTCCTCGCGCGGGGCTGCGGCAGGGGATCTGGACAATGATGGATCGCTCGAGCTGGTGATCAGCAACCTTGGCGAGCGTCCGAGTCTCCTGAAGAACTACGGGCCGAAGAAGGCGTGGCTTCTGGTGCGGCTCGTGGGAGTGAAGTGCAATCGCGATGCAGTGGGGGCCCGGGCGTATGTGTTTCTGGGGGCTCGGCGATTGTCGGGCGAGGTGCAGACGGGCACAAGCTTCGTATCACAGAATGATCCGCGACTGCATTTCGGGCTCGGGGACGCGACCTCCTATGACAAGATCGAAGTGCAGTGGCCGGGCGGCGACCGGGAACGCTTTCCCGGCGGTCCGGCGAACCACATTGTCACTTTAAAACAAGGCGCCGGGAGGATCGTCCCGCCGCCTGAAAGCCAAAAACGCTGATCAGAACGCGATGCGAACGCCGAATTGGACGTTGCGCGCGCCCAGAGCAGTCGTGGACTTGCCGAACTGAGAGCTTGAGAGATTACCCGTGGGCTGGCCGAGATTGACCCGATTAAACAAGTTGAAAAACTCAGTACGGAAGTCTATCTGACCTCGTTCGCCGATTGCCGGGAACGGGAAACGCTTTATGATGTTGAAGTTCGTATTCGCATAACCAGGCCCGAAATACGTATTTCTGCCCAGCGTTCCAGGCTGGCCGGGCGGGGGCGCGGAAAAGTCGCTGGCCTGAAAAATTCCTGTGAGGAACTTGGACCTTTCGATGCCGGTGATATAGCCGCCAAAGCCGGGCGCGTTTGGAAAATCGTAATTAAACCCATCGGCGTTGTAGTCGCAGCCGCGATTGCCGATAATCTGTCCAGCGCTGTTCCTGATCGGATCAAAGGGCTGCGTGCAGACTACGCTGAAGGGTCGGCCCGACTGTAGAATCGTCACGGCGCCGAGCTCCCACCGGCTCAGGATAGATGCCATTGTACTGCGGCCTAGCCGCGGCGTCTCATACAGAAGGCTGAGTGACAACTTCTGCCGGATATCAAAATCTGCAAGCGCGCGATTGAGTTTGAGGTTGTTCACGTCCACGATGGATAGCCCCAGACCAAAACTGCTTGCATCATCGATCGCTTTGCCGTACGTATAGGCCACTTGCATATCCAATCCGGCGCTATATCTTTTCCGGACGCTGACGTTCCCGCCATTGTAGAAGCTTGACCCGCGCGCTTGACCGTACTGAATCGCCGCAAAGCTGGTGTTAAGACGATCCAGGCGTCCATCGAAGAGGTCGCCAGCGTAGCGGTTCACGTCGTAACCCATGTACGTGTTTCGACCTTGCGAACCAACGTAGTTGGCTTCGATCGCCCAGCCGTGCGCAATGCTCTGCTGAATGCCAAAGAAGTAATTGATTGTGCGCATTGTCTTCATGTTCGGATCCCAGACATAGATGTCAGACGGAACTCCGACCAGGCCATTGCGTCGATCGAGAGCTGCAGAAATGGGGGGCGCCGGGAAGGTGTAGCCGGTTCCAGGACCGGCTGACCCCGTAGCGAGGCCATAAACTGGCTTGGCGGCGGTTTGCTTGCTCACGCTGGCGAGGGCGATGACAGGCAGCGAGGTTCCAGCATCCCGATAAAACTGACCGCCCGCCCGATCGTAGAAAACTCCAACGCCTGCGCGTATTGAAGTCTTTGCTTTTCCAAACGGGTCCCAGGCGATGCCGATGCGGGGCGCGAAATTACTGTATTTAGTGACGTCATGCGGCTGCTTGACTTGGGGAGTCAAATTTGCAATGCGCTCACTGTAATTGCTTCCGGAGGGGAATGTTGCGCTGACGAACAGGTTATCTTTGTCCCACGGATTCGCAAACACCTCCCACCGCAGGCCGAGGCTGAGCGTGAGGTTGGATTTTGCTTTCCAGTCGTCCTGAATGAAAGCTCCATAGTTGAGGAAAACAGGACGGAAGTCGGGGCCGGATGACTTGCCGGTCTTCGGGTCAAATCCGATATTGCTTTCTGAAAACGGATCGTCGCGAACGAAGTCGAAGACGCTTGGGAATGTATAAACGACCCGTCCGTACGTGTTATGGAATAAGGCGCCTGCGCCCGGGCAGCCGCTGCCACACTGCACAATCCCGCCGGTTTTGAATGCATGGCTTCCGCGGTTGATGCTGACCACATCCTGCCACTGTTGGTTGTTCTGAATGAAGATTGCGTCTGAGAAGCCGGTGCCGTATGATGCGATGCCAGTAACGTTAATCAGCGGAACTTCGCCGTGGCTTACGGGATCCGCGCCCCAGGCGCGCGTGCCAGACCAGGATGCTTCATTCATGATCGTAGGCGAGAAGATGTGGGTGTAATTCACGTTCCAATAGGCTGTGTACTCGCTGGCCATTGCTGTGAATGCGGGATATACGGAGGGCGCTCCGAATGCGACTTGGTCAAGCGTCGTCCGTGCGACGCTGCCGTACAGCCGGTCTTTGCCTTCATGAAAAACGTGGTCGACGCGGCCGAACCACTGAAGGCCGTTGCGGGGAAGCGTTTGGGCAAAGGTTCCGTTGAATGTCAGCGGCAAGTTACATGGAAGCGGGCCAACTGGCGTGTCCACCGGAGTCGCGGCGCCGTTTGACAGCCCCGAGCACGCGGCGACATTCGGAACGGCGCCAGCCGTCGGACCAGCATACAGGCCGTCGCTCAACCTGTTCAGCTGGCTTGGAAAGTCTTTGACCAGCTTCGCGGAAATGTTGTTGGGGAAGCGTTGCTGAATGATGCTGGCGAATTCGGGAGTAATCGCGCTGGATGAAAAGCCTTGTCCTAAACCCGACCGCAACACGTCTACAGATCCGAAAAAGAAGAGCTTGTTCTTCAGAATCGGTCCCCCGATTGTAGCGTTGGCCTCATTGCGGCGGAACACCGGCACCTGCGGTTGGAAGATTGAGTTGCGCGCCGTCAGGTGATTGTTGGTGTGATACCATGCCGCGGTGCCATGGAATTCGTTACTGCCGGACTTGGTAATCACATTCACGGAGGCCGAAGAATTGCGGCCGTATTCGGCGGAAAAGTTGTTCACTGATACGCGCAATTCCTGTACGGCGTCAGCGCTGGGGCTGAAATTGCTGACGCCCCCGCGCGGGCTGCCATTCACCGACGCATTATCGACCTGGAAGTTGTTCGACTCCGCCCGCTGACCATTTGCGTTCAGGTTGACGCCGTACTCTGCCGAGAACACGTCGCCGGTCGCCTGAGCGTAGGCCTGTCCACCGCCGCTCGGAAGGCCGGTTACTCCAGGCGTAAGCACTACCAGAGTCATAAAGTTTCTGCCGACCAGTGGGAGCTGAGAGACCTGTCGCTCCTGAATATGACCTGAAATGCGCGCTTCTCCGGTTTCAACCAGCGGCACTTCGCCCACGACGCTCACCTGCGTCGTTGGCGCACCAATCTTCAACTGGATATTGAATGTCTTGGTCTGATCGTTCTCGAGAAGTACGCCTTCATAGACGGCCGTATCGAAGCCCTGCGCAGACACGCGCACCGTGAACTGGCCTGGCGGCAAAGAGGCGACGCGATAATAGCCGACGTCGGAGGTTCGGACCACGCGTTTAACGCCTGTTGCCTGGTTTTCGAGCGTCACCTCAGCGTTCGGGACCGCAGCGTCCGAGGGGTCGGTTACGCGGCCTTCTATGGTGCTGGTGAATTGCGCCTTTAACATGCACGGCGCCGCCAGCGTGAGAGTGATTACCAGCAATGCTGAGGCGCCGCATCGCGAGTGAATGCAAATTTTCTTGGAATCTGACATGGCCCGATTCCTCCCCGTCAGGAAGCGCTTACATTATTACCCGATCAAAGCTCTTGGCACGATTTATGCCCTTTGAGCGAACCGGCGGAACTGCCAGCACTCAAACTGAACGCAGCCCGCTGAAAGCCATTGCAGAACTATTAGCATGCGTTCACTATAGAGTCAATAGGGACGTGAAGCCCGACGCCGGAAACAGAGCGCCCTCCGGGCAGAAGAGTGGTATTGTTTCTTGAGGCGATCACATCCGGGTTATTGGACGTGGGACAGATTACTGACGCCGTTCTCCTCATTACTATGTTGGCGGCCGCTGCCGCGTCCAGTGGTTCGATCTACGAGCAGGCGGCTGTTCTCATCCAGCGCGGCGAGATCAAGAGTGCGATCGCTCTTCTCGAGCCGCGTCTCAGGGAAGCGCCCACTGACTTGAAGGCGTTGACATTGATGGGTATAGCGGCTTCGGCCGAAAACCGCCGCGAGCAAGCCAACCGCTATTTCCGGCAGGCGCTTCAGGCCGACCCGAAGTTCGCCCCCGCCCTGAAAAACCTCGCAATCAATGAACTGGCCGCAAACGAAACCGCCGCCGCAAAGAGACATTTCGAAGAACTGTTAAGGCTGACGCCCGGAGACCCGCTCGCGCATCTCGCGCTTGGCGATATCAGCTTCGCTGCAAAAAACCTTCCCGCCGCGGTGTCGCATTATGAGCAGAGTGGAGAGCTCTACCGGCAGACTCCCGGCAGCCTGCTCAATTTTGCCCAGGCGCTGCTCTCGTTGCGCCAGTCTAAAAAAGCCGGCGTCATTCTGGAGGGCATGCCGGAGCGCGCCGATGCCCGGGATCACTTTACGGCTGGGACGCTGCTCGCCAGTCTGGGAAAGTATCGCGCGGCAGCGCGCGAATTCCAGCGCTCTCGCGGGGAAGGAGTGGACGCGTACGACGCCGGCTACAATCTGACGCTTGCCTATGTAAAGGCCGGAGACGCCGCCGCCGCGGAGCGTACTGGGGAAGACCTGATTGCGCAGGGTTACAAACGGGCTGAACTCTACAATCTGCTGGCGCGCGCGTATGAGAGCGAGGGAAAGATTAAGGATGCTTACGATGCCCTCAGAACCGCCGCCAAAATCGATCCAACCGATCCGGCCAATTACGTCGAGTTAACAGCTCTGTGTCTGAAGCACAACAACTTCGATCTGGCGCTCGAAATTGTTGATATCGGCCTGCAAAGAGCGCCGACTTCAGACCGGCTGCATGTTCAACGGGGCGTCGTCCTTGCGATGAAAGAACAATTCGCCGGCGCGCGATCGGAATTTGAAACGGCGATCAAGCTGGCGCCGGACAGCGGGCTGCCCTATGTAGCGTTAGGACTCATTCTTATGCAGATGGACCAGACCGCTGACGCGGTTAAGGTGCTGCGCGCTCGGACCGCCGCGGCGCGAGATGATTATCTGGCGCTCTGGTTTCTGGGCGAGGCGTTAAACCGCTCCGGGTCGCTGCCGGGAACTCCCGAAGATGACGAGGCTCTGAACGCGCTCACTCGATCCGTGGAGCTCAATCCTCAGGTTGTCCAGTCGCGGGTGCTGTTGGCCAAGCTGCTGGCAAGGCGCGGCGACTTCGACGGCGCGGCCGTGCATCTTGTTCGCGCCCTTGCTCTTGATCCAGAAAATGTGACCGCCATGTACCAGCTCGCGCAGGTCTATCAGAAGAAGGGCGACTCGTTGCGGGCCAAGGAGCTGTTTGCGAAGGTAAGCAAGGCCAAAGCCGAGGATCGCGAGCAGTTCACGCGCAGCGGTTTTCAACACATCATCCGGGCAGACTCGCGCTGATGCGTCGTGCGAAGCTGGAAGCGCTGCTCGCCATCACGCTCACGATGGGAGCGCAGCGTCCGGACGCGGCTGCACCCTGGCAGCGTGAGCAAGCGCGCGCTCGGGACGCGGAAGGCGTCGCATTTGCGAAGTCTGGCAGGATTTCCGAAGCGATTGATCGTTTCCGTTCCGCTCTACAGCTCGACCCGGCGCTGCCCGAGGCGGCTTATCACCTGGCTCTCGGACTTGACGCCGTTGGCAAAACTGATGATGCCATCGCAGAATTCGAACATGCTCTCCGTCTTCGACCCGACTTCGTGGAAGCGCGCTATTCGCTTGCCGGCTGCTGCCGCAAGCGGGGCGATTTCGAAGGCGAGCGGCGGGTTCTGGCCGAGGTCGTGCGGCTTGCGCCTGATTTTGCGGAAGCGCGCTACAACTACGGGCTGGCGCTCGAGCGTCAGGAGAAGGGCGATCTGGCGGTCAGGCAATTGCGTGCGGCATGTCGTCTCGATCCTCGAAACCCCAGGTACGCACTGGCGCTCGGTATAGCGCTGTCTCGCGCGAATGACCGGGAAGGCCTCGCCGTTCTTCGAAACGCCGTCGACCTTGCGCCGTCGGATGCCGCGGCGCATTACAATTACGCCCTCGCGCTCTCTGGGGCCGGCGCCAGCTCCGAGGCGATCCGCGAGTTCGAGACGGCCATCCGGCTGAATTCCGGTCATTCCGATGCGCGGCGCGGGCTGGGCATCATGCTGTTGCATGATGACCGGCTGGATGAAGCTGCCCAACAATTGCGAGGAGCGGTCCAGATCGCGGCGCGGGACGAGGAGGCCCTCAACAATCTGGGACTGGTTCAGCTTCGCTTGAAAGATTTCAGCGCCGCGATTCGCTCATTCGAGCGCGCAATTGAGCTGAACCCGCGCCTGATCAAGGCTCACGCGAATCTTGCGCAGGCATACCAGCGCGCAGGCCGTTTAGACGATGCTCGGCGCGAGACGCAACGCGCGGCGGAACTGACCGCCGAGCAGCGAGCGCTTGGCCGCGCAATGATTCTCGTCGACAACGCCCGCGGCCGGCTGCGCGCAGGAGATGTTTCAGCCGCCATGGCCGCGCTGAAGGAGGCTGTCGCCTTGAGCCCCGGCTTTGCGGATGCGCACTTCGAACTCGGGCGCGTCATCCTTGACGTCGGCCAGCCTCGGGAAGCGATCCGCGAATTCCGCGCCGTGCTCAATCTCGACCCGGAGCGGGCCGAAGCTCACCATCAGATCGGCTTGGCGCTGTTGGCCGCAGGCGACCAGCGGATGGCGGTCGATGAACTCAGGGCCGCCGCAGCGATGGCCCCGTGCCGTATCGAAATCATGCGTGCTTTAGCGGATGCGGAGTTCCAGGCGGGCGATTGGAGCATGGCCATTGCGCAGTACCGGCGCGTGCTGGCGTGGGATGCGGGGGACGCGAAGGCCCGATCGCAATTGGATCGCGCGCTGGCGGAGCAGGCTCGCAGATAGCGTCTGGCCCGCTAACGCCGGATCGGGCGATACGGCGAGGGGAGCTCCACTCCACCCTCTTTCAAGACAAGGACGCGGTCAGCGCTGACATTAGAAAGCCTGTCGATCCTTCCACTCGGCCAGCGGACTTCGAGCGTATCTACTTTGGCGGCGGCGCCCAGTCCAAAATGCAGCCGCGGATCGTGGGAAGCCTGATAACTGGCGCCTCCGACAAGTTCATCCACCTGCGTAAATCCGCCGGCGGTCAGCTTTACCCGCGCGCCGATTCCGTCCCGGTTCGAGCGTACCCCGACCAGCCGCACTTCGAGCCAGTGATTCGAATTGCCGCCGTCATTTCGCAGCAACTCGGGCTCCTGGCCGTTGTTTGTCACCAGCGCGTCTA
>Ga0070740_10003594_pt1 | contig 16253 bp, 13 predicted proteins | sample Coa_R2_FD_67286 | JGI IMG/M metagenome (GOLD analysis project Ga0070740, IMG submission 67286) | Surface soil microbial communities from Centralia Pennsylvania, which are recovering from an underground coalmine fire - Coalmine... | ecosystem: Environmental > Terrestrial > Soil > Unclassified ... | reverse complement strand
CGAACAGAGCTACGGCAGATACATCCGCAAGGACTTCCTCGGACCTCTGATTGCCGCACGCCCAGAGAGCCTACCGAAGGCCGCGGTTGGTGAAAAAACTGGACCCCCAACCGGACCCCCATTGGGGGTTGTGGGAAAAAGGCCCGAATTTACTACAGAATCTTGGTGGAGGCGGGGGGAATTGAACCGCCCACGGGCTTCCCACCCTGTTACCGAGAAAGTGCTTGATTATCCTACAAAATCAAGGACTTTTAGCGATTTTCCGAAAGATCACAGCAGGCCCAAAACGGCCCAAAAAGACCCCAATAATCCCGAAAAACCGGACCGGGTCCGGTCCGCAAAACGGAAACCCGGGAACGAATAGGTTGGAGCAAGATCACTGTGCCCTTTACGATGAGCATCGCAAGAAGGATGAGGAGAATGAAGACGTTTGGACAAGTGATTCGCGAGGCGCGCAAGTCAGTCGGTTTGACGCAGAAAGCGGTGGCGGAACGCCTTCGGCGCGGAGACGGCCGCAAGGTTCTGCCGCCGTTTCTCAACGATTTGGAGTTCGACCGCCGCCTTCCGCCGGAGAATGCCGTAATCGAGCAGCTCGCAAAAATACTGAAACTTTCACCGGACATCCTGTACTTCTATGCGAAGCGGGTTCCCGGAGACATTGCGCACAATGTCGACGAGGAACGGATTATAGCGGCCTACCGTGCCTGGCGGGTGGTCCTCGGCGCGCCGGCGAACGCACGCGCGTGATTCGCGAACGGGCGAAAGTGAAGCGGCCAGCGTCTGAACGTCGCCGGGATGACGGTCAGTTTTCTGTGGCGCACGCATGTGGTCCAACCGCTTGTTGATCGCTAATAGGCGTGAGGGCCCGAATACGGGCAATGCCCCGAACAAAGCTCAACACAATCGAGGAGAAACGGCGGCTAGGTTCTCACGTAGTCCATCGCTCTTTCATTCCGGTTGGGGCACCACAGTGGAGACAAGCCTTGCTGTAGAGTGATGTTGAGCACCGCCGAAACGGCCCTCGAAAGGCTCATAACCCGGAGGTCGAAGGTTCAAATCCTTCCCCCGCAACCAGAGATTCTCCCGAACATCGCACCAGTTTTCTGAGTCACGAGGGCGCGGGCATTGGATCATTGTCGCCCCCATGGGCCAATCCGCGGGCCAATGATCTCGCGATTCAATTTTCATCTCTCAGCGGAACGCTCTCACAACGAATTTGTGCAGTGGAATGAGAAATTATGAAGGCCTTTGGGGGAAGGCGTTGTGGCGGTATGCAAAACTGCGGGCCTGAGCCAAAGCACGCTTGTCGCCTTCGCCGCTCAGATGGCCCTACGGTTATGCGTCCTATCGGCAAGACTTGGACCATGATGACCGCCACCCACCCGAGAACACGCCGATTGGGCACTCGCCGAGGTTCTGAACGGATCGACAAAGGTACGGTGGTCTCCACCCTCCACATGACGGTTTTCGATTGACATCCGCACAATCGTTGTAGACAATGCAATTGTTATAATGGATTGCCATGTGGTCGGAGGGAATGGGATGAGCCAACAATCGAAAATCGATGAACTGGAGCGGCTGCTCAACAGCGAAGAAGACACGCCGATCCAGATCCTCCCGAACGGCGAGATCAGGGAAATCGGCCGCACTACGGCGGCCGACATGGGCGGCAAGAAGCCGCTCACGATGAAAGAAAATCTCGGCGGGGAATATTGAGGGCTGCCATGGATATTGCTCGGATACGGCGCGAGTTTCTGGAAGCGCAGCAAAGGTTTGCCCTGCTAGAGCTGCGCCCAACGACCGACGGTAAAGTCTACGCCCGCACGGCCCTTCAGACCTCGAATGGCCGAAACTACGTCCTCTCGATCAAATTCCCGGACAGCTACCCGAACGAGATGCCGCGCGTCTTCATCGATGCCCCGGCGATCACTTACGCACCGCACCGCTATCAGGCCGGCAACATCTGCTACCTGCATCCTTCGATGTGGAATCCAGGGACACATAACCTGACCCTCGTGATCGCACGCGCCGCGAAATGGCTGAACAAGTACGAGGTCTGGCGCAACAACGGCGGCACATGGCCCGGCGCTGAGATCACGCACTGAGACCCATTTTGAAGATCGACTTCAAAACCCTGAAGATGATGGAACTGCGCAGCTCGCCCGGTGAGGTCCTCGACCGGGTTGCGCGCGACGGTGAGGTTTTCGTCGTCGAACGCAACGGGCAACCCAAAGCCTGCCTTGTTCCTGTTTCTTTTCTGCTGCCTGATATCCCGCCCGACCGCATCTCAAAGGAGCTGAGCAGGCTCGACGCCAAGAAGGAAAATTACAAGCTCACCATCAACGACAACAAGGAACTGGAGATCAGCTGCCCTGAGACGGCAGCCGGCGACAAAGTCGTCATCAGGATTGTTTTGCCCCACGGCTACCCGAACGCGGCGCCGCGCGTCTACGCCGCGCGCCTTGTTCCCAACGCTCCACGGTGCTGGCCCGACGGCTCGCTCTCAATCTTCGGCGTGACGGCCGCGTGGAACGTGAAGACGCACGACGCCTCCCATGCGCTGAGCCTCGCGCGGGCCTGGCTCAGGCATTACGGCAAGTGGCGTAAGACTGGCGAATGGCCGGAAAGGATCGATACATGATGAACGACAGCACTTTCGAGAGAATTGATTCCCTCTTCGACATAAAGCTATTCGCCGACGTGAAGGTCGTGGTGGCCGGCTGCGGCTCGGGCGGTGCGAGCGTCGCGCTTCAGCTAGTCATGTCGGGCATCCGAAATTTCACGCTAATCGATAACGACATCCTCGGCCCTGAGAACGTCATCCGCCATGTCTGTGGCCGGCGCTACATCGGGCATAAGAAGGTCGATGCCGTCGCCGACGTGCTCCTCGACCGGAATCCCAAGACGAGCATCACGAAGATCGACGCGGATATCATGAATTATGACGGGCTCGCGCGGGAGATTGCGGAGACCGACGTAGTCGTGCTGGCCACCGACAACGAGCCGTCGCGCTACACTATCAACGAAATTTGCGTCCGCAACTGCGTCCCCTTTGTGGTTGGCCGCGTGTTCACGCGAGGGATCGGCGGCGATGTTTTCGCATACCGGCCACCCTACGGTGCCTGCCTCGCCTGTGTCGAAGCGGTGCTGCAGCGTTCACCGTTCCGGCAGGGCATCCGGGAGATTGATTTAGTTTCGGAGGAAGAGCGCGAGAAAATGTACGGCATGGAGATCCCAGAGATCAAGGATTCGCCTGGTCTCGCCATCGACATCACCTTCATCACTTCGTTCCACACCCGCTTTGTGCTCGATGTCATCGCGCGGCGCCTGCCCGAGCGGCCCAAGTTTCTCTCCCCCATCGACGAAAATTACCTGGCTTGGGGCAACAGGCCTGTACATCCCTTCAACAAGCATTTTCAGCTACAGCGCACTGAGTTCAGCCCCCAGGAACAGTGTGCAGTTTGCGGCGCCAGGAGCGTGGCCGATGCCGTTTAAATCAAAAGACCCGGGCTTTTCGATTTCGATCGCGCGTGGTGCTCTCGAAACGGTCTTCGAAGAGTGCGATCAGTACGACGCCGACGAAACCGGCGGCCGCCTTCTCGGGACTTATCGCCAGCACAACGGCCGCTACGAAATCGAGGTGAAAGGCGTTCTGGGCCCCGGTCCGAACGCGCACCGATCGGCGACGTACTTCCTCCAGGACGGCGACTATCAGGAGAAGCTATTTCGCGCTATCGAAGCTGTTCATCCCGAAGTCGAGCATCTGGGCAACTGGCACACCCATCACGTCAACGGGTGTCCGACGTTGAGCGGCGGCGACAAAGCGACCTACTTTAGGACCGTCAACCATGAGAAGCACAACACCGATTTTTTCTACGCGCTACTAGTCGTCGGTAAGAACCCCGGCGGCAGTCCGCGCTATGACGTGAAGCACTTCCTGTTCCGCCGCGGCGACGACACGATCTACGAGATTCCGGCGCAAGAGGTGCGGCTCGTCGATGCAGCTGTGCTATGGCAGCTGCAGGATCGTGGTACCGTCGAGGTCAGCCAGTCGCGACAACACGACTCGTCGACCGCGCCCAACCCTGAGCGTGCCAAGGATCAGGAGTTTTTCGCGGAGTTTCATCCGGGCTTTAAAGCGCTACTCGCGAAAGAGATTGGCGCTCCCTATTGGAAGGGTCCCTTGGCGCTCGTGGACGGCTCGCGCGCCGAGGTGGTGGCGATGGAAGATCCCCGCGATAGCGCGGGGGCCTATTCGATTGGCAGCTCTTCTAAGAACCCGGTCATCGCCGACATCTTGGCTCAGTACAAGCAACGGAAGTTCCGATCGGCGCGGCACGCCGTCATCCACCTGGAGCGTGACCTCAATCTGGCGCTTTATCGCAGCAAAAAGGGGTAACCGGCCATGAACATTATCACGGTGAACGTAGGTCAAGGCGCGCTGGCTATCGTGCGTCACCAGAAGGATGCCATTATTGTCGATTGCCGCATTCCGCCGTCGGACGACCGCACGGTGGCCTACGTCAAAGAGATCATGGCGCTGTGCCTCAAGGACCATTGCGTAAGGGGTCTCATCCTGACTGGGTTCGACAATGACCACAGCGAGATCGTCGGAGCGTCGATCGTGCTGCGCAAATATCGTCCCGACTGGATCATGTACCCCACCTACTACAAGGACAGCGACGAGGCCAAAAAGGTTTTTGCCCTTATCGAGGACGAAGTGAAAGCGCGGCGCATCTCGGGCAATCCGCTTAGGAAAGTATCGGTTCGTGTCGATCAGCTCGCGAACCGACGGCTCTATGGCCTTTCAGACAAGTTCGATTTCGAGCTCTTCTCGCCGCACATCGAGGATATGGACTGTTCCAACAATTGCAGCATCGTGCTCAAGCTCACGGGGCGCGGGTCGGGCGGCCTTTCCTATCTGATTACAGGTGACACTGAGACTCCACGCTGGGAAACGATCAACAGGCTGTTCGGCAGCGCGCTCAAATCGCATGTCCTCGCCGCACCGCATCACGGCTCGAAAAATGCGACGCATCCAGCGTCACTGCTCAATATCGCCCCGCACACAGTGCTGATCAGCGCGGGCGTCGACAGCCAGTACGGGCATCCGCATCCGCATGCTTTGCGGGTCTACAGTCGAGTTGCCAAACATGTCTTCTCGACCAACATGCAAGGCGGCGTCTCGCTTTTGACTCAGCCCGGCACCACAGAAATCACCACGACATTGATCCGGCCACGCAGCGACCACGCCAACGTGGCCTGAGCCGTAGCGTTCGAGCGCGCATGACCGAAGCGGCCACCCCAAAGATAGGCTTAGCCTTATCAGGAGGTGGATCCCGCGCCATCGCCTTTCATCTTGGTTGCCTGCGCGCACTCAACCAGCTCGGGCTCCTGGACCGCGTTGTCGTGCTGTCTACCGTCTCAGGTGGCAGCGTGATCGGCGCCTGTTTACAGGCCCACCAAGGAGACTTTTCCTCATTTGAGGGGAAAATCCGCCAGTTGCTTACCCAAGGGCTCGTTGCGCAGATGCGGCGAAAGCTCTTTAGCGCGGTCGGCATCAAGGTGGTCACCGCCTTGTTCATCGTCGGACTGTTCGCTTTTGGCGTCGCCCTGATCAAGGCGCTTTTCAAGATTGTCAACCTGATAACGCCCCGCTGGCTTTCGACGCATTTCGAGCGCTTCGACGTTCGGTCGCCGGTCCATCGCTTTGCCAGCCGAACGACTCTGCTCGAAGCCGCACTTGATGATCTCCTTTTCAAACGCGCGTCGATCAAAGACCTACCGGCTCAGCCCCATCTCGTTATCAACGCCACGGAGCTCAGGACCGGATCCGCGTTCCGCTTCGGCACGATGGAATCGGGTTCCTGGCGCTGGGGCAAGCTCCATCGTAACGATGTTTCGATTGCGCACGCTGTCGCCGCATCGGCGGCGTATCCGCTCTTTCTGCCCGCATTTGACGAAACGCTCGCCTTTGAGAAGGACGGGAAGCTGAAGACCAACCGTGTCATCCTAACGGATGGTGGCGTTTACGATAATCTCGGCCTCGGCTGCCTCTGGCCGGACCGTTCGCACGAGGTCAGCCTGAACGTCATTCCCGTCGATACGATCATCTGCTGCTCAGCCGGTTACGGCTTGCGCCAAGACCCTCCGAGCCAGTTTATTTTCGCTCGGATGGTTAGCGTATTCAGCGCGATATTTGATCGTGCGCAAAACGCCTCGATGCACCGGCTGCACGAGGCGCAGCGAGCCGGACAGATCAAAAGTTTTATCCTCCCCTATCTCGGGCAGCTTGACCGGCAGTTACCAAATCCTCCGGCGGACCTTGTGCGCCGCGAGGAAGCGCATGCTTACCCGACCGATTTCAACGCCATGCCGGATGAGTGGATCGATCGTCTAAGCTTGCGAGGAGAGCAACTGACCGTGTGCCTCGCGCGAGCCTACATTCCCCATCTCATCGTTGAGTGCTCAGCGACGAGGCAGCCTCACGGCCTATGACTCACCAACGGCCGCCTTGCGATTCTCCGCGCGGGTTCAAGTTGGCTGCGGCCACGCCAAGACTAGTTTCTGGCATTGATAAAGAAGCAGCGCAAAGCGCCGAGCCAACTAATCGACTCCCCAGGGCGCAATAGGCGGGACTATGTCCAACTTCTTTTTGGAACATGGCGCTGCATTGAGGCTGCGGCCGTTGGCTGCGCCTAACACTGGCTTTCGGCCGGGACAACTTGGCGCACTCCATTCTGTCGTTGCCCATTTCTCGGTCTACGATGAGCCCAGCATCATATGCCTTCCAACAGGCTATGGGAAAACCGCGATCATCATGGCGGTTCCTTTTTTGCTCGGAGCAAAGCGACTTCTTGTGGTCGAACCATCCGACGTGCTGCGTCGTCAAACAGCGACGCATTTCCGCGCTCTTTCAACCTTACGGAAGCTGAACGTAATCGAAGAAGGCATTTCGAACCCCACCGTGATCGGGCAAAAGGGCCGTCCCGCTACGCCTGCTGAATGGGCCGAACTCGAAGCCTACGATGTCGTCGTTTCGTTACCGGCCAGCACATCGCCTCTAAACGCGCCCCATAGTGAGGACAACCTCTTTGACGTAGTGATCTTTGATGAAGCCCATCACGCACCCGCCGACACGTGGGCCGCGTACATCGAACATTATCGGGGCGCACGCTTCGTGTTTCTGACCGCGACCCCCTTCCGAAGGGATAAGAAGGCAATACCCGGCCGGCTGACTTATGTGTATCCAGTGTCGCGAGCATCAAGTGAGAAGGCTTTCGGTCGTGTCAAATTCCGGCCGGCTGTCCTGCAGAATGATCAAGATGAGGATGAGATCGATCGCGCTATTGCGCGTGCCGCTATCCAACAGCTGCGCGACGACCGCGAAGCTGGGTATGATCACCGCCTGTTCGCACGCGCGGGCTCGATTAGATCAGCACAGCAATTGGCTCAACTCTACGTCGCTGAAGGAGCTGAGGTCGCGGCGATTGACAGTCACATTTCAAAGAAGCGCCAAGACCAGATTGAAGACGCACTGCTGTCAGGGAATTTGGACGGCGTCGTTTGTGTCGACATGTTCGGGGAAGGATATGACTTCCCAAAACTAAAAGTGGCGGCGCTCCACGCGCCCCATTGTTCTCTCGTTCCGATCCTTCAGTTCATCGGTAGGTTTGCGAGGACTAATGATGTGGGGACCGGCGACGCGACACTGATTGCGCCGATTAGTAGACTACGGGAATCGACGTCCAGGCTTTTCCAGGAAGGCGTGGATATAGCCACCCTCATCGACGCTGCGGCCCAACAGCAAATTGCCGAGGGTTCAGTCGATCGCGAAATTCTGGACGTCTTGAAGACCAAGCTTCAGGCGGAATCCGACTATGATGCTGTCTCGCCACTTTCACTGGAGCTCTACGCGCACGCGCGAATTTTTGAATGCGCTGCGATCCCTGACTTCAACCAGTTCGGCCCCGTGGTCGGTCGCAAACTCAAGCTGGCGAAGCAGTGGATTTCCGATGACGGTCTGATCACACTCCTTCTCACGGTGGACCATGAGCCTCCCAACTGGGCGACATCCGATGTATTGGTCAACGTTCGGCACGATGCTTTCCTGCTCGCCTACAATGCAGCGACTCGCCTCTGCTTCATCGGTTCCACGCGGAGAATCGACCGCCTTTACCTCGATTTGATGGAGACGGTTTGCTCTGGAAGGCATCGGTCAATCAGCTTCGAAACTACGCGGCGCGCTATAGCTGGTTTGGGCGATCTGCGCTTCTACAATGTCGGGCTCAAGAACACCGCCCTCAACACTCAGACCGAATCCTATCGAGTTCTCACAGGACCGCGGGCAGAGCGGGCGGTTACCGCAGGAGACGCTCGCGCGTTTGTTCAAGGCCATTTCTTTGGCAGCGGATGGGACGGTGACGATCGGGAAACCGTTGGCGCAAGCAGCGGTTCGCGCATCTGGAGTAATAGGCGGCTAACCATATCTCAGTATCTGGAGTGGATTTCCAAGCTCAACGGCCGGCTTAATGGAACGGCAGGAATAGCTCCTTCTCAGCTTGATCTAGTGCAGCACTCTCGAGCATTGAGAGCGTTGCCGCCCGTCGTCATCGGCGGCAGCTGGCACAAAACCGCTTACAAACAAGCTCCGCGAGTACGATATCGGCGCGCAGGAGAGTCAGCCTGGCGGTTCAAACAGATTACCGATCTCGAGTTGCGAGCCTTCGCCGTAGCCGGTCGGGAGTTGTCGTTCAGGATCGAAAGCGACGAGGAAAGCCTGCCTTTTATATTCTCGCTCGGTGGCGGGCAACTCGTCCGAGCTGCTGATCAGGTTTGGGAAAGCGAGGTAATGTCTCACTTCGAAGACTGGGGTGACCTAGCGGACTGGCTGTCGATGCATCCTCCCACGTTTTTTGCTGCGGACAAGTCATCATTCCAAGGGATCAACTCATTTCCTCCGCCGGCAACGGTCGCCTCAAGACTGGCCGACGGCGATACCGAGAGCATCGAGTGGGACGGCTGTGACATCGCCGTTGAATGCGAAACTCAAAATTCGGGCGGTCTTCTCACAGTCCATGAGTTCTTGGGCGCCCGCCTTCAGGCTGACTCCAACCTTGAGGCCTTGGTTTACGACCACCGGAGCGGCGAAGCCGCGGACTTTATTGCTATTACTCGAAGAGAACCAGAGCGTTTCAGAGTGTCTCTCTACCACTGCAAAGGAGCTGGTGGGGCGCCCAGCGGCGGTCGAGTCAACGATGTCTACGAGGTGAGCTGTCAACTACTAAAGTCGGTAGCTTACTGTGACGCTGAGGTTCTCGCGAGGCACATCGAACATCGCATCAATCCCGGCAGACATTCTAATCCTTCGACATTCATGGTCGGCGACATCGAAACCGTGAAGGCGCTGTTACTGAATACTCCTGTTGACAAAATTGAATTCGCCATCTTCGGGGTGCAGCCTGGTATCTCGAAAGCAGAAATCAGTGAACACTTAGCTGACCTGATGGCATTCAGCCTCGACTATGTATTGCGTGGAGGCGCGGCTTCTGCGGCGTGGCTCATCAACGCCTAAGGTCGCGCCCGCATCTCTATTGGATTGCCGAGCCAGCTTGACTAAACACCAGCTCATTGCGCGCGATTTGGATTCGTTCGCTGGATTCAAACTGACGATTTGTCACGAGCCGACCTGCTCGCCGTATACCGGACCGAAGCGAGTAAGAAGGCGGAGTTGCCGTGAATGCGGATCAGATGCTGCTTGCAACGAAACCCATTGGGGCGGCCTCAGTCCTTCGCCTTGAGCCGCTCGGCGTCAACCGCCGCTTTCCAATGAAACAGATCCGGATATTTCTTCGCGATCTCTTCAGGATGCGCAGCCATCAAACGGGTTGCCGCCAGTTCGAATGACGCTTGCAGACCGTTCTGGTGCACCACCCTGACACCCGCGCCAAGCAGGCTCTGCACCTGTATCGGCACCGCCGGAACCGCCGGAATATCGGCTCGCGGCCGGTCGCCCAGTGCAATCGACAGGCTCCTGATGCCGTGCTGCTGGCGGTGGGCGACGTCGTCCGAATACGGCTGTCCATCGCCGAACAGTTCAGCCAGGAACTGCAGCACCGACGTGTGGTCGACAAGCTCGTGGCAGACACGGCTTGGTTCGACCCAGGGCGAAACCAGCACTGCGGGAATCCTCACGCCCAGACTGGTGAACTTGTGCGACGGACTGCCGCGCGTTTCGTACTCCAGGGCCGGCGGCGGCACGTGATCGTGAAACCCGCCGTGCTCGTCGTAGTAATAAACCAGCAGGGTGTTTCTCCAGCGGTTCGGATTAACCGTGGCGGCCTGGTACACCCGTCGCAGGAACTCCTCGCCGAAGCCAACCGCTAGGGGCGGATGGTTGTCGTTCGGATGATCGGGCCCAATATGCGGCCCGTCATTGTAAGACGGTTCGACGATGATCACCTGCGGGCCGGATTCGGGCGGCTCGACCTGCATGTCGTGGAAGTAGTATTCGAAGTCGCGGAAGTTCTCGCCTAGCAAGTGTTTCCAGGCTCGCGGGTAAAGGGCGAAAAACGACAGACCGTCGTGATAAACGCGCCAGCGGACGTTGTGGCGCTCAAGCCAGTCGAAGATGATGTCCTCGCACGGAATCAGGCGGGCGCCGTCGGAGGTATCAAAAATCTCCGACGAACCGCAAAACGCCATGGTCCGATTTGGCTGCGTGCTGGTCGGCAAGGGTGCGTGCCAGCTATCGCAGACGCAGAAGTTGCGGGCTAGGAAGCTCGTGATCGGCACCGTACCCGAGCTGAGAAAACCCATCGGATCGGGATCCTGCAGCGGCTCGGACGCGGTGAATTCCGCGTAGGCCGTGACAAATCCGTCCATGTTGAACTGCTGGGTCACCGCCGACCAGTCGAGCTGCGTCGCGACGAAGTTCCATTCATGCGGCAGATCGGAGACGAGATCCCTGTCGGCCAGCTGGAACGGGAGGTACGCGCCTCCCTTGTAAGCGTTCGTATACTTGCCGAGATCCTTGTCCAGGCCGTTCACGTCGGGATTGATACCTTCATACTTCAGGTGCCCGAGCATGTGGTCGAACGACCGGTTTTCCAGCGGTACCAGCACTACGGTCGATATCTTGTCGCGCAGCCCGGTCATGGGGCCCCCTGCTTCACGCAACGCAGCGTCGCCATAATTTCAAGCTGTTTGGGACGAAGCCTCGGGTTGGCCTGCTCCTGAGGATCGAGCGGCGATCGCAACTCCCAGGTCCCGGTAAGCTCAGCGCCGGCCAGTGCGTCGGAGGGCGAACCGTCGGCGGTAAGCAGCACGGTCTTGCCGGAATGCTCAACTTCGATGGGCCGGTTCTGGCAGCTGGCCAGGGTTCCGATCCGCACGCTGCCGGTCCACAATGCAGGATTCTTTTCGCCGTTGGCCACGACGTCGGACCCTTCAAGGCGGCTGGTCGGAAAGACTACTGGCTCGGCGCTGCCATCGGCGATCCGGACGACCTCGACCTGCTTGCCTGTCTCCTTGCCCTGCTTTTGGACCACCAGATCGAAGGCGAAGGTTTCTCTACCGGAGGCCTCGCAGCGGCCCGAGGCCAAGGGTGTGGGTTCGACCGAGAAATTAATCGCCGGCGCGCCGTTCACGTTCCATGTAGCTACCGCGCTCTGGTTTCCGCACAACACCTGCGGCGTGACATCGAAGCGGTTAATGCTTGGCCCGGCGCACCCAGAAAGTATGAGGATTTCAAGAGCCGGAAACACCGAGAGGATCGAGCTTGGATACGCTAAGGCACGCTTGGACAAAAAGGGCACTCTTGACAGGTAGTGGTCACACCTCACGTCAGACATTTTCATCTTGTATAAAGCTTTATCAGAGCGTGAAAGCAAGCTTGAAGCCCGAACGCCACCAACGACCGCGAGCAAAGCTCAACAAAACAGAGGAAAAGCGGGCTAGGTCTTTACCGTAGTTCAGCGTTTTTCATCCGGTTACTGCACCTCTTAGGCACCACACATCCGTGCGTCGGCTTCGCCCCGCACGCGGCGACACGTGTAGGGTGACCGTCAAATATAGAACCTAAAGGGTAACGGCGGAGCCTCCATCCCTCTCGGTGAGGCCGTCAGAATTTCGCCGACCCGGTTCGCAAATTTGAGAGTCACCGGCAGTCCGCTTGAATAGTCGCAGGCGTTGTAGTTGATCTTCGTCAGGGCGAGAATATCGCGCATTACCGTCGCCAGATCGCCGTTGCCGCGGTGAATCTCGATGTGGATGGGCTTCGGGGTTTCGAAGCCGGGGTACGTGCGCAGACGCGGTATGTAGCCCGTTGTCCAAAGAAATCCTTCTTTTCGTGAAATCGTTACTGCGGTACCCCTGAGCACGGGCACGGACACGTTGGGTCTAAAGAGCCGCAAGTCCTGAGATGGTCGAATACGTACCGCAACGAGCCTCGTGTCCTTGGGCACCACACTTTGAAATCCTGCCCATTCATCGTCGGAAAATCTTTGTCGACCGTGGATAAACAGCTCACTCGGAGGAAACCCGTGATCTCCCTTGTACGCGTTGACCACCTGAGTGACGAGGTTGGCAGCGGCGTCGCGGTCAAGATGAAATTCGTGTTTCTGTTCTGAATACCAGGGCCCTAGCGCACCTCGAAAGACGACCCCATTCCCGGAATTTAGAAACATCTGAGCGGCACAACAGGCATCGCCGCGCTGCGCCGGAGAGGGATCTTCTTTGAAGACCAAACCGACATAGCAGACTCTAGGGCGAACGTGGGCTAGCTGCCAGGGTTGACCTCTCGCTTTGAAGTACAGGGTGGTGGCAAAGTTCCAAGCGACTTTTGCTGGCTCCTGTAGCGAGCGCCGCGGATTGCCGAAGTTATCGAGATCGAGGGTGGGGTCGAGCGTCGTTTCGCGCACAACCTGGACCACAACCTCTTTGTGCAAGAGTTGCGCTTTCAGTTGATGATGGAAATTTCTCGCGAACAGGTAAGTTTTCGCCTCTTCTTCGATCTCAGGGAACAGCGCTCCACCTCGGAGAAATTCGGCTGCGGTCTTTTCCGACATCAAGGTTGCTTTTCGAGCGTCCTTTGGTCCGATGACCTCGGGTCGCCCATACCTGTGAACAATTTCCGGAACGACGACGCACCATACGTCGGGCCGCGTCTCCTCGGTGCGCAGGTGTTCCAGGATTTTGTCTTCGTACAGCTTGACAGTTTTTCTGACCGCCTCGGTGCGGTTGGAAATGCTGGCGGCATTCTTGATGGCAGTGTCGCCGAGTACAATCGACGCGACCGGCTCGGTTTCCAGTCGTGCCCCAAAGCATGCCTCAAACCCCGGCCATCCCGCGGTGTGAAAGACACGCGGGTTGTCAGTGGGAATTCTGCCGGTCAGCTTCTTTAGCCACGTGTTCAGAAGCCTGATCCCCGTCTGCGTTCCGATTACGCCAACGTTGACGACCTCCGGAGCACCCTTTATCTTCACCGGCCCGTAAAGGAAGAGGCCGTCCTGAGGGTGCTCAAGGCACTGACCTTTAGCGAACTCTAGAAGTGGCTCCTCGATGTATTGAGCGGTGATCATCGAACTCATTCGTCTTCTTCGTTCTCGTCGAGATCGTCGTCGTAATCGTCTGGGGCAGCGCTCTGAATGATGTTGCCTTCCTCGTCTTCTTCGGACGGAGGTGGCGGATCCGTGGCCTCATAGGACACTGGGACATTCACGAGCAATGGAGTCCGCGCGAGTTGAAAGGCCTCGTTTCCAGCAGCCAACGTGACCTCTTGGTTCCCGTCCGCCAGAAAGCTGATGGCAGCCAGAAGCCGGTCCCTCCAGACATCGTTCCACCAAGAGCGCGTTAATCGTCGGCGTCGTCTATGGGTCCTGTCACCAGGAAGAGGCGTGAGGCCATCCTTGGTTAGCACTAAGTTCGCGTGTACGCGATAGACGAGTTCCGGCCAGAGGCGCGGTTTCACAACAAGGCACGTATGCCAACGGAGTGCCTTGAACTTCCCACTTAGAGCCCTGCGGTGCGGTCTTCCGTCGGCGCCTTCGAATAGGACTTTGCCGCCCGGCACTAGACCATCGGGGAAAAACCATCCAACGTCTCTGTTTGCGAACTCTACGGATAGCAGTCCCTTGCTCTGTGCGAGTTTCGAAAAGTGTTGGCGCAGTAAATCAACGGCATGATTGGTGGCTCCCGAGCGTTCCGCAAACGGTCCGGTATCGTCGCCGGAGATAAAATCCATGAACGGGACGTCGTAGGCCGTGGACCAAGTCAAGGGAAAGGGCCCGGCTTCGGAAAACGCGATCGGGTCGACAAAGCTGCCAACCAGTCGCCCGAGCGAAGCATACGGAGAACGGCAGTTGCTGAGCCAAGCAGTCAACTGGGCTTGCGAGCCGTCAAAGCGATAGTACCGAACGCTCTTTGGCGGTTCAGAGAAGGGAAACCAATTGGTGAGGCAAGACTCGCCCTGATGAACAACAAGTCGGCGACCGTCCTCCCGAGCTTCAACGATGGCGTTGAGGATGGAAGCATCAGGCGATGGAGAGCGCGGTACAGCGGCCTCCGAAAGAGCGGTGAATAAATCATCGAGGCAGTTGAACCAGTGGGGATAGGCGTCAAGGATATTTCCCCGTACAAATTCCGGTGGCGCGTCGGTGAACCGCACGTCATCCGCGCGAATAGGGATCATGAATTTGGGATCTGAGAGGCGCTGAGCAACGATGCTGCCGATCGCCAATTCCCTTTTTACGCCTGGTTTGGCCGAGTTTTTTGTGAAGACGACAATCTGCTTTATGGCGTCCTTTCGAAGAATTCGGTCAATTTCGTCCCAGAAATCATCGCCCCCGCGGAGTCGCTGTTTGTCGACCCAGACCCGATACCCGGTAGTGGCGAGCTTGGAAGACAGCCAGAGCGCGAAGTCATTATCTTCAGGAGCAGCGTGGGTGATGAAGACGGTAGTTCTCATCCCGAAGTTCTAGCAGGCGCGGGCCGAATGATCGGCAACCGCCAGCCAGCAGACGAGGCGGATTTCGTCTTGGTCGATTGGAGGGAGCGGTGGGGCCGGCTTGAATGGCTCTAAGCCAAGTTCCTTCACCTTCGCCGCAATCGCGATTGAGGCCTCGGGACCCTTGGCTCCGCCGAGGCAGTCACGAATCTGCCGTTCAATCCGCGCGCCCCACGGCGCCTCGATGCACTCGATGAGCCGATCAACCTGTTCCTGCGTAAATCCCGGCGGCGGATACTTCCGAACGTGATCGGCCGCCGCCTTCATCCCGGCCTTGACCCGAGGCTGCAAGTTCGCTGGGTCAGTCGCGAACTTCCACTCCTCGAAGATGTCGCGCCGCCCAAGTTCCCAGGCGGCATACGCGGCTTCCCGAGCATTATCTGGGACGTGGCGTGGAGTATCGTCTTTGCATGCGATCAGCTTGAGACATCCGAGGGTGTCTTTGACGATCGCGTCGCCATTGGCCGGCACGAATCTCAGAAAGACACGCTCTCCCACCTTGGCACAGAAGAAATGGCCGGTCGCGCGACCATTGACGAACCCCGAACCTGCCCCCCATGGCAGTTCCGTGATCGCTTTTTCGCCGTAGCGTTCCAAGCCCTTGCGCAGTTCCTGGCGGTACTCTTCGCCTGAGTGCGCCGAGGGATCCTCGCCCGCGTTTTCAAGGATGGTCGCGTCTTCGTTCTTCAGCTTCTCGATCTCTTCGCGAGTCTCGGCAAAGACCTGCTCGCCTGTCGCGGCGCCCGGAATGACTTCATGCTCGACCCCGATGCTCGCCGCCGCCTGCTTGAGCTTCCTACGGATTCGCGATTCCAAGTCGAGGAGATCATTCAGACGTTTATCGGGGAAGAAGCAGCGGACGTACACGTCCCGATGGGGACTGCCTATCCTGTCGATTCGTCCGTGGCGTTGGACCAGGCGCATCGGGTTCCAGGGCAAATCGTAGTTGATGATGTTCCGGGCCTGCTGGAGGTTCACTCCTTCAGCCAAAACATCGGTCGTGACGAGAATATCGTACCGGTCTTCGGCGGCTCCCGTTGGGGCGTCGCTCGATTCCGGCGCGAAACCGAACACCGCCCTCGCGCGCGAGATCCCGTCGCGTGTTTCGTCGCCGACTACCGAGACCATCCGACCTCGATAGGCGGCGAGCCGGCGGTCGGTTTCGAGAACATTTCTGAGATGCTCGGTAATCCAATCGACGGTATCTGCGAAGTACGAAAAGACAATTACTTTTCGCCTGTTGCGGGTG
>Ga0070740_10003590_pt1 | contig 16283 bp, 11 predicted proteins | sample Coa_R2_FD_67286 | JGI IMG/M metagenome (GOLD analysis project Ga0070740, IMG submission 67286) | Surface soil microbial communities from Centralia Pennsylvania, which are recovering from an underground coalmine fire - Coalmine... | ecosystem: Environmental > Terrestrial > Soil > Unclassified ... | reverse complement strand
GCTGACCCCAGTAATATAGCCACCCTTCACCTTGATGACCAGCGGTTGCTCCAGCACGCCGTACTTTTCTGAGAAGTAATCGCCGAGCACGTCGCAGACGAGCACGCCATCAAGGGTGGCGGGAGCCGTGTAGACTTCGCCCTCGGGCAGATTTCCCCATTTGCCCTGCTCATGATAGCGGCCATGACAGGGGATCCAGTGCCAGTCCTTGTGGAAAGTGGCAGTGACATCGCTGCCCTTCTCCGAGGTCACATGGATGCTCTTCGCATTACGCACAAGATCATAGACCTGATTCGTCAGGCTGAATACTTCATCGTAATCGGCACACATACCTTCGGCCATCAGCCTTTCGTCAATACCGATCATGTGTCCGTGGCGCACTTTAAGTTCTGTAGCCAGGAAAGGCAGCAGCGGGATGCGGAACGCGATCTCACCCGGCTGCGCGGTGGCGATATAGTATGTTACGCTGGGACGTGCCTGGATGAGATCGTTGCGCAGTTCGTCGGAGAAGACCTTCAAGGGCCGTTGCCCATAATGTTCGAGGAAATGCACGCTTACATCGGCGTGCTTTGCCAGCGCGGCGGCGGCCACGCGCTGCGCGATACCTTCGCGGGCGTAGTCGGTGATGATAAAGACGCGATCCCGACCGGTGACGCCCATGCAGCGCACCGCGTTCTCGGCACCGAGTTGCAGTCGCTCTTCAAAGGTGAGCGCCTGGAGATCCGTCCCTCGCTGATTGACGAGAGGCCCGCTCGTTTTACCTGACATTAACTTATACCTCGTTTCATTGATCTATGAATATAAAAGGGGAGACGCCAGAAGGCATGGCCTCCTTGTGCTCTCCCAGGTTCGCGGAAATATCAAGCTGACAGCTATCTTTTATCAGGATCTAATACGTCTCAGCCTGACAGGGTGTAACATCTGCCACTCCTTTTGGCTGTGTCACCGGCATGCTTTGGCTGGCGTCTGCCTCTGGCTAAGATTAGCCTCTATACGTTATTATGCAGAGAGGCAATATATCAGCCTTTCTATATTTCAGCTTGAGTGTATCCGATTGCCAGCGCCATCGCATGCTCGCGCCTGCGGCGCTCGCCCGTTGGAGGACGTGGTATAGAACATGCGCGAAGCGCATGTTCTATACCACGTCCTCCGGCGATGGCGCGGCTTTGCCGCGCGAATGGCCGGGAGATGGCGAAGGAGCGGGGAATCAGGCACCACCCTTGAGAAAGAGAGTTCCGTAATATGGCAGACGCACAGGCAACCCATCTTTATCGCGCTATTCATGCTCAACCGGAGGCAGTACGCACGCTGCTGGCGGACCAGGGGGATCCCGCGCGGGCTGCGGAGAAGCTGGCCCGGGCCGGGCGCATCCTGATCGCCGGCATCGGGACCAGCTTTCATGCCACACAGGTCGGCGAATATTTGCTCCGCATGGCGGGCGCCGACGCCTGGGCCGTGCGCTCCTTTGAGTTTGTCAACTACCCGCGCCCGCTGCGCTCCGATGATGCCGTTATCGTCATCAGTCATCGTGGCAGTAAAATGTTTAGTGCGATGGCGGTAGAACGGGCGAAGGATGCAGGAGTGCATACTATCGCGATCACCGGCAAGAATACGAAACTGCCGCGAGCCGATATCATGCTGGAAACCGTGGAGCAGGATCCTTCACCGACCAACTCTATCAGCTACGTTGGTGCGCTGACCCGTCTTGCCCAGATAGCAGCCCGGTTGGCGTCCCTGACGGGCTATGCTGAGCAGGCGCAGGCGCTGGAGCGTGGTCTGTCTCAGACGCCTGCGCTGATGGAGAACATTCTGGCCCGGGAGGATGAGGTCCGGCAGGTGGCCCAGGAGGCAGTGCAGCGGCGCATCTATTTCGTCGGCGGCGGGCCGAATGCTGCCACGGCGACGGAAGGCGCGCTGAAGGCGAAGGAGGCTTCCTATGTGACGACGGAAGGCTTCGAACTGGAACAATTTCTGCATGGACCGGAGATGGCCCTGGAGGCCGAAGATCTGCTTATTCCGATCAATGTTGCGGGTGCCGCTCAGCAGCGTATGGCGGATCTACTGCTGGCGATGAGCGAGGTGAGCGAGCGCGTCTGGCTGATCGGCGCGATTCCCAATGCCGAAACGGAAGCGCTCTTCCAGCGTCCGGGATGGTCACGCTTCGCGCTCGCGGATAGCACGGCGCTGTCGGCTTTCCCCGAAGCGCTGACGCCGCTGCTGGCGGCGCTGCCTGTGCAATTGCTCTCGAACTTTCTGGCGGCGGCACGAGGCACCAACGCGGATAGCTTCCGGCAGGACCACGAACCCTATAAGCGCGCGCGCACGCGGCTCCAGCTTTAGATGTAGAGACGCGGCTTGCGGGCGTCTCATCGATGGTTGTGTAGAGACGCGGCTTGCGGGCGTCTCATCGATGGTTGTGTAGAGACGCGGCTTGCGGGCGTCTTATCGATAAAGACAAGATGTAGAGACGCCCGCAAGGGGTGTCTCTACATCTTGTCTTTATCGATATTTTAAAGCAATTTTTTGCTTTGCGAATAATGCCCGTTCTGTTTTGCCCTCCTGTGGATGTCCGATAGAGGATCTTCTGCATCATCCTCGTCGGTATTGGGGAGCGGATCGTTGGGCGGTTCTGCGGAAACGGAGTCAGGTTTCAAAGGCACCCAGGCATTCATTGCCCTGGCATCTATTCTTCTGTGCGCGAAATAACGTTTCCCCAGTTCGATGCCGCCCCACGCGAGAATAAGCACGGCTACCACAAAGCCTATATAGGTTATCACAGTTGGATTCATGCACTGCATTCCTTTTGTTTGAGCATCCAGGCGGACAATCAGGCATTGACAATTGTAGCTTTTCAGCAACTGCGGCGTCAAGTTCCGACGCCACCGCCTGATCGCGCCTGCGGCGCTCGCCGAATGTTGTGTGGTGAGAAAAATGCGCGCAGCGCATTTTTCTCACCACACAACATTCTTTGCGCGGCAGAGCCGCGCCATTGTCCGGCGCGAGAGAGCGGGGACAGTGAGTAACAAACGTTCTCTTACATCGTGGTAATCGTGCCGTCGGTGTTGACGCGGATTGGCACCGCAGGTAATGGACGGGGGGCAGGTCCGTCAAGCACTTTCGCGTTGTTTGCGGGATCAAACATGGAGAAGTGGAGCGGGCATACAATCAACTGCTTCTGAGGATCGTAATGCACAATAACGCCTTCATGTGTGCAGATCTTTTCATAGGCCACAAATTTTCCGCCCGGCAGGTGGATGAGCATGCTCATCTTGCCATCCGCCGGGTTGGTGAAGTCAGAGGCCGAATTGAGCGCCAGCTTCGTGGAGCCAATGACGGCCCCGCTATGGCCTGGCGTTGAGTTCGGCTTCGGTGTGGTTGCCTGCGTTCCCGTCGCTTTGCCTTTGGTCGACTTGATCTGCATCTGGCCGGCGGTCCCTGTCTGCGTCGCCCCCTGTGTCTTCGTTGTATTGTGGGGTCCCAGCATCTGCTGTGCCGAATGGATAAGGCTTCTGTTGACGATAATCGCGGCCCCGGCCGCGATTACTCCACCGGAGACGAGCGCGGCCACGGCCTGGCGCCGGCTCAGGTTCAGGCTATTGCCTCGCCTCCTGTTCCTGCCCCTGCCGGGACCTGATGGTCGCGTTGGGCGGGGCTGCATCGTGCCAGGCTGCGGATTCCAGCGCTCGCGCTCAGGATCCGAGAGGCGGAGCGAATTTTCGTAGGGAGGCTGTTCCCACCAGCCGGGTGACATGGCTGCGGGCATATTTCCCCGGCGCGGCGGCGGGGGTGGGGATAGCGGTTCTGCTGCCACTGTCTTTTCCCGTGGTGGCTCATATTGCAATGGAGGCGGGGGTGGCAGCGTTGGCGCTGGCTGTGCCGGCGCGCTGCGCTGTGCTGTTGACGCATCTACAGCGGGCAATTGCCCGGTGACGATGGGGGGGACCAGTTGCCAGGAGTCTGTGACGCCCGCCGGGCGCTGCGTGGGTGGACCCGGCTTCCTGACGGCGGCGAGCTTGCCGGTGACGATAGGCGGGAGAAGCTGCCAGTTCGTCGAGGAGCCATCTTCTCCCCATGTGCCGGGGAGCTTGCCGCTGCGCGAACCGTTATGGACCCCGTTAGCGGCTTTCATTGCGCCTGTGAAGCTGCGCAATGTGGGACTCGTGGCGCCGATAGATACCTGGGTAAAGGCTTCCGCTAGCTCGCTCACGCTCTGAAAGCGCCGCGCCGGATCGCGCTCCAATGCCTGGTTGATGACTGAGATCAGGCCAATTGGAATATCGGGGCAGAGCGCGCGCAGCGAAGGCATGGACTGCTGCACATGCATGCGGGCGACATCCAATGGGTTCGCGCCCATGAACGCCGGCCTGCCGGAGAGCAGTTCGAAGAGGATCATACCCAGCGAGTAAATATCGGAACGGACATCTATCGACTGCCCCTGTACCACTTCGGGGGCGATGTATTCGGGAGCCGCCAGCAGCGTATCGGCGATACTGAACAGGTGGGCATAGGGCTGCTCATCAGGTTCGATGCCGCTCTTTTGCAAGATATGCATCAGGCCAAAACCCGCGACCAGCATCATCTGCTCATCGTTCAAGACGATGTTGGAGGGCTTCAGCGTTCCATGAATCACGCCTCTGCTATGGGCAAATCCCAGTCCCGCCGCGATCTGCTCCAGAATATCCAGGACATCCTCGTGAGCGCAGCGTCCCTGTTGTTTCAGAACATCGGCCAGCGATCCATTCATCATATAAGGCGTTACGAGATATGGCCTGCCAATATATTCACCATAGTCATGTACAGGCATAATATGCTCGTGGCGCAGCGTGGTGAGCGCGGCTGCCTCCTGCCGGAAGCGCTGCATGAAGCGGTTTCGCGCGTCGAGTGACAGGCGCTGCGGTATGTTGAAAAGTGTGAGGGCGACATGATCCCGGGTTGAGAGATTCCGCGCCAGATAAACGGTATTCAGGCGCCCCTGCCCCAGCAAGCGCTCCACCCGATTGTTGCCTAGCACCTGCCCTACAAGCTGATCTACTGGCAGTGTTTGCATACTTCCCCCGAATTTCTATGACGAATATGGAAGCGCGCACCGGCTTCGATGCGCTAGATGTCTGTTTAACATTCTTGTATGCCAAAAAGTCTACACAGTGTATCACGGTGCGTCAATGAGGTCTGTTCAAACTAGGACTTGTGGGGGACCTGTGTAATCAGAATCACGCATGGACCGTTAACCTGCGTGATGCCAGCAAGGGATGATGGAATGCTGTAGTTCGCTACCGCCCCGGCGGTCGGGTGGGGAGAGAGGAGAGAGCAACCCGACCGCTACAATTTAGGAGCAGGTATGGGGGATATCGAGGGGGATGGGAGAGCATATTTAGTTTTGAACCTTTGTTCTACATGAGGCATAATACCACAGGCCCCGCCTGTTGTCAAGAGGAAAATAGAAAATTTGTTCTATATCCAAAAAGATGAATATAGTGGCGCTGCGCGTCACTTTTTGCACTCCTCGCCACCTGCGGTGGCTCGCCCAGGATGGGAGCAGCGACTGGCGCCGCCCTTCGGCGGCGCCAGTCGCTGCTCCGTCGAGGGGAAGGCGCTTGTAGCTGGCTGCTCCGTCGAGGGGAAGGCGCTTGTAGCTGGCTGCCCCGTCGAGGGGAAGGCGCTTGTAGCTGGCTGCTCCGTCGAGGGGAAGGCGCTTGTAGCGGCTTTCAGCGAGGGGGAGGCGCTTGCGGTGCCCGTCTTGTGAGAGCATGTCAGACGCTCAGCATCCTCATCCTCTCTATGGAGTCGTCGCGCGGCGGAGCCGCAGGCGCAAGCCAGCGAGGGTGTCGAAGATCAGACCCTCTCTGAATGGTATTGGTGTGGAAAATGCACTGCGCGCATTTTCCACACCAATACCATTCATCCCAGGTGCGGCGGAGCCGCACGAGCGCATTGCGAAGTGGTACAATGGGCAGCGTAAGCAAAATATTTCCCTTGATCAACGAGTGGAGGATTTAAAGCTATATGGCAGAGGTCAGACCTTTACGGGGATTACGCTACGCGCGTGAGAAAGTCGGTGATCTGGCTCAGGTAGTTACGCCGCCCTTCGATGTTATCAGTAAGGAGGCGCAGGCCAGGTATTACGAGCGCAGCCCCTATAACGTTATTCGCCTGGAACTGGGCCGTGCGCTGCCCACAGACGATACGCTCGATAATGTCTACACGCGCGCGGCGGCGACGCTGGCCGAGTGGCGCTTGCAGGGCGTGCTGCGCGAGGATGCCGTGCCTGCCTGCTATCTGTACCAGCAGAGCTTCAAGCATGGCGATCAGCGGCTCACACGCACGAGCCTGCTGGCCCGTGTGCGCCTGGAGCCGTGGAGTGCGCACGTTATCTTGCCGCACGAGCATACGCTGGCGAAGGCCAGAGATGACCGTTTGCAGCTCTACCGCGCATGCGCCGCCAATTTCAGCCCGATTATGAGCATGTACGAGGATCCTCAGGGACGCATACGCCGGCTTTTAAGCTCCTATGCGGCCCACCCGGAGGTGCAGTTTATCGATGAGGCCGGCGAGGAGCACCGTCTTCAGCCCATTACTGACGCGCAGCAGATCGCGCTGATTCAGGATTTCTTCGCGCCGCGCCAGCTTTATATCGCCGATGGGCATCATCGCTATGAGACGGCGCTGAATTATCAGGCGGAGATCCGCGAGCAGCGCAAAGATCTTCATGCCGACGACGCCGTGAACTTCGCGTTGATGGCGCTGATCGACGTGGATGATCCAGGCTGGCTGGTCCTGCCCACGCATCGCCTGCTATCGGGACTGGATCGTCCGGCCCTTGAGCAGTTTGCGCCGGAGCGACTTGCCCGCTATTTTACAATCCAGGCTCTCGATACTGCGGCCACGCCCCAGGCCATCCTGCAACGACTGGCGCAGGCTGGACAGGAGCGGCCATCGTTCGTGCTGCTCACAAATGAGCAGGTGTTGCTGCTCGGCGTGAATGAGCAGGGACGGCAGCATATGCAGAGCAGCGGGCACTCACAGGCATGGAATGAGCTGGATGTCGCCATGCTGCAACGACTGCTGCTGGAGGGACTGCTGGAATTGAGTGCGGCGGATATGACGGCGGGTAGATATGTCTCCTTCACGCATGAGCCGGAGCAGGCGTTTCGGGCGGTAAGGCAGGGCGAGGCGCAGGCGGCGCTCCTGCTCAACAGTACGCCGCTGCGCCAGGTGTGCGCGGTGGCGCAGGCCGATGATCGCATGCCGCAGAAGTCTACGTACATCTACCCCAAGTTGATTACCGGCCTGGTGATGAATCCTTTGTGGTAACATATCCAGGAAAGGGAAGGTTACAATGCGCACAACAACACGTTTACGTGAACTGCTGGCGGGACCTGACCTGATCGTTGCGCCGGGCGCCTATGACGCACTTGGTGCGCGTCTGATCGCTCAGGCCGGATTTCCCGCTGTCTACATGACGGGCTATGGTACGGCGGCGAGCGTGCTGGGGCAGCCCGACGTAGGACTGCTGACGATGAGCGAGATGGTGAGCCGGGCCGCCGCGCTCGCCGCCGTCACCGGTGATATTCCGCTTATTGCCGACGCCGATACTGGCTACGGCAATCCCATCAACGTGCGCCGCACCATCCGCGAGTACGAGCGAGCGGGAGTGGCCGGTGTCCATATCGAGGATCAGATATGGCCCAAAAAATGCGGCCATATGGAGGGAAAGCAGGTTATCCCGGCCGAAGAGATGGTACAGAAGATCCATGCCGCCGTTGATGCCCGCCAGGATCCCGATTTTGTTATCATCGCGCGCACCGACGCCGGCGCGGTATACGGTTTCGAGGATGCGCTGCGGCGCGGTCAATTGTATCGTGAGGCGGGGGCCGACATGCTCTTTATCGAGGCGCCGCGCTCGCTTGCCGAACTCCAGGGTATCACCCGCGCCTTCCCGGATGTACCCCTGCTTTTCAACTGGGCCGAAAGCGGTAAGACGCCGGCTCTCCCACTGAAAGATATTCGTGCGCTCGGCTTCAAGCTTGTGATCTTCCCGGTGAGCCTGCTCTTCGCGGCCACCCACACCATGCTGGAACTGCTGGATTTGCTCAAGCGCGGCGAGACGTCGCAGCCATTCGTCTCGCGCATGGTCTCGTTCGGGCAGTTTACCGACCTGATAGGGCTGCCGGAGATCCAGGCCCTTGAGCGCCGCTACGGCGTTCAACAGGAAGGATAAATCATTGAGTATGTTTTGTGGTCAATGCGCGCAGCGCATTGACCACAAAACATACTCAATGATTTTAAGAAGGGAGTGGCAGGGTGAACCAGAAGGTAGAGCCTTTTCCGTGCTTGCTGTCGAAGCCTACCTGCCCATGCTGCCGCTGAATCAATTGCTGGCAGATATAGAGGCCCAGGCCCAAACCTTCCTTCCATCCGCTCTGGACAGGTGTGCGAGGCACCTGAACAAAGCGCTTCCAGATGTGCTCCTGCTGTTCGTGAGACAGGCCCGGTCCATGATCCTGCACCCACACGCGCACGGCCTCCGTCTCCGGGGTCATACCGACATGTACCGGCTGGCTGGCTGGAGAAAACTTGAGGGCGTTGGTCACATAATTGCCGAGCACCTGCTGAATGCGGTCACGATCCGCATAGACCATGATAGGATCCTGTTCAGGCAGTTCCAGTGTGATGAGCCGTGAAGGATGGCCGGCCTGATAATCCTGCACCGTTTCATATACCATCTCAACCAGATTGAAGTCGCTTTCATGCAATTCCAGCTTGTCTTCCTGAATGCGTGAGATGTCCAGCAGGTCGTTGATGAGGCGCTTCTGGACGCGCAACTGCTGCTGGCTGCGACCCAGCATGGTCAGCACTTCTTCCAGCATCTGCTGCTGCTCCTGGGGCATCTGCTCTGCCTGACCGAGTAGCCGCGTGAGCCGGCGTTGTGCAAGCTGCACATTTCCTTGCAAGGCCGTCAGAGGAGTCTTTAATTCATGCGTCACCAGGCTGATGAATACCTCGCGCTGCTGCTCCAGCTCTTTGTATCTGGTCATATCGCGGATAATGTCCGATGCCCCGATAACGGCGCCCCTGCTATTCTTGATAGGGGAAACCGTAACGGAGACGGGCAAAATACTTCCATCCTTGCGCATACGCGTCGTATCGAAGTGCTCTATGTGTTCTGTATGGCGAATGCGCTCCATGATCTGCGTAAATTCGCTCCGGCGATCTGGCGGGTAGATGAGCGTAACTGACTGTCCTACGATCTCCTCTGCGCTATAGCCAAACATGCGTTCCGCCGCGGCGTTCCAACTGGTGATAATGCCATCCAGATCCTTACTTAGAATGGCGTCCTCCGAAGAGGAGACGATGGAGGCCAGGTAAAGGTGAGCCTTCGATTCCTCCTGGCGCTCGGTAACGTCGTGCAGGGTACATTGGATGATCTCGTGCCCATTAACCGGGAACAGAGTGCTCGCGAACTCGACGTAGTGTAATTCTCCGCGCCTGGTATGCAACGGCATTGCATCATAATGGAGCGTGCGCTGCTTCTGTATCTCTCGCAGGAAATCGGCGTTCGCTTCGCGGTTCGCAAACAGGCCAATGCTCCAGAGTTCCTGGCCCAGCACCTCCTCGTGTGTATAGCCAAGCAGGCCGGTCAGCGCAGGATTGGCTTCGGTGACAAGGCCACTGATTGGGTCGACCATCAGAATGCCATCCAGGGAGGTTTCAAAGAGACGGCGGTAGCGATTCTCAGAGATCCAGAGCTGTTTCTCAACTGCCTTGCGTTCAGCAATCTCGGCTTCGAGCGAGGCGGCCTTCTGTTGTAATGCGCTCACGACGCGCAGTCGCTCGTCCGAGTTTGCGAGCAGCGTATAGCGCTCGTCAGGAATGACGTGGGAATGCAGTTCGCCTATTCTGGAGAACAGTTCGTAATATTCCGCTCTGGCAAAGCCCTGCATCGGGTAAGCGCAGAAGAGCGAGAAGGAAGGAGTAGTGCTGCGCAGTTCGTTCCAGAGCGCTTCCACAGCGATAGCGGCGTCGTGGTTCCCCTCCGTCCAGAGCAGGGCAACCATTTCTCCGAAGACATGGACACGGCGCCCGTTCTTTGCCGCCTGCGCGATCTGGTCCCCAATCACGCGGGTGAACAGGGCCGGATCCGGAGCCCCGTCGACCATGAACCGGGCGAGCGTCTCCTGCGCATCCAGTGCGAAATATTTCCCCTGTCTACGAACTACACTCAGATCCAGGCCATTCGCGCGCAGCAGCTTCTCCAATCCCTGGCGGTGGTCCTTTGTCGCGATAACAATGCAGGCCGCGCCCGCCCCCAGGCCCGCGCCGATATAGCTGCTAGCCGCGTTCAGCAAAAATTCGTCAGACTCGTAGAACTGCACAAAGTGCTCGTCCGTGCCTATCGCAGTCCGGGAAGGAAGCAGAGCCGTATCCAGGCGCCCCCGCTGCTCCTGTGCTTCCCCTGCATAGGTATCTGCACGCGTCTGTTTCCGGGTGCTGGTCATGAGGTTCGATCCTTCCCTCTGAGGAATAGCGCCTGAAATAAAGAAAAAAAATCCATAGAAAAGCCCACAAAGTCTCTGCGCATACTATAAACTCTTCGCTTTGTTAAAGCAAGGTCAACCATTCACAAGGTTCGATGTGGCGTTTCCCTACTTTATTTATCATTTACTCATACTATTAGAGAAAAATTAGTATGCGTTTAAAGCGTTATGAGAGTAATTATTGTTGACTTGCAAATTATAGGTTTACTGGTTATTCTATGAAGAGCAAAAGCGATTCACTCTTTTGTTGGAAATCGCGTGAAAGCGGCCGGTGATAGATCATTATTGCTGGTCTGGTTGGATGAAAACAAAAGGAGGAACCTTAGATGACATTGTTAGCTTTAGTGTTAGCGGCAACGCTTAATCCTGGCGGCATTATTGCCTGGATCGTCGTTGGCTTGATCGCTGGTTTCATTGCCAGCCTCATTATGCGTGGTGGTGGCTATGGCATCATTGGCGATATCGTTGTTGGTATCGTTGGTGCCTTCCTGGGAGGCTTGATCTCCAATCTCCTGATCCCTGGCGCGAGCTTCGGGTTCTGGGGTACGGTTGTCGTAGCCATTATCGGCGCGATCATCCTGATTGCGATCCTGCGCGCTATTGCCGGCAGCCGGCGTCGCGTCGTCTAATACCTGCTGCGCATCGTTGTTCGTTACAGGGAGCCGGGCTGCCCCCCGGCTTCCTCTTGTTTATTTATGTCGATTGCAGTGCTCACACAACCACCAGCCTGCTCCCCACGTATAAAGAGATAAATATTCTTTGCTTCGCTCGCCGGGCGTTCACGCGGCACAGCCGCGCAAGGAATGTATAGTGTGTTGTGGAAACATGCGCACGGTGCATATTCCCCACTATACACTCCAAAGATGAGCGCTGTGGGCGCAAATAGCGAGAGGGGTTGATGCTCAGTAGCTTCGCTGTGCCGATACCCGGCGAGGCCGCATAGTGAATGGAGTATGTGGTGTGGGCCAGTGCGCTTCGCGCACTGGCCCACACCACATACTCCAAAGGCGAGCGTCGCAGGCGCGAGCAAGCGAGGGCATCGGAAATCGGATACTCTCTTCAACCGAACTGGCATTTGAGATGACCGGCATAAAAACGTTGATATATGGAAGAATATCGGATTATTCGGAAAGCTATTCTTAAAAAGAATAAATAGGGAGGCTTCTCTCAAATGGAAATAACCAGCCCGATTCATGTTGGCACAATTCTGGTTCCCGGCGGCCTGATCGCGTGGTTGATTGTAGGTCTGATCGCCGGTTTTCTGGCTAGCACACTCGTGCGTGGGCGTGGCTATGGCTGTATCGGCGATATCATTGTGGGACTGATCGGTGCGGTAATCGGGGGATTCCTGGCAGGGCTGCTAAACTTCGGCGGCGTCTATCATTTCTGGGGTAGTGTCGTCATCGCCTTTATTGGAGCGTGTATTCTCGTAGCAATACTGCGACTCTTTTCTGGCGGCAGGCCCTAGCTGTACTCGATGGTCAGTCCGGGGATGATGATATCGCCGGCGGGCATGTGCATAATCATCGTATATGTTCCCGCCGGCAGCGCCGTGAAAACGATGGTATCGAGGGCGTCTACGGTGTCGGTCACAAGCGGCTTGGAGGCGTCAGCGCCTTCGGGTTGCAGGTTTTGCTCATCTGGTAGGCGGAAGAGATCGACGCTGCGGCCTGCCAGGACACCGTTGCACCCGTTGCTGCTAACGCTGCTCAATATCCCCAGCAGCATGAATTTCCCGTCTTCAGTATGGGAGAGATGTAAAGAAATATGCAGCGCTGCCGCGCGGTAGCGGCGCGGCCAGGAACCGGCGGGCGGCGCGCCGCTGCCACCGTTCATAGCAGAGAACGGTAGAGATTGCCAGGAAACGGGACTGGCTACAATACGAAGAGGCGCAGCGTAGAGCGGCAGCGTGGTGGCTGCTATACACGAGGGATCGAAGTCGGCCAGAATACGGCGGATCTCCTCAACTTCCTGAGCACATAGCGGACAGCCCTGGAGATGCTGGACAATGGTAATGGCATCATCCGGTGGTAACATGCCTGCACAATAGTGGTTGAGCAGCGTTACCCCTGGACACTGGCTGCGATAGAGCCGTGCAAGCAGCAGCCTGTTGGTGCGTTCGTATAAAGCAAGGCGCTGCTGGCAGACAGGACAGTGTTCCAGATGCTCTTTCGCTTTCCCAGTCAGAGGTTCTTCATCGAGAGCGCAGCTTACAAGTTCCTCATCATTGGGAGCCGTCGCGTGTGGACAGTTCATTGCGGGCAAAACCTCAGAAGTTTCTGGCTTTTAGTATAACGTTTACTATTCTGGATACGCTCCTTGATTGCTCACTATTGCCAGATTGCTATTGCTCAATTCCGCCGAGTTTCCAGCGCACCGTATCAACGTTACGCAGGATGCGTTCCATGATATTGCGTTTCAGGCGGTAAATCTCATCTTCGCCGCTAAACATTCCCGGACAGTAGCGGATGATCTCGCGCGGCTTGAGGTTGCAGTGGAAGTGCAGGTAAGCCACGCGCCGCTCTCTCTCTCCCGGGAGCATACCCTTAATGGTTTCCCAGAGTTCGTTTTCATGATAGAGGTCCTCAGCCAGCGGCTCTTCGGGATGGCCGTGGTCGGGGATAGGTTCTTCGCGCGGACGCGAATAAGCCCGCAATGTGTCCATGATAGCACAATTCAGGCAAAGATGTAAGTAACTTAGTGCTGCTGCCAGTGTGGTGAAAATCAGCTTCTGCTCGTTGATAGCTCTCCAGAAGCGTGTGAAGGCATCATCGATGTAGGTTTTCTCCATTTCGAGGCGCAGTGCTGCCTCTCTATACGGGTGGCGGCCCAGCCACATGCGCACACTCTCGCTAAATTGCTGCTGCAATATAGCCCAGGCGTCGTGATCGCGCTGCAGGACCGCGCGGCGGAAGATCTCAAGGCAATATTGATCGTCGCATGGCTCCTTGCGGCGATATTTGCTCATCTCGCGGATGCAGCATTCGGTAAGCTCCGCCAGGTTCATTTCGGCTGGCGGCCTGTCCATTCTGATTCCCATCGCTCTTTACCTACTTCCCCTCCAGCGTAGGCTGAAGTATGGTTGGCTCTGCTTAATGCCAAAGCTTGCCTCTACAATGGTTTGACGTTAACTTTAACGCTCTCTCACATGCTCCTTCTACAGTGTAAACCTGCTCTCACTGTAGAATAAAAATGATTGTAGGTGCATATTTATAAGAAAACATGTAAATGCAACAATTCTGTGATATATCGAGGCCACGATAAGAAATAATAGGACCACGCCCCTCTATAAAATCTGTACAGAAACGCTACTACCTTAGACGATGCAAAAAGTAAAATTATGACAAACCGGACTATGAATTTCTGGACGACAATCGCTTTTGCCGGTCAGGCAGATCTCAGGAAAACCAGCTCCTATCATATGGACTATTTCTTGCCTCTTTTCTTCAGAACAGGTATACTTTATCTATAACCTGATTCCTACCTTGAAGGTTACTATAAGGTTACTATTACTTTTTGCGCGGAACAATGGAGCATCTAACCAATAGAGAGTGATCGTTCGCACAAAAAGAGCGGGTAGCAATGAACAAGCGCATCTTGCTGGGCGTCGACGCCGATCTCTCTCCCACGACGCAATACGCCCTGCGTGCCATTGGTGAGTTCGTTGCGCAGGCGGCGGCGCCGGTCCACCTTACGCTGCTCAATGTGATCTCGATTACGCAGGTGGTGGCGGCACATCCGGCCCTGTATGCAGGGCAGGTAATGCCTCTTGTCACCCCATCTGTGCAGCGCGAACGCGCGGAAGAGGTTCTGCACAGGGCGCGTCTGATCCTCCAGCGGCAGGGAATTGATCGAGAACTGATCGAAGAGATGGTGCGTGTGGGAGCGCCCGCCGATGAGATTGTAAAGGTTGCGAAAGAGCTACAGGTCGACTTTATTGTTGTGGGTAGTCATGGTGAAACGGCCAGCCAGAAATTACGCCGTTTTATTGCCGGGAGTGTCTCTCATCGTGTTCTACAGCTTGCCCCCTGCCCGGTGATGATTGCAGCCCCTCCGCGCTCCGCCCATCCCCGCGATCTCGTGGTCTGGTACGAGGATGCCATCAAACGCTACCTGCACGAAAATACCAGTTCGCTTGCGGTCTTCACTCCCCAGCAGGTCGCTCAGCAGTTTGTCCCTCCCCATAAAAGCACCGCCGGGCGCAAAGAGATCGCAGCCGCTGAACTGGCCCTGGAGCAGTTAGCTGTCAGTGGTCTCCTTTGTCGCCACCAGGTGGAAGGCGAATTGCGCTACGTCAACGACTGAAAATTATCAGAGCGCGGGCCGCCGCCAGGGCGGCCCCTACGGTAGTTCGCGGGGCCTTCGTGCTACTGTAGGGGCCGCCCCGGTGGCGGCCCATGCACTACACACACCTGGTTCCGTTACCTACGAAAGTTTTGGCCTATAATAACTGCTCTAAATCTTCCGCTGTATTTACCGGGGCCTGGCAGGCAAAGTTCTGACAGACATAGGCCGTGGCTTTGCCATCCTTTAATGGACGATCCGCCAGCAAAGCCACCGTCTGAGCCGCGCTCGTATCGCCGGGCGCGCTACAGGCCAGGACGCACTCTGGCAGGTATCGCCCGTTCACGCATTCTAATAATATACGGGTATCGCTGTCGTGGGGATTACCGATAATAGCAATCTCTTTGCCGCCTGAGAGTGCGAAATCGAGCGCACAAAGCGCGTGTCCGAAAGCCTGAGGATGCTGTACCATAATATCGGCGAGGGCTTGCAGGTACTCATCGGCGCGCCGGCGATAGGATTCCTCGCCGGTGAAGGCCGCGAGTCGCAGCAGCACATCGGCGGCGACGCTATTGCCCGCCGGGGTGGCGTTATCCATAATATCTCTTGGACGACTGATAAGCGCTTCGTGGTTGCTGCCGGTATCGAAGAAGCCGCCATTGCGCTCGTCCGCGAAAAGCGCGATCGCCCGGTCCATCAGGCCCCGCGCCTCGGCGAACCAGTGCGTATCGAAGCTGGCTTCGTAGAGTGCCAGCAGACCATCGGCCAGAAAAGCATAGTCCTCCAGGTAGCCATTCAGCCGTGCGCGTCCATCCTTGCAGGTGCGCAGCAGACGGCCATCTTTGCGCATCGTTTCGAGCAGGAAACGGGCATTATTGATCGCCACCTGGAGGTAATCGGGACGGCTGAGGTAACGCGCGGCCTCGGCGAAGCTGCGCAGCATCAGCCCGTTCCATGCGGTGAGTATCTTCTCGTCCCGCCCCGGCCTGATACGATGCTCGCGTACCTTGAAAAGGAGATCGCGATCACGCTGCAAGGTCTGTTGCAATACCTCCAGGCTGATCTGCTCCTCGTCGGCGACCTGCCCGGCATCGCGGGGCACATGCAGGATATTCTTCCCCTCAAAGTTGCCCTGCTCGCTGACATCGTAGTAACGCATGAAAAGTTCCACGTCCTCTTCCGGCAGGGCGGCCCGGATCTCCTGCGGCGTCCAGAGAAAGAATTTGCCCTCTTCGCCCTCGCTATCGGCGTCCTGCGTCGAATAAAAGCCACCCTCCGGCGAGGTCATTTCGCGCACGACGTAGTTCAGCGTCTCTTCGACAATGCGCTGGTAGAGGGGATTGCCGGTGACGAGGTAGGCATGCAGGTAGAGACGGCTGAGCAGCGCGTTGTCGTAGAGCATCTTCTCGAAGTGGGGGACGAGCCATTCCTGGTCAACCGAGTAGCGGTGGAAGCCGCCGCCCA
>Ga0070740_10003588_pt1 | contig 16289 bp, 19 predicted proteins | sample Coa_R2_FD_67286 | JGI IMG/M metagenome (GOLD analysis project Ga0070740, IMG submission 67286) | Surface soil microbial communities from Centralia Pennsylvania, which are recovering from an underground coalmine fire - Coalmine... | ecosystem: Environmental > Terrestrial > Soil > Unclassified ... | reverse complement strand
TCGGCGAGGTACGCGCCGACCGTGCCGCCGAAGTTGTGTACGGTCAAAGTTTCCGCGGTGTGCGACCAGCCCGGATCGGCCGGATTGTGGCTGATCAGGCAGACCAGCAGATAGAGTGCGACGGGCAGCAGCAACAGCACCGCGGCTTCGCGCAGCACGCGCCGCGTGCGCTCGCCGTTGTCACGAACGGATTGATTGATGGCTTTGGCGCGCGCCACGTGCTGCGACCTCAAACTTGCACCGCGTTGCGCCGAACTATACCCGCTCCGGTCAGGACAGCTTCATCCCTTTCAGAGCCGGGTGCACGATCTCGCCATTGGCGACGTTGATGCCTTTCGCCAGCGGCTGATAGCTGTGCCAGTCGCCGCCCGCGGCGAGCCGCAGCACGTACGGCAGCAGCGCGGCGGAAATCGCCTGCGAGGATGTCTGCGGCACCGCGCCCGGCATGTTGGTGACGCAGAAATGCGTCACGCCGTCGACCACGTAGGTCGGATCGGCCCAGGTCGTCGGCTTGGAGGTCTCGAAGCAGCCACCTTGGTCGATGGAGATGTCGACCATCACGCTGCCCTTCTCCATAGACTGCACCATCTTGCGGCTGACCACGTGCGGCGCTTTCGCCGATGGAATCAGCACCGCGCCGATCACCAGATCGGCGCTCGCCACTTCTTCGGCGACCACAGAATCGTAGGCGTACAAGGCGGTGACGTTGGCACCGAGGTTCATCATCTGCGCCAGACGATCCGGGCGTTTGTCGAACACCACCACGTTCGCGCCACCCGCCGCGGCCAGCGCCGCGGAATTGCCGCCCGCCGCGCCCGCGCCGAGCACCACGACCTTGCCGCGCTCGGTGGTTGGCATGCCGCCCAACAATTTTCCCTTGCCGCCTTCCGGTTGATGCAGCAGATGCGTACCGACCTGCACGCCGATTCGCCCCGCGATCACTGACATCGGCGCCAGCAATGGAAGATTTCCTTCCTCATCCTCGACCGATTCGAACGCCACACCGGTCAGGCCGATGTCCAGCAACCGTTTGGTGAGTTCCGGTTCCGGGGCCAGATGCAGATAGCAGAACAGCAGATGATGTTTGCGCAACAGCGCGAGATCACCGGCAATCGGTTCCTTCACCTTGACGATCAATTCGCCCTTTTCGTAGAGCGCCGCGGCCTCGGGCACGATCTTGACGCCGACCTTCTCGAACGCAGCATTGGGAAAACCGCTCTTGATGCCGGCACCGGATTGCAGGAACACCTCGTGGCCGTGCCGCACCAGGTCGGCACAGGCGGCGGGAACGAGTGCGACGCGGCCCTCGAGCGTCTTGGTTTCGGAAGGAATGCCGATGCGCATTGAATAATTCCTCGTGAGAGAATCGCGGGCTTGAATTGGCGTTCGCCCTTCCCCATGCTGCGCATTGTTCGTTGCAAGCAGTAGGGCGAATCACAAAAAGCCGTTTGCAAAGCGTAGCGAGCGAAGGCAGGTTGCGCGACGCCGGAGCGCAGGAACCGGAGCGTACACGTCAGTACGTGAGGATTCCGAGCACCGCCGGCGTGCAAGCTGCCGAGCGCAGTAGCTTTGCAAGCGGCTCTAAAGCGGAAATTATACATGACTACTCCGAAGCACTCGCGCCTGCTGATCCTCGGTTCGGGACCCGCCGGTTACACCGCCGCGGTGTATGCCGCGCGCGCCAACTTGAAACCGATGTTGATCACGGGCCTCGCGCAAGGCGGACAGTTGATGACCACCACCGACGTGGACAACTGGCCGGGCGACGATGCCGGCGTGCAGGGGCCGGACCTGATGGCGCGGCTGCTGAAACACGCGGAACGCTTCGACACCGAGATCGTGTTCGATCACATCCACACCGCCGATCTGTCGCAGCGCCCGTTCCGGTTGAAGGGCGACAGCGGCGAATACAGTTGCGATGCGCTGATCATCGCCACCGGCGCGGATGCGAAATACCTCGGCATCGAGTCGGAAGAGAGATTCAAGGGCCGCGGCGTGTCGGCCTGCGCCACCTGCGACGGCTTCTTCTTCCGCGAACAGGACGTCGCCGTGATCGGCGGCGGCAACACCGCGGTCGAGGAGGCGCTGTATCTCGCCAACATCTGCCGCAAGGTCACGCTGGTGCATCGGCGCGACAAGTTGCGTGCGGAGAAGATCCTGCAAGACAAGCTGTTCGAGAAAGCGCGCGCGGGCAAGGTCGAACTGGTGTGGAATCATACCGTCGACGAAGTACTGGGCGACGATTCCGGCGTGACCGGCGTGCGTCTGCGCAGCACCGACGGCAAGGGCAAGCGCGAGATCGCGGTCAGCGGCATGTTCGTGGCCATCGGCCACACGCCCAATACCAGCATCTTCGAAGGCCAGCTCGACATGAGCAACGGCTACATCAAGATTCGAACCGGACTGGAAGGCGGCGCAACCGCAACCTCGGTGCGCGGCGTGTTCGCCGCCGGCGACGTGGCCGATCAGGTGTATCGCCAAGCCGTCACATCAGCCGGCTTCGGCTGCATGGCCGCGCTGGATGCGGAAAAATTCCTGGATTCGGTGGGGCTCGCAGGCTGATCAGCCCAGTGGTTCGCGCAGCTTTCTTCCCGCCAGCAAATGCAGGTGCAGATGAAACACCGTCTGCCCGCCATCCGCGTTGCAGTTGATCAGGCAGCGATAGCCTCTTTCAGCGAATCCTTCTTTCTTGGCGTAAGCTGCCGCGGCGAGCAACATCTTGCCGAGCAGTGTTGCGTCTTCCGACCCGGCCTCGTTCAAGGTCGCCAGCGATTTTTTCGGCACGAACAGAATGTGCACCGGTGCCTGCGGCGCGACATCGCGGAACGCCAGGATGTCGTCGTCTTCGTAGACGATGTCGGCAGGAATTTCGCGCCGGATGATCTTGTCGAAAATCGTGTCTGGCATCGTTTCACTCCAAGGTCTGCCGGCTGCCGAATGCATGCGCCAGCGTTCCGCGATCCACATATTCCAGTTCACCGCCCAGCGGCACGCCGTGCGCGAGGCGCGTAGCGCGCACGTTCGCCGCGCGCGCGAGGCCAGCCAGCCAGTGTGCCGTCGCCTCGCCTTCGACCGTCGGATTGGTGGCGATCACCAGTTCGCGCACTTCGTCTTCCTGCAGGCGGCGCTGCAACAGATCGCGGCCGAGTTCTTCCGGCCCCAATCCATCCAGCGGCGACAAGCGCCCCATCAGCACGAAATAACGGCCGCGAAATCCGGTGGCCTGTTCGATCGCCAGCAGATCGGCCGGCGTTTCCACCACACACAACGTGTGCGCATCGCGCGAAGGACTCGCGCACAGCGTGCAGATCTCCGATTCGCTGAAATTGCGACAACGTACGCAGTGGCCGATGCGCTGCACGGCCTGATCCAGCACACGCGCCAGCCGCGCGCCACCGTTGCGATCGCGCTCCAGTACGTGGAACGCCATGCGCTGCGCGCTCTTGGCGCCTACGCCCGGCAGGCAGCGCAGCGCTTCGATCAGCTCGGCGAGGAGATTGGAACCGTCGCTCATCAGAAGGGCAATTTGAATCCCGGCGGCAGGTTCAACCCTTGCGCCACACCGCCGAGTTTCTGCTGGCTGGCTTCCGCGATCTTGTTGACTGCATCGTTGACCGCCGCGGCGATCATGTCCTCGGCCATTTCCGGATCGTCCGCCATCAGTTTGCGATCGATCTGCACGCGGCGCACTTCATGGCGGCCGGTCATGACGATGCTCACCAAGCCCCCGCCGGCGTTGCCGGTGACTTCGAGCTTCGCGATTTCTTCCTGCGCGCGCTTCATTTCTTCCTGCATGCGCTGCGCCTGCTGCATCAATTGTCCGATCTGGGCTTTCATGAGTTCACTCGAATCTACTTGCTGTCATGCATTGTCGCGGCGCACCGGCCGCACGCTTTCCGGAATCACCTTGGCACCAAGTTCGCGTTGCAGCGCCTGATAAGCCGGATCTTCCTCGATCGCGCGTTCGGCTGCGGCCTGTTCTGCCGAGCGTTCGCGCGCGGCGCGTGCGGCGGGCGTTTCCACTTGCACGTCCGGCACGAAGCGCACACGCAAGGGTTTACCCAGTGCGCGGCCCAATTGCTGCTGCAATTCCGTGCCAAAGTAATCGGCCAGATGTTGGTGCTCGGGTTTCAAGGCAAGCGTGAGCGCATGGCCATCCAGTGATTTCGGCGCGGCGTGGTGCGCGAGTTGACCGACCGGGCCACCCAGTTGCGCGCGCGCGATCCATTGTTCCCAATCCGGCAAGCCGTTCGCTTGCAACGGCAATGGCTCGGGCTGCTCCGATTCGGAAGCAGCCGCGGTAGCAGCCGCTGCCCGTTCGCTTCTGTTCGAAGAGGTCGGCGTCACTCGTGGTGCGGATCTTTCCTGCGAAACCGGCTTTGGCGTTGCCGCAACGCTTGCCGGTTTGCTCGCGCCGCCACTGCGGAACGCCAGCATCCGCAACAACGTCATCTCGAAACCCGAACGCGGATCGGGTGCGTACGGCAATTCGCGCTGGCCGTTCAAGGCGAATTGATACCAGAGCTGCACGTCTTCCGGATCGAGTTTCGACGCGAGCGCATCGAGCTGTTCGTCATCGGCGCTCCCCAACGGAGAAAAGTCGGGCACGAGCTGGCGCAACTGGATGCGATGCAGCGCGCCTGCAAGCTGATCCAGCACGGAAGCGAAATCCGGCGCCAGCGCGGCCACGCGATCGGCTTCGGCCAGCAGCGCCTGCCCATCGTTCGCCGCCAGCGCATCCAGCAACGCACCGACTTCGCTGCCCGCGATCGTACCGAGCATCGCGCGCACATCGTCCGCGCGCAGTTCGCCGCCGCCATGGGCGATAGCCTGATCGAGCAACGACAAGCCATCGCGCAATGAACCATCCGCGCCGCGCGCGAGTTCGATAATCGCATCGTTCTCGAACTTCACGCCTTCGGCAGCAAGGATCATCCGCATCTGCTGCGCGATCTGCTCCGGCAGCAGCCGCTTCAATGAAAACTTCAGACAACGCGACAACACCGTCACCGGCAGCTTCTGCGGATCGGTGGTCGCCAGCAGGAACTTCACGTGCTCGGGCGGCTCCTCCAGCGTCTTCAGCAGCGCGTTGAAGGCGTTGCGAGAGAGCATGTGCACTTCGTCGATCAGGTACACCTTGTAGCGGCCGCGCGCCGGCGCGTACTGCGCGTTCTCGATCACCTCACGCACGTCGTCCACGCCGGTGTTGCTGGCGGCGTCGATCTCGATCAGGTCGACGAAACGTCCCGCATCGACCGCCGTGCACACCGCGCATTCGCCGCAAGGATGCGAAGACTGCCCGCGTTCGCAATTCAGCGATTTGGCAAAAATGCGCGCGATGGTGGTCTTGCCCACACCGCGCGTGCCGGTGAACAGATACGCGTGGTGCATGCGCCCCGAATCCAGCGCGTGCGTCAGTGCGCGCACTACGTGTTCCTGGCCGACCAGTTCGGTGAAGATTTTCGGCCGCCACTTGCGGGCGAGGACTTGGTAGGACATGCGCATAATGTCTGGGCGATTGCGCATTGTGCCAAGGGCTCGTGCGCAGACCAAGCACAATCGTTCTTCTGTGCTTGTTCGACAGGTTTCAGCCCGGTATCCTGTGCGGCTCGCCGCAGGGAACCGCGGTTCGGAGAGGTGTCCGAGTGGTCGAGCGGCGCGCGTTTGTGGAATGCCTTGAATGGCATTCCGCGCGCGACGCGAGGAGGAGGCAGGATGCCGACTGGAAAACGCGCCATGGACGGCTGACTTGTTGAGCTGCTAGTTGTGGAGAGGTGTCCGAGTGGTTGAAGGAGCACGCCTGGAAAGTGTGTAAGCGGCTTAACCCCGCTTCGCGGGTTCGAATCCCGCCCTCTCCGCCAGTTTGAAGTTCATGGTGGCTCCGTTGGCGCCTCCGCGACGATAGATCGAAAACCCCGCCAGGGCCGGAAGGCAGCAACGGTATCGTTCGATTCGGGCGCCGGAGTCACGCTGGCGGAGCCGCCGCCTTTGCGTACGGCCTCATCTAAACTGCATCCGTCGACGCAGCAAGGATGTCGCATGTCTACCCCGCTCCCGCAATCGGTCGCCACCAAGCTCACGCGTGCGGCGATTTTCCTGATCGTGACGCTGAAGCCCGGCGATGCCGCACGTGCGGCGGTGCGTTCGCTATGCGGCGATCTGTCCGGCCTGCTGCGCGCGGTAGGTTTCCGCGATCTGGAAAGCCGGTTGTCGTGCGTGATGGCGTTCGGCTCGGATGCCTGGGATCGGGTGTTCGGTCAGCCGCGGCCGAAGGACCTGCATCCGTTTCAGGAAATCCGCGGCGTGCACCACGCGGTCTCCACGCCCGGCGACATCCTCTTCCACATCCGCGCCACGCGCATGGATCTGTGTTTCGAAATCGCCATGCAGGTGATGTCGCGGCTCGGCGACGCCGTGTCCGTGTTCGATGAGGTACACGGCTTCAAATATTTCGATGATCGCGACCTGCTCGGTTTCGTCGACGGTACGGAAAATCCCGTGGATCAGACCGCGGTCGAAGCCGCGATTGTCGGTAACGAGGACGCGGCATTCGCCGGCGGCAGCTACGTGGTGGTGCAGAAATATCTGCACGATCTGAACGCATGGAACGCGCTGCCCGTCGAACAGCAGGTGAAGATCATGGGGCGGGAAAAACTCTCCGATATCGAGCTGAGCGACGCGGTCAAACCCACCTGCGCGCACAACGCGCTGACCACGATCGTGGAGAACGAAAACAACTCGACATCGTGCGCGACAACATGCCGTTCGGCGAAATCGGCAAGGGTGAGTTCGGCACTTATTTCGCCGGTTACGCGCGCTCGCCGCACCGCATCGAGCAGATGCTGACCAACATGTTCGTCGGCCGGCCGCCGGGCAACTACGACCGCCTGCTGGATTTCAGCAAGGCTGTCACGGGCGCGCTGTTCTTCGCGCCATCGGCGACTTTTCTGGATGACGTGTCGGTTTGACGATAACGTTCAAGCCGAGGGATGCAGCCACTCGGCTTCGCCTTGCGCGTAGTGTTCGCGCTTCCAGATCGGCACGCGCGCTTTCACCTCGTCGATGATGTAGCGGCAGGCGGCGAAAGCCGCATCGCGATGCTCGGCGCTGGCGCCCACCCAGACGGCGAGTTCGCCCAGTGCAAGTTCACCCACGCGGTGCACGCATGCCGCGTGCAGGATTTCAAATCGTACACGCGCCTCCTCGATGATCTTCGCGCCCTCGGTTTCCGCGAGTTCCGCATAGGCCTGATAGGCGAGCCCGCGAACCGCGCGGCCTTCGTTGCGATCGCGCACGCGGCCTTCGAACGTGACGATCGCGCCAATGCCGGTGTCTCCCAGCTCGCGCGACAACGCGTGGGCATCGATCGGCGTTTCGCGAAGCGAGAAGACTTTCATCAGCCACCCGAAACCGGCGGCAAAAATGCGATTTCATCGCCGTCCGCGAGCGCGCGATTCCACGGCGCGAATTCGCCGTTCACCGCCACGCGCAGATGTTCCGGTGCGAAAGCGAACCCGTTACGCGCTGCAACTTCGAGATATAGCGCATGCGGATCGCGCGCGTCGCTGACAACTTGTTCGGAATCGCGACCCGCCGCATCGCGCAGCGAAGCGAAATACAGCAACGTGTAGTTCATCCGCGCGTCCCGCTCCGCTTTTTCGCATCGGCCAGAACTTTTCCGCCGCGCACCTCGCGCCGGCCACCGGATTTCTCCAGCAGCCGCACCTCCGCGATCACGATTTCATGCGATAGCGCCTTGCACATGTCGTAAACCGTCAGCGCGGCGACGGCCGCGCCGGTCAGCGCTTCCATTTCCACGCCGGTCTTGTGCGACACGGCGACTTCACAGCGGATCACCAGATCGGTTTCCGAGATGAATTCAGCAGACAAGACGCAGCGCTCGATCATCAGCGGATGGCAGAACGGGATCAATTCATGCGTGCGCTTGGCCGCCAGCGTGCCGGCGATGATCGCGGTGTCGATCACCGGCCCTTTTTTCGCGCGCATGCCACCGTCACGCAACGCGCGCGCGACCTCGGAAGGAAAACGCACCAGTGCTTGAGCGGCCGCGGTGCGCGCGGTCACGTTCTTGCCGCCCACATCGACCATGCGCGGGCGGTTGGATGCGTCGAGGTGGCTCAATTTCTTCCGCCGCACTCAGCCTCCCACTCTGTACATCTCGACATGCTCAAGCACACCTGCCGCGCGCAATTCTGCGCGGCGCTCGCTGTAGCGGTCGCCACGCAGGCTCCAGATGCCGGCAATACGCGAGCGCAATGCATCGTCGGATTCGTCGCCGCGCAATAGAGCGCGCAAGTCGTGACCCGAACGTGCGAACAGGCAGGTGTAGAGCTGGCCGTCCGCCGACAAGCGGGCGCGCGTGCAGTCTCCGCAGAACGGCGCGCTGACCGAGTCGACGAAACCGATTTCGCCAGCGCCGTCGGCGTAACGCCAGCGGCTCGCAGTTTCGGACGACGCGACGCGCGGCAAGGACTCCAATGGCCAGCGCGCATGGATGCGCGCGCGCAATTCCGCACCCGGCATGACGCGATCGGCGCGCCAGCCGTTCAATGTGCCGACGTCCATGTATTCGATGAAACGCAGCACGTGCTTCGTGCCACGGAAACGCTCCGCCAACGGCAACACGCTCTCCTCGTTGACGCCCCGCAGCACCACGCAATTGATTTTCAGCGCATCAAAGCCGGCGCGTTCCGCAGCTTCGATCGCCGTCAGTGCTCGCCCGACTTCGCCGCGGCCTCCGGCCATGCTTCGATAGACTTCGGGATCGAGACTGTCCAGGCTGAGCGTGATGCGATGCAAACCGGCGTCGCGCAATTCGTGCACGCAGCGCGACAACAACGCGCCGTTGGTGGTGAGCGCCAGATCTTGCACGCCTTCGATCCGCGCCAGTCGGGCGATCAGTTCCGGCAAATCGCGGCGCAGCAGCGGTTCGCCGCCGGTGATGCGCAGCTTGCGCACGCCGAGGGACACGAAAATTCGTGCCAGCCGTTCGATCTCGTCGAACGACAGCCTTTCGCGCGCGCGCAGGAAGGCGTGATCATGCGCATATTGCTCTTCCGGCATGCAGTAGGGGCAGCGGAAGTTGCAGCGGTCGATCACCGAGATGCGCAGGTCGCTCAACGAGCGTCCCAACGCATCCGCGGGCGCGGTGATCGTTTTGATCGTCAATGGAATCGGCGCAGTCATCGCGTCCTAGCCAGCTTTCTGGTGTGCGGAGTCGGGGGCATGCAGCGGATAGCGCATCCCCGGCTCGGCCACGTGATAGCCGCGGTGCATCAGCTCGCGACCTTCTTCGGCGCTGGCATAGTGATACAGCAGCAGACGCCCGCGCAATGATTCCGGATATTCACGTTCCAGATCTTCAAGACCCGTGTGCGAGGGATTGCCGTGCAGCGTGCAATCGTGCGCGATCAGCGTATTGCCCGGCGCGTATTGTTCCAGCATTTCCGGAATCGGACGCGTGTCGCCGGTCCAGGCGAAGCAGCCGCGCAGAGCGAGTCCGAACGAAGTGTTCGGCGCATGGTGCCGCGTAGGAAAAACATCGAACCACAAACCTTCGTGCCAGAAGCCGCGCGACAGTGCGATCAGGTGAAAGGCGTCCCAGAAATTGACACCGCCTTCCGCGACCGCGTTCGGATAATCCGCCACGCGCGCCTGCAGCAGCGGCACCAGCGCGGCGTGTGCATAGAGTTTCACCGCGCCGCGCAGCTCGGGATCGAACCACGCGCGATAAAACACCCGCTCCAGGCCGGCGACATGATCCATGTGCGTATGCGTGATGTAGATCGCGCGCGGCATGCCCCCGTAGGCATCGATGCAGCGCGTCAGCGTTTCCGGGCCGCAGTCGATCAGCAGCAGCGGCTCGCCATCGCGCTCCAGCACCGCACCGGACGAACCCAGTTCGACCGCCTGCGCCGCTCCGGTACCCATTACGTGCAGTGCGTAACTCATGACGATAACGCTGCCTCGTACGCGCGCATCAGCGGTGTCCAGATCTCGTGATCCAGCCGCATCTCATCGCCATCGCAAGCGCCGAGTTTCAGCAGCGAACGCCGCAGCCGGCGAAGGTTGGCGAGCTGCCAGTCGCCACGGTTTCGGCGAATCCGCCCGCGGTCGAAATCCACCAGCCACAAATCCTTCGGCGCGACCAGCACGTTGTGTGCGTTGAGGTCGGCGTGGTCGACCTTCGACGCGTGGAAACGCGCGACCAAAGCGCCGACGCGCGCGGCGAGCTTCGCGTCGAGGGCTCGTCGCGCAATCATTTCCGCCAAAGTGTGCGCGTGCTCGATGCGGCGCGTCAGCAGATCCGCGGTGTAGTGCACGCCGCTGCGCAGATAGCGCGCCGCCACGGGTTCCGGCACCGGCAGCTCGCGAGCATGCAATTCGGCCAACAGCCGGAACTCGGCGAAGCCGCGCGTGCGCTCGCGACCGTTCCACAGATAGCGGTCGCCCAGGATCGGCGCGACCATGCCGCCGCGATGGTAGTGGCGCAGCGCGCAGATTCCGGTGGGCGTGTCGACGAAGACCACACTGCCGCGGCCGCCGCGCGCATTATCCAGAAGTTTTCCCTGCGCTTGCCAATGCTCCGGATCGAACCAGGCGTCTTCGGGTTGGACGGAAAGCCCGGCGTCGAACAGAATCGCACCCGTACCCGCCGCGTGGATGCGGGTGTCCGCCATGGCCTGCCGCAAGGCAGCCGGAGCCCGGGTATCGCTCATGATCACCATGCAAGTCTAGCAAGCCCGCATGTCCACCACTCCTCCGCAATCGCTGTGCCTGCTGCGCACGTCCGCATTGGGCGATGTCACGCACGTGGTGCCGTTGGTCCGCACGTTGCAAACGGCGTGGCCGCAGGCACGGCTGACGTGGATCGTCGGCAAGCTGGAACACAAGCTGGTCGGCGATATCGATGGCGTTGAGTTCGTCGTTTTCGACAAGTCGTCAGGCTGGCGCGGCTATCGCGACGTGCGCCGCGTCTTGCGCGGACGCCATTTCGACGCGCTGCTGCACATGCAGGTGGCGCTGCGCGCCAATCTGCTGAGCTTTTGCGTTAGCGCCAACCGCCGCATCGGTTATGACCCTGCCCGCTCGAAGGATTTGCACGGCCTGTTCGCCAACGAGCGAATCCCCGCGCGCAGCGGTGAGCACGTGCTGGATGCGATCGGAAGTTTTGCCGAACCGCTGGGTCTGAAGCAGACACAAGTGCGCTGGGATATCCCGGTTCCGGAGGAAGCACGTGATTGGGCGGCACAGCAGTGGCGCGACGACGAACGCGTGCTGATCATCTCGCCCTGCTCCAGCCACGCGCTTCGCAACTGGCGCGCCGAGCGATATGCGGCGGTCGCGGATCACGCGGCGCGCGTGTTGGGGTTGCGCGTCGCTCTCTGCGGCGGGCCTTCGCCGCAGGAACGCGCAATGGGTGACGCGATCCTCGCCGACATGAAAACGCGACCGCTGGACCTGATCGGTCGCGACACGCTGAAGCGTGCGTTGGCGTTGTATCAGCGCGCGGTCGCCGTGCTGACGCCCGACGCCGGACCGATGCACATGGCCAATGCCGTCGGCGCGAAGGTGATCGGCATGCACGCGGCCAGCAATCCCGTGCGTTCCGGTCCGTATTCCGACCGCCGCTGGTGCGTGGACCGCTACGATGCGGCCGCGCGCAAGTTCCTGCACAAGAGCGCGAGCGAAATTCCCTGGGGCACCAAGATCGAGTATCCGGGCGTGATGGATTTGATCGAGGTGGACGACGTGATCGAGCGGCTCGAGGCGCTCGCATCGTGTAGGGCGGACTCCGTCCGCCTTTGAATCGAAAGTTGAGCGGCGGACAGAGTCCGCCCTACGGGTTTGCGTAATCCTGATAGGACTTTTCTTCGATCAGGCGCGATCCGAGTTTCTCGTTGATCGCACGCTTCACCGCCGCGCGGCGGTCGTTGGTGATGTACACCGCGCGCGCCAGTTCGATGAAGCGGGCATCGAAGGCGCGGTTTTTTTCCTTCAGCCGGATCTCGTCTTCGATTTCCCACAGCGCCTCGTTGATGCGCTTCAACTCCGCGCGTTCCGCGGAGATGTCCGTGTCAGATGCCGCGTCGTTGGCCCAGGTCGCACCCAGCAATTCCAGCTCCTCGCGCACGTTGGCGAGCTTGGCCCGATCGCTCATCCGCTCGGACTTGATCTCGAGGATGGTGAGTTTGTCGATCAGCTCGCCGTAGGAGATGGGAACGGAGATCAGGCTCATGGCGAGTACCAGGAATCACTCCTGAAAATCTGGCGGAGAGGGTGGGATTGTTCGGCTCGTCCATGAGCCTCACCCCTCGCTTACGCTCGGGGCCAGCCTGCGGCTGTCCAAATTTGTTCCAGACAAATTTGTCGAACCCAGTGAGTTTGTCCACACCACCACTTTGCCAGAAATGACGAAGGGCCCAATGGCCCTTCTTATTTCTGGCGGAGAGGGTGGGATTCGAACCCACGTTACGGTAAAACCGTAAACCGGATTTCGAATCCGGCGCATTCGACCACTCTGCCACCTCTCCAGATTTTTGCGCATCCTCCAACTCGTCCGGCCGCTGCTCTGTTCGACGACGGGCGGGATTGTCGCATCATCCTGATGCTCACCCCTCGCTTGCGCTCGGGCCCGCCTCCGGCGGTCCAAATTCGTTCCAGACGAATTTGTCGAACCCACGTTACGGTGAACCGTAACCCGGATTTCGAATCCGGCGCATTGTTCGGCTCATCCCTGAACCTCACCCCTCGCTAACGCTCGGGGCCAACCTTCGGTTGTCCAAAATCGCTCCCCGGCGATTTTGTCGACCACTCTGCCACCTCTCCGCGGCCGATCGAACTCGAAATGATAAGTGCCCGCTGCGATAGTGACAACCACGGCGCGAGCGTGCATCCTGCCGCCCCATGATCGAATTCGGACACGCCACCCACGTCGGCTTGCGCCGCGCGCACAACGAGGACACCTATTGGGCCGACGGGGTGCTGGGCTTGTGGCTGGTGGCCGACGGCATGGGCGGCCACGAGCATGGAGAAGTGGCGAGCGCGGTCGCGCGCGACACGGTGGTGCGCGAAGTCGGCGCAGGCAGTGGTCTGGTCGACGCGGTACGGCGCGCCGATGAATCGATTATTGCGTTGTCGCAGAAGCGCAGCGAAGCGTTGCCGATGGGTACCACCGTCGCAGCCCTGCGCGTGCGCGACCGGGAATACGAAGTCGCCTGGGTCGGCGACAGCCGTGTCTATCTCTGGCAGGACAACGCGCTGCGGCAGTTGTCACAGGACCATTCTTACGTGCAGGAACTGGTGGCACAGGGCGCGATCAGCGCCGAGCAGGCGCGCAACCATCCGCATCGCAACATGGTGACGCAGGCACTGGGCATCACTTCGCCGCAGGAGCTGCACGTGGAAACCCGTCAGGGCACGTTGCAGCCGGGCATGCAGTTCCTGCTGTGCAGCGACGGCCTGACCGAGGAAGTGGAGGACGAAACGATTGCGCGTGTGCTGGCGCGCGACGATCTGGCCGCGCAGGAGTGCGTCGAACATCTGATACTGGCGGCGCTCGACGGAGGCGGCAGCGACAATGTGACGGTCTTGCTGGTGCGCGTTCGCTGAGAAATCTCCTCACGCCTGTTCAGCCAGATCGATTGCGGTTTCCAGTTTTCGCCACAAGCTTCCGTTGGCGCTGGCGCGATCGAGCATATCCAAGCGCGCCGCATGCGCCGTCTGCGCATGCGCATCCGCGCGCAGCACGCGCGTCCGCGCCACCGCGATGACTTCTATGCTGGGCGCAAGCACCGCCGTCACGGTCTCGACGGCAAAACTCAGCGCGCTCTGGCCGGCCGTCATCGCCAACCAGACATCGGCCAGCAGGCGCGCGTCCAGCAACGCGCCGTGCAGTTCGCGGTGGCTGCAATCCACGCCCAGACGCTTGCACAAAGCGTCCAAGGTATTTTTCTGGCCGGGATATTTTTCGCGCGCGATGCTGAGCGTATCGACGACGCGCGCGTGATCGGCGACACGGCCATGCTGCGCGCTACACAGCGCGAGTTCCGTGTCCAGAAAACTCACGTCGAAGGCCGCGTTGTGGATCAGCAGTTCGGCGCCGCGGATGAATTCCAGCCATTCCTCCACGATCTCGGCGAAGCGCGGTTTGTCGGCCAGGAATTCGTCTGTGATGCCGTGCACCGCCAGCGCGCCGGCCTCGCTGGTGCGTTCGGGATTGAGATAACGATGGAACGTGCGCCCGGTGGGGCGGCGTTCCACCAGTTCCACGCATCCGATTTCGATGACGCGGTGACCTCGGCCGGCTTCCAGGCCGGTGGTTTCGGTGTCGAGCACGATTTGCCGGGTCAAGGAGCTTGTTCCTCCTGAAAGCGTTTTGCCTGTTCGCGCGCGGCTCGGTCCACGATTTCGTTTTCCACGTGACCGGAATGTCCGCGCACCCAGCGCCAGCTTATCTTATGACGTGCCGCCGCTGCAGCGAGCCGTTCCCACAAATCCTGATTCTTCACCGGCTTCTTGCCGACGGTGCGCCAGCCGTTGGTGCGCCAGCGCGGCAACCATTCCTCGATGCCCTGCCGCAGGTACTGCGAATCGGTGCTCAACTCGATTTCGCATGATCGGTTCAATGCCTCGAGTCCCGCGATCGCCGCGTACAACTCCATGCGGTTGTTGGTGGTGATGATCTCGCCGCCGGCGAGCAATTTCTCGTGCGCGCCGTAGCGCAGCAACGCCGCCCACCCGCCCGGCCCGGGATTTCCCAGGCATGCGCCATCGGTGAAGATTTCCACCCGGGATCCATTCATGAGCGATGTGCGCCGGGCATCCAGGGCGCATGTTCGGCAACGGCGCGCGTCCGCCGCGGCTGCATGCGTTGCGCGACCGTCGCATCGTCGCGCTTGCGCGCAGACAGCAGCCACGCTTCTCCGCATGTACGTTCCAGCCAGCGCGGCATGCTGCGCGTACTGGGCCATGCCGCACCGCACCGCGACGGCTCGCCGACGGCGAGTCCGGCCTTGAGCAAGGCGCTCCTCCATCGGTGTGACGCAACGGCGCGCAGGAAAACTTCTCCGCGCTTTCGGCGCGCGGCCCACCAAGGCCGCCAGAGAGACAACGGATGGCATTCGACCACCAGCAGCAGACCGTGCGGGGCAAGTACGCGTGCGGCCTCAGCCGCGACCTGCCGTGGCGAAACTCCCGCTCCGGCCAGGTGCCGGACCAAAACAGCTCCGAAGCTGTTGTCGCAGAACGGCAGCGCGTCGGGCTCGGCGCGCAATGGCCCTGTGAGATTGCCGCGTTCGCTCAGCTCCAATGCGGTCCAGCGTCCCAGACCGGCGGTTTGCGGCGCGGGACCGCCGATCGCATCCAGCAGCAGCGCGTGCGTGCCGGCGATTCGCGCCAGGCGTGACAAGGATTCAGCCGCGGTGCGGTTCGCCAATGCGGTGAGGATCGGATCGCGCGAAGGGTTGGACTCGGCTTGCTGCATGGGTGCTTGCGGCGATCTGGTCAAGGCGATTCGAAATGTGACGGCGATCCCACGACGCGAATTGTGGATGATCGGTGGGGTTCACGTTAACAGGTTGCTAACTTCGCCCCCAAACACGACTGTTACAGTCGCGGCTTCCTCGAGCTCCGGGATCCGCATGCTTTCGCTGACCCCCCTGCCCGCGTTGGCCGACAACTACATCTGGATGCTGGCCGATGCAGAGGGCGGTACGGCGATCATCGTCGATCCGGGCGAAGCCGCTCCGGTGCTGGATGCGCTGGACGCAGGCGGGTTCCAACTCGGCGCGATCCTGCTGACCCATCACCATCCCGATCATATCGGCGGTACGGCGGCTCTGCTCGAACGTGCGCCGCAGGCGCGCGTTTACGCACCCGTCGACGATCGCATTCCGCTCGCGCACCGGCGTGTGGGCGAAGGCGATCATGTCGAGGTCGATTCGCCGCGCGCGCGCTTCGAAGTGCTGGAAGTGCCCGGTCACACGCGCACGCACATCGCCTATCACGGCGAAGGCGTGCTGTTCTGCGGCGATACGCTTTTCAGTCTGGGCTGCGGGCGGCTGTTCGAAGGCACTCCGGCGCAGATGCTCTCGTCGCTGGATCGGCTGGCCGCATTGCCGGAAATCACGCAGGTCTGCTGCGGCCACGAATACACGCTCGCCAACGCCGCGTTTGCGCAGACGATCGAGCCGGAGAACGAATCCCTGCACGCGCGTGCCGAACAGGCGCGCGCGTTGCGTGAAGCCGGCCGGCCGACCCTGCCGTCA
>Ga0070740_10003586_pt1 | contig 16293 bp, 11 predicted proteins | sample Coa_R2_FD_67286 | JGI IMG/M metagenome (GOLD analysis project Ga0070740, IMG submission 67286) | Surface soil microbial communities from Centralia Pennsylvania, which are recovering from an underground coalmine fire - Coalmine... | ecosystem: Environmental > Terrestrial > Soil > Unclassified ... | reverse complement strand
CCATCGTCTCCCGTTATCCGCGCGACCTGGTCGGTCCGCCGGCCACATCTGCGCCTGGCGGCGGGTGCCGGTGCAATGCTTGGCCTCTTCGCCATGGGGTGGCTCGGATATGATTACCTCACGGTCGGGCGCTACCTTGTGTCGACGGACGACGCTTATGTTCGCGCCGACACGACGACCCTGGCCGCCAAAATATCCGGCTATGTCACGGCCATCCCGGTTGCGGACAACGAGCCTGTCCGTGCCGGCGAGGTCGTCGCACGCATTGACGACGGCGACTACCGCCTGGCGGTCGATTCCGCCCGGCACAAGGTGGCGACCCAGCAGGCGGCGATCGATCGCATCGCTCGTCAGATTGTGGCGCAGCAGGCCGCGGTGGAACAGGCGAGAGCAGCGCTTGCGTCGGCTCAAGCCGCGGCTGCGCGCGCCCAGTCCGAGCTCGATCGCCAGCAGGCACTCGCGGGCAAGGAATTCGCAAGCCGGCAGACGCTTGAGCAGGCGCTCGCCAATCGCGACCAGACCGCGGCCGCGGTCCAGGGAGCCAAGGCGGCTCTGCAGGCCGCGCAAGCCCAGGTCGATGTGCTCGGCGCCCAGCAACAAGAGGCGAGGCGGACGCTGCAACAGTTGCAGACGGCACTCGCCAAGGCCGAGCGTGACCTTTCCTTTGCCGTTGTCCGCGCGCCCATCGACGGCGTGATCGGCAACCGGGCCGTTCACGTCGGCGATTATGTGCAGACCGGCGCGCGGCTGGCGAGCGTGGTTCCGCTCGCGGGCGTCTACGTCGACGCCAATTTCAAAGAGACGCAACTCGCACGCATCAAGCCGGGACAGCCAGCCACGATCAGCGTCGACGCCCTGCCGGGGCGCACGATCACCGGCACGGTCGCGAGCATCGCGCCGGCATCCGGGGCGGTGTTTTCGCTGCTGCCGCCGGACAATGCGACGGGCAACTTTACCAAGATCGTTCAGCGGCTTGCGGTGCGCATCCGTCTGCCTGACGGCGTAGCAGAACAGCGGCTGCTGCGCCCCGGCATGTCGGTCGTGGTGAGCGTCGACACGAGGCCGCCGGCGAATGACGGATCAGGTTTTCGCTCTGGCAGGGCCGACACCGTGCCCCATTGGCAATCCGCTCGGTGGTGAGCCACTTTATGACCAATGCCACCACCATGGACGCGCTCCCGGTCTCTGCTCAGTCCCCGATGAGTAGTGCCGGGAGCGCGGACCGCCTGCCACCGCGGAAGGTCGCCGCTTTCGTCGCCATGTGCTTCGGCATGTTCATGGCGATCCTCGACATTCAGATCGTTTCGGCGTCGCTATCCGAAATCCAGGCCGGTTTGTCGGCGTCAGCGGACGAAATCCCCTGGGTGCAAACATCCTATCTGATTGCCGAAGTGATCGCGATCCCATTGTCCGGCTTTCTCTCCCGGGCGCTGGGCACGCGCGTATTGTTCACGGTCGCGGCCGCCGGCTTCACCGTGACGAGCTTCATGTGCGGCATGACTTCCTCGATTGACGGCATGATCCTCTGGCGCGGACTCCAGGGGTTCATCGGCGGCGGCATGGTGCCGACGGTCTTCGCCTCCGCCTACGTCATCTTCGCGGGCCCGCGGCAGAGGATGGTGGCGCCGGTCGTCGGCCTGATCGCGACGCTCGCCCCCACGATCGGACCGACCGTCGGCGGCTACGTCACGGATGCGCTCTCGTGGCACTGGCTTTTCTTCGTCAACATCGTGCCGGGCATAATTGTGACCATCGCGAGCGCTCTGCTCATAGATTTCGACCGTCCCGATCTCTCGCTTTTTGCACATTTCGACGGATGGGGCCTGATCTCCATGGCGGCTTTTCTCGGCACGCTCGAATATGTGCTGGAGGAGGGGCCGCGCTACCAATGGTTCGACGACGCGAGGATCACCTTGTTCGCCGTCGTTTCCGGCCTTTCCGCGCTGGTCTTCCTTGCCCGAGCGCTCACCGCCCGCACGCCGATCGTCGACCTGCGTGCCTTCGCCGACCGCAATTTCGCGATCGGAAGCCTGTTTTCCTTCGTCCTCGGTATAGGTCTCTACGGTCTCACATACCTCTATCCGGTCTATCTCGCGCAGATCCGCGGTTATGACGCGCTGATGATCGGCAAGACCATGTTTGTTTCAGGTCTCGCCATGTTCGCCTCGGCGCCAATCGCGGGGCAGCTGAGCCAGAGATTCGATCCTCGTTATGTGCTGATCGTCGGCTTTTTGCTTTTCGCGGCCGGCACCTGGCAGATGACGTTCGTGACCGAGGATTGGGATTTCTGGGAGTTGTTGTGGCCACAGGTTTTTCGCGGTGTGGGGCTGATGTTTGCGATCGTACCGGTGACAAACACCGCGCTCGGTACCCTGCCGGCGGAGAGAATGAAGAACGCATCCGGTCTATTCAATCTGACGCGCAATCTCGGCGGCGCCATCGGACTTGCAATGATCAATACCGCGCTCAATCAGCGTATGGACCTGCATCTCGTACGCCTGCATGAGGCCGTGACCTGGTCGCGCATTCCGGCCGTCGAGCGGCTCGACCAACTCACGCAAATGTTCCAGGGCTCCGACGCGCCCCTGATGGCGCTCAAGGAGTTGACGCTGATGGTGCGCCGGCAGGCAGGCGTGATGAGCTTCGCCGACGTATTCCTCGTGCTGACGATGCTGTTCGTCGTGCTCGCGGCGGTCGGCTTGGTCATGCGGCGGCCGACCGCGCCGGTCAGCGGCGAGACGCATTAGCAGGAAAAGGTCGCCTGTTCCCGGAACGTCACGGAATCTCGTGGTGAACAAATCGGAATCGGGTCGAGAACCTTGTTCTGTCATTCGGCAGCCTGATTGAGCGGGTCCCGATCGGATTGCCTTGGCATGGATGTCGCCGGAGTCGCACGGGAACGCCGCCGCGATCAGGATCGGCATATTCGATTGCGGATTGCTTCGCTGCGTCCGCATCGCGGCGCATCAAAGGGCGACCTGATCATGAGGGGCGCAGACTCTTGCCGCCATGGTGACCGCGTCGACGTTGCACGTCCGGCGTGTGGCACACCACGGAAACGGTCAGGCATGCGTCGCGAGGCGATCGAATAGGCCGGTCTCGCCGCCCACGCAGGCTGCTTCACCCCGCATGACGCCGCGCGGACTTCAACCGACACCGCACCCGGCGGCGTCATGAGCGATCATCTGCCTTTCCGTATCCTCCCGCGGTCGGCGTCTGAATAATGATGGCCTCGCCGGCATCGATCACGGTTTCATCGCAGCCCTGGAGCCGTTCCATTCGGCCGTCCTTGCGCCGCACCCAGTTCTCCCCGACCTGACCGGGTTCCCCGCCGGCAAGCCCGAAGGGAGGCACGCGCCGATGGCCGGAGAGGATCGTGCATTGCATTTTCTCAAGAAAGCGAATGGTGCGGCGCACGCCGTCCCCGGCATGCCATCTGCCTTTTCCACCTGAGCCCTTGCGAATGTGGAAATCCTCCAGCACGACGGGATAGCGGAACTCGAGCACTTCCGGGTCGGTGAGCCGCGTGTTGGTCATGTGCGTGTGAACCGCGTCGGTACCGTTGAAGCCAGGCCCGGCCGGAGAGCCGGAACAGATCGTCTCGTAGTACTGATATTTCTCGTTTCCGAAATTCAGGTTGTTCATGGTGCCTTGTGCCGCGGCAAGCGCGCCGAGCGCACCGAACAGGCAATTCGTTACCGCTTGCGAGGTTTCGACATTGCCGGCCACCACGGCGGCAGGGTATTCCGGCGAGAGCATCGATTTTTTCGGAATGATGATATTGATCGGGCGGAGGCATCCCGCGTTCATCGGGATGTCGTCGTCCACCATCACCCGGAACACGTACAGCACGGCCGCTCGCGTCACCGGCTCCGGTGCATTGAAATTGCTCGGTTGCTGCGGGCTGGTGCCGGTGAAATCTACGGTTGCTTCGCGTTTCTTCCTGTCGACCGTGATCTTCACCTTGATGACGGTTCCCTGATCCATCTCGTAGGAAAACTCGGAATCGTGCAGCCGGTCGATCACGCGGCGTACGCTTTCCGCCGCGTTGTCCTGTACGTGCTGCATATAGGCCTTGACGACCGGAAGGCCGAAATGCGCCACCATCCTGCGGAGTTCGGCTACGCCCTTTTTGTTAGCGGCAATCTGCGCTTTGATGTCGTTGATATTCTGAATGGGGTTGCGAGCCGGATATCTGGCCTGCGTGAGCAACGCCATCAGCTCCTTCTCGCGGAATCGGCCGCGATCCACCAGCTTGAAATTGTCGAACAGCACGCCTTCCTGTTCAATCGTCGTCGCGTTTGGCGACATCGAGCCCGGCGAGATGCCGCCGACATCGGCGTGATGCCCGCGCGAGGCGACCCAGAAAAGGATACGGCGCTTTCTGTCGTCGAAGACCGGAGTACAGACGGTGATGTCGGGCAGATGGGTGCCGCCATTGTACGGTGCGTTGATGGCGTAGACGTCGCCGGGTGCGATTTTCCCCTTGTTCTCGCGGATGATGGTTTCGACCGCCCGATCCATCGAGCCGAGATGCACCGGCATATGCGGCGCATTGGCGACGAGCGATCCGTCGGCGTCGAAAACCGCACACGAGAAATCGAGCCGCTCCTTGATGTTCACCGAATAGGCCGTGTTCTGCAGCGATACGCCCATCTGTTCGGCGATCGACATGAACAGGTTGTTGAATATTTCGAGCATCACGGGGTCGGCCTGCGTACCGATGGGCGCTCTGCGGCCGAGCTTCTTGACGCGCGTCAATACGAGGTGGTTCTTGGCGGTGAGTTCTGCCTGCCATCCCGACTCGATGACAATGGTCTGATGCGGTTCGATGATGATGGCTGGGCCGTTCACCTTGGTGCCCGGCCCGAGCTGGTCGCGCGTATAGACGTGGGCGTCATGCCAGCGGCCCTGGGAGAAGAAGCGCGTTCGCCGCGTGGGTTTGGGTAGCCTCGCGCGACCAGGCGGGCGCCGACGTTCCAGGAACCGGGCACCCCCGCCCACCGCCTCCACGGACACTGCCTCCACCACGAGCTCCTTTGTGCGATCGACGAAGCCGAAACGCGCCTTATGCGCCCTTTCGAATGCACGCTTCATGGCGACGAGGGGCCCCGCCGGCACGATTAGCGGCGTATCGGTCCCCGCATAGCGGATATGTGCGCGCCTGAAGATCTTGATTCCGCGCGCGGGCACGCCCTGACCGGACACCTCGGCCAGCACTTGCCGGCCGAGAGCGTCGCCGGCCTTCCGCACGGCGGCCAGCGCCTTCGCACCGAGCGGGAGTTCAATCGCCTGCTCGCGCGTTGCTCTGATGTCCGCAAGTCCCATCCCGTAGGCCGACAGGAGGGACGAGAAGGGATGGATCAGCACCTTGGTGATACCGAGCGCGTCGGCAACCATGCATGCATGCTGGCCGCCCGCGCCCCCGAAACAGTTGAGCGCGTAGCGTCTCACGTCGTAACCGCGTTGCACGGAAATCTTCTTGATCGCGTTCGCCATGTTCTCGACCGCGATCTTGATGAAACCGTCGGCGACCTCCTCGGGCGCCTTGCCGCCGACGTGTTGCGCAAGGTCGACAAAGGCATTGCGCACGCTGTGGGCATCGAGCGGCAGGTTCTGCGATGGTCCGAAAATCTTCGGGAAGAAATCCGGGATGAGCTTGCCGACCATGACATTGGCGTCGGTGACGGCGAGCGGTCCGCCGCGGCGATAGCATTTCGGCCCGGGATTGGCTCCCGCGGAATCAGGGCCGACGCGAAAGCGCGCGCCGTCAAAATGCAGAATTGAACCGCCGCCCGCCGCCACGGTGTGGATCAGCATCATCGGCGCGCGCATGCGTACCCCGGCGACCTCGGTTTCGAAGACGCGTTCATATTCGCCGTCGAAGTGCGAGACGTCCGTCGAGGTCCCGCCCATGTCGAAGCCGATGAGGCGGTCGAATCCCGCTTGTCGACCGGTCTGCGCCATTCCGACAACGCCGCCGGCGGGTCCGGACAAAATTGCGTCTTTTCCCTGAAACAGCTCGGCAGCGGTCAGCCCGCCGGAGGACATCATGAACATGAGGCGAGAACCCGACGTTTTGCCGTTAAGCGCTCGATCGACCTGCGCCACGTAGCGCCGCAGGATAGGCGACAGATAGGCGTCCACCACGGTGGTGTCGCCGCGGCTGACGAGTTTGATGAGAGGTGAGACCTCGTGACTCACCGATACCTGTGCAAATCCGATCTCCCGTGCGAGTGCTGCCACCTGGCTTTCGTGTTCGGGATAGCGATAGGCATGCATGAATACGATTGCGACCGCGCGGATCCCTTCGGCCCGTGCAGCCTCGAGATCGCGTCGCACCGCCGCGAGATCGGGCGCGCGCTCGATCGTGCCGTCCGCGCGCACGCGCTCGTCCACCTCAATCACACGCTCGTACAACATCTCGGGCTTGACGATCTCGCGCGCGAAAATCTTCGGTCGCGCCTGGTAGCCGATCCTCAGCGCGTCGCGGAAACCCTTGGTAATGACCAGCAGCGTGCGTTCGCCCTTGCGCTCGAGCAACGCATTGGTCGCAACCGTCGTGCCCATCTTGATCGTGCCGATCATGCCGGCCCGGATAGGCTCGCCAGCGCCGAGCCCGAGCAGGTCGCGGATTCCCTGCACGGCGGCATCGGCATAGGCCTCCGGATTTTCGCTGAGCAGCTTGTGTGCGACCAGCGAACCGTCGGGCCGCCGTCCGATCACGTCGGTGAAGGTACCGCCGCGGTCGATCCAGAAATCCCAGCTCCCCGTGCCCCGCTTTGCCGCCATTGCCGCTACCTTTTGCGCTCCTGCCGTCGTGCCCCGTAGGCTCCATATCCGTGCGCCGACACTAAGCCGAGATCACCGGCATGCCGCAAGTCCGGAGCCGATGCAGAGCTTGGTCGAAAGGCGCTTCCCCACGTGCCGCGGCAGACCCTCGCCAACTGGCCGCGATCTCCGGCCCGCGACAACACGCTGGGGCGCCGCACGCCCGCGCCCGGCGGCCAGGCTCCGTCGCCGTTATTCGTGATCCCTATCGTCGTTGTTTCTGAGCGCGATGTTTCCCGATCGCGACCCCCGGCTCTTCTGACCCTACGGGCGCGAGAGGTCGGGCCGCGCCGCTGCTCATGCTATAATGCCGCGGCTCAACCGACCGCGCGGGGGCGCGCCACCATGGGAGTGCCGCAGACCCGTTATGCCAGGAGTGGCGACGTTCGCATCGCCTATCAGGTCGTGGGAAATGGCCCGGTCGACTTGGTGTTCGTGCCTGGCTACATCTCCAATCTCGATCTGCAGTGGGAAGACCCCGGCTTCGTGCATCTGATGACACGGCTCGGAGCCTTCACGCGCCTGATCATGCTGGATAAGCGGGGAACCGGCCTCAGCGACCGTGTCGATATCCAGCATCTGCCATCGCTCGAGACGCGCATGGACGACGTGCGCGCGGTCATGGACGCTGCTGGCAGTCGGCGGGCCGTGCTGCTCGGCGCCTCCGAGGGCGGGCCGATGGCCATATTGTTCGCCGCCACCTATCCCGCGCGAACCCGCGCGCTCGTGCTCTACGGTGCCTATGCGCACTTTCACACCTGGGTGCTGTCGCGCGAGGGTCTGGAAGAATTCATTCGCGGAATCGAAACCGCATGGGGAACGGGGAAAACCGTCGTGCGCTTCGCGCCCGAGCAAGGCCAGGATGAGCGTTTTCGCGCCTGGTGGGGACGCCACGAACGTTTCGGGGCGAGTCCGACCGCCGCGGTTGCCCTCGCGCGCATGAATGCGGCGATCGATGTCCGCTCGATCCTGCCCGTCATCCGTGTGCCCACGCTGGTGATTCACCGCACCAACGACGCGCGAGTCAAATTGTCCGGCGGGCGCTATCTTGCCGACAAGATTCCCGGCGCACGGTTTTCGGAAATTCCGGGCCGCGACCATCCGATCTGGACCGGCAACGTCGACCGTGTCGTGGACGAGATCGAGGAGTTTCTGACCGGAATGCGCCCCATGCCGGCTGCTACGCGCATATTGGCGACGCTGATGATCGCACGCCTCGCCCGAGCCCAGCAGGCTGCGGTGCGGCTTGGTGATCGTGTGTGGAGCGAACGCCTCCAGGCGCTCCGCTCGGCCGCCGATGGATTGATCGCACGGCATGGAGGAATGCTCCTGGCATCAGGGGCGGAAGAACTGGGCGCGCGCTTTGACGGGCCCGCGCGCGCCGTCCGCTGTGCGCTTGCGCTGGTGGAGACGGCCGACGGCTTGGCGATCCCGCTCGCCTGTGGCGTGCATACCGGCGAGGTCGAGCTTGGCCACGACGCACTCTCCGTCTCCGGTTTTGCCCTGCATGTCGCGATGCGCATGGCCGAACACGCCGTCGCTGGCGAGGTATTGGCATCGGGCGTCGTCACCGATCTCGTTGCGGGATCGGGCCTGCATTTCGCCGAGCGCGGCCATGACGGCATCGAGGGCGTAGGGGACCTCCGTCTGTTCGCCGTTGTCAAGGATAAGCACCTCGAATCGCTACGACGCGCTCCTGCAATGTCTTCGCTCGGGGCGCTCAGTTCCCGCGAGCGTGAGGTCCTCTCGCTCGTCGCCGAAGGGATGAGCAACGCCGCGATCGCTGCGCGGCTGAAGCTCAGTCGGCACACCGTCAAGCGTCACGTCGCGAATATCCTGCTCAAGCTCGATCTGCCGACACGTGCGGCTGCCGCCGCGCTGGTCGGCCGCTCCCCACGCGGGCTGTAGCCGCTGGCCCGAACGGGCCATCCTCCCATGAGCCACTCGGGCGAAGCACGGTGGCGCGCTTTGCGCGCAGAATCCTCGGCGACGGGTCAATCACCCGGGAATGAAGGGAGGATGACATGCGAAAGACCAAAGGCATTGGGATTACTCTGGCCACCGCAACGTTGATCGGCATGCTCAGCGGGGCAGCGCAATGGGCCAAGGGCGAGGACCTTTCCGCGCAGGCGACCTATCGCGACATCGAGCAGACACTCGGCTCGGTACCGAGCTTCTTCAAGGCATTCCCGGAATCGGGAATCGCCGGGGCTTGGTCGGAATTCAAGTCCGTGCAGCTTGCCAAGACGAAACTCGACAACAAAACCAAGGAGCTCATCGGTCTCGGGATCGCGGCGCAGATCCCGTGCCAGTACTGCATTTATTTCCATACTGCCGCGGCCAAGGCCAACGGCGCGAGCGATCAGGAAATCAAGGAAACCATTGCCATGGCTGCCGTGGTTCGCCATTGGAGCACGGTGCTCAACGGATTGCAGATCGACCTTAACGGGTTCAAGCACGAGGTCGACACCGTGATGCGAGCGGCTGCGGAAAAAGCCAAGGCGATGGGGATGACGAAGTAGCCGCACGCACGACCGTGGCGGCGCCGCTTGCTTGGCGGCGCGCCACGCAGATGACGAGGCAAGACCATGAGCGCAAACAGGCATGTCGTGACCGGCCCCGCCATCAAGCAGGCGATCGAAAGCCGCGATGGACCCATGCTGACGGGTTTCTACTGCGACGATGCGCAGGTGAAGATCGTCGATCGCAACAACCCGCCGAGCAGGCCGCGAGAGGTGAAGGGCAAGGCGGCCATTGGCGCTTTCTGGAATGACATCTGCAGTCGCGCCATGACCCACCAAGTCGACTTGTGCGTGGCGGAGGGTGACCGGCTCGCCTTCAGCCAAGCCTGCACCTACCCCGACGGTGCGCGGGTGCTGTGTCTTGCGATCTGCGAACTCAAGGGCGGCAAGATCGCGCGGCAGACCCTCGTACAGGCCTGGGATGAATGATGCTCTGAGGAACAGGGGTGCAGGCCTGACGTAAGCGGCGGGTGGGAGCGGGTCGCGTTTCGACACGATGCCGGTCGCCCGCATGATGCTCGAGCCGGTCGGACGCGGCCTTGCTCGCGCTGCGCGTGCTGTGTTGTCGAAATTGCAAATGGTCGGGTGGACATGGACGGCCAGTCGCGTGAATCGTTCCGGACCGGATCGTTGGAGAAAGCGCGCCCGTCGGCCGTGACCGGCGATGCTGCGCTCGTGCGCTTCACTTCAGCTGCTTTCGGGCGTCATTTGCGCGCGACATGCATGCGTTGACCGACCACGACCGCGACCACCACGGCGGCGGCAAAGGCGAAGGTCGCAAGTCGCAACGGCTCGCTGTTGACGAGCGCCGCGAGCACCACGATCACGAAGGGCTGCAATAGCATCAACTGGCCGACGCGCGCGACACCGCCCATGGCCATGGCGGCGTTGAAGACGAAGAAGGCGAAGAACTGGCTGATGAAGCTCACATAGGCGAATCCGGCCCATGCCTCGGATGTCACGCCGGCGAAGCTCGGCGGCCGGAGCAAAAATGCCGCCGTCGCCGACAACGGCAGGAACATCGCCACCTGCCAGCAGATCACCTCCCAGCCCGGGAGAGTGCGACTCAACCGTCCCGAGAGCGTATAGCCGAATGCGGCTGAGAGGATCGTGCCGAGGAGGAACAAATCGCCGAGTGCGACCTGGTGCGTACCCTCCTCGCGCAATACGAAGGCGACAACCACCGATGCGCCCCCCAGGCTGGCGAGCCAGAAACCGGCACTCGGACGTTCGTGCGCGATCAGCTGAGCGACGGCGGCGGTGGCGAGCGGAATGACACCCAGGACCACGCCTCCATGCGCGGCCGGCACGCGCGTCATCGCGAGAGCCATCGACACGGGAAAAGCGACGATGGTGAACAAAGCGGTAAGGATGAGTTCGCCCCAAAGTTTGCGCGGTGGCAGCGGGCGCCGCAGTGCGAGCAGGAGGATAACGCCGGCGATGCCGGCGACGGCTGCGCGCGCGGCGCTCAGGAACAGCGGGTCGATGGCCCGAACGGCAAGTCGCGTCGCCGGCAGCGTGCCGCCGAACAGCAGGACGCCGAGGCAGCCGAGCGCCAGGCCGAGTTTTTCACGACGGCTCAGCGGCATGCGGGAAGCGGCGCGATGACGCATGACCCCGAACGGTAGGCACCGATCTTCAGGGCAGGAGCATGCGCCGGGATAATGGCGGGCACGGCGAGCCTTTCAATCTGGAGCACATCCCACATTGAATCGGCCCTGTCATGGCAAGGGGCCCCGCAGGGGCGACAAGGCAATCCGGAGCGAGCCTATTCGATTCTGAATTGCTCTGCCTTCATTGCGCTCGAGCTCACAACGGCGGGTCATCATCAGCGAAATCCGCTCAATGGGCCTCGCGCTCGCGCAAATGCGGCCTGCGCGCGAATTTCGGAAGCCCGGCACTGGCGGAGGCCCGACGGGTTTTGCCGCCGGGCCTCCTTCGCTAGATCAGCCGGCCTGTAAGCCGGGTTCTGTATGGCCTGCGGTAACCCGCAGACGTGACGGCCATTCCTCTGGTACGCCGGTTGCCCGACGCATCAAGCAACCTACCCGAACGGCAGATCCGGACCGATGATCCGACCACGTCTCCGCTCGCGCGGAGCGGGTCTTGCCGTTCCTATTCGGTCTTGCTCCCGGTGGGGTTTGCCGTGCCGCTTCCGTTGCCGGAAGCGCGGTGCGCTCTTGCCGCACCGTTTCACCCTTGCCACGGCACCATGTGATGGTGCCGGGCGGTCTGTTTTCTGTGGCACTGTCCCTGGGTTTTGCCTCGAAGGCTCCTCCCGCCGGACGTTATCCGGCACCGTCGATCCGTGGAGCCCGGACTTTCCTCCCCGGCCGCCTTTCGGCCCTGGCGCGGAGCGGCCGTCCGGCCGACTGACCTGCATAGGGATGGGGGTTGGCGGAACGGGCGTCAAGCGCGCGCGGCCGGAAAAATTGTCGTCGGCTCACGGAAGCCCCGGGACGCCAGTTTTTCGGCTCGCGGGCCAATGCGGGCGCAGGTGGCGGACGGTGAACGCCTGCCGCAGGAGCTGCCCCATCGCCAGGAGATGGAGGCGAAGCGCCGCACGTTGTCGGCAACGCGCATCGGCGATGATGGCCTCGATGGCGGCAAGCGACAGGTCGTGCGTCTCGACGATCGGATCATCGCGTTTCGACTGCTCGGTCATGGCCATCCTCACGGGAAATGATCATGCCCGAACAGTAACTTGTTCCTTATAGATGATAATATGCTATTATCGGCATTATTTAGTGCCTATATGGAATAAATCTCATGGAAGCGGCATCCGATTTGCGTGTGTTCGTTCGGGTCATGGAACGCGGCAGTTTCTCGGCCGCGGCGCGGGACCTCGGTCTGACGCCGTCGGCCGTGTCGAAGCTCATGTCACGGCTCGAGGATCGTCTCGGCGCCCGGCTCATGGAGCGCAGCACGCGCCGCCTCGCGCTCACGCCCGAAGGCGAAGGGTTTCTCGCGCGCGCGCGTCGCATCGTGCGCGAAATCGAGGAGGCCGAGGCCGAGGTCATGCGCGCGCGCGGAGCACCGCGCGGCGAATTGCATGTCAACGCGGGCACGGCCTTCGGCTTGCACCAATTGGCGCCCGCACTCGCGCATTTTCTCGCGCGCTATCCCGAGATCAATGTCCGGCTCACGATCACCGACCGCCTGGTCGACCTCATCGACGAACAGGCCGACATTGCCGTACGTTCGGGCCACATTCCGCAAGGTGCGTACGTGCAGCGCAAGCTGGTGGAACTGCGGCGCGTCATCTGTGCGTCGCCCGACTATATCGCCCGGCGCGGCGTGCCGCGCAGCGCGCATGATCTCGAGAATCACGATTGCATCCTCGTCGCCGGTCCCGGGCTCAACCGTTGGCCCTTCAAGACGACGGGCGGAATCGACGTCGTCGAAATTCATCCGCGCGTGACGACGGACGACGCGGAAGCCGCCTTGCGGCTGGCCGTCGGGGGCGCCGGCATCATCCGCATGTCGGACGTGATCGTCGGCGAGCCGCTGCGCAAGGGCCTGTTGGTGCCGCTGCTCGTCGACAGCCATCACGTCGAACCGCATCCGCTTTCGGTCATCTTCCCGCCGGGGCGCCAGCGTCTGCCGCGGGTGGCGGTATTCATCGATTTTCTTTACGAGCGTTTCGGCCGCGCGCCCTGGCGGCGACCGGCGGAGCCTTAGCGGATGATCCCGAAACGACGGAACCGGTCTTCGGAAAAGATCGTGCGCCGGCACAATGTCGGCGAAGCACGGCGACTCGATCGAAACGCATCGCGCTCTAACCGAGTGGCTTGGGCCGTGTCTCCATGAGGGCGCGCAGGGTCAGCACGGTCGAGGCATCGGCAATGCCATCGACGCGCGCCGGCCGGAAGTGGCGCTGAAAAGCGGCCACCACGGCTCGCGTGGCCTCATCGTAGACCCCGGTGTCGGCGAGCCCGTAGCCATAGTCGCGCAACGCACGCTGCAGACGCATGACGTTTTCGCCGCGGTCGCCGAACTTGAGCACGCCACCGTCGATCTCGACCGGGGCCGGCCTGACCCAATGACCGACGCCCGAGTCGCTGAGCAGCTGCCACGGAAACTTCTCTCCCGGATCCTGCTTGCGCATGGGAGCGACGTCGGAATGGGCAAGCACGCGGTCGGCGGCAATCGGCCCCCGTCGCGTCAGGATCGATTTGCAGAGCGAAATTACGGCGGCGATCTGGCGCAGCGGAAACTCCGCATAGCCAAATTCGTGGCCCGGATTGACGATTTCAATTCCGATGGAGCGCGAGTTGACGTCCGTCTCACCTGCCCAGAAAGAGACGCCCGCGTGCCAGGCACGCCGATCCTCCGGCACGCATTGTACGACGCGGCCATCCTCGAACACGACGTAATGCGCCGAAACCTTGCTTGCCGGCGAACACAGCTGTTTGAGCGCCGCCTCTCCGCTTTGCATGCCCGTATAGTGGAGGACGATCATGTCGGGCGGTCCACCGATACGCGCGTCGTGATTGGGCGAAGGCGCGACCTCGGAGACGATGAAGGAATCCGGTTGGAACTGCGGCATTTTCAATGGGAGGTTTGAGCGGGGGCGCAGCCGTGCGCGCCCACACCGTGCAATGCAGGAGCGTAAAATTCAAGCTGCGGCGACATCCCCATGATGCGAAACGCCGCCGCAGCTTCTCCGGCCGCAGGGAACCGCGGTTCAGCGGCCCGTGGGAGCTCCGCCCAGAGGACGCATGCCGCCCGGCGCTGCGCCGGTAGTGGCCGGACGAGGCGGCGTATAGGGCGTGAAATTCTGCGCCTGCTTGAGCTCGTCCTCGCTGACCAAAAGCTTGAGCTTGTCCGCCGCTCCGTTCGTGCCCGGCATGACCTCGAAGGAGGCGGGAGTCAACGCGACGTCCTTGGCGCCCATGCCCAGGAAACCGCCGACGCTCACCACGAAGGCTTCAATCTTGCCCGTCCTGTCGAACAGGATGTCGCTGACGGCGCCGATCTTCTTGCCGTCAGCACCGACGATTTCGGTGCCCTTGAATTTGGACGCCAGCCATTGGTCGGGGCGCTGCGCGGTGACGAATTCCGGTTTGCCGGCGCTTTTGCCCTGCTCCGCCGTCGGTGCGGCGGTGCTGGTCGCCGGGGTCGAGGTCGTTTGCGCATTCGCGCCGAAGACGAGAAGTGTCGATAGCGCGATGCCGTAGAAGATTGACATCATTGTCATCGGTGACCTGCGTTTTTTCATCGATTCGCCTCCCTTTCGGGGCGACGGGAACCCGCCACGCACAACTGGCGCGGAACCGCCGGCGGGCGCCGGCGCCTCATGTCGCGCCAACTCGGACTCGACATCGCCGGTTCCTCAGCAGACGCGCTGATTGGCCCTGCGTTGCAGGCATTGCCGCGGGCGCGACGTACCTCGGCAACAAATCCTTAAGTTTAAGCGCCGTTAATAGCGGGAAAGCGCGTATCGGCGCCCGGCTCGACAAAGGGCGCCCATGTTTCGTTGACGCCCATAATATCCCATGTTATCCCATATCAGGATGCGGCAGCGGGCGGGGGGTCCGGGGGAAGACGGCCCTTCTCGCTCGCACGGTGATCCGTCCCCGCCGGTTCGTTGGGAGATCGTGGGACTAGCGCGGTACGCGGGTGATGGACCGCTTCGTGGCCAACTTCACGCTGCGGCTCGACTCGAAGGGACGTGTCTCGATCCCCGCCTCGTATCGCTCGGTGCTGGCGCGCGATGGTTTCGACGGACTTTATTGTTATCCGGCCTTGGCCCTGCCGGCGATCGACGCGGGAGGCAATGCGCTCATGGCGGAAATCGAAACGCTGATCGATCGATTCCCGCCCTTCTCGCAGGAACGCGAACGGCTGGCGCTTGCGCTCTACGGCACGAGCGAGACGCTCAGGCTCGACGGCGAGGGGAGGGTCGTGCTGAGCGAGAACCTGAAGCGACACGCGGGCATTGCCGGCGAAGTCGCCTTTGTCGGCCTCGGCCACAAATTCCAGATCTGGGAGCCGAGTCGCTTCAAGCGCGAGCTTGCGGAGGCCACGCATATGGTGCGCGCGCTCAAAGCCGGACTCGGCTCGGCGGCGGCGCAGGATGCGCCCCGAGCACGGGAATGACGGTGGGTCGCGACAGCTCTCGCGCTGTCGCAGGCGGACCGGCCCGCCACATTCCCGTGCTCAGCCGTGCCGCGGTCGAGCTTCTCGCTATTCGCGACGGTGGCGTCTATGTCGACGCCACCTTCGGCGCCGGCGGCTATGCGCGGGAGATGCTTGCCGCGGCGAACTGCCGCGTGATCGGTATCGATCGCGATCGCACTGCCCTGATGCTGGGCAGGGATTTGGTTGTGCAGGCACGCGGCCGCCTTGTGCTGATCCAGGATCGCTTTTCCCGCCTTGACGCCGTGGCCCGCGCATCGGGGTTCTCCGCGGTGGACGGCGTGGTGCTGGACCTCGGCGTGTCTTCCATGCAGCTCGACACGCCCGCGCGCGGTTTTTCTTTCCGGCACGAGGGTCCGCTGGACATGCGCATGTCCGAGGACGGAGTCAGCGCCGCGGATATCGTCGCGCGTGCCGACGAGCGCGCACTTGCCACCATCATCGCGACGCTCGGCGAAGAGAAACATGCCCGTGCCGTTGCCCGCGCCATCGTCAAGGCGCGGCAAAAGGCGCCGATCGCCACCACGCGCGCACTTGCCGAGGTCGTCGCGTCGGCGGTGCCCTCCCGAGCGGGTGCCATACATCCGGCCACCCGCACGTTCCAGGCGTTGCGCATGATGGTCAACGACGAGCTGCGCGAGCTCTCCGGTGCGCTGCTCGCCGCCGAACGCGTGCTGAGGCCCGGCGGGCGCCTCGTCGTGGTGTCGTTCCATTCGCTGGAAGACCGCCTGGTCAAGACGTTTCTTGTCGGCCGCAGCGCGCCGGCAGGCGTCTCGCGTCACGCGCCGGAGCTGCGCGG
>Ga0070740_10003585_pt1 | contig 16294 bp, 17 predicted proteins | sample Coa_R2_FD_67286 | JGI IMG/M metagenome (GOLD analysis project Ga0070740, IMG submission 67286) | Surface soil microbial communities from Centralia Pennsylvania, which are recovering from an underground coalmine fire - Coalmine... | ecosystem: Environmental > Terrestrial > Soil > Unclassified ... | reverse complement strand
TACGTCGTCTACCTGCTCGAGATCGTCAAGCTCGCGAACCCGTTCATCCGGCGCCGCGAGCAGCTCGCGCGGGCCTCCGCGCACCGTCGCTCCGCCTGAGACAAAGTCGAGGCGATTTGGCGCAGGCAAGCCGCTTGCTGTGTCACGAACTGCCCCGCGCGGTGCGCTATGCTCCCGCGCGATGGAGCCTGCAGCGCCCCGCGCGTTTCAGCCTGCCGAGGCCGGGGCGCTCCTGATCGTGCTCACGCTGCTCACGATCGGCGTCGGCACGCTGCTCGGCTGGGCGGCGGGGTCGGTGAAGGGTGGCCTGATCGGCGGCGCGGTCACCGGCGTCCCGGTCGGGGTCGCCGGCGTCTACCGCCGCTACCGGAGCTATCTCAGTTGAGCGGCGTCTTCGCCACGCCGCGGCCCGTCCCGCACGGGAAGCTGCCCGCGCTCGGCGGCACCGCAGTCGTCGTCGGTGCGCTGCCGGTCTTCGCGCTCGCGGGCTGGTCGCTCGGGGCGTGGGCGATCGCCGCAGCGCTCTGGGCCGCGTACCAGGCGATCGGTCTCGCGCTCCAGAGACTGCCGCTCGGAGGCGATAATCTGCGCGCGGCCGGGCTCGTGGCCTTCGGCCGGATGACGAGAGCGGTGGTCCTCGTGGCGATCCTGATCGCCGTCGCCGTCTCGAACGCCGGCCTCGGGTTGCCTGCGGCGGCCGTGTACGGGCTGGCCTTCACCGTCGAGTTCGTGCTGTCGATCGTCGCCTACCTGGGAGGGGAGCCGAAGCTGTGAGCGTCAACGTGCCGCGGCTGCGCGTCAACCGGATCGTCATCGGCCTCTTCGCGCTCGCGCTCGTCGGATCGCTGATCGTCGTGGCGGCCGGCGGCGCGCCGCGCGCGGTCGAGAGCTTCGACCCCTCGACGGAGTTCGCGCTCAAGGACTGGGTGCCGATCCACCTCGGCGGCCTGAACCTGTCGATCAACAAGGCGGTCGTCTACCTGCTCGTCGGCTCGGCCGTCACGTGCCTGCTCGGGATCCTGCTCATGCGCTGGCGCGCCCGCACCGTGCCAGACCGCCGCCAGACCTTCGGCGAGACGCTCTACGACATCGCCCAGACGCAGGTCGCCGAGACGGGATTGCCGCACAAGGCGATCGCGCTCTGGTTCCCGTACTGCGCGACGCTGATGCTCTTCATCTTCGTCGTCAACGCCCTCAGCTTCCTGCCGCTCCCGTTCACGGGCGACACCTATCACCACGTCCCGGTCTGGGGGATCTACGCCGCGACGTCCCAGATCTCGGTCACGCTCGCGCTCGCCGCGATGACGTTCGTCTTCACTCACGTCGAGGGGATCCGCTTCAACGGCGTCATCCGCTACTTCCGCTCGTGGATTCCGGACGTGCCGAGGGCGATCCTCCCGCTGATCGTGCCGATCGAGATCCTGTCGCAGTTCATGCGCCTGATCAGCCTCTCGGTCAGGCTCTACGCGAACATGCTCGCGGGCCACATCCTGATCCTGACGATGATCGGCCTCATGTTCATCATCCACAGCTGGCCGTGGCGCGCGTTCGGGCTTCCGGCCGCGTTCCTCTTCTACGTCTTCGAGGTCGTGATCGTCGTGTCGATCCAGGCGTTCATCTTCGCCGCCCTCTCCGCCATCTACATCGGCTCGGCGATCGAGCCAGAACACTAAGGAGGACGATGCTCGCTTTCCTGCTCGCCGCTTCTGTCAAGAACACGCCGATCGTGCACGCCGGCAAGGCGATCGCGCTCGCGCTCGGCATCGGTGCCGGCGCCGCAGGCGCCGGGGCCGGCATCGGCAACATCTTCGGCTCGATGATCCAGTCCGTCGCTCGCCAGCCGGAGCTGCGCGGCGAGCTCCAGGGCCTGATGTGGCTCGGGTTCGCGCTCACCGAGGCGGTCGTCTTCTACGGCTTCCTCGGCGGCCTCCTCGGCTACGTCCTCGTCTGATGCTGGTCGCCGCAAACCCGCTCATCCAGGTCGTACCGGGGCTGATGATCTGGACGATCGTCGCGTTCGCGATCACGCTCTGGATTCTCAAGCGGTACGCGTTCGGGCCGATCCAGAAGCTGATCGACGAGCGGCGCGAGCGGATCCGGCGCGCGGTCGAGGAGGCGGACGCCGCCCGCGACGAGGCGCGGCGGCTGCTCGAGGAGCACCGGGCGCTGATCGCGCAGGCGAAGGGCGACGCGGAGGCGATCCTGGCCGAGGCGCGGCGGGTCGGCGCGGCGCAGCAGGAGCGGATGCGCGAGGAGACCGAGCAGGATCGCCAGCGGCGCCTCGAGGAGACGAGGCGGCAGATCGACCAGGCGACGAAGCAGGCGCTGGGCGAGATCCAGCGTCAGGTCGCGGCGCTCTCCCTGCTCGCGGCCGAGAAGATCGCGCGCAAGTCGCTCACGGACGCCGACCAGCGGCGTCTGATCGACGAGGCGCTCGCCGAGATCGACTTCTCGCAACTGGAGGCGAGCCGCTCATAGCCACGGCGCAACGCATCTACGCACGCGCGCTCTTCGAGGCGGCGCAGGACAGGAACCGCCTCGCGGAGGTGCGCGAGCAGCTCGGGGAGCTCGTGCAGGCGATCGACGAGGTGCCGGAACTCGCCGCCATCCTCGAGAATCCGGAGACCGAGTCCCGCGTCAAGGCGGACGTGCTCGAGCGCGTCCTCGGCGGCGCCGACGAGCTGGTGCGCAACTTCGTCAGGCTCGTCGCCGAGAAGGGGCGCGCGGCGGAGATCCGGGGCATCGCCGCCGAGTTCGAGACGCTCGTCGCCGCCGCGGAACGGATCCTCGACGTCGAGCTGACGACGGCGACCGAGCTCTCGGACGTGGAGTTCGGCCGCATCCTCGGCCGCATCGAGGAGGCCTCGGGGCACAAGGTGCAGGCCTCGCGGAGCGTCGACCCCGATCTGATCGGCGGGCTCGTGCTCCAGGCGGGCTCGATGCGCGTCGACGCCAGCGTCCGCGGCCGGCTCGAACGACTTCGCCAGCAGCTTTCAACCACTCGCTAAGGAGAGCAATGAAGCTTCGCCCGGAAGAGATCACGTCGATCCTGCGCCAGCGGATCGAGGAGTTCGACCTCGAGACCGACCTCGCCGAGGTCGGCGCCGTCCTCCAGCTCGGCGACGGGATCGCCCGCGTGCACGGGCTCGAGAACTGCGTCGCGCTCGAGCTCCTGGAGCTCGACCACGGCGTCGTCGGGATCGCCTTCAACCTCGAGGAGGACAACGTCGGCGTCGCCCTCTTCGGCGAGTGGGACAAGATCAAGGAAGGCGACCCCGTGCGCCGCACCGGCGACGTCGCCTCGGTCCCCGTCGGCGAGGCGCTGCTCGGTCGCGTCGTCGATCCGCTCGGCAACCCGCTCGACGGCCAGGGCCCGATCGAGACCTCGGAGCGCCGACCGCTCGAGTTCAAGGCGCCAGGCGTCGTCCAGCGCCAGCCGGTGAAGGAGCCGCTCCAGACCGGGATCAAGGCGATCGATTCGATGACGAACGTCGGCCGCGGTCAGCGCGAGCTGATCATCGGCGACCGCTCGACCGGCAAGACCGCGATCGCCGTCGACACGATCCTCAACCAGCACGACCAGAACGTGAAATGCATCTACGTCGCCGTCGGCCAGAAGGCGTCGACGGTGGCGCAGGTGTACGAGCGGCTGCGCGAGGCCGGCGCGATGGCGTACACGACGATCGTCACCGCGCCGGCGAACGAGGCGGCGCCGATCAAGTGGATGGCGCCGTTCGCCGGCGCCGCGATGGGCGAGTACTTCCTCTACAAGGGCGAGCACGCGCTCGTCATCTACGACGACCTGACGAAGCAGGCCGATGCGTACCGCCAGCTCTCGCTCCTGCTCCGCCGCCCGCCGGGCCGCGAGGCGTTCCCCGGCGACGTCTTCTACCTGCACTCGCGGCTGCTCGAGCGCGCGTGCAAGCTCTCGGACGAGCTCGGCGGCGGCTCGCTGACGGCGCTGCCGATCATCGAGACGCAAGCGGGGGACGTCTCGGCGTACATCCCGACGAACGTGATCTCGATCACGGACGGGCAGATCTTCCTCCAGTCCGACCTCTTCTTCTCGGGCGTGCGCCCGGCGGTCAACGTCGGCATCTCGGTCTCGCGCGTCGGCAGCTCCGCGCAGACGAAGGCGATGAAGAAGGTCGCCGGCCGGCTGCGCCTCGACCTCGCGCAGTACCGGGAGCTCGAGGCGTTCGCGCAGTTCGGCTCCGAGCTCGACCAGGCGACGCAGCAGGCGCTGAACCGTGGCGAGAAGATGGTCGCGACGCTGAACCAGCCCCAGTACCAGCCGTGGCCGATGGAGGAGCAGGTCGTCGCGCTCTACGCGGGGGTGAACGCCTACCTCGACGACATCCCGACCGACGACGTCTCACGGTTCCAGGAGGAGCTGCGCGCGTACGTCCGGGCCGAGCAGCCGGAGATCTACCGCTCGATTCGCGAGACCGGCGACCTCTCGGACGAGATCGCCGAGAAGCTGAGCGGCGCGATCGAGCACTTCAAGGGGATCTTCAACGTCGAGGCTGCGGCCGCCTAGGGATGGCGTCGGTCCAGGACCTGAAGCGGCGCCTCCGCTCGATCCAGAACACGCGCAAGCTGACGCGGGCGATGGAGCTCGTCGCCTCGGCGCGGCTCCGCCGGTCGCAGCAGCGGATCGAGGCGATGCGGCCGTACGCCGACCGCATGCTCGAGCTGATGGCCGGCACGGCGAAGGCCGCGGGTGCGACGAAGCTGCCGCTCCTGCAGCAGCGCGAGACTGTGCGCACGGTCGGGATCGTCCCGGTCGCCGGCGACCGGGGCCTCGCCGGCGCCTTCAACGCGCAGGTGCTGCGGCGCGCGTTCGCGCTGATGCGGGAGGCGAGCGGAGCCGGCCAGGAGGTGCGTTTCTTCACCGTCGGCCGGCGGGCGCAGTCGACCGTGCGCTTCCGCCGCATGCCGCTGGCGCAGTCCTGGACCGGGTTCAGCGACAAGCCCGGCTACGCCGACGCGCAGGCGGTCGCGCACGCGGTCGCGGAGGCGTACGTGAACGAGGAGGTCGACCGTGTCGTCGTCGTCTACAACGCCTTCGTCTCGCCGCTCGTGCAGCGGGTGACGACGAGCGAGGTGCTGCCGATCGCCGCCGAGCGGCTCGAAGGCGCTCGCGTCGACGAGGAGCGTTCGCACCCGGTCGACTTCTTCTTCGAGCCGGAGCCGCGTCAGATCCTGGAGCGCCTGCTGCCGGTCTACGTCGAGACGGAGCTCTACCGCGCCCTGCTCGAGTCCGCGGCCTCCTTCTTCGGCGCCCAGATGACGGCGATGCGCAACGCCTCGAAGGCCGCCGGCGAGCTGATCGACAACCTGACGCTCGCGATGAACCGCGCCCGCCAGGCCGAGATCACCCAGGAAATCCTGGAGGTCGTGGCCGGCGCCGACGCGCTCACGCAGTAGCCCGGCCCCTAACCGGAGAACCGCTTGTAGCGTCATATACTTGCGAGCGATGCTCGCTCGCGGCCGACTGCGGCAGGCGCCGGCACGATGACTGCGATCCCTCTGACTCCGAGCGAAGCGGCCGAGCCGGCGTTTACCGGCCGGAGCGCCTGGCGGCTCTTCTGGGAGCGGTTCAAGGAGGATCGAGCGGCGCTCTTCGCAGCCGCGATCATCGCCCTGCTCGTCTTCATCGCGATCGCCGGGGGGCCGATCGCCCAGCGGGTGACCGGCCACTCGAACACGACGGCCTACACCCAGACGATGGAGGACGCCTTCGGCATCCCGAAGGGGCCGAACTCGCAGTTCTGGTTCGGGGCCGACGGCGCCGGCCGCGACCTGTTCGTGCGGACGATGTACGGGGCGCGGACGTCGCTCGAGGTGGGCGTGGTCGCCTCCGGGATCGCCGTCCTGATCGGGCTCGTGGTCGGCCTCGTCGCCGGCTACTTCCGCGGCTGGGCCGACACGGTCCTGTCGCGCTTCGCCGACGTGATGCTCGCGATCCCGCAGCTTCTGATCGCGATCGGCATCGTCGCCGCCTGCAGCACGACCAAGACCGGCTGCCTGCACGGCCTCATCCAGCCGGGGCTCGGGATCGTGATCGGCGTCATCGCCTTCTTCTCCTGGTCGATCATCGCCCGCATCGTGCGCGGGTTCACGCTCTCGATCCGGGAGCGGGACTTCGTCGAGGCCGCCCGCTCGCTCGGCGCGAGCAACACGCGCATCATCTTCCGCGAGATCCTGCCGAACCTGATCGGCCCGATCATCGTCTACACGACGCTGCTGATTCCGCAGAGCATCCTGTTCGAGGCTGCGCTCTCGTACCTCGGCCTCGGCGTGCCGCCGGACACGGCCTCGTGGGGCGGCCTCCTCAACCAGGCGGCGCAGTACTACGACGTCGCCTGGTGGCTGATGCTCTTCCCCGGGCTCTTCCTCGTCATCACCGTGCTGGCGTTCAATCTGCTCGGCGACGGCCTCCGCGACGCGCTCGACGTGCGGGCGGACCGTTGAGCACTAACCGGTGACCGTCGTTCGTCGTCACACCGTCTGGTCATGCGAATCCTCGCGCCCTCGGCGCGGGGGAAGGAGGGAGAAACGTAAACGTGAACAGACCACTTCGTAGGCTGGCCCTGGCCGGTGCGGTGGTGCTGATCGGAGCCGCGATCCTCGTCGCCGCCGGCTCGGCAGGCCAGGCCAAGAACCAGATCGCCCGCGGCGGGACGTTGAACGTCGGCTGGGAGCAGTCGTTCGGCTTCACCGACAACTTCGACCCGACGGGTGAGTACCTCGGCGATGCGTTCGGGATCATGGACAACCTGCTCGTCCGGACGCTCGTCGGCTACAACCACACCCCTGGCGCGGACGGCAACAAGATCGTGCCGGACATCGCCAGCTCGTGGAAGATCTCGAACGGTGGCAAGACCTACACGTTCCACCTCAAGTCGGGGATCAAGTTCGGGCCGCCGGTGAACCGTGCGGTGACGTCGAAGGACTTCGTGACCGCGTTCGAGCGGCTCGCGAAACCGGCCGACGGCGCCGAATACGCGTTCTACTACTCCGTCATCAAGGGCTTCGACGAGTACGGCAAGGGCAAGGCGAAGACGATCGCCGGCATCTCGACGCCGAACGACAGCACGATCGTCTTCAACCTGAAGGCACCGGCCGGCGACTTCCTCTACCGCGTCAGCATGCCCGCGACCGGCCCGCAGCCGGCCGAGGTGACGAAGTGCTTCGAGGGCAAGGCCGGCCAGTACGGCCGCGACCTCGTCTCGACCGCCGGCTACATGATCGCCGGCATGGACAAGGTCGACATCTCGTCGTGCTCGGCCCTGAAGCCGGCGAGCGGGTTCGACGGCCAGACGGTCATGGATCTCGTCCGCAACCCGAACTACGACCAGTCGACGGACCCGACCCGGAAGAACTATCCGGACGAGGTCAAGTTCACGGTCGACGCGAGCGCGGACGACATCTACAACAAGATCGAGGCCGGCCAGCTCGACCTGGCGACCTCGAGCATCCCGCCCCAGGTGCTGCGGAAGTACGCGACCAACTCGAGCCTCAAGTCGCACTTCTTCCAGAACTCGGGTGACCGCACCTGGTACATCACGATGAACCTGACCCAGCCGCCCTTCGACGACGTCCACGTCCGCCGGGCGATGAACTGGATCATGGACAAGGCGGCGCTCGTCCAAGGATGGGGCGGCCCGACGATCGGTGCGGTCGCGAACCACATCGTTCCGGACACCCTGTTCAACTTCAAGCTCCAGGGCTTCAAGCCGTACAAGACCCCGGGCGACCACGGCTCGGTCGCGAAGGCCAAGGCGGCGATGAAGGGCTCGAAGTACGACACGGCCAACAACGGCATGTGCAGCGACCCGAAGTGCCACGGCGTGCTGCTGCTCGCGGACACGCGCGCAGTCGACACGAAGATGCTGCCGGTGATCGAGGCCGACGCCAAGAAGATCGGCATCACCTTCACCGTTCGCACGATCAACGGCGCCTATCCGACGATCCAGACGCCTTCGAAGAACATCCCGATCGCCGAGCGGCCGGGCTGGGGGAAGGACTTCGCCGACCCGGTGACGTTCTTCAGCCCGCTCTTCGACGGGCGCACGATCATCCCGAAGGGCAACACGAACTACTCGCTCGTCGGGATCACGCCGGCGCAGTGCAAGAAGCTCGGCGTGACCGGGGACTGCAGCCCGTACGATGCCAAGACCGGCCTCGGGGTGCCGAGCGTCGACGCGCAGCTCGACAAGTGCGAGGCGCTCGTGAACACCGAGGCCAGCGACGCACGCACCGTCTGCTACGAGGGGCTCGACAGGTACCTGTCGACGCAGGTCGTGCCGTGGGTGCCCTACCTCTGGTCGTACGTGACCCGCATCACGAGCAACAACGTCACGCACTACCAGTTCGACCAGTTCTCCACCACGCCGGCGTACTCGCAGATCGCGGTCAAGTAGGAGGAAATACGAGATGATTCCCGGGGCGCCCTCCGGGGCGCCCCGGGGAACGAATCGAGATGCTGCTCTACATCGCCCGCCGGCTCGTCTGGACGATCGTGGTCATCCTCGTCGTCGTCCTGATCACGTTCGTCGTCTTCTTCAAGCTGCCGAACGGCGATCCGGCGCTTCGCTTCGCAGGCAGGTCGCCGACGCCGGAGTCGCTCGCGCTCATCCGCCATCGGCTCCACCTCGACAAGCCGTTCTACATCGAGTTCGGCTACTTCGCGAAGAACTTCTTCCTCGGCGACCAGAACGGCTGGCCCGGGCTCGGGTACTCGTACGAGGGCAGCGTGCCGGTGATGCAGGAGATCAAGCAGCGCGCCCCGCGCACGCTGTGCCTCATCGCCGGCGCGGCGACGCTCTGGCTCGTCTTCGGCCTCGCGATCGGCGTGCTCTCCGCCGTCAAGCGACGGACGATCGTCGACCGGCTCGCGATGGGCTTCGCGCTCTTCGGCATCTCCGCGCCCGTCTTCTGGTTAGGCCTGATGGCGCTCTACATCTTCTGGAAGACGCTGCACCTCACCGGCGGCTCCGGCTACGTCGCCTTCTCGCAGAACCCGGGCGCGTGGTTCTCGCACCTGATCCTGCCCTGGTCCGTGCTCGCGCTCCTCTACATCGCGATCTACGCCCGGCTGACGCGTGGCAGCCTGCTCGAGACGCTCGGCGAGGACTACATCCGGACCGCGCGCGCGAAGGGCCTGTCGGAGCGGCGGGTCATCTTCCGTCACGGCCTGCGCGCGAGCCTGACGCCGATCGTCACGCAGTTCGGCCTCGACGTCGCGCTGCTCGTCGGCGGCGCCGTGATCACGGAGTCCGTCTTCAACCTGCAGGGCCTCGGCTGGCTCGCGATCAACAGCTTCCTGACGCAGGACCTGCCGACGGTGCTCGGGGTCGTCCTGCTCGGCGCGGCTGCGGTCGCGATCATGAACCTGCTCGTCGACATCGCCTACGCCTTTCTCGACCCGCGCGTGAGGTACGCGTAGTGGCGTCCGCCGGCGGGGCGACGCTCCTGGACGTCCGGGACCTGTCGGTCCGCTTCCGCACGCGCGACGGCATCGTGCAGGCGGTGTCGAATCTCTCGTACACCTTGCGGCGCGGCGAGACGCTCGGGATCGTCGGCGAGTCCGGCTCCGGCAAGAGCGTCTCCAACCTGGCGACGATGGGCCTGCTGAACCGCGCCTACACGCAGATCAGCGGCGAGATCCTGTTCGAGGGCACCGACCTGCTCAAGCTCCGGCCGGACGAGATGCGGCGGATCCGCGGCAAGGACATCGGCATGATCTTCCAGGACCCCTTCGCGAGCCTGCACCCGATGTACCGAATCGGCAAGCAGCTCGCCGAGGCGGTGCTCGCCCACGAGGACGTCTCGGGCGACGCGGCCTGGAGCCGCGGCGTCGAGCTGCTCGAGGCGGTCGGGATCCCGAACGCGCGCTCGCGCGCGCGTGACTACCCGCACCAGTTCTCGGGCGGCATGCGCCAGCGCGTGATGATCGCGATGGCGCTCGTGCACAACCCGGACGTGCTGATCGCAGACGAGCCGACCACCGCCCTCGACGTGACCGTGCAAGCGCAGATCCTCGAGCTGATCGACCGCGTCAAGCGCGAGTTCGACTGCGGCGTCATCCTGATCACGCACGATCTCGGCGTCGTCGCCGAGACGGCGACGCACGTGCTCGTCATGTACGCAGGTCGCGCGATGGAGTACGGGCCGGCGAACGAGATCTTCAACGCGGCCCAGCATCCGTATACGTGGGGCCTCCTCGAGTCGATGCCGACGGTCGAGAAGCGACTCGAGACGCTGATCCCGATCGAAGGCTCGCCGCCGTCGCTCCTGCACCCGCCGCGCGGCTGCCCGTTCCACCCGCGCTGCAAGTTCCGCTTCGAGCCCTGCGACGGCGAGCTGCCGCCGCTCTTCCAGGTGCCGGGCGGCCACCTCGACGCCTGCTACCTCTCGCCGGAGCGCAAGCGCGACCTGTGGACGAAGCGGATCGGCGCCGAGCTCGGGGTGACGGGATGAGCGTCGCTCGCCTTCGGCTCGCTCGCGGGGGGCAACCTCCGGTTTCCCCCCTGATCCCCCCTTCCGACACGTGGCGGCTCGCTGTGTGCGAGCACGGGCAAAGCCCGCACTCGCGGCCGCTCGCTGCGCGTTCGCGGGCCACGATCGAGGGTGTCGTATGAGCGTGGGCATGAATGGTGAGCCGCTCGTCGAGGTGCAGAACCTCACGAAGCACTTCCCGGTGAAGCAGGGCGTCTTCGCGCGTGGGCGCGCGGTCGTGCACGCAGTCGAGGACGTGACGCTGACCGTCCGGCGCGGGGAGACGCTCGGGATCGTCGGCGAGTCCGGCTGCGGCAAGTCGACGACCGCGCGGCTGATCGTGCGGCTGCTCGAGCCGACCGCGGGCAAGGTGCTCTTCCAGGGCCGTGACATCACCCACGCGTCGCAGCGCCGGCTGCGGCCGCTGCGGCAGGAGATGCAGATGATCTTCCAGGACCCCTACTCGTCGCTCAACCCGCGCAAGAGCGTCGGCCAGATCATCGCCGAGCCGTTCGCGATCCACCACACGGCGAAGGACACGAAGGCGCGCGTCCGCGACCTGCTCGCACGCGTGGGCCTCAACCCCGAGCACTACAACCGCTACCCGCACGAGTTCTCGGGCGGGCAGCGGCAGCGGATCGGCGTCGCACGCGCGCTCGCGCTGCAGCCGAAGCTGATCGTGTGCGACGAGCCCGTCTCCGCGCTCGACGTGTCCGTGCAGGCGCAGATCCTCAACCTGCTGAAGAGCCTGCAGCGCGAGTTCAACCTCACCTACGTCTTCATCTCCCACGACCTGTCGGTGATCCGGCAGATCTCCGACCGGATCGCCGTCATGTACCTCGGGCGCGTCGTCGAGCTCGCAGACTCGGAGTTGCTCTACGAGCATCCGCGCCATCCGTACACGGCCGCCCTGCTCTCCGCCGTCCCGAAGCCGGAGGCGAACGGGGGCGGCTACGCGCGCAAGCGGATCATCCTCGGCGGGGACGTCCCGTCGCCGATCGACCCGCCGCGGGCCTGCGTCTTCCACACTCGCTGCCCGCGGATGAAGCCGGGGCACTGCGACGTCGACGCGCCCGAGCTGCGGAAGTTCGACGGCGACCAGCGGGCTGCCTGCCACTACCCGGTCGAGAAATGGCCGATCAGCGAGGACGAGCTGCGCCGCCGGCCGGGCGTCGAGGCCGAGGTGCCGGGGCGCTAACAAAGCGCAGACGCTTGCGTCGGAAGGTGTGATGATCGGCTGGCGCAGGACGACCCCGTGCGAGCGGGCGACGCAGTGGATCTCGCTCGACCTCGACGGCGAGCTGACGGAGCTCGAGCGGGCGGGGCTCGACCGCCACCTCGACCGCTGCCCCGAGTGCCGCCGCCTGAGCGCCGAGCTCGCCGGCCTGACGACGTTGCTCCGCTCCGCGCCGCCGGTCGAGCCGACCGGTCGCGTCGCCGTCGCCGCTTCCCGTCGGCGCGCTCGCGTCGCGAGCCGGATCGGCTTCGCCGCCGCACTCGCGTCTGTCGTCGCGGTGCTCGCGACGCTCGCCACGACCCGTAGCTCGTCCGACCTGCTCGGCGGCTCGCAGAGCGCGCTCGCGTTCGCAGACCGGCAGCAGCAGATCCGCTTCGTGCACGACAAGGTGCTGCAAATGGAGCCGCGGCACGTCGTCGTGGTGCAGCAGTCGCTCGCCGCGGGCGTTCCCGCGCTCGGGCAGCGGGCGCTTCGGTAGACTTGCCGCCACGCGCCGTTCCTCCGGCGCCCACCTTTCCAGGAGGCACATGGCCAAGAACGGCAGCAACGCGAACGTGGGCAAGCTGATCGAGATCAAGGGCGTCGTCGTCGACGCCGTCTTCCCGGAGCGGCTGCCGGAGATCTACGCGGCCCTCCGCATCGAGCGGCCCGGCGGCGGCGAGCTGGTCGCGGAGGTGCAGCAGCATCTCGGCGACGACCGTGTCCGCGCCGTCGCGATGGACTCCACCGACGGGATCGCGCGCGGCGTCGACGTCATCGACACCGGCGCTCCGATCTCGGTCCCGGTCGGGCCCGCCACGCTCGGCAGGCTCTGGAACGTGCTCGGCGACCCGATCGACGAGAAGCCCGCGCCGGTCGACGTCGAGCGATGGCCGATCCACCGCGACCCGCCGGACTTCGACGAGCTCTCGCCGAAGGTCGAGATCTTCGAAACGGGGATCAAGGTCGTCGACCTGATCGCGCCTTACGTCCGCGGCGGCAAGATCGGCCTCTTCGGCGGCGCCGGCGTCGGCAAGACGGTCCTGATCCAGGAGCTGATCGCGAACCTCGCCCGCGAGCACGGCGGCGTCTCCGTCTTCTCCGGCGTCGGCGAGCGCACCCGCGAGGGGAACGACCTCTGGCTCGAGATGTCCGAGGCCGAGGCGGGCGCCGGCGGCGGCAAGGTGATCGACAAGGTCGCCCTCTGCTACGGGCAGATGAACGAGCCGCCGGGCGCACGCCTGCGTGTCGGCCTCTCCGGCCTGACGATGGCGGAGTACTTCCGCGACCAGGGTCAGGACGTGCTGCTCTTCATCGACAACATCTTCCGCTTCGTCCAGGCGGGCTCGGAGGTGTCGGCGCTGCTCGGTCGCATGCCGAGCGCGGTCGGCTACCAGCCGACGCTCGCGACGGAGATGGGCCAGCTGCAGGAGCGGATCACGTCGACCTCGACCGGCTCGGTCACGTCCGTGCAGGCGATCTACGTGCCCGCGGACGACCTGACCGATCCTGCGCCCGCGAACACGTTCGCGCACCTCGACTCGACCACGGTGCTCTCGCGCGCCCTCGTCGAGCAGGGCATCTACCCGGCGGTCGACCCCCTCGACTCGACCTCGCGCGCGCTGACGCCGGGCGTCGTCACGCCGGAGCACTACGAGGTCGCGACGCGCGTGCAGGAGATCCTGCAGCGGTACAAGGACCTGCAGGACATCATCGCCATCCTCGGGATCGAGGAGCTGTCGGACGAGGACCGGCTGACGGTTGCCCGGGCGCGGAAGGTGCAGCGCTTCCTCTCGCAGCCCTTCTTCGTCGCCGAGGTGTTCACCGGCACGCCGGGCCAGTACGTGCGGCTCGAGGACACGGTCCGCGGCTTCGCCGAGATCATCGACGGCCAACACGACGAGCTGCCCGAGCAGGCGTTCTACATGGTCGGGCCGATCGAGGCCGCGGTCGAGCGCGGCCGCCAGCTCGCCGCGGCCTAGCGAGGCCGTCGGCTTGCCCGGAAGCGGCAAGAAGTTCGACCTCTCGCTCGTCACGCCCGACGGCGCGGCGTACGAAGGCGAGGTCGAGATGATCATCGTGCCCGGCCAGATCGGCGAGATCGGCGTCCTCGCGCGGCACGCGCCGCTGATCGCGACGCTGCGGTCGGGCTCGACGCGCGTCCATCCCGGCGACGGCGCCGAGGTGATCGAGTTCGCGACCGGCCCGGGATTCTTCCAGGTGCTCGAGAACCGGGCGATCGCGCTCGTCGACGCCGCCGTCGAGGCCTCGCAGATCGACGACGCGGCGGCCCGCGCCCAGCTCGAGGCCGCTCGGGCCGAGCTCGAGGCGATCGACCGGGGCGAGTCGACCGCCGACCGCTGGGTCGTCGAGCAGCGCCTTCGCCACGCCGAGAACCAGCTCGCCGTCGCCGGGCGCGGCTAGGCGAGGGCCCGGGCTCAGCCGACCTCGTTCGCCGCCGCGGCGGCGAGGCCGCAGCCGACGTGCCGGTCGAGGCACGAGGTGACGAGCCGCTCGAGCGCCGGTTGCTGCCAGGAGTTGATGAAGTCGGCGTGGCCGGAGTGCTGGCCGCCGGAGGAGAGCATCGTCGCACCCTGCACCGCCGACGGCAGGTAGCGGTAGACGAGCGAGATCGCCGGCAGCGCGATCGGGTGGCTGGGCGGGCAGCGCCCGGCGACGGAGTACGCCATGTGGCTCTGGTGGTCGGCACTGTCGAGTTGGCGGCCGTTCCAGCAGTTCGGGAAGTTGACGTGCAGCTGCAGCGTCGTCTGCGGCGGACAGGCGGGGATGTTGCTGGAGGCGTCGGGGGCGAGGCGGTCGCGCGGCCCGTACAGCGTCGTCTTCACGAGCCCGCAGTCCCAGTAGGTGACGCCGAGCGGCTGCGGCGCGACGGCGTGCGAGTCGCCGGCGACGATGCGCAGGCCGGGCGGGAAGGCGCGGACCGGGGCGGTGGTGAGGCGGCGGTAGTAGACGATCGCGCCGAGCGGCAGCACCGGCCTGCCGTTCGAGTAGAGGGTCGGCGCCCAGTACGCGGCGGTGTCGGCCCGCGGCTGACACGTCCCAGAGGCGGCGCGGAGCGACGCGAGCGTCGAGAAGGCGTTCGTCGAGCGGTTGCCGACGAAGGTGTGGTCGTGCGAGAACCCCGGCTCGCCCGGGAAGACGATCGGGTCGTCGGGCGCATGGTGGCTGTAGGCGCAGGAGCTGATGAAGGAGGAGGCGGTACCGGCGGCACCGACATCCCCGGCCTGCGCGGCCGGGGCGACGGCGACGCAGCCGACGACCGCGAGGATTCCGGAGAGAAGGCGCCGCGCGCGCGCCCGCACGGGGAGGCCGGCCAAGATCCCGACAGCGTAGTCGTCGCGACGGCGGGGCAGGCCCTGCGCGACCGGGGATGGCGCCGCCCGCGGCGCGCTGCGCGCGGCGATCGCGCCGGCAGGAAGCTCGGGAGCGAGCATGCCTTCTCAGAGCGCGGACGAGAGCGTGCGGACGAGGGTTGCCGGGCGCGCGAAACCCCCACCCTGGGTGGGGAGCCGGCCCGCCGCCCTCGAGGCCGACGATACCTGGCGGCCACGCGCCGAGGTGTGTCGCGCCGGCGTCGATTCCGGGTCTTTTCCTCCACGGCGGCTGCTACGCTGGCAGTCCCGGAGAGCTTTGACGGCAGCTTGGCGACCGGGTCAACAAACGCCTAAAGAGCCCCGCGCGGATGTGCCTCGCGAACCTCTTTGGGCCGGAGGTCGACGTGGCGAAGCGAGACGCAGCGAAAGCGATCACGAGGCTGGCGCAGGAGCGGATTCTCGTTCTCGACGGCGCGTGGGGGACGATGCTGCACGGCGCCGGCCTCGCGCCCGCCGACTACCGCGGCGCGCGCTTCGCCGAGCATGCCGTCGACGTCGCCGGCGACCCCGACGTCCTCAACCTGACCCAGCCGGAGCTCGTCCGCGCGGTGCACGAGCGCTACCTCGCGGCCGGAGCCGACATCACGACCACGAACACGTTCACGGCGACGCGGATCGGCCAGGCCGACTACGGCCTCGAGGACGTGGTCTACGAGCTGAACGTCGCTGCGGCACGGATCGCGCGCGAGGCCGCCGGCGACCGCTTTGTCGCCGGTTCCGTCGGGCCGCTCAACGTCACGCTCTCGCTCAGCCCGAAGGTGGACGATCCGTCGTTCCGCACCCGCACGTTCGGCGAGGTCCGCGACGCCTACGCCGAGCAGATCGCGGGCCTGGTCGAGGGCGGCGTCGACCTGCTGCTGCTCGAGACCGTGTTCGACACGCTGAACGCGAAGGCTGCGATCGTGGCAGCGCGCGAGACGGCGCCCGGTGTGCCGCTCTGGATCTCCGCCACGATCGTCGACCTCTCCGGGCGCACGCTCTCCGGGCAGACGATCGAGGCCTTCTGGACCTCGGTCGAGCACGCCGACCCGTTGATCGCCGGTATCAACTGCTCGCTCGGCGCCCGCGAGATGCGGCCGTACGTTGCCGAGCTCTCGCGGCTCGCACCCTGCCTCGTCAGCGCGCATCCCAACGCCGGCCTGCCGAACGCGTTCGGCGGCTACGACGAGACGCCCGA
>Ga0070740_10003584_pt1 | contig 16298 bp, 16 predicted proteins | sample Coa_R2_FD_67286 | JGI IMG/M metagenome (GOLD analysis project Ga0070740, IMG submission 67286) | Surface soil microbial communities from Centralia Pennsylvania, which are recovering from an underground coalmine fire - Coalmine... | ecosystem: Environmental > Terrestrial > Soil > Unclassified ... | reverse complement strand
TGAAATTTTTGCCAAAATGCAGAAACTTGATTTTTATTATAGGCACAAAAACCACCTTTCGTGGACATAACAATAGGCCATACCCCTGATGCAGATGACGCTTTCATGTTCTATGGAATGCTAAGTGGCAAAGTCACATCACCTCACTTTAACGTAAAACATGTTGTTGAAGATATCGAGACTTTGAACAAGCGTTCGTTAAAGCACGAGCTTGATGTCACCGCAGTGTCTGCCCATGCTTGCGCATACCTTGATGAATACACCATATTGCGAAGTGGTGGAAGTTTTGGCAAAGGGTACGGACCAATTGTAGTTGCAAAGCAAGACCTTAGCGTAGAAAAATTACAAAAATCCAAGATTGCAATTCCAGGAAAACTTACTTCGGCATTTCTCCTGTTGGAACTAATGATTGGCAAGTTTGATTATACAGAAATGAAATTCAGTGACATCCCAGATGCAGTTGCAAGCGGTCAAGTCGATGCAGGGCTTGTAATACATGAAGGACAGATTACATATGATCAAAAAAATCTAGTAAAGTTACTTGATGTTGGTACATGGTGGAGAGACAGCACTGGCGGTCTTCCAGTTCCACTTGGAGTCAACGTCATGAGCAATCATTTTGGAATTGATGTGATCAAAAAGTTTGACGAGTTCTTTCGGGAATCAATCATATACGGCATGGCAAGACCCAGCGAAGCATTAGACTACTCAATGCAATATGGCAGGGGACAGTCAAAGGAAACAATTGACAGGTTTGTTCGAATGTATGTCAACGATGTCACAATAGAGATGGGCGTACTTGGAGAGCAGGCAATTAGGAACTTGTTCCAGTTTGGAATAGAGAAAGGTTTTGTTCCAGAATTTAAGCTTCGCATAGCTTAAGTTATTTACTGCCCATCAGAAATTAATCCAATGGACAAGCGCGTCTTTGCACTTGGAATTGCAATGCTGGTTGCAGGCTTTTCAGTTTACGGATACCTAAATGAAAATGTGCCAGCCGGCAAAGCAGACATGACGCAAGATGAGATAAACGCATTAAACGAGGCTGAAGTTGTCAATGCCGGATTAAGTAACGTTGCAGGACTGGTTGGAGGACTTGGGTTTTTCATTGTACTCATAAGTATTGGATTAAGACGCAAAAAGAAAGGCGGAGAGGGAAAACCAGTCACGCAAAAACCTGCAGAGATTTAGAATCATACATTGCAGATGCAGCGATCAAACCGTATTATAGAACAATCTTCCAAATAATATTATAATAACTTCATCGCTATCATTTATCAATATGAATAATACACAAGTCACAAAATTTGACGAATTGTGCAACAGCATACTAGGCATTAACACCAACATACAAACAGTCTCTATAATCAACAAGCACGGAAGAGCAGTGGAGAGAAAAACCAATGATGATGCAGACCCACAAGTGACTGGGCAAAAAATTGAGATGTTCTTCATGCAATGCGTACTAACAATATCAATGGGAAGAGACTTTGATGAAGAGTTTGGCGAAATTGGCTATGTCCATATCGACAGGAAGAACTTGTCAATGTTCTCATTTCCAGTACTTGACCACATTGTTCTTGTCACAAGCAAGGCAGCAATTAGCCCAATATCTCTTGCCAAAAAGATATCAGATACAATAAAGCGATTCAAAAACTCGCAGCGTACAGGTATACACTCTCTTGAGGAATCAAGCAATCCACAAAAGATAATCCAACTTGCCTGATAACCAGTAAGAAAACTAGTAGGGATACAGTAAAAAATATTTTAGAATTTTTTCAATATTTTGAAAAACGTATCTCGCTGGGCAGGCTCTCGTCCAATCTCTTTTATCATGTTTGCAAGCTCGATTATTGAAGAGTTTGTCCCCTTGCCTGCTGCCTTGTAAATTTCTTCAGAGAATGCAGTACCTACCAAGTCATTTCCACCATATGTGAGTGCAACTTGTGCAAGTTTCTTTCCCAGTGCAACCCAGTATACCGAGATGTTGTCAAGTTGATTTGCAAGCATCAGTCTTGAGACAGCAGTAATTCTGAGATCGTATGTAGATGCACTCTCAGATGTCACAAGTCCCTTTTTCTCAAGTTCAGTATTATCAAGACTAAATTTTAACGGTATCAGTGTGAGAAATCCCTTGGTCCTCTTTTGGACTTCGCGTATCTTAACCAAATGATCAATGATATGTTCAGGCTTTTCAATATGTCCAAAGAGCATTGTTACGTTGCTTTTTATTCCAAGATTGTGCGCTTGCTCTATAGTATCAAGCCATTCTTGACCTGAGCACTTGCCGCGAACTATTTTATTTCTAACATCAGGGTGAAAGAGTTCTGCACCTCCACCAGGCATTGTATCCAGACCAGCTGTTTTGAGTCTAGTCAAGACTTCTTTGACAGAATTTTTTGTAAGACGTGCAATGAAAAATACTTCGGCTGCAGTCAGTGCCTTGATGTGCATTTCAGGATGACTTTTCTTTATGGTCTTGAACATCTCTTCATAATATTCCAGTGGAAGTTCAGGATGAAAACCGCCGACAATGTGTACCTCTGTTGCACCCAGATTCTTGGCCATAGCAACACGGCCTTCGATATCTTTTGCAGTCAAGGTATAAGCATCAGATTCATTTCCTTTTCTGTAAAATGCACACATTTGACAACTTGCGGCACATACGTTTGTGTAATTCATGTAGTACGATGCTGCAAATGTAACTAGATTTCCTACACTTTTTTGTCTAACCACATCTGCTGCCGCACCAAGCATGTAGAGATTATCATAAGACATCAACTCCATTCCGTCGTCATAGGTTAGCTCTTCTCCTGCCATGGCTTTCTCTAGTGCCTTAGAGTCCTTGACTAGTTTTTCGAGCATGCCATAACTTGAATTTGGTATCAATATAAAATTAACAGAGATTCGCTAGATTATTCTATACCACCAAGAGTAGAATTCTCATGAAATTGCACCATGTTGGAATAGTAGTAAATAACATCCAAGAATCACTTGGTGAGCTCAAAAGGTATCTCAACTTTGAGACAGTTAGTGCCATAATGCCAGTAGGGAGTCAAAAAGTCAACATCTGCCTCATGAAAGTGGGCAACCCATTCTTGGAGCTAATCGAACCTGCATCTTCAGACTCTGCAATAAACGAGTTTGCCAAGTCAGGCGGGGGAATACACCACCTGTGTTTTGAGGTAAAAGACATTCAAACAGAACTTGAATCACTTGCAAAAAAAGGTGCGACCATTCTGGTAAATCCGGTCAAAGGTTTTGATGAACGTCGCATTGCGTTTGTGGATTTGAATACAAAAAACACAAAGTGTGGCCTAGTCGAACTCTTGGAAATAATTTAGTTAATTTTTAATTTCAGGCCAGACCTGTACGAGATTGCAATTATGGAAATTATTGATACAATCAGTGCAAGTGATGCAAATGGACCAAACTCTGGCACAAATGTTGTACTCTTTGAGAATACGATTGTGTGATTTCCGCTCTGACCCTCTTGCCATACCATGTATACAATATTTCCTAATACAGCCATATCATTTTCGTATGATTCTTTATTGGAGTGGCTAAGGTTTGTGGCATTTTCAAATGTTGTACCACCGTCAGTGCTTTTTGTAATCAGAATGTCAAATTTTCCAGGAGTGCTGTCAACCCAGCTTACATAGACATTTCCATCAGATGAAATTTTTGGCCATCCAGACGGACCAAAATTATTACTCAGGTTTATTGGAGTACCAAAAGTATCGCCGTTGTCAGTGCTTTTCACAAAAAAGACATCATAGTTTATTCCAGTCATGGTCTGTGTCCATACGACATAGATGTTGTTTTTCCATACGGTAAACTGTGGATATCCAGAATCACCCTTTTGACTGCTAATGTTGACAGGTTTTGCAAATGTGCTTCCACCGTCTGTGCTTTTTGTGAAAAATATATCATAATTTCCAGATGTGTTGTCCATCCAGACGGCATAGACATCATTTCCAGATACTACAACCTCAGGCGTTCCTGATTGTCCAGTAGTTGTGCTGATGTCAACTGGCACGTGAAATGATGCACCAGAATCGCTGCTCTTGCTTAGAAATATCTCATAATCGCCCCTGCTGTTATCCTCCCATGCTAGATAGACATTATTTCCATCAGCAATTAATTTTGGAATACCAGAATTTCCCATGTTATGAGTTACATGCAGTGGTGCTCCAAATGATTTTCCTTGGTCATTGCTTTTTGCAAATATGATATTAGTTGAATTGTCTGCAGACTTTTCAATCCATGTCGAGTACACATTGTTCCCAGAAAATGCAATTTGTGGAAACGCAGAAAGTTGTGATGCATCACTTATTGTGACAGGCTTTGCAAAATTTGCACCCCCATCCAGACTTTGTGTCATAAATATAGTAGATGTTCCAGAGAGTGATGATTGCCATGTGACATAGATCTGATTATTATTTTCTACAAATTGCGGATAGATTGATTGTCCATTAGTTGTACCAGAAAGATTAATTGGATTTCCAAATGTGTTTCCACCGTCTGTGCTTTTTGCAAAAAAGACATCAGACCTGCCAAGACTTGATTGAGTCCATATTGCAAAAACCCCATCGCCTGATACTATAACATGCGGCAATTCAGAGTCTGCAGAAACTTGGCTAATGTTTACAGCATTTGTAAAGCCGGGCGGTTCTACTTGGGCAAAACTGGAACTAATTCCTGCGAATACCGATAAACACAAAATTATTGCAACTAGAACCTTCATGTATTTTCTATAAATTGCCAGTATAATATAGTATCACAGAAAGTAAAGGTATGCAGATGTTATGAAAAAATTAAGCCTCATTTTCATTTTTCATTTTATGCTTTAGTTTGGAAATATCCTCACTAATTAGATGAGATACACGTGGAGGGTCCTTTCCAACATGAAATGAAATGGCATGCTGTTCTACGGCAAGGTCTGCTTTTGTCATGCGTTCGTGTTGTCGCAAATGTTCTGTCCAGGATTCAGATGTAAACATCATAACATATCTACTTGGATTTTCAACATCATGGAACAATTCCCAACTGGTTGCACCATCACGCAATATTATAGAACGTATGTCATTCATAGCAGATTCAAATTCTTGTGAACGTACTGGATCAATTTCGAATTCCATTTCTACCAACACAGATCCTTCAGCATGATCATCAATGTCAATCATAGTACGAGGCATGTACCAATGCATCGACGGAGTCAAGTCCACATCAGTCAGTGGTTTTAGTTTGTAGCGAGTTGAGGTGACAAGACCAATTATCAATCCAATTGCTGCAGCAATCAACGCAGTTGGAATTCCCCAGATTTCTGCAACAATGCCCCAAATTATACTGCCAAAGGCAACACCTCCCCAATACATCATCTGGTGAACAGAGACTACACGTGTTTTTACCCAAGATGATACAGAATTGTATGCAACAAAATTCAAGCTGGACGTTATGATTATCAAAGAAGTTCCGATTGCAAATATTCCAATAAACAAGATAACAACATCATGATGAAATGATATGACAGTCATTGCAATAGCATACAAAATTGTTGCGCCTGCAACACGTTTTTCTATTGAAATATTCTTTATTCTCGGCACTATAACAAAACCGCTGATCAATCCACCTATGCCCAGTGCGCCAATCAAAATTCCAAAAAGAATCGAATTTGAACCTGCCTCGTTACGCGCCAAAAGAGGCAAGAGAGATATCACTGCACTGCCACAAATTGTAATTGCAAAGTCTCTCACCAAGAGTGCACGCACGTGCAATGAATGACGCATGTATCGGAATCCCGTCCGGATTGCCCCAACCACCTGTTCAGGTGGAAGAAGTTTACGTTCTGACGGTTTATGCCACCTATGAAGAAAAATTATAATCCCAACAAAGGAAAACGCGTTTAGTAAAAACACCATCCCAGGACCGGCTGCCGCAACCACCAGACCACCAAGAAGAGGACCTACCGCAAATCCAATGTAAATTGCCACACTAAACAGGGTCATTGCAACAAGCGCAACTTTCTTTGGTACAAGCTCAGTTTGAATTACGACATTTACAGGTAAGCTCATTGCATTACCCAAACCAAGCAATAAAGTAAACACAACAAGAATTGATGATGTTGTAACACCGCCAAAAGTAAGCAAACTCAGAATCACAGCCACTGCGAGTGAAAAATATTGAGTGGCAAGGAAGAGCTTGCGCCGGTCAACAATATCTGCAAGGGCCCCTGCTGGAAACGCAAGTAGAAATATCGACAAGCTTGTCATCACCTGTAAAAGCGATACAACAAAGGGAGATGGTGCAAGTGATGTCATCAGCCATCCAGAACCAACCGTCTGCATAGAGGCACCTATGTCTGATGCAAACATTGTTACCCAAAGGAATCGATACAGAGAGTTTTTCAGAGGATGTTCTAACTTGGAATAATTACCACTCATGTGCTATTACCCACAAGCAATCCATCAATCAAAGGTATAAGTTAGTTCATTTCAATTTTTGCCAGAATTATTTCAATTCAACACAGGTGTGAGTTTTATTCCCTGGAGGGGTTTTGTTAATCTAGTTTAGTTCCCCCCCTTAAAACTAGACCGGGGGTGGGTTTGGTTAAATTAGTTCAATGCCCACTCATTTTGTTAGGGCTAACTACTCTGGAACAGGGTGAAAACTAACTCGAATATTATATGGGCTCTTCTTAATGATAAGTTTCTATTTGAATAGTTGAACGTATTATGTTAAACCTATTTTCAAGTATTGATCTTATTTCCACAATAATTGCCGGTGATCTTGCAATATCAAGTGTTACTACATGTGCAGACAAGGCATCCATTCCTGAAGTGATAGTCCAAATGTGCAGATCAAATATTCCGGTCACTCCTTTTACTTGCAATATTGCATTTTTTACTTCTTCATAGTCTATGTTTGATGGTGAACCCTCCATCAGTATGTTGATTGATTTTTTCATAAGTGACCAAGTTCTTGGAAGTATGAACAACGCAAGTCCAATACTGAATATGGCATCTGCAAGATAGAATTTTGTTGTAAATATTATAATGCCCGTTACAATGACACCTACTGCGCCTATCATATCACTTAGAACTTCAAGACGTGCGCCTTTCATGTTTAGATTCTCTTCTTCATGATGATCATGATGTTCCGAATGAGAATGTCCACCAAGTATTTTCATTCCTGCAAGATTAATTATCAATCCGAATCCACCAATTATTGTCATGGGAATACTTGAGATCTCTGGAGGCTGGAAGATATGGCGATACCCCTCATAGAAAATGTAAATCGATAACAAAATCAATGCGACGCTGTTTGCAAGAGATACAAGAATTTCTACCCTATAGAATCCGTAGGTTCTTTGTGGTGTGGCTTTTCGTCTAGTATAATGTATTGCAAGAAGTGACAAAGCTAGTCCGCCAACATCTGTTAACATATGACCAGCATCAGCCAATAATGCTAGACTGTTTGTGACTAGACTTCCAACTATTTCTGCAACAAAATATGTGGCAGTAAGAATCAGTACTATCTTAAGTTTAGAAATTCTTTCTAATGAGATTTGTTCACTCATATTATGATCTTCCATTACGTATCATTATAAAATAGATCAAAATCACGCCAATGATTATTCCTACAATTATCATGGCATACCAAAGATTGTTTTGTGGTACCATTGATCCAGAAGTTTGAGTAGTTTGATTGCTGACAATGTCACTAGCATTGCTAGAGGGTATTATTGGTGCAAACGATTCTCTTTGAGAGATACTGACTGCAAAAATAACTATCAGTGATATTACAACTAGTTTATGCTGCATAGATTCCCTCCTCTATAACGTATTTTTTGCGGGCAAGATCCATTAGATTTCTTGTAAAGATTATGCTATACACTCCGACAACAATTGCAAACAGTAGCGACGTCCAAGCAGCTATTCCCATATTGCCATTTGTCAATCCTTCAGAGATTACTTTCATCATGCCTGTATGCACCTGAAGAGTTTGGGTACCGTAGATGTTGGGCCAAAATTCGCCTACTGCAAGACCTCCCCATGCACTGTTGATTGTACTAGATAGTCCAGTAACCAGATAAGGAAATGTCGCTGGAAGTATTATTCGTCTCATCTTGGTGAAAAATCCTATCTTGTAGTTTTGTGTCACTTCTAAAAATTCTGTAGGTATTGCCCTTACCCCCACCCAAAATCCAAAAAATACATAGTAAAATGTACCAAGAAAACACAAGAGCATGACATAAAGCTCAGTCTCTATAGATGACAAATTGTGCATAAGAAACGGTGCCGTTGCGGCAAAGATAAGTGGAAAATATGCAGGTGCTGGAAAAGCGGAGACTGTTTGTATTATTGGCAATGATACATTACTTACTTTTTTGTGAATTGCAAGGTAATAGCCAAGTGATACTGCAAAAACAAATGAAATAATTGTAACAACAATTACCCGAATGTAATCAACTCCCATTTGATACAAGAGATTTGGAGTCTGGGAGAGATAGACAGCCCACTGGGAGTGCGGAACAGATAGTATTACATAAATTGAAGAATATCCAATAAAAATAAGAAATATCCAAGCTATTGCAGTTCCAATATATTTTCCTGTTTTTTCAAAAGAACGGCTTGTACGTACTTTGGTCATCATTGCAGTTTGTATGTTTTCGGTACCTGTCTTCATTTTTGCAGTGTATTTTGAAAACTGAAATGCCGGACCTGCTTGAGTTCGCCATTTTCTAATGTGTGGTCTCCAGTATCCTATGTGTCGCTTGATCTCAATTGAAGTGTTAAGGCCATATTTTGCAATTGCATGTTTGCTGAAGCTACCAAATGCAAGTGTGATTACAACAACACCTATTGCAAGAATTCCTAGACACTCATAGATGCTATTTAGATCTCCCGCAGAGGTGGCTTGCACTATCAAGGTTCCAATACCAAATACCTTGTATGCAGTGATACCAACTGAGAAGACTTCACTTACCATGATATAGAAAAGGGCATCTGCAAAACTTGGAAATATATCAGATGATACTCGAGGATATGAAAACGGTATGTACAAACTTTTCATCTTGCCCCACCACCCAAAATTGTAATTTTCAGAAACCTCAATGAGGTGTTGTGGAATGGTCTTGAACGCTTGGTATTGTCCAATCCAGATATTCCAGACTATGGCATCAAATACGAGAAAGTCAGCAGCTATTTCAACTCCTAAGGTTCCCCCAAGTCCTGAAATGAAGACTATCAGTACTATTGGAAGAAAACCTATGACTGGAATTGACTCAAATATGTTTACAAATGAAACATAGATGTTTTCAAATTTCCTGTTCTTTACTGCAAAATAAGAAAGAAACCAGCCACTCACTATAGAGACAAGAATCAATGCCAATACCCTGCTTAAACTTGCAAGAGTGGCAAGAGCTATTGTGACTAGTTCCATAATCTATCCCACAGATTCTCTTGGCATCAGTTCTTTGTATAGCGTCTTGACATATTCATAAAATAACGGATCTTCCTCAGACCTTGGTCTTGGCAAGTCAATTTTTATTTCATTTACAATTCGTGCAGGGGTGCCGCCCATCACGTAAACCCTGTCTGCAAGCTGGACGACTTCATGCAGATTATGCGATACAAGAATTACTGATTTTAAAGTATTTTCAGGATTGAATACAATTGAATAAATCTCGCTTCGAAGAGAATTTGCTGTAAGCTCATCAAGATGCACAAAGGGCTCATCCATCAACATTATGGTCGGAGAAGCTGCAAGTGCTCTAGCAATGGCTATTCTTTGTCTCATTCCACCACTCATTTCTTTGGGATATGCATCTTCATGACCTTGCAATCCTACCAAGGTAATCATTTTTTTTGCAATCTCGGTTGCTTCATCACCTTTGATTTTGTTTCGTAAAACTATCTTTACATTATCAAGTGCAGTCATCCATGGAAAAGTGGCAATGGATTGGTGAACAAGTGAGATTTGAGATGATGGGGCTGTCATCTCAACATTGTTTAAGAATACATGACCTGTAGTGGGAGGAATCAGGTTTGCCAAAACTCGAAGAAAAGTTGACTTGCCTGTTCCTGAAGGACCAACTATTGCAACAAGCTCATCAGCATATGTCTTCATGCATATATCCTTGAAGATGAAATTTACACCAGAATACGCATATCCCAAGTCTTTGCATTCAAGTTCAACCTCGCCAGTTGTTTCATTGGAGATTTGAGTCATTGATAACCTATCCTAGGGGGGAGGATCACATACATATACGCTTTTCCACTATGAATTACAAAATTATTTTGATAAAACTAGTTAAGAATTTACACACATGCTATAGAATCTTGGATACAGTATCTTTTAGATCACTAGCAGCCTTCTTGCCTTTTAGGTTTGTATTGAGATTGACATGATCTACAAGATCCTCAATTATTATTCCCATTGCACTGTCTAATGCCGCTCTGACCGCAGTGATCTGCTGAACAATCTCAGGATAGCCCTTACCGTCATCAATCATCTTACTAATACCTTTGACGTGTCCCTCAATCCTTGCCAATCTTTTCTTTACCTCAGGCAGCTTGTGATGAGTCATGTTCTTTTTTTACTCGCAAAGTGGTATTTATCTAGTCGGATGGTTTGTCCAACGTCTGGAATATTTTTCCTGAAATGAGATAAAACCAGATTCATGCACATACAGATTTTTTATCAAGAATCAATCTTGCAGAGTTTACCATAAAGACAAGCTCAGAAGAGACATGGATCAGTGCAGCCAAAAGTGGGTTTATGTGACCAGTAAATGCAAGGATGAACCCAAACCCGTCAACACCTAGTGTTCCAAAATAGTTTTGTTTTACTGTAAAAATTGACTTTCTAGAATTTTTAATCAAGTATGGGATCTTCATCAGATCTTCGGTCATCAGGACTACATCCGCAGTCTCAATTGCAACATCAGTCCCAGTCTTGCCCATTGCTATTCCTACGTGTGATTTTGCAAGTGCAGGTGCATCATTAATTCCGTCGCCTACCATTACAACCATATTGTGATCTCCGTGTTTTTTTACAATTTCTTCAATCTTTGTGACTTTGTCCTGCGGAAGTAGTTCTGCATGATATTCATCAATGCCAACTTCTTCTGCAATTCTTTTTGCAATCTTTTCATTGTCTCCAGTTAACATTACCACTTTGATCTTCATTTTTTTAATTTCAGAGATTGCTTCTTTTGCATCGTCTCTTAGAGAGTCTTCAAAGAATACTGCTCCTACGAGTCGTTTATCAATAGCAAGAAATGTAGCAGTCAATGCAAACTGTAACAAGTCCACATCTTGTTGTCTGACAATTATCTGTACAGTTCGACCCGTATTGTCTTTGTATTCATTTACTAAGTATTGAAATGAATTTCTTTTTGATTTTAATAATCCTGAAATTCTTGAAGTTGCTGATTCAGAACTTCCCTGATTGATCTCTTGATCAATAAACTCTAGATTGCCAAGGCTGACTCGTTGATTATTGTATATTTTCGTGACTCCTCTTCCAACTGTTACCGTGCTAGGAGCAGCAGAACTTTCCTTTGAGACGTTGATTCCCTCTTGAGTGGCTTTTACTTCTATGGCTCTTGCAAGGTGATGATTTGCGTTCTTTTCAACTATTGCCGCATATTCCAGTATCTCCTTAGGCGTCTTGGAAGAGTCTACTGAGACTACTTGAGAGACGACTGGTTTTCCATGGGTCAGTGTGCCTGTCTTGTCAAACACTATGGTTCCAGCACGGCTAAGATTCTCAATTTGAAGTCCCCCTTTGACTATAATTCCTCGTTTTGACAACTTGCCAGTAGTGGCAAGTAATGCTATTGGAGTACCAACAGCAAGACCGCATGCACCTGCCACTACAATGACTGAAAGTGCAGATACTACATTGTGTGTCGCAAGATATGTTATCACAGACAACCCTATTGCAAATTGGATGAGTCTAGTAGCCATCTTGTCTGTTAATTTTTGTATGGGAGCCTTTGATGCCTCTGCTTCCTCAACAAGCTGTATTATTTTTGCAAAAGTTGTGTCAGTTGATTTCTTTTCACATTTGATTTCTAACTGTTGTGTTAGATTTATCGTTCCAGTAAAAACACTGTCTCCAATATTTTTTTCTACAGGAATACTTTCTCCAGTTATGCTGGCTTGATCAACTGTAGACGAGCCTAAAATTATTATTCCGTCAACGGGTATTATGTCTCCTTCTCTTACAATGATTATATTTCCAACACTTACTTGTTCTATCTCAAGCAATGTTGTCTGTCCATCTTCCTTTTTGACAAGTGCTTTTCGTGGAGCACGATTGTATAGAATCTCGATGTTTTTTCTACCTTTTTTTACAATAAAGCCTTCTACAAACTCTGACATTATAGCAAAGAATGTGATAACTATTGCAGGAAGAAATTGTAACAAGGCTAATGATGTAATTATTGCTATTACCATGGAAAGTTCCATGTTTACACGACCTTTTCTTAGTGCATACAGTGATTCCTTGAAGATATGATAACCACCAACTAATACTGTAACTGTAACTATGATCTTTCCAATCCAGTCAGGTTGGATGAGTTGTAGCCATGCGATAAATAATGTGACTAGACCAATTCCAACTATACGAAGGATTTCTATTCGTTTATTCTCTTCTGACTCCTCTGATAACTCGTGTGCCTTTTTTGGATCATATTCACAGGCTCCTGACATGCTATCCCCTAGGGGGGGATATGATATATACTTTCTAGATCATAATGATATCAATCTGGAATAATTTTCCTTCTAAAGTCGTCTAATTTACTGATAATGTGTTTTGATACCTTTGATGAGTATTACAATATTAGTTGAAAACCCACTCTGAAGATACGGAGTCTAATAAGACTCACTGAGGGTTTTGTTAATCTAGTTTAGTTCCTCCCTTTAAAACAGATGTAGAGTTGTTATTTGGAATCCAAGTTAATTTGTTATAGATAGGTTATTTTTATCCAGTGTCTTTGTCGAAAATAAACCAGAATATTTTGCTATCAATGTTCCTACATACATTGCGACCATTAACATGACTATAGTTCCAGATGGTGCCAAGTTAAGGGGATATGAAATGATTATTCCAGATACTGTTGCTGTCACTGATAAAGAAATGGAAATGATCATTGTTTTTTTGAATCCTTTTCCCATCATCATGCTTGTTATGTTGGGCAAAACTATCAGTGCAGTAATAAGCAATATCCCTACCACTCTCATTGTTATGATTACAGTAACAGCTGCTAAAGCTATGAAAAGATAATTTAGCTTCTCCACAGCGATACCATTTACTTTTGCCTGGTCTTCATCAAATGTAAAATGTAGTAATGGTTTTCTCAATATGATTAGTACTGCAATAATAGCGCAGCTTATTCCTACAAGTGACAATGCATCATTTGTAGACGTCAGCAAAACACTTCCAAAGAGAAAGCTAAAAAGATCAATGGTAAACCCATGAGCTGCACTGACAAGTATCACTCCCATTCCCAATCCACTGGATAATAGTACAGCAATGGCTGCATCTCCAGATATCTTGGTACTCTTTCTTAATTTTGTAATTCCTAATGCCGTGGAAACAGAAACAACAGTTGCAGTCCAAATTGGATAGATATTAAAAAAATATCCAAGAGCTATACCGCCAAATGCCATGTGTGAGAGAGCATCACCAAAAAGTGAATATCTTTTCAATACCAAGTACAACCCAACCATCGCACAGCAAATTGCTGCGGCTACGCCTGTAATCAGAGCTCTTTGCATAAAACCAATTGCCAAGAAATCAAGAGTCATCTAATTACCTTTTGTGGTTGTGCATATGCATCTGCATTGCTGATTCGGAATAGGTTTTTAGTAGATCCTTGTTTGAAAAAAATTCATCTCTTTCGCCATGGAAAAACAAGTCTCTGTTCATGCATGCTACTTTGGTTGCATGATCGGAAATTGCAGTAAGATCGTGCGAAGCCCATATTATAGTAATTTTATTTTCCTTATTGACCCTTCTAAGCACTGAATAGAATTTATTTTGTATTTCCATATCTACGCCAATGACTGGTTCATCCAATATCAACAGGGCTGGTTCCTTCACAAGGGCATGTGCAATGAATGTACGCTGTTGCTCTCCCCCTGACAGTTCACCTATTCTGTGGTCTCTTAGTGACTCCAATCCAACAATTTCAATCACTTTTTCTATTTTTTCATCATCCTTGCTTGATTCTCCGAATATTCTGTTCCAACAACAGCCACAACTTTGAATCAACTTGGCGCCTTTTCGTAATTTTTTCTCTGGCAAGAGCCCCATTGCTATGATATCAAATACAGTAGCAGGAAAGTTTTGTTCAAAATGTACTTTTTGTGGTACATATCCTATCATAGGAAGTAAGTATGAATGTTGATTCACCTCGGATCCAAACAACTTGATCTTCCCTTGATAACTTTGTAATCCAAGAATTGATCTAAATAATGTAGTTTTGCCTGCACCATTTGGTCCAACTATTCCCAGAAGATCTCCTTCTTGTACATTAAATGTAATCTTGTTTATAGCTAAAGATCCATTATAACTTGCAGAAACATTTTCCACATCAAGTATATTTATTGACATTCCATTCCATCTTTGAGTCCAGCCAAGTTTTGATACCATTTATCTAGGAATGTTACACCATCTTTTTGTTCAGTGTCGTTTATACCCTCAAGAGGGCTCAATACTTCCGTTCTAGCACCAATATCAGCTGCTAGAGATTGAGCAAGCTTAGGATCTACAAGATCTTCGGAAAAGATTACTTTTACGTGAGCTTGTTTAGCCAAAGTTTCTACTCGTTCAAGATCTTGTGGAGCTACTTCTGCTTCTGGTGCTAGTCCAGATACCCAAATATCTGTTAGATTGTATCGCTGTGAAAAGTAATTAAATGCATTATGAAATGATACAAACGTATGCAGTTTGCAGTTTGATAATCCGGACCTGAGATCTTGATCTAATTTGGCTAGCTTTGCAATGTATGCAACTGTATTGTTTTCATAATATTGGGCGTTTGCAGGATCAGCTTTTTCCATGGCATTTCCAATATTTCTTACCTCTTGCTGTGCAAGTATAGGATCATTCCATACATGTGGATCCTTCCCTCCCTGCGCAATAATTGGACCGGCTTCATTCGAGTCCATATGTGTAACATCTGCATCATGCATTACAATTCCTGCTGATGCTCTGACAAATGTCGTATTTGGGAAATTACCCGTAGATACAAATGCAGGGATGAATGCTTCCATGCCAGCTCCATTATATATGAAAAGTTGAGTATTTTGCACGTCTTGTATTTGTTGAGTCGGAGGCTCCCATCCATGCGGTTCAGAACCAATTGGAATAAAGACACTCACATCAGCCCTGTCTCCTGCCACATTTCTTGTAAATTCATACATTGGGTAAAATGATGCTATTACCTTGAGCTTTGAGTTTGTATTTGAAATATGCTGAATAGAGTCTTGTGAAATCCGGGTTTGTTCAAACATGTTGGCATTTAGCGATACAGCAAAAATTGCAATCATGACCGATGTAATAATCCCACCAATGATTACGATTCTCTTGACGGGCAACATACTATTTAACGACAGATGGAATTATTATAACATGAAAGATCTGCACCAGCAGTGTTAAGACCTGCTACATTTGCACCGCTGAGATTAGCACCTGCCATGATACCTCCGCCCCCAAAGTTTCCATTAACAAGATTTGCATGTGACAAATCGGCACCTGTAAAATCATCACCAAACATGTTTGCGGAATTAAAGTTGGCATACGAAAGTGTAGCATTATGGAAATTGCAAAGTTCCGTATCTGCACCAGAGAAATCAGCCCTTAGCAGATTGGCCCCCTGAAAATTGGCAGTTGGGAATCTAGAACCAGCAAAATTTTCAGTTATAAGATTAGCATATGAAAGATTTGCATAGTAAAAATCAATGTGTTGTAGGTTTGCGCCAACTAGATTAGCATGTGATAGATTAGCAAAGTTGAGATTGGCATATTGTAGATTCGCCCCAGAGAGGTTTGCACCTGCAAAATTAGTATTATACAACCTCATACCTTGTAGATTTGCGCCTGAGAGATTTATTCCTGAAAGATCAAGATTTGCAAGATTCATGTATCGCATATCGCAATTTGACCAATCACTGTTTTTGGTTGGTTTCCCAAAGCAGATTTTGGTTGTATGGGACATACTATTCATTTTGGCGGTGTAGGCATACGGAGCTGCAAATGCAGGTGAAACAGCTAGTGAGGTT
>Ga0070740_10003582_pt1 | contig 16305 bp, 10 predicted proteins | sample Coa_R2_FD_67286 | JGI IMG/M metagenome (GOLD analysis project Ga0070740, IMG submission 67286) | Surface soil microbial communities from Centralia Pennsylvania, which are recovering from an underground coalmine fire - Coalmine... | ecosystem: Environmental > Terrestrial > Soil > Unclassified ... | reverse complement strand
GTCGAAGCTCTGAAGGACAGGGACGCAGACCCAAGAGAGATGCGCGAGCAGGTCGCCGAACTCCGCCAAGCCCTCGTCGGCGCGTTCACGCAGATGCGCGACTACCGCGCGGCGATGGAGCAGCACGTCGAGATCGTCAACCGCGACCCCGACGACGAAGAGAACGTCGAAGCCGCAATCGCCTACGCCCGGCGCTACGGCGGCGCGGACGAACTGCTCGCCTACTACGAGAAGGTCGCGCACCAAGCTTACAAAAACTACCGATGGGACGTTGTGCTCGCGCGCATCCACGAGGCGAAGGGCGACATGGCCGCAGCCGCGCGCAGCTACCGCGACGCGATTGACAACCAGCCCGAAATGGTCGAGCTTCACGCCGCGCTCGCCGAAGTCTATGTGAAGGCCGGCGACTATGACGACGCGCTCAAGTCGCTCGGCAGGGCCGCGGAGCTTTCAAACGACGACCCGCAATACATTCGCCGCACGGCAGAAGTCCTGGAGAAAGCCGGACGCGCGAGCGAGGCCGCGGCAGTCCGCCGCAAGCTGCCCGCCCCGCAAGCGCCGAAGGCGGAGAACGCGCGCGACCTCTTCAACGCCGCGGCGTCGAAGCTCTCAGGCGACCGCGCGCAGGCGGTCGAGGAGTACCGAAAGGCTTTCGACGCGCTTACCGCCGACCCTTACAAACAAGACCTCCACGCCTCCGACATCACGGCCTACGCGCGCGCCGTGCGCGACGCCGAGCCGCTCGACCGGATATTCGAGAGGCTCTGGAGCTTCCGCGAAAAACTTGTCGCCGACGCGAGCCTCAAGGACGGGACGAACGCGGGCAAGGCCCGCTCCGCGCTTGTCAACCTCGACGGCGCGCTGCCCGACGCGGTCGGCTCGCTCGCGCGAGAGCAGGCGACGGGAGGCGAACTCGCCGCGCTCTTCGGGAGCCTGCGCGAGAAGGTGGACGCTTCGCTCCGCGCGCCCGACGCTTACGGCACACTCGCGCTGCTTCAGAATATCGGGCACCGCGCCGGCTTCGTCGCACTCGAAGAAAGAATACTCACCGCCGAGAAGGACGCGGCGCGCGACGGCGGCGACTCTCAAAGTTTCCACTTGCGTCTCCGCGCGCTCGCCTCTTTCTACGCCGACGGCGGCCAGTACGCGCGCGCCGTCGAGTTGCTCGAAGCGGAGAGCGGCAGGGATTCCGCGCGCGACGACTTCGACTACGCCGAGTTAGTCGCCGAGTACGCGCGACTCGCGGGCGACGGCGCGCGCGAGTTGGAGGCGCTGAGGAGTTACTACGAACGTCCGAGAGTCGCCACCGTCCTGCCGGGCGACGCGCTCGCCGGTCGCTACTTCGGGCTTCTCTACGAATCCGGCGAGCAAGGCAGAGACGAGTTGCGGCGGCGCACGCAGGAGAGTTCGCCGTTCGGCCTTCAGCTCGTCAACTTCCTCATCGCCAAAGGCGAGCGCGAACTCGCGCACGAGGCCGTCGAGCACGTCCGGCTTCCGCCGTCGTGGAAGCTCGCGCGCAACGCCGAAGTGAGTCTCGCGCTGCGCGAGTTCGACGCGCGCGGCGAGGGCTACTTCGACGCGGCGCTCGCGCCCGCGACCATCGGCGAACTCGTCGGCAAAGGGGGCGCGGGCGGCGGGCCGCTGAACGGCGACGACTGGTCGCGGCTCGAAGAGACTTACGGTCGCTGGCTCTACCTTTCCGGCGGCGCTCAAACGAACGGCCCGAATCAAGCGAAGGAGGCGAACGACGTGAACCGTGCGAAGGCCCGCGCGGCGCTGCCCGCCGTGGTCGAGTCGCGCCCGCGCGACGCAGCCGCGCAGGCTGAACTCGGTCGCTGGTATCTCGCGCAGCACGACGCGCGCGCGGCGCTCCAACACCTGACCGTCGCGCTCGAAGAGTCGCCCGAAGACGCGCGCACGCTCGCAGACCTCGGCTCCGCTTACTTCCTCGCGGGCGAGCGCGCGCAGGCCGAAGCGGTCTGGTCGAGACTCATCGCGGGCGACGAGCCTTCGACCGACTCGTGCGCGCTCTACCTGAAGACGCTCGCCGCGCACGGACTCGCCGCGGAGGCGCGCGAAAAGCTTCTGCCCGTCGCCACGAAGAAGTTGAAGGACGCGGGCTACTCCTACTCGACGAACAAAAAGTTCGAGGAGGTCAAGACGCTCGTCGCCGCGCTCGCCTCGTCGTTCGAGCCGTCGTTCGGCGCTGCGGCGGAAGGCGGCGCGACGCAAACGCCTCTGCCGAAGTCGGTCGAGGACGCGCGCGCCGCCTTCCTGCGAAAGCTTTGCGACGCCGCCGAGGACGAGAAGGAGATGCTGCGGACGGTCGTCGAAGACAAGCTCGTCGGTCGGCAACAGCTCGGCGACTTCTACTCGGCGCTCGTCGCGCGCTCGGAAGGTTTGGGGAGTTACAGCCACGACTACGAGTTCGAGACGTTCACGCAGAACGCGCTCGGCGTCGGCGACGTTGAGGAGGCGTTCGACCACGACAAAGCGTTCCGCGCGACCGCGCCGGACGCCGAGCGCGTCAAGTGGCAGGAGAAGTATCTCGATTACCTTCTCGAAGAGCGGCGCGACGCAGGGGCCGAGAAGTTGGTCGCGTCAATCGAGTCGGAGATCAGCCGCCGCTACGCGCGCCCCGGCTGGCTTCGTCTCGCGAAAATCAAACTCGAACTGCGCGGCGGACGCGTCGCGCAGGCCGTCGCGGACTTGAAGCGCTACGTCGGCGCGGATGTCTCCGCGGACATCGCGAAGGTCTCCGCGCCGTCAGCCTCACGTCTGAGCGAGTCGGTCGCGCTGCTCAAGTCGGAGCATCGCGACGAGGACGCGGCGCAACTGCTCGAAGCAAGTTACGCGCAGTCGCTCGCGCTCGGACAGTACCAAACGCCTTACTTCACGGGCCTCGCGCGGCTCGCCTTCGCGCGCGGCGACGCGGAGCGCGGCGAGAAGCTTCTGCGGCTGATGCTCGCGCTCGCCGACGACGCGACGAAGGACGACGCGGCGGCGGAAGTCGCGGCGCTGCCCGACGTGAGCAAACGTTTCGCCGCGCTCGCGCGCGCGGAGTTGCCGGAGCAGTCGAACGACATCGCGCGCGCCGAAGCTTTGAAGCTCGCCGCCGAGACGGCCTCATCTTTCGGTCGCTACGCGGAGGCCGCGGAGTTTCGTCTGAGTCTCGCCGCAGAGAAGCCCGACGACTACGCGAACCGCGTCGAGCTTGCGCGCGTGCTCGCGGCGGGCGGGAAGTTTGAAGACGGCGCGGCGCAACTCGCGTCGGTCATCGCCGACCGCGACGCGCCGCGCGCGTCGCGCTGGCGGGCCGTGTGGGTCGCGCCGGAGGTCGCAGGCGACCGGAAGGAGTTGTGGGCGTCGCTCGCGCAAAGTCCGGGCGCGAGCGGAGCGGCGGACGAAGAGATGGCCGCGGCGCTGAAGGCGAGAGAGTTGTGGGCCGGAGGGCGCGCGTCCGACGCGGCGGAAATTTTGAAGCGCGTCGCGGCGGACGACCCGAACCCTCTGCTCGAATTCTTCCTCGGCGCGCTCTACGAACAGAGCGACCGAGCCGACGAAGCCGCCGACGCTTTCAACGTCGCGTTCCGCTCGCAGGCGAGTGACGAAATCTCCGCGGCCTTCGGCGCGGACGAAGAGTCGGCGCTGCGCAAGCTGATTCGACTGCACGTCAAACGGGGCCGCCCGCTCGCGGCGCTCAAACTCGCGACGCTCGACACGGAACTCTCAGGCGGCGCGGGCGTCGCCGTCGGCGAAGGCGTCGAGAAAAACGTTGACGCGGGCGAAGACGAAAGCAAAGAGACGAACAGCGACACGGGCGCGTCTGCCGAGACGGCGGGCGCGGCCAGCTTCCGAACTTTGGACGAGCGCGCGAGGCTGCGAAGCGGCGCGTCCGACGCGGAACTGCTCGGCCTGCTCTCGGCGGCGGCGGAGCAATTGAATGATTACGACAAGGCGGTCGAGTTCGAGCGCGCGCGCCTGAGCCGACTCGCGGGCGGCGACGCGAGGCGCGTTTCACGCGAGCGCGTCGCGCGGCTCGAATCTTTGCGGAAGTCGAAGGCGGAGGCGCAGGAGTCGCCGCTCGTCGTTGACAGCTCCACGGTCGCGCAGAGGTGAGGAGGGCTTGGCTGTGTTCCGTGACGTTCGGAGATTCAAGTGGCGGCTCGCGGCTTACGCGCTCGGCTTCGCGGCGGGTCTGCTGCTCGTGTCGGCTTACGTCGTGCTGCCGCGGCTGTTCGCGCCGCGCGCGTTGAAAACCGAGTCCGGCGTCATGCGAAAGCAGCCTTGCGCGCCGGGCGACGCGAACGAAGCGGACGAGGTCTTCGCGTCGCCCGACGACGTGGTGGCCGCGCTCAGGAGCGACGACGTTGGAGTCAGGCGCGAAGTCTTCCGCCGCCTGTTCCTGCGCCCCGGCATCACGACCGCGTTTTACGACTTCGAGCGCGACCGTGATTTCCCGGAGCGGGCGGAGGACGCGCGCGTCCGGCTCGTCAACCTCGACGACTCGCCCGAAGACGAGGCCCTCGTCACGTTCGTCAGGACGGACAGCCCCGTCGCGGTCGTTCTGAAGCGAGGCGCGTGCGGCTGGCGTTCGGTCGCGGCTGTCAGCTCGTGGCTGCGCTTCGAGGACTACCCGTACGCCGACTGGGTCGAGTTGCCGGAGGCGATCCGAACAGGGCAATACGCCCTGCTCGTGCGCGACAGCACGGGCGACGCGACGCGCTACGCGCGCAGGGCGCGAGTGCTGCGGCTCGTCGGCGAACGTCTCGAACAGGTCGCGGAGATCGAGGAAGAAGCAATTGAGCCGGTCGAGGCTTCGGCGGGCGCGGACTGGCCGCAGGTCAAGCGGCGGCGCGAGGCGAGCTACGCGTTCACGCCTGAGTCTGCGGACGCGCCCGCGCGCCTCCGCGTCGAGTACAAGAACGAGCTGGTCAGGTATTCCGGCGTCGAGCCTCTCAACGTCTTCTGGCGCGAGGGCGACGGCGTCTGGCATCAGGCGCGCAGGCACTGGCGCACGCGCGCCTGCACTGTCATCAAGTCCGAGCCGAGCGTCGAGGAGCAGTTCACATGGAGCGAGCAGAAGAGTCGTTTCGTCCCGTCGGGTTCGTGAGCCGCGCGGCGAGACGGACGAAGGCCCGCGCCCTTCCCTTCGTCCGTTCGACGGCGTCGCGCGCTTCCAGCGTCGTTCGTTTGAAGACGCGGCGGCGCAGGCTCGCCGCGCTCGTCGTCTCGTTCGTCGCGCTCGCGTCCCTGTTTGTTTACGCGAAGGCGACTCGCACGGCGCGCGGCGCGTTCGCTCTCGCGGACGACTGCCCGCGCGGCGCGCTCGTCTATGCGCAGGCTTCAGACCTGCCCGCGCTGCTCCAGCTCTGGAACGGGTCGAAGCTCAAGGAGAAGTATCTCGCGAGCGCGAACTACCGGCAGTTCGCCAGCGGGCACGTCGCGCTCAAGCTCGCCTCGCGGCTGGAGGAGTTCGGCGACTCGTTGGGATTCGCGCTCGACGCCTCGGCGCTCGCCGACGCGTCGGAGAAGCGTGCGGCGGTCGCGGTCTATGACATCGGTCGGATGGAGTTGGTCTTCGTCGCGCCCGTCTCCGAAGAGAAGGCGATGGCCGCGCAATTCTTCCAGAGCAAAGACGACTTCGACGAGACGGACTTGCCGGACGGCACCGTCTATTACAGCCGCGATGTCGAGGCCGACCGCGGAAGACAGAAACAGAAGATTCTCTTCGCGTTCGCGAAGGGCCGCTTCGTGCTGGCGACCGCCGAGCAGTTGATGCTCCGCACGCTCGCCAACATCAACGGCAGGTCGCACTCAGACCGCCTTTCGGACGAGCCTTCGTTCAAGACCCTGAGCGGCGAGGTCGCGCCGCACCTCGCGTCCGTCTGGGTTGATCAGACCCGGCTTAACGGCGACTACTACTTCAAACATTATTGGGCGACGGGCGACGCGGCGCGGCTCGCCGGAATTCGCGCGGGGCTTTTCGACTTCGAGATGCGCGACGGAAGCCTGCTCGAACGCCGCGAGTTTCTGACTAAAGACGCGGCGCGGCGCGAGGCGGCCCCGCGCGTCCGCGAGTTGCGCGAGCTGGCCGCTTCGCTGCCGAAGGACGCGGCGTTCGCGCGCGTGCGCGCTCTCGGCGAAGGGGCCGCCGCGTCGCTCGTCAAAGACACGCTGCTCGACCGACTGCCCGCCGACGTGAAGAAGAGGCGCGCGGGCGGCTGGACGCACGACGACTTCGACGAGTCATACGATGCCGACGAAGACTATTCGCGGAGCGACTACACGTATCTCGGAAACGATTACGACCGGGAGATCAACGACGCATCCGACGCGGGCGGCGAGCCGGACGCAAGCGACAGGGCCGTCGCCGAGATCGGGCGCGTCCTCGCCGCTTCCCACCCGCTCGCGGCGGCGACGGCGGAGAGTCCGCTCGCGCGAGGCGGGCCGCTGTTCGTCGAGTTCAGAAGGGCCTCGGTTCTCGCGCTCGAAAACCCCGACGGCCTCGACCGACAGGCGCTCGAACGCGCAATCGAGTCGCTCGTGGTCGGGCGTCTGACCGTGGCCGGCGACGCCGCCGGACTCAAGTGGTCTGACGGAGGAAGTGGCGCGCGGCGGTGGCGGGAGTTGGAGTTGCCGATGCTCGGCTGGAAGCTCTGCTACGAGTTGAGGGGCCGCGAGCTTTTCGTCTCGAACGACGCGGCGTTTCTCTCCGCGCCGCGCCGAGGCGGCGGGGACGCTTTGAAACAACAGACGGACGCGGCGCACGCGCCTGACGACCTGACGCTGATTCGACTCGACCGTCGGGCCGAAGCCTTCGACCGCGTCTTTGAAACACTGGACGCGCAACGCGCCGCGGCCTACGCGCAGTCGCGCGGCGCAAACGCGGAACAGAGCGGCGACCAAAACGGCGAGACGGGGTCAGCGCCGTCGGCGGCTTCGGTGCCGGCGGCGTCGGCGTCGGAAGAGTTCTTCTCCGGCAACGTCGCGAGCCTGCTCGACGTTGCGTCGCCCGTCACACGCGTCGAGATCAGAAGGCGCACGACGCCGGGCCGACTCTACGTCGAAGTCGAGTTGATTCTCGGCAAGGATTCTTGACGCAAGGGTGAAGTCTCTTCATGATCTGACGGCGGGCCGGAGCGATAAGAAAAGACGCGCGGCGCGTGCCCGATGAAGGCACGCGCCGCGCGTGACTTTGATGACGCTGTCGAGGGCGAACGCTCTGCGCTAACGAACGCGGCTCTTCTTGCGCTTGAGGAAATCAATCAGGACGAACTGCGTCAGGTTGCCGGGCGTGGCGAAGTAGGCTTTACCTTGAGTCATCGCCGACATCTGCTTGACGAACTCGACGAGGTAGTAGTCCGAGGCGAGCATGAAGGTGTTAATCATGATGCCCGCCTTGCGGCACGCCTGAACCTCGCGCAGCGTCGCCTCCATCACGACGGGGTCGCCGCCCATCGAGTTCTTGTAGAGCCTGCGGCCCCCGTGAAACTCGCCGTAGCCCCACGCGGAGGAGGCGCGCGCGCCCGCGACCTGCTCCTTCGAGTCGAGGAAGCAGGCGGTCGGCTTGCCGTCCGTCACCATCACGATCTGCTTCATCTCCTTGCGCTGCGCCTGAAGGATTCGGCGCGCGAGCTTCAGACCTTCCGCGGTGTTCGTGTGGTACGGGCCGACCTGCGTCGTCGCCAACTTCGCGAGTGGCAACTCTTCCGCGTCGTCGTGGAAGAGGACGACCTTGAGCGAGTCGCCCGGATACTGCGTGCGGATCAGGTGCGCGAGCGCGAGCGCGACCTTCTTGGCGGGCGTGAAGCGGTCTTCGCCGTAGAGGATCATCGAGTGCGAGCAGTCGAGCATGACGACCGTGGCGCACGACGATTGATAATCCTGTTGGTGGACGTGCAGGTCTCGGTATTCGAGGTTGAGCGGGACGGTCAGGCCCTCGCGCTTGATGGCCGAGAGCAGAGTCGTGTTCACGTCGAGGTTGATCGTGTCGCCGAACTCGTAAGGCTTCGACGCCTGCGCGGCCTCGACGCCCGTCGAGAGGTGCGGCGTGTCGTGGCGACCGACGGAGCTTTTGCCGAGGCTGCCAAGCAGATTGCGAAGCGTCTTGTATCCGAGGAAGTCCAGGCCCTTCTCCGTCACCTCGAACTTCACGTTGCGCGGCGTCGGCTCCCCGACCTCGCCCTGACTGGGCTGGCCCTGCCTGCGACGCTCGTTCGCTTCGGCCTGCTCCTCGCGCAGCTTCAGGTAGCCTTCCTCGACCAGCCGCTCGATCAACTGATTCAGCAACTCTTCCAACTGCGAGCCGCGGAACTGCCCGTTGTTCTCCGCGAGCATCTCTTCTATGTCTCGCTCGGACAACTCGCCCATCTCAAGCAGCGCCTGAAGAAGCGCCTGCCTCAGCGCGTCGAGCGAGTTGTCCGCCTCGCGCCGCTGCCTCGTCCAGTAGTAGTCGTCGTCGAAGCCCGAATCCAGCAGCGAGTCCTGAAGCAAGTCCATCAGGTCGCCCAACGAAAGCCCCGACACGTCGAAGCCCTTGAATCTCGAATAGCGTATGAACTTCATAAGACCGCTACGTCCTACCGCCCGAAGCCGCAAAGCACTCGGGCTTGATTCTATTTTTCAGTGATGACGGTCAGGTTCGGCACGTTTTTGAAATCGTCGGGGTTGTGTGTGACCAGAGGCACGTTGTAGGCCAGCGCCGTGGCGGCGATCCATGCGTCCTCAGAAGAGATCGGACGACCGATGCGGTGCGCGTTGTTTTTGACTTCCGCCCAGTGCAGGCACACGGTTTCGTCCGCGGACACGAAAACAAACTCCCTCAGGTACTCGCGCAAGGCTTCGCGCCGGCGCTCTCCCCAGTTGTGAAACAACGCCCACCGCTCAAGCTCGGCGAGGGTCTGCGCGGCAATTATCTGTAACTTCCCGTCCAGGTGTGGCTCATATAGCAGCGCGCGCGTGTCGCCTTTGAAGAGGAACGAGATGACGTTCGTGTCAACGACTACGATGTTGTCCGTCCCGCCGTCACTCATTCAGGGATGCTCCGCGTCCCGCCTTCCTTCCTCGACTCGCGCAGCCACTCTAAAAACTCGTCTATGCTCTCTTCTTCGGGCCAGAAATCGCCTTTTAACTGTTCGATGCTTTTGATCGGCTTAACGCCCTGCCGCCTGGCAAGCTCCCAGACGCGCGCGTGCGCCGGATTTACCGGAGACTCATGTTGCCCTTCGACATCTTCCGCATGGTCTTTGGTCTTCCTGTCGCTCATGCTTTGACATCACCTCCTCGCCGCCGATTCAGGCAGATGATACATCTCGCCCAAGTCACCCGCCAGCACAAGGTTTACCAAAGACACGTCAGCTATACCGCCCTGTCTCCGTCAGGTCGTCGTAGATCATGCCGCGGCGGTCTTTGCGCGCCTTGGTGGCGGCGGTGTAGCCGCCCTCCTCGTTGCGGCTGATCTTGTTCTGCGCGTAGAGACCTTCGAGGACGAACTCGCAGGCCGCGACCAACATCGCGTCGTCCGAGCGCTTGAAGTCGAAGGGCACCTGCGCGTTGTCAATCAGGTCGGGGACGGCTTCGAGCAGGCGGACGCATTCGTCCGAGGGCGCGGTGTCGGAGAGCTTGATCGTGTTGCCGGAGTCGAACCAGCGGACGGTGTTCGTGAAGTCGAAGCCGACGAAGTAGCCCTCGAAGACTTCGCCCGCGGCGCGCTTGATGAGGTCGCGCGCGATCTTCGCGGCCCCGACCTGCTCGCCCTCGTATTCGAGTTCCATCTTGCCCGTCATCGAAGGCACGGCGGCGTAAACGTCCGAGACGCGCGGCACGATCTCGTCCTCGCCCGTGAGCAAAGCGCGGCGCTCGGCGTTCGAGACGACCGACTCGGTGACGGTTATCGGCATCCGCTGCGAGACGCCGCTGCGCTTGTCTATGCGCTGGTCGTCGCGCGCCTCGAAGGCGATCTGCTCGACGAGTTCGCGGATGAAGTCGGGCAGGCGCAAAGTCGCTTCGAGTCCTTCGCGCTCGACCCACGCCTCCTGCTTCGTAATCTCGACGCCGAGTTGAAGCTCAGCCGGGTAGTGCGTCGTGACCTCCGAGCCGATGCGGTCTTTCAGGGGCGTGATGATCTTGCCGCGCGCCGTGTAGTCTTCGGGGTTCGCGCTGAAGACGAGCATCACGTCGAGGGGCAGGCGCACGGGGTAGCCCTTAATCTGCACGTCGCCCTCCTGCATGATGTTGAAGAGTCCGACCTGAATCTTGCCGGCGAGGTCGGGCAGCTCGTTGATGGCGAAGATGCCGCGGTTGGCGCGCGGCAAGAGGCCGTAGTGAATCGTCAGTTCGTCACTCAGCAAGTGGCCGCCGCGCGCGGCCTTGATCGGGTCAACGTCGCCGATGATGTCGGCCACGGTCACGTCGGGCGTGGCGAGCTTTTCGACGAAACGCGCGTCGCGCTCGACCCAGGCGACGGGCGTGTGGTCGCCTTCGCGCTCGACCGTCTGGCGACCGTAGGCCGAGATGGGACGCAGCGGGTCGTCGTTGATCTCCGAGCCGGCGATGACGGGGATGCGCTCGTCGAGCAGGCCGACGAGTTGGCGGATGATTCGGCTCTTGGCCTGCCCGCGAAGGCCCAAGAGGATGATGTTGTGCCGCGCGAGCACGGCGTTCGTAATCTGCGGGATGACCGTCTCGTCGTAGCCGACGATGCCGGGGAAGACGCGCTCGCCGCGCCGCAGTTTTTCGAGGAGGTTCGCGCGCATCTCGTCCTTGACCGAGCGCGAGCGGTAGCCCTGCTGTTTTAATTCGCCGAGTGTCTTGGGTAATGCCATGACTTTACGGATGCCCTTCTGTACGCCTGCCGTTGTATTCGATTGCCGCGGTATCTGCTGACCGCCTTCGTTCCTTCAGCCCCTCGCGCCGATGAGCGCCGCGAGCGCCTGCGCGAGCGTCCGGTACGTCCGAAGGCCGCGCATGTCGAGTCCGAGTCCGACCAGCGTCTGCGCGACCTGCGAGCCGACGCCCGTGATGAAGGCGTCCGCGCCGACGAGCTTCAAAGCCTGCACGAGATTCGTCAGGTTCGCGACGGCGTTCGAGTCAACCATGCGCGCGCCCGTGATGTCGAGGATGCAGACGCGCGCGCCCTGCCGCGTCACCTCGGTGAGCGCCGCCCGCGTCGCGCGCTCCGTCCGCACCGCGTCGAGCGAGCCGATGAGCGGTAGCACGAGAACGCCTTCGAGGACGGGCACGACCGGCGTCGAGACCTCTTCGAGCGTCTGCTCGCGCTCGCGCATGAGCGCGGCCAGCGCCTCGTCCGCGCGGCGGCGCTCGATGCCCTGCGCGATGGTGTTGGCGACGGAGGCGAGCGCTTCGAGCGTGTCGTCCGTGAGTTGGCAGCGCGAGAACATCGCCATCACGCCGACGACCCTGTCTTCGACGACGAGCGGGTAGCCCGCGAACGCCACCATCCCCTCGCGCCTCGCCCACTCCTGATCGCCGACGCGCGGGTCGCCGACAACCGAGTTCGTCAGGTGCGGCTTTCTCTCCTCGGCGATGAGTCCGATCTTGAACTTGCCGACGGGCACGCGACCGTGCGGGCCGTCGGTGTGCGTGTACATCCCGGCGCTCGCCTGAAGTTCGAGCACGTTCTCTTCGCGGTTCAAAGTCCAGATGCGCGCGAACGCGGCACCGAGATGGCGCACCATCGCCTCCGCGCAGAGTTGCAGGATGTAGCGGAGCGACTGGCCCCCTTGCGCGAGCGCGACGCCCACGTCCGCGCCGAGTGCGGCCTGACGAGCGCGGCGGTCTAGTTCTTCCTCGACACGTTTGCGCCCCGTGATGTCGCGGAAGGCGACCGCCGCCCCGACCACCCGCCCGTCCATGACGATGGGCGAGGAGGTGACGGCGACCGGGATGACCGAGCCGTCCCTGTGCGTATAGGCGTCGTCCTCGTTGCGATAGACGGAGCTGCTGCGCACGACCGATTGCAGCGGGCACTCTTCAAACGGGACGCGCGTGCCGTCGGCGAGCTGGAAGTGGATGGCCTCGTGCATGTTCCGGCCCAACAACTCGGCCTCCGTCCAGCCGAGTATCCGCTCCGCCGCCGGGTTCATCAGCGTCAGACGACCTTCCACGTCGAGCGCATAGACGCCTTCGCCGAGGCTGTTGTTGACGGCGCGCAACAACTCGGCATGGTGACGGGCGTCCGCCTCGGCGCGAGCGCCGCCGACCTCGTCGCCGGACGCGGCGGTCGAGCCTTGGGCGTCCGGGCCGCTCTCGCCCGAAGGCGTGTTCCTCTCTTTAGTCGCCATGTAGGGTTCCTCTTGCCGGGCCGTCTTCGGGTTGCGCCGCGTCCGCCGCGCGCCAGCCTCCGCCGCCGCGCGTGACTTGACCGTCCTCTTCGAGCTTCAAAAGGTGCGCGAGCACCGCGCGCTCGGCGAGCGGTCGCATCTTCGCGGGCACGTCCGCGTATGCGCGCTCGACAATTTCGGCGGGAGTCGAAGCGCCGGCCTGAACCGCGGCGAGTATGTCGCGCTCGCGCTTCAAACGGTGCTCGACGTACTCTTCGATCTTCGCGCGCGGACTTCCCACCGCGGGGCCGTGGCCGCCGAAGAGCGCGACGACGTGCGGCAAGGCGCGGTAGCGTTCGAGCGTCGCGAGGTAGTCGCGCACGCTCCCCTCCTCCGGGTCAATCAGGACGGAGCCGACGCCGACGACGTTGTCGCCCGTCAGGAGCGCCCCCGCGCGCTCGTCGTAAAAAGAGAGGTGGCCGCGCGCGTGTCCCGGCGTGTGCATCGCACGCAGGGTGATGGCCGGCTCGCCGCCGAGTTCGAGCGTGTCGCCGTCTTCGATGAATCTGTCAACTCGCACGCTCGCGCCCAGCACTTCCGCCGTCAGCCTGTGCGCCGCGACGTTCACGCCGCCGAGTCGTTCGAGCAAGGCTTCGACTCCGCCGACGTGGTCGGGGTGATGATGCGTCAGAATTATCTCGCGCAACGCGCGTCCGCCGTCCATCAACCCTTTGACGTAATCGGCGAGCGCGGCCTGCTCGTCTTCGTAGGGCGAGCCGGGGTCAACGACGATGAAGTCGTCGGTGCCGACGACGTAACAGTTGGTCGTCGTCGCGGGCGGCTTCGTCGGCGTGCGGACGGGGAAACAGACGAAGCCCGGCAGGAACTCGATGGCGCGCACGGGCTGCCGCCGCGCCTGCGGCACACTCAAAAATCTTTCGTACAGGTCGCCGGTCATCCCGCCCGCGAGCGTGCGGACGGCGTGAATCACGGGCGGCGCGGCCACGAGTTCGCAGTTGCGCCAACTCTCGTATGCGTCGCGCGCGCTCGTCCAACCGCCCGTGTCGAACTCCGCGGTCGTGACGCGCGGCTCCTGCTTGCGCGGGCAGCGGACGACGAAGAATAGTGTGTCGAAGCGCCGCGGGCTGAACGGCGGCGTCACCCAGCGCCCGGCGAATTTGAAATCATTTGCGTCGAGCCGCAGGCCGTAGTGCTTCAACAGTTCGCCGAACGTCATGCGCTCCGACGTGAGGTCTTCGAGGACTGATGCGAGCTGCCCCTTCGTCAAACTCTCCGCGCCGCGCGCCGCGAGCACGCCCAACTCCTCAAACAACTCACGCGCCGCGCACGCGATCATCTGCGCGGTCTCGGCGTCCGCGGCGTTGTCAACCTCGACCTCGGCGTCCGCCTCGTCGCGCTGTCCGCCGGGGAAAGCGTAGAAGCCCGGCATGAACGCCATGCGCTCACTCCGCCGCGCCCAGAAGACCACCGGGTCGCGCGGGTCCGAGTCTTCGCGCAGGAGGATGACCGCCGCCGCGTCCTTCGGCGTGGCGGGCTGCGAGTCCGGTGCGCGACGCGCGTCCGGTCGCGCTTGAGAAGCGGCAACGTCTTTCATAGTCGAGAGGCGACGGATTCTTTCACTTCCGTGTTTTCGGAAAACTCACTCGTCGCCCTGCCAGCGGAAGCGCTCGCCGTCCTGCCCGTTCCAAGGGTTGCCGCGCATGTGGTAGCCGCCCTCTTCCCAGAAGCCCGCGCGGTCTTCGGCGAGGAACTGAACGCCCTTGACCCACTTCGCGGACTTCCACGCGTAAAGCCGCGGTACGATGAGGCGGACGGGGCCGCCGTGTTCGGGCGGGATGGGCTGGCCGTCGTTCGACCACGCGAAGAGCGAGTCTTCGGCGAGGAAGTATTCGACGGGCAGGTTCGTCGTCCAGCCGTAATCATGGCCTTCGGCGACGACGAACCGGGCCTCCGGTTTGACGCCGGCCATCTCCGCAATCGTGCGCGTCGAGACCCCGCCCCAGAGGTTGTCGAGCCGCGACCAGCGCGTGACGCAGTGGAAGTCTGCATAGACCTTCACGGCGGGCAGTTGCAGAAACTCGTCGAGCGAAAATTTCAGAGGCTTCTCGACGAGTCCGCCGACCTCGAACTGCCACGTCTCAGGCTCGACGCGCGGCGTGCCGTGAGCGTCGAGCACGGGCCACTTGCGCGTGCGCGTCTGCCCCGGAGGGACGCGGTTCGCGCGCCGCGTGTCGGGGCTGACGATCACCTCGCCGCCCTCGAACTCTTCCGCACGGCGCGGCGCGCCCTCCTGCCGGAAAGGGTCTTTGAAAAGGTTGTCGAGAAAACTCATGGGATTTAAAAGCAGTGACGAGTGACAAGTGACGAGTCGAATGCTTGACTTTCCTCGTCACTTGTCACTCGTCACTCTTCACTGCTTTTTAGTAGCCTGCTCGGCGAGGCGCATCAATTCTTCGGGCATCCACTTGCCGAGTCCTTTTTGGAGCGCGCCTTCGATGCCGACCGTGCGGTCGTGCCAATCGTCGGCGTGGCCGGGCGCGCCGCGCTCGCGCTCGTAGCGGAGAGTCTGTTCGAGGCTGAGCGCGATGCCGTCAACGATGTCGCGCCAATCGTCTTGCTGTATGCCGCGGCGGACGAGCGAGAGGCCCGCCGTCCAATCTTCTTCGGGCGCGCGCGCGTCCTGTTCGGGGATGGTCAGGTTGTGGAGCGGCGGCATCGGCGAACCCTTGAACTCGTCGTAGAGTTTGCGCCGCAAGTCCTTGAGTGAAATCCCCTCGTTCTCGCGCGCGAGCGCCTGCGCGCGGCGGAACAGGTCTGGCACGGTCGTCTGCTCTTTTGGCATCGCTTCCTCGGCCTCTTCGTTCGTGCTTTTCGGTTTTAAGCCTGCGCCTAATTTATAACATTTGAGACCGCTAGGCGAATGCGCTGCCGCGTCGGCCCTCGCGCCTTGCGTCGGCGTCGTGTCGGCCTGCATGATATTCGGAAAATTCCGAGGGGTGAGCCAACCGATGTCCGAGATGATTTCCGCCGAAGCCGCGCCGCAGCACTCCGACTTTCCGTCGGGGCGGCCCGTCTGCCCCGTCTGCCAGCGCGAAGCGGGCGAGGGACTCGCGCCGTTCGACCAACTGCCGGACGAGTTGAAGCGGCTCGTCGCGGCGAACTCTCCGGGCGAGGTCACGGCGGTGTGCGTGCGCTGCCTCGAACTCTTCGAGCGCGCGCGCGTGCAGTTGGAGAAGTACGCGGCGGTCTTCGAGCAGGGCCGCTACGTTCTGCCGACGTGGCTCCGGCTCGGCGCGGACGAGCGCTTCACGGGTCGCGGCGTGACAATCGCCTTCCTCGACTCCGGCTTCTACCAGCACCCTGATTTGACGACGCCGCAGAGCCGCATCCTCGTCTATCACAACATCGTCCCGCGCGGCACTGGCACGCTCGAATCGGTTGACCCGGCGAGCTGGCACGGCATGATGACCTCGGTCGTCGCCGCCGGCAACGGCGCGCTCTCAGGCGGCTTCTTCCGCGGACTCGCGCCGGACGCGAACGTCGTTTTGGTGAAGGTCAGCAAGTCGGGCCACATCCCTGAGAAGAACATCGAGCGCGGACTCAAGTGGGTCGTCGAGAACCGCGAGCGTTACGGCATCCGCGTCGTCAACATCTCGGCGGGAGGCGACGGCGAACAATCGTATCTTGAGAATAGCCTGTGCGGGATGGTCGAGCGTGCGGTGCGCGCCGGACTCGTCGTCGTCTGCGCCGTCGGCAACGCGGGCATGGAGCCGGGGCATCCCGTCCTCCCGCCCGCCTCTTCGCCCTCTTCAATCGCCGTCGGCGGTTTGGACGACCAGAACTCGCTCGACCGCGCGCGGCGCGGGATGTACCGCTCGTCCTACGGGCCGACGTTTGACGGATTGCAAAAGCCTGACGTGATCGCGCCCGGCATCTGGGTTCCCGCGCCGATCCTTCCGCACACGCCGACCGCCGCCGAGGCCGAGTTGTACGCGAGGCT
>Ga0070740_10003577_pt1 | contig 16320 bp, 13 predicted proteins | sample Coa_R2_FD_67286 | JGI IMG/M metagenome (GOLD analysis project Ga0070740, IMG submission 67286) | Surface soil microbial communities from Centralia Pennsylvania, which are recovering from an underground coalmine fire - Coalmine... | ecosystem: Environmental > Terrestrial > Soil > Unclassified ... | reverse complement strand
GACGCGCGTCGACATGCAACGACTGCGCTTCTACGACTACTATGGCGGCTCCTCCTACATAGCGCCGTATTCCTATCTCGGTCAGCCGCGCGCGGGATCCTCATCGTCATGAACACGCGCGTGTCGGCCAGTCATGGAGAGATGAACGGCGGGCCCGCTTCCGGCGGGGGCACCTTACGCTCGCGTGGGAAAGAAGCGAGTGTCGAGCTGCGTCAGTGCATTCCTCCCGCTGTCGTGCAAGGAGCGCTGACCGGCGGTCGGCGCTGGTATGTGGCGAGGACCCAGCCGCACGCAGAAAGCCGTGCCAAGGCCAATCTCGAGAAGCAGGGTTTTCTCACGTTCTGTCCGAGGTTCCGCAAATCCCGCCGGCATGCGCGTCGGCTCGAAAGCGTCGTGGTGCCGCTGTTTCCCAACTATCTGTTCGTACAGCTTGACCTTTCGCGCGACCGCTGGCGTGCCATCAACGGCACTCGCGGCGTCGCGCGGATGATCATGCAGGGCGATCTGCCGCAGGCGGTCGCGCCCGGCGTCGTCGAGGCGCTGCAACAAAGAATGCGCATCGACGGGACGATCGACATGACGGCCAAACTGGAAATCGGCCAATCCGTGCGCGTGGCGGACGGGCCTTTCGCCGATCTGGTCGGAAGGCTGGCGCAGCTCGATTCCACTGGTCGTGTACGCGTGCTCCTGTCCTTGCTCGGGCGCACGGTCTCGGTCGCCTTGAACGGAGCGGTCCTATTGCCGGCGGAGTGAGCGTTGCCGGCGCGTAGAAACAGAGGATGACGGGTGAAGCGTCCTCACCCGAACGGCGGAAGCATGCGTGAACGAGCGGCAAGCGCCCCGTCGCCGGTATCCCTGACGACGCTGCAGGGGATGACGGGCGAGGCGCGAAAAACCCCGGCATCGGTCGAGACCGTCTCGAGAGACGCTCCCTCGTCGCTCGCGCTGGATCCTCGCACGCATCGCCTGCGCGTTCTCGACGGCTGGCGCGGAATAAGCATTCTCCTCGTGATGGCCGGACATATGCTCCCTTTGGGACCGAAATGGCTGGAGCTGAACAGCATGGTCGCGGCAGCGGGACTCAACATATTCTTTTGTCTCTCCGGGTTCCTGATCGTGTCGATGCTGTTGCGCAATCGCAACGTCATCTCGTTCTTCATTCGCCGGTTATTTCGAATTGTGCCGCTGGCATGGCTCGCTCTGCTCGCGATTCTCCTGGTCGAACAGCCGGAATCCAAGGCGTGGTACAGCAACCTCCTGTTCTACGCCAATCTCGATCCCGATACGCTTCTGCCGCACGCCGAGCACCTGTGGAGTCTTTCCGTCGAAATGCAGTTCTACCTGGCCGCCGGCGCGGTGGTCGCCATGCTCGGATTGCCCGGACTGTTCCTCGTGCCCGTGGCGGGCGTCGCGGTGACGCTCGCGCGCGTGATCTTCGGAATGGAGTCTTCGATCATCACGTGGTTCTGTGCCGATCAGATTCTCGCCGGCGGAACACTCGCTCTGTTCGTGAATCTTTCGCCATTGGCCGACACCGCGCGCAAATGGCCGCTCTGGGTCCCGTTTCTTTCGCTTGCGGGACTCTTCCTTACTTCGCACCAGCTTCTCGGCCCGGCCAACTATTTCCGACCTTACGTGGCCGCACTGCTGATCTATTCCACGATTTATCCCCGCAACGATCGTCTCCACGCGGTCCTGTCAAGCCGGCCCCTGGGCTATTTGGCCAAGACGTCATACGCGCTCTACGTGGTCCATCCCTTAAGCTATGCGGGCTGGCTCGGCGAGGGAGACGTGGTGATCCGCTACGCTAAGCGGATGATCTCATTTGTCTTGACCTTCGCGGTCGCGCATTTCAGCACGGCATATTACGAGAAATATTGGAACGAACTGGGTCATCGGCTCGCCGCGCGCGTCGAGCACAAGGCCCGGCGCGGCGGCATGTTTTAGAGCGGACTTCGGTGGTGTTGGCCCGTCATTGCAAGCCGGGAAGGCAAGTGAGAATCACATAGGCCCCTTCTCGATCTCCTCGTCTGCCTCGCAGGGCTTCCCGCCATGACGGTGCGGCCACAGTCCGAGCGGATCGCGCGCCGGTGCCGCCGTCCCAATCCTGGTTCATGGACCTCTTGATCTTCATCCTGTTTCTGCTGCGGTCGAGCGCGGACCGCATTTTCGATGCCATGCGCATCGCTTTTGCCGGCGTCGAAATCACGGCCGGCGCGTTTCTGAACCTCGCCATTCTCGCGCTTGCCGGGCTCATGGTTCTCACGCGCGCGGGACGCGGTTTTCCTTTTCGTGCCTGGCTGCCTTTCCTAATGGTCGCGGGCGCGTCTGTTGCATGGTCGTCGGACCGCGCCGGGGGCGTCAGGGCGCTGCTCGTGCTGTTGACCTATGCGAGCCTGTTCGCGGTCCCGTTCTTCCTGCGACCGGCCGCGCGCCACTCGGCGGAGCTGCTCAAGGCAATCGTCTGCTCGTCGGTGGTGCCGGTCGCGGTCGGATTGCTCGAGTTAGCCGTTTTTCGCGATCCCGGCGGAAGGCTCCAGTCCACCTTCGTGCATCCCAACGGATTCGCCTTCTACCTCATGGTGGTTCTCGGTGTGATATGGTTCCTACGCGCGTCGTCGGCGGTTGCGTTCACGCCCTTTTTCCGCAGACTGATGATTCCCTATTCGGCCGTTCTGGTCGGCCTGATGATCATGACGCAGACGCGCGCGGCGTGGATCGGAACATGCGTGATCTTCGCCGCCTATGCGATCTTCGTGAACCGCCGTTATCTTCTCGTCGCTCCCCTGGTGCCGCTTCTGATCTTCGTTCCGGTCGTCGGAGATCGCCTCGCCGATCTTGAGAAGGGCACCGTCTACACGGGTGCGATGGAAAGCAGGGCCGATGCGATCAATTCCTTCGCTTGGCGACAGGTCATGTGGGAGAGCGCCTTTGCCGACGTCGCCGATACGCCATTCTTGGGCAAGGGCCTTGCCTCGTTTGCGCCGAATTCGCTCAAGTTCTTTCCATTGGCGGACGCAGGACGGACCTATTATCGTGGCGGCGTCGGCGCCCACAACGCGTACGTCCAGGCCTATTATGAGACGGGCGCGATCGGTCTCCTCTGCTATCTCGCGATCTATCTCGCCGTGCTCCTGCGCATAAGACGCGGCTTCCGGGTTGATCGCAAGGGTTCGGTCATGCTGGCGGCAGTCACGCTGGCCTACATGATCATCAACTATTCCGACAACATTTTCGACTACGGCGCGCTCAATCTCTATTTCTGGGGCTTTGTCGGGATCGTTCTCGCCAAATGGGACGAGCGGCTATCCGGGGCGGTTTTCTCCCCATCGCGCATCATTGATGTCTCGGGACTGCGCTCCGTCCAAGGACGGCAGCGCCTGGGTATGGCCGGTCGATCTTCGATCCGGTCCGCGTTCAACCGCAGGTCGCGCATGGCCACGGGACAGGTGTTCCCGTCGGCGCCCGCGGTGCCGCGAGCATGAGGAGCCTCGTCAGCGTCTACTTGCCGACGCGCAATCGCGCGGATCAACTGGCGCACGCCGTGGAGTCGGTGCTTGCCCAGACCTACGGAGCGATCGAGCTCGTCGTCGTCGACGACGCCTCGTCGGACGGAACGGCCGAGTACCTGAACCGGCGAGCGAAGACCGATCCCCGACTGAGGGTCATCCGCAGTCCGCGGACACAGGGCGGAGCGGCGGCCCGCAACATCGGGATCTTGAGCGCGAAGGGCGAGTTCGTTACCGGCCTGGACGACGACGACGAATTCCTGCCGGATCGCGTCGAGCTATTCATGGAATCCTGGAACCGGTTGACGGCCGAGGGCATCACGCCGTCGTGTCTCTACGCGCAGGAAATCTGGACAAGGAACGGAGTGCCCTTTCGGGTCACGCGCAAGCGGAGAGTCGTCACCGCCTCCGACATGTTCGAGGAGAACCATGTCGGGAATCAGATATTCGCGCCGCGTCGACACTTCATCGCCGCAGGATTGTTCGATGAAACGCTGCCGGCCTGGCAGGATTTCGAATTCTTCATGCGGGTTATCGAGGCCTTCGGTCCCGCCTATCTCGTCGACAAGCCGACTTATTCATATGACGCGACGCCGCGCAGCGATCGTATTTCTGAACAGCCCGCCAGGATCAGGCAGGCGTTCGAGATCATCGCTGCCAAACATGCCAAGGACGACGCGGCGCGCTTGCGCGCACTCTTTCTCCTCATCTTCCAGGGTTCGTACAGGATCCCGCCGCAACCGGCGGACTGGGTCAGATTCCTTTCGTGGCATGGCCGGCCGAAAGGCATTGCGCGCTTGTTGCGTGCGACGATAGCCAATCGGGTGAATCGCGTGTGGTCGTGATCGGCGCGCCAGATCGGAATCAATGGAATCGGTGTTACGGGAAAAGATCGTGCGGCGCCGCGCGCATCGAGACGCGGCGACCCGGTCGGCTCGCTGCGACCGGCTTCGCGGCGATGATGCCGATCGGCGCAACAAGAGCACCATGAAAATCCTTGCCTTACCATATCGGGAGACCGCCGAAGGCAATCCGGTCCAGGCGCTGCTGTATGATGCGATGGAGAAGGCCGGCGCGCAGGTGTCGAGCTATTCGCGGCGCAGGCTCCTCCGTGAATCGTGGGACGTGTGGCATCTGCATTGGCCGCTCGAATACGTCATTCACGGCACGGATCCGCACGCCATCGCGCGAAGGCTTGCGACCTTTGCCCTTGCATTGAAGGTGGCACGGTTCAGGAAGACGAAGATCTTCTGGACCGTTCACAACATCCGCCCGCACGAGCAGAAATATCCGCTGCTTGAACGATGGTTCTGGCGAATTTTTCTTCCCTCGCTCGACGGTATCATCTGCATGTCGGAAGCGGGAAGACAGGAGCTCTTGCGCGAACATCCGCAAACACGTTCTGTTCCGACCTTCACGATTCCGCTCGGACACTACCGAGGCGCCTATCCCGACGTCGTGAGCAAGGACGAGGCGCGGGCGGCGCTCGACATTCCGAAGGAAAGGATGGTCGCGCTGTTCATCGGCCAGATTCGGCCCTACAAGGGCGTCGCGGAACTCATCCGTTGCTTCGTGGAAGCAAGGCTGACCGATGCGGAGTTGCTGGTCGCGGGAAAGGCCGAAGAGGGGATGGCGCGGGCGATCAGACGGACGGCGGCCGCCGCTCCGAATGTCAGGCTCGCTCTCGCCTTCATTCCTCGCGATGAGCTCCAGCTCTACCTTCGCGCCGCCGACCTCGTCATCCTGCCGTTCACGGAGATTCTGAACTCCGCGAGCGCGCTGCTCGCGCTATCCTTCGATCGGCCGATCCTGGTGCCAGCGCAGGGCGCGTTGCCGGAACTTCACCAGATCGTCGGTCCCGAATGGATGCGGCTATATCACGGGCCGCTCAGCCCCATGATCGTCCGCGATGCGATGGAATGGGCGGCAAGCCGTGCGATTCCGCGCGGCCTGCACGCGCCGCTCGACCGCCTGGGCTGGGACGAAATCGGTCGGCTCACCCTGCGGGCCTTCTCCGCGGTTTAACGCTGCTCACGCGTCGCATCGTGAGGATTGCGAGGACGACGGTCCGCGGCAATTCCCGGAACGTCCGGTCAGGTCTTGCCGCCGGCGGCTCCCGCGCGGCGCGGCACATCGTGAGGATCGCGGCCAGTGTGCGCGTGAGAATCGAAACATCAACAATGCCGGCTCGGCGCGGCGGCGCCGGAGTCGAAACGGACATCGCGTGACCTTGCGCCGGATCATGACCCGGATCGGAGGCCTTGGGTCGCGCCTCATGCACCTGCGCGTCTATGACCAACGATTTGCGTATCAGCTCCAGGAAATTGCGGTGCTGCGGAAGATCATTGAGGCGTTTTCCATCGATTGCATCTTCGACATCGGGGCCAACCAAGGCCAATACGCAAGGCTGCTGCGCGGGAAGGTCGGTTTTCGCGGAACCATCCTTTCCGTCGAGCCGAACCCCGACGTGTTCCCGATCTTGCGGCGGGCGGCAGATGCCGATCCGCGATGGCATGCCGACAATCTCGCGCTGGCCGGACATGACGGCGAGCAGTGCCTTTCGATCATGGCGGGCCACCAGTTCACGAGTCTCAGCGACCCGATCGCCACGAAGATATCGAATATCGGCGACCTCAACGTGGTCACGAAGCGGGTCATCGTGCCGGTGAAGACCCTGAAGACCTACTATCTCGAAGCCAAGAACGCATTCCGGTTCGCGCGGCCGTTTCTCAAGATGGACACGCAAGGCTATGACGCCGTCATCGCGCGTTCGGCGGGCGATGTCATTCGGCAATTCGCCGGAATCCAGACGGAGCTGTCCTTCGTGCGGCTTTATTCCGATTCGCTTCCGTTTCAGCAGGCTTGCGATCTCTACACCGAGCTCGGTTTCACCCTCTGCGCCATCGTGCCCAACAATGCCGGCCATTTCCCCTACCTGATCGAGCAGGATGCCATCTTCGTCAACAATGACTTTCTGGAATGCACGCCGCGAGCGGGATGACAGATCGATATGACGCATGAGGCTCGACCGGTGACGGTTCGGGAGGCCTCGACGATGACCTCCGCGCAGGTCCGGCGCCCCTCGCGTCGCGTGGTGGCTGCAGGTCGGCGGATCCGGTTGCGTGTGATCATGCGGCCGCCGGCGCAGCCGCGCGGCGATCGGGATGCCGGCCCCGCGGGTCATGCGTGCCGGTGAGTCTCGTGGCTTCCGCGCGTGCCAATGTCCGCTGGGTGCTGACCGCGCAGGCTGGTCGGCTCGCGGTCCAGTTCGTCTCGATCGCGGTGCTGTCCCGGCTGCTCTCGCCCGCCGACTACGGACTCATGGCGATGGCGACCGTCGTCACCAATTTCGCCATGCTGTTCCGCGACATGGGCACGTCGACTGCGCTCATTCAGATGGAACGACCGAGCGCCGCGTTGCTGGACGCGGTCTTCTCATTCAATCTCGTGTTCGGCGGCGTGATCGCGGTCGCGGTCGCGCTGTGCGCACCGCTCGCCGCCTGGGCGTTTTCGGCGACAAGCCTCACGGGTCTGCTCATGGTGCTGTCGCTGAGCTTCCCTCTGGCGGCGGCATCGGCGGCGCAGCTCGCGCTCCTCGAGCGCGACAGCAATTTTCGCGCTGTCGCATGGATCGAAATCAGCTCGGGCGCTCTTGGACTGGCCGGCGGCATAGCCGGCGCGCGGGCGGGTCTCGGGGCGTACAGTCTTGCCATGCAGGCCGTTCTGACCGCCGCGCTCACGACGCTGCAGGTCTGGGGCCTGTCGCACTGGCGACCACGCTTGCGCTGGGCGCCGCGCGAGCTTCGCCCGATCTGGTCATTCAGCAGCAATCTCGTTGCATTCAATCTCGTCAATTACTTTGTCCGGAATGCAGACACGGCTCTCGTCGGGCGTTTCTTCGATGCCCACAGCCTGGGTTGGTACAGCGTGGCGAACCGCCTGCTCCTCTTTCCGCTGCAAAACCTCACCTATGTGGCGAGCCGCGCGCTGCTGCCGGTCTACAGCAGGCGGCAAGGGGAGCAACGGGAGATCGGGTCCCTGTATCTGCGCACGCTTGCCGTGATTGCCGCGATCTCCGCACCCATGATGTTCGGTCTCTGGGCGCTCAGAGAGCCCTTCGTCGCGACGCTCATGGGTCCGAAGTGGTCGCCGGTGGCAGACATCCTGCAGTGGTTCGCGCCGACGGGATTTCTTCAGTCCATCAATTCGACCTCCGGGACCGTGCTGTCGGCCATCGGCCGTACCGATGTCTTGCGGAAAATCGGCATCGCCAATGCCATCGTCCTGGTCGGTGCATTCGTGGCCGGCATGCAGTTCGGGCTCTTGGGCCTGGTCGAGGCCTATTTCGTCGCGACATGCGTCCTGACGCTGGCGATCATGCACGTCGTCCTTGGATATGTGGGCTGCAATTTGGGTGCGCTGATTCGGCGCGTGCAGGCGCCGGTGGCGTCCGCCGCGGCCATGGCGGCCCTGGTCGCTCTGTTGAACTCCGCTCTGCAGGCGCTCGTTTCGCCGCCGGTCAGGTTGATCGTGCTCGTTCCCGTCGGCGGCCTGTTCTATCTGCTGCTGCTTTGGACGTTCGCGAGCGGCATCGTGCGCGAGCTCCTGGCGCTCGGCGGGATTCCGGATGGACGCTTTGTCGCCGGCACCGGCTCCGAAGTGACCGCCGGCGTAACGCCGCGAGAAAAACAGGGTCCGCGATCGCGATGATCGACAAAGGTTGCAGCCACGCCGATCTCGTGCCGAGGCGCGGCCGAATGCGCAGCTTGCGAGCGGGCCCCGGGCGATGGCTCGTTCTCGGCGCGGCGATCGTTTTTGCACATCTCGGCCCGTGGGCGCTCGCGGTCCCGGAGGGGATCGCGGGCCTCGTTGAAGCCTTGGTCGCGCCCGCGGCCGCGCGCGCCGCGACCGAGGCGGATCACGACCTCGCCCGGGTCTTCGCGCCCGACAGTTTCTGGTACACGCCGCTTCCCCGGGAGGTCCCGCTTAACCCTGATTCGGAGAATCTCGCGCGCGAATTCCTGCGTCAGCTCCGCGCCTATTACGGTCATGCAACGATCAACACGGGTCGGTACAGCGCGCCGATCTATGTCGCGGGTCGTGACGAGCGTCCCAGCGCCGTCGCACAGTGGGATTGCCAAAAGCGCGGCCGCCTCGACGACGCATTGGCAAGACAATGGCGCGCCGTGCCGATTCCCGCCTACGCCCGACCCTCCGACGACAGCGATGCGGAAATGACGATCTATCAGCCCGCAACCGATACGCTGTGGGAATTCTGGAAGGCGCGGCAGATCGACGGTCGGTGGCAGGCTTGCTGGGGCGGTGCCATGGCGCAGGCATCGAAGCACGACGGGATCTGGCCGCGTCCCTACGGGGCGACGGCCACGGGACTGCCCCTCCTCGGCGGCCTCATCAGGGTCGACGAGCTGCGCCGCGGGCGGATCGATCATGTCATGGGTATTTCGCTGGTCGATGTCGACAATTGGAACGTGGTTTCCTGGCCCGCGAACCGCTCGGATGGATGGAATCCGTCGAGGTCGCCTCACCGCATTCCGGAAGGACTCCGCTTCAGGCTCGATCCGTCGGTGAACGTCGACGCGTTGCCGCTGCATCCGGTGGCGAAGATCATCGCCAAGGCCGCGCAGACCTACGGGTTCGTGGTGTGGGACAAGGGCGGCGCCATCGCGCTGCGCGCCGAGGATCCCACGCGCTTTACCGTTCTCGGCAAGCCCGACCCTTACGTCGAGCTGTGGAAGGGCACGCCGTCCTACGCGATCCTCGCCCGCTTCCCGTGGGAAAGGCTGCAGTTTCTGCCGGTGAATTTCGGTCGTCGCTAGCGCATGGACGCTCCCGCACGCGAAGCTGCGAGCAGGAACACAATCGCGCACGAGCCCCGCGCGACGCGGCCCATCGCGCGCGGCGGGCTTGGATATCTCATCAATCAATATCCGAAGGTCAGTCACAGCTTCATCCGCCGCGAAATCCTTGCCCTGGAGGAGCAGGGCTGGTCGATCTTCCGCGTGGCGCTGCGCGGCTGGGATGCCGAATTGGTCGATCCGGCAGACCTCGCCGAGCGCGGCAAGACCACCTTCGTACTCGAGCGCAATGTCTTTTCCCTGATCTGGGCGGTCGCGCGTCAAGCCGTGCGCGCGCCGGCACGCTTTTTTGCCGCCCTCAGGCTCGCGATGCAGATGATGCATCCTTCGGAGCGCCCGCCACTCTGGCACCTGATTTATCTTGCCGAAGCCTGCTGGCTGGTGCCGCGGCTCGCGGAGCGCAAGATCACCCACCTGCACGCCCATTTTGCCACCAACAGCGCCGAAGTGGCCATGCTCGTCGGCGTGCTTGCGGACATTGGTTACAGCTTCACCGTGCACGGCACAGGGGAGTATGACAAAGCCACGCTCAATCACTTGGCGGAGAAGGTGCGACGAGCCGAATTCGTGGTCGTGGTATGCTCCTATGTCCGCGCCCAGATCCTCCGCGTCACGCCGCCGGAGGATTGGCCCAAGGTCAAACTCGTTCGCTGTGGGATCGATCCGACCTTCGCCGAAGCCTATTCGGTCGTGCCGGCGGATTCCGTACGTCTGGTATGCGTCGGGCGATTGAGCGAAGAGAAGGGGCAGATTTTGCTGGTGAAGGCCGTCGCCGCGCTGCGCCAGGAGGGGCGCAGGTTCGAACTGGTGCTGGTCGGCGACGGCGAGCATCGCGAACCGATCGAGCGGTTGATCGCGGAAAGGGGCTTGTCCGGCGTCGTGACGATCACCGGCTGGGCCGCGGCTGCCGACGTCAGACGGGAAATCCTCGCCGCGCGCGCGCTGGTCCTGCCGAGCTTTGCCGAAGGACTGCCGATCGTCCTGATCGAGGCGATGCTGCTGGCGCGCCCGGTTCTGAGCACCTACGTGGCCGGCATTCCGGAGCTTGTGGTCGACGGAAAAACCGGTTGGCTTTTCCCTGCGGGCTCGGAGGCGGACATCGTGCGCGCGATCCGCGCGTGTCTCGATGCGCCGATCGAAACGCTTCGCGCCATGGGAGCCGCCGGTCGCGAACGCGCCCTTAAACTCCATCGCCTCCAGGACCAGGCCTCGACGCTCTCCGATTTGTTCACGGAGGCGGTCGCGAAAAGACGAAACGCATGTTCGCCGTCCTGGACGCGGTCTTGATCGCACTGGGCGCGGTTCTCGCCGTGCCGGTGCTCACCCTGTGCGTGGAGATTTTTGCCGCCTTGAAGAGGAGTCGCGGGCCGGCGTCGGCCACGCCACAAGGGCCGCGCCCGCGGCTCGCGGTGCTCGTGCCGGCGCACGACGAGGAAGCGGCCCTTGCCCGCAATCTCAAGTCGATCCTGCGCCAGTTGCGGCCGGGTGACCGGTTGGTGGTCGTCGCCGACAATTGCTCGGATGCCACGGCGCGCGTGGCGCGCCAACAGGGTGCCGAGGTGACGGTTCGATCCGAGGCGGCGCTGCGCGGCAAGGGCTACGCTCTGGATCATGGTCTCGCGTTCCTGGCGCAGACGGGCGCTCCGGAGATCGTCGTGTGCATCGATGCGGATTGCGAGATCGGCCCGGGCTGCATCGAGCGGCTTGCGCACGCGTGCCTCGAGACGCGTTCTCCGGCGCAGGCCGCATATCTCATGCGGCCGGCCTCGCCGGCGCGTCGTTCGGCCGCGATCATCACCTTCGCATGGCTGGTGAAAAATTACGTCCGCCCGCTGGGTCTGCGCCGCATGGGATTGCCGTGCCAGCTGGTCGGCAGCGGCATGGCCTTTCTCTGGCGCGACATCCGCTCGGTCAATCTGCGGAACGCCAATTTGGTCGAAGATCTGTCCCTGGGACTGGATCTCGCCCTGAACGGCACGTTCCCCAGATTTTGCCCCGAGGCGATCGTGCTCAGCGAAGTCGCGGCAGGCGGCGTTCCGAGTTTCGCCCAACGCGCCCGCTGGGAGCACGGCGCGATCGCCACCGCGATGCGCTATGCGCCACGGCTCGCACGCGGGTTCTGCAACAGCCGGAATCCCTGTCTGGCGGCGATGACGCTCGACCTTGCGGTGCCGCCCATGGCGCTGTTGACGCTCCTGCTCCTCGGCCATTTTGCCGCAGCGACAATCCTATACGGCGCAGGCGCAGGCGCCGCGCCCCTCTGGTTCGCGACCACCAACGGCGCGCTTTTTTTGCTCGGAACGGGCGCGGCGTGGCGGCGCTTCGGCCGGGACGTGGTGCGACTGCGCACCTTGGCGCTCGCGCCGTTTTACGTCCTGGGCAAGCTGCCCTTGTACCTGCGCTTGTTCGTGGATCGCCAGACGGAGTGGGTGAGGGGAAAACGCGGCCTCTCTGCCTGATGCAGTCGGTCGTCAAGGTGGTCTCCAGCGAGGCGTGCGCCGAGCGCTCGTCTGCCGAGGTCGCACCCACGGCAAGGCGGTTTGCGTCGCTCGACGCCCTGCGCGGAATCGCGGCGATGTCCGTCGTGCTGTTTCACGCCAACGAGGGTGGTCACGTCACTGAGCTTGTCCAGCGTATGCCGCACGTACTGGCGCTTGCGCTGGCACACGGAAACCTGGGCGTGTCGATATTTTTCGTGCTCAGCGGGTTCGTCATCGCGCATTCGCTCCATTCCGTCAGGGTCGATGGGTCTGCGGCTGTTCGGTTCATGATTCGGCGCACGCTTCGCCTGAGCCCGCCGTACTGGGCGGCCATTGTGATCGCCGTCGGTTTTGCGATCCTGTCGGTCAGATTTGTTCCCGGAAAGGCTGAACCCGATCTGTCGTTCGGCCGCCTCGCCGCGCATTTCTTCTACGTGCAGGAGATGCTCGGCTACGCGGAAATCAATCCGGTGTTCTGGACATTGTGCCAGGAGGTCCAGTTTTATTTGGTGTATGCGATCATCCTCCTCGTGGGGGCCGACGCCTCCTCCGCGAGGCTGCAACGATCGTCGAGGACCGTCGCGCTGTTGGCGCTCGCCGGCGTCGTCAGCGCCCTGTGGCCTCTCGGCCTCGTGCAGCAGGGACCATGGAAAGCAAGCTTCCTGCCCTTGTGGCACACGTTTCTGCTGGGGGTGGCGAGCTACTGGTGCTGGCGAAATCGCGCGTTCCTCCCCTGGGTTGCCTGCTACCTGCTCGTGATCGCTGCGTCCGCCGTCCTGCGCGGCAACGCCTTCTCGCTTGCGGCCTGCGTGACTGCGGTCCTCATTTTTCTTGCTTCAAGCTCTGAAACCGTCGCCGCATGGCTGCGCTGGCGCTCGCTGCAGTTCCTCGGCTTGGTGTCCTATTCGCTCTATCTCGTCCACAATCCGGTGACGGGCGCGGTGTTCAGGGCGGGCACCATGCTGAGCGGCCGTACGGCAGCGTTGGAAGCGGCATGGTGGGCGGCCTCGATCGCGGCATGCGTCGCTGCGGCGGCGATCCTCCATCGGCTCGTCGAGAAACCCAGCATCGCGCTGGCGCGCCGCATCACTCTCAAGACCGATCAAGCTTAAAGCAAAATCGCCCACGTTTCTGCGGTTCTTTCCGCGCATCGATGGAGCATCACGCCGACCGGTGCACAGCATCAGGCATCTTGCTCATGCGCCCGGCTCGCGCGCAGCCTCGTGCCCGGGTGCAATGTTCCATCTTGTCCGGGCTGCGACACAACAAGGCGCGGGCAGTTCGTGCACGACGGGTATGACGGCGATACATGTCGTCCTGCCATCGTGGCGTCGCATTCCCGCTTTCCGATGCATGGCAGGCGGCATCCTTGTCGCATCGCTGCAGGAGTTTGTGGCCGTCCGAATTCCGGACGGTGATCGAGCACGGGGGGCTCGCGTTCGACTCGAGACGGGGGAGTGTTTGTTCCAACGCGGCCGCACGCGGCCCAGCGCAGGAGGGCGCACATGTCGGAACCAAACGCTTCCATCGGCACGTTCGCCGTCGCCGGCGTCGCCATCAATATCGCCGGCATGCACGAGGCGGTCGCGACGGCGATTGCGGACGTGCAACGGCGTCGCGGCTTTTGTCTGTTCACGCTCAACCTCGACCATTGCGTGAAGCTGCGCGCCGAGCCGCAATTCCGGGAGGCTTATCGCGCGGCGCGCTACGTCACCGCCGACGGATTCCCGGTCGTTCTGCTCGGCAGGCTCAACGGCGTTCGGATCCGTCGCACAACCGGCGCCGATCTGCTGCTTCCGCTGTGCGCACAGGCCTCGCATTGCGGCCTGCCGGTGTTTCTCCTCGGTCCCAGCGCGGAGGTGTTGCAGCGCGCCGGTGCGCGGCTGGTCGACCGTCTGCCACGACTGCGGCTCGTGGGCAGCCATGCGCCGGGGCCGAATTTCGACCCGACTTCGCGCGAGGCCGATGCCGCGATTGAGCGCATCAGCCGGTCCGGCGCGCGACTCTGCATCGTCGCCCTTGGCGGCGGGCGCGGGGAGATCTTCGCTGCACGGTGCCTTGCGCGGGTGCCCGAGGTCGGTTTCGTCTGCGTCGGCGCGGCGCTCGATTTCCTGGCCGGCCGGCAGAAGCGCGCGCCGCGGTTTCTGCGCGAGCATGGTCTTGAATGGCTCTGGCGGCTGCTGAGCGATCCGCGTCGGCTTGCCGCGCGCTATCTGCGCTGCGCGGCCGTGTTCCCGCGGCTCGCGGCCGAGGCCCTGCCGCAGATCATTTCCGGGCGCCTGCGCCGCGCCTGACCGCCTGCGGGTATTCATCGCGCGGGCTGGCGTTGCCCATGGCGTTCCATCGCATCGGCCACACATACACACGCACGCACACATCCGTCGTTCGCACCGATATCCCCGTGTCGGCATTTGCCCGTGCGCATGGCGCAGGCCGGCGCCTAGGCGACAGCATGCGGACCGCGTGCCGTTCGCACCATTGATCTGATCGAAGGCAGACGATGAGCAAGAAAAAGGCACTCGTGACTGGTGTCACCGGACAGGACGGCGCCTATCTGTCACAGCTTCTGTTGGACCAGGGCTATGAGGTGCACGGTCTGTTGCGCCGCAGCGCCTCGGCGGACGTCGTGGACGCCCGGCTGCGCTGGCTTGGCATCCGCGAGCGTATTGTGCTGCATGACGGCGACCTGATCGATCTTTCGAGCCTGATCCGCGTGCTCGAGGAGGTCAAGCCGGCGGAAGTCTACAACCTCGGGGCGCAGTCATTCGTCAAATCGTCCTGGCAGCAGCCGTTGTTGACCGGCACGGTGACGGGACTCGGCGCGGCGAACATGCTGGAGGCCGTGCGGCTTGCCTGCCCCGAGGCACGGTTCTATCAGGCCTCCTCCTCGGAGATGTTTGGATTGCGGCAGGCCGAGGTGCAGTCAGAGCACACGCCGTTTTATCCGCGCTCGCCCTACGCCGCCGCCAAACTCTATGCGCACTGGATGACGGTGAACTACCGCGAGAGCTTCGGGCTGCATGCCTCGAGCGGCATTCTCTTCAACCACGAATCGCCACTGCGCGGAATCGAGTTTGTCACCCGCAAGATCACCGACGCGGTGGCGCGCATCAAACTCGGTTGCCAGAACGAGCTCGCATTGGGCAATCTCGAGGCGCGGCGCGACTGGGGCCATGCGCGCGATTATGTCAAGGCGATGTGGTTGATGCTGCAGCAGGAAAAGCCGGACGACTATGTGGTGGCGACCGGACGCTCCGAGACGGTAAGAACCTTCTGCAAGCTTGCCTTTGACTATGTGGGGTTGCGGATGGAGGATCACGTGGTCGTGGATGCACGCTTCTTCCGCCCGGCCGAAGTCGACGCGCTGTGCGGCGACCCGGCCAAGGCAAGGGAGAAGCTCGGTTGGCGGCCGGAGACGACGCTCGAGCAGCTTGTCGCCGAGATGGTGGAGGCCGACCTTGCGCGCGTGAAGACACGCGAGCGTCTTTGATGCCGCGCGTGCTGCTGACCGGCGCCGCGGGATTCGTCGGGCCCTACCTCGCGGCGGCGCTCGGGCAGGTTTGCGGCGACGAGCTCGAGCTCATCGCCACCGCAAAATGCGCCTCGTGCCACGAGCGGCTGGGGAACGTCCATGCGCTCGACGTGACCGACGCCGCTGCGGTCGCGCGCGCCATCGCACAGCTGCAGCCGACGCATGTCGTGCATCTCGCCGGCATCGCGGCGACTGCTGGAGCCAATGCCGATCCGCAGGCGGCCTGGCGCGTGCATCTCGACGGCACGCTCAACCTGGCGCGTGCGGTCCTGCACGCTGCGCCCGGCTGCTGGTTGATCTCCGTCGGCTCGGGTCTCGTCTACGGCAGCAGCGCCAAGCACGGCCGGCCGCTCGACGAGGATTGCCGGCTCGAGCCGGTCGACGAGTACGCGGCGACCAAGGCCGCCGCCGACCTTGCGCTGGGGGCGTTGAGCCGCTCGGGTCTCAACAGCATTCGGCTGCGGCCCTTCAACCACACCGGGCCGGGGCAATCGGAGGATTTCGTGGTTCCGGCTCTGGCCATGCAGATCGCGCGCATCGAGGCGGGACTGGCGCCGCCGGTGCTCCGGGTTGGCAATCTTGACACGCAGCGGGATTTCCTCGACGTGCGTGATGTGGCCCAGGCCTATGCGCTCGTGGTGAAAAAGGCCCGACAGCTTGCGCCGGGTACCGTGCTCAACATCGCCTCGGGCACGCCACGGCGCATCGGCGACATTCTCGCCGCGCTGATGGCGCGCAGCCGCGTGCAGATCACCGTGGCGCACGATCCTGCCCGGCGGCGGAGTGCCGATCTGCCGGTGATGGTGGGCGATCCTGGACGCGCGCGGCGACTCCTCGGCTGGAAGCCGGTGCACGCCTTCGACGATACGCTGGATGCGGTCCTCGAGGATTGCCGCAGGCGAGCCCGGGCGACGCGGAGCGGT
>Ga0070740_10003574_pt1 | contig 16329 bp, 15 predicted proteins | sample Coa_R2_FD_67286 | JGI IMG/M metagenome (GOLD analysis project Ga0070740, IMG submission 67286) | Surface soil microbial communities from Centralia Pennsylvania, which are recovering from an underground coalmine fire - Coalmine... | ecosystem: Environmental > Terrestrial > Soil > Unclassified ... | reverse complement strand
CCCCAAGACTTCCCGCTCCCCGCGCGACTTCGCCGAAAAGCGTCCATCACGGCCCATCTGCCCACCGGATTCTGGGGGCAGCGGCGCCGCTCCGCCCCTGCGCCAGAGGTCCCCGGCGAACAGCCGCCACCGCCACCGCTTCAGGAGGCCGCCTGAGTTAGGGAAAACTAAAGTATTACCCTCTCCACCTATAGCCACGTCTTGCCCCAGATGCAACAAGAGGCGGCGGCCACGTTAGTCAGAGCCATGGCTGAGGGTTGAGCACCGGACCGACCCCCTGCAACTGCGTTGTTGCGGTAGTCGGTGAATGGCACGCCCCAATGACGCTCATTCCAAGTTCACGATGCATGCCGCGCGTACAACGGGCGTCCCACCAACATCAGTGCAGCCATCCCGTATCATGTAAGGAAGGATCGCCGGCGCCGTTTGCTGTGCCTGCCGGACGCTTGACCCCATGGCCTACACAGAGGAGCTGTGCTCGAACCATGCCACCGATGAAGCGAGTCACCCTGCGAGAGGTCGCCAACCTGGCCGGCGTGTCGCCGGGGGTTGTCTCCTATGTGATCAACAACGGCCCGCGTGCCGCGTCGCCGGAGGCGCGCCGCCGTGTGCTGGAAGCAATCGAGGCGCTCTCCTACCACCCCAATGCCTCCGCCCGCGGGCTGCGCCAGCAACGCACACGCACCATCGGCTTCATCTCCTACGACTATTTCCCGCTCGATGCCTTCTTCGCCCCCTACAACGCCGGCCTGCTGACCGGCCTGACCGGGGCACTTTTGCCGCACCGGCACTATGTGCTGCAGTTCCCGCTCGGCATCGGCGGCGATCTCGGCGAACTGAACGAACTGCTACAAAGCGGACGCCTGGACGGCGTCGTGGTGCGCCTGTCGGAAGAGCCGCCAGTGACCGATGCGTTGCTGGAGGTCATCACCAGAGCGGGTGTGCCCTGCGTCTGCCTCGAACACGCCGGCGCCGCCCGCTTCGGCTTCAGCTCGGTAACCTACAACGACGAGGAGAGCGGATATCTTGCCACGCGTTACCTCATCGAGCAGGGGCACCGCCGCATCGGGCACATCCGCGGCGACGTGCACCATCTGGCGGCTCGCGATCGCCTGGCCGGGTACAGGCGCGCCCTGCGAGAGGGGGGACTCCCGGCCGACGAAGAGCTGATCCAGGGGGGGAGCTGGCTGCCGGCGGAAGCGGTGCGAGGGATGCACCGCCTGCTGGAGCTCGATCCGCCGCCAACGGCCGTCTTCGCCGCCAGCGACCAACTGGCCATCAGCATCGTCCAAGTCTTGCGCGAGCAGGGACACAAAGTCCCCGGCGAGATGGCCGTGGTCGGCTTCGACGATGTCCCCCTGTACCGCGACCTGCTGCCGCCGCTGACCACCATGCGCATTCCCCTGGTCGAGCTGGGACGACGCGCCGCCGAGCTGATCCTGCAGGCCACGCACGGAGCCGACGGTGACACCGTAGCGGAGGTGGTGCCGCTGGAGTTGGTGCGCCGCGGCACGGCGTAAGCCTTATTTCACGGCACCGGTGGTCAGGCCGGCCACGATCCGCTTGCTCATCAGCACGTAGGCGACGATGGTCGGGATGATGGCCACGATCATCGCCGCGAAGGCCTCGGGATAGTTGGCGTGGAAGGCCGCCAGGAAGAACTGGATCGCCACCTGCACCGTGCGCGCCGCGTCGCTCTGCGTCAACAGGACCGCGAACAGCAGCTCGTTCCATGAGATGATCATCAGGAAGATGGCCGCGGTCACCATCCCCGGCACGCTCAGCGGCAGCACGATGCCGGCGAAGATGCGGTGGAACGAGGCGCCGTCGATACGGCCCGCCTCCAGGATCTCCCTGGGGATGGAGTCCATGTACGTCTTCACGATCAGGAAGCTCATCGGCGCGGACATGCCGGCGTAGACCAGGGCCAGCCCCCAGACGGAGTCGAAGAGCCCCAGGTCGTTCACGATGAAGTAATAGGGCGTCATCAGCGCGTAGACCGGGACGAACAGCCCGAAGCTGAGCAGCAGGAAGACGCCCCGTCGCGGCCGGAAGCGGTACTGCAAGGCATAGGCCGCCAGGGTGGTGGCGGCGATGGCCAGCGCAGTCGAGGCGAAGGAGGCCACGGCCGAGTGGAGCAGGTAGAGCAGCATCGGCTCGCCCGAGAGCACCGTGATGTAGTTGTCGAGCGACCAGGCCTGGGGCAGGCCGAATGGGTTGGCGAAGAAGTCGGTGTTGCTCTTGAACGACGACAGCACCAGCCAGCAGAACGGCACCGCCATCAGCGCCAGCACGACCAGCAGGTCGGACCATTGCAGCAGGCGCAACAGAGCCGTGAGAACGGTCCCGCGCCCCTGCGCGGAGCGCCAGCCCACGCGGCCGGTGGCCACGGCCCGGTCCATCTCAGGCCTCCGCCGGCCTGCCGCCGGCCCGGCGCAGCGCCAGGAAGACCAGCGCCATGACGGCGATGCCCAGCAGGATGGTAGCGCTGCCCGCGGCCATGGATAGGCCATAGGCATGGGCGGTCACCATGGAGCGGTAAATGTACAGCGATAGGTTCAGGGTGGCGTCCATCGGCCCGCCGCTGGTCATGATGAAAGGGTACTCGAACATGCGCAGGCAGAAGCCGGTGATGAAGAGGGCGTTGATGGCCACCGCCGGCCGCACCAGCGGGATGGTGATGTGCCAGTCGATCTGCCAGGCCGAGGCCCCGTCGATGCGCGCCGCCTCGTAATAGTCGGCGGGGATGGTCGAGATCTGGGTCAAGAAGATCAACATGGTGAAGCCGATATAGAGCACAAAGGGTGCCTGCGTCGCCGCCAGCGCGGTGTGCGGATCGAAGAGCCAAGGACGCGCCAACCCGCCCAGGCCGACGGCGCCCAGGATACCGTTGAGCAAGCCGATGTCGACCTGGAAGACGAAGTACCACAGGAAGGCCACCGCCGTGGTCGAGATGACGTTGGGCAGGACGAAGACGTTGCGGAAGAAGCGCCAGCCCCGCGGCCGGTGCGACAGGATCAGGGCGATGAGCAGGGCGAAGGGCAGGTGGATGAAGAGGCCGACCAGTATCCAGATGATCGAATTGATGAAGGCTTTGTTGAAGGACGGATCGTGGATGAGGGAGGTGATGTTTTGCAGGCCGACGTAGAGGATGGGGCCGATGCCGTCCCAGGAGTGGAAGGTCATGTACCCGACGAAGGTGAGGGGTAACGCGAAGAACAGCAGCGTGAGGAGCAGGGCGGGCGTCAGATAGAGCAGGATCTGCAGGCGGGTGGCGGTACGCACGGCACAATGCCTCGCTCGGCGCGAGAGGGCACGCTTCCCGTCGCCCCCTCGCGCACGATCAGTCGAATGTCAATGATTGCTCGCCTGGAGCTGCTGCACGAATTGCGCGGGCGTGAGGCTGCCCAGCGCCAGCCCTTGCAGCAGCGAGGGCAACTTGGCCTCGCCCGCCGGCTTGAGGATGCGCGTCATCTCGACCACGCGCCGCGGCGCCTGCTCGTACAGCGAGATCAGGTGAACCAGCAGCGGATCGGCGCCCTGCTGATCGCCGGCCGTGAGCTGCAGCTTCGGCGACAACAGCAGTTTACCCTGCAAGGTGAGCTGCTTGACGCTGCCAGGGCTGGTGAGGAACTCCAGGAAGTTGGCGATGGCCGCGGCCTTCCGCGGCGATGACTGCTTGCCGGCGGCGAACGGCGATTGCGCATCCGTCACCAGGTCGCCGGGTTTCCCGGCGCCGCTCGCGAAGGTCGGCGCCGGGGCCAGCCCGATCTGAGCGGCGCCCTTGAACTGCTTCTCGATGGGGCCGATGGCCCAGGGGCCGTCGGCGATCATCGCCGTGCGGCCGAGCAGGAAATCGTTCGAGGCCACGTCGTAGTTAGCGCCCATGGCATCGGCGGTGGAGCAGGCGAAGACCTGCTTCATCAGCGTTGCGGCGCGCACCATGGTCGGCGTATCGAGCGACCTGCCGAAGTAGGCCGACGGGCCGCCCAGGCCAATAGCCAGATACGAGAGGATGTTGGTGCCGAGCCAGGCGTCATCCTGGGTCTGCAAGGAGATGGCCGCGACGCCGACCTTCTTGAAGCGCCCGCAGTCGCTGAAGAACTGATCCCAAGTGGTCGGGAACGCGCCGATGCCTGCCTTCTTGAACAGCGCCTTGTTGTAGTAGAAGCCCACCCCGTCCGCCTCGAAGGGGATGGAGAGGAGCTTGCCGCCGATGGTGAGCGTGGCCAGATCATGTGGGTTGAACCGGGCCTTCCAGGCCGCGTTCATATACGGCGTGAAGTCCAGCAACTGGCCGGACTTCTGCATGGAGAGGTCGTTGGGGTTGAAATTGTACTGAAAGATATCGGGCGCCCGCCCGGCCGAGATCATGGTGCGGATCTGCTGCTGCAAGGCCGGCCAGTCCGGATTGATGTCCACCGTCACCTTCACCTTGCCGGCGTTCAACTTGTTGTATTGGTTGACCAGCCCTTGCAGCACCACCCCGCGCGCCTGGTTCAGAGGCCAGCCGCTCATCATCGTGATCTGGATGGGTGCCGCGGCGGCACGGCCCGCAGCCAGGCCCGGGCTCGGGCCTGCTGTTGCGCCCAGGGTCAGGGCGGCGACGAGTCCAAGAATGGAAAGACGGCGCAGTCTCATGATCACCCTCCTGCCGCAGGTCGTGCTGCGGCGCTCCTATCCGGCGGACCGGCGTTCTTTCTGCGTTAGAGCGAATCAGGATCACCATTCAATGCATGCAAATAGCGTTCCAGGCCGTAGATGCCGGCCTGGTAGATCCAGCCGAGGCTCCCCCAAGTATCTCCTTTCGCTATCAGGCCCTCATCCAGCCCCTGGCTCGTGATGCCCACACCCTCCGGCTGCATGCCGATGTCCGCGTAGCCCAGCAGGTCGCCGGGGTGCGAGAGCAGTTGCTGCGTGCCCTCGGCGATGAGCCGGGCTGCCTCGCGGTAGAACGGCTCCCCCGTGAGGTCGGACAGGTGCAGGAAGTCGGCCAGGAAGAACAGCGCGTAGATGTCGACCACTCCGCCGCCCCAGATGGAGTTAATGCCGCCCCAGCCGGCGGCCTTGAAGCCCAGCGTGTCGAGCCGCGAGCCGGGATAAAAGGGCGGGTTCCAGAGAAAGGTCCAGGTGACGGCGAGTTGCGCCGCGCGCTCGGCGCCCGACAGGTAGGCCGGGTCCCTCGAGCGATCGTACAGGGCGAGCAGCGCGCTCATCGTATAGAGCGCCGCCTCCTTGTCGACCACGTTCGGGTTGTCGAGCGTCGCGCCCTGGTAATGGTCGCGCGCGACGTGTTGCGCGAGCACGTAATCGCCCGCCTTCTTTGCCGCCCCCAGGAAGGCCGCGCCGCCATCTGGGTCCTCCTCGCCGAGGGCGGCCAGGTAGGCGACGGGGATCATGGTCGCGGACTTGGCCGCGCGCCCCTCGCTGCCGAGCCAGCGATCGCCCGTGATCGGCTCGCCCTCGGGGCCGTAGGCGCGATACCACGAGCCATCGCCGTTTTGATGCCGCACCAGGAAGTGCCCGAAGGCGAGGCAGGCGTCGAGCCAGTGCGCTTCGACGGCAGCGTGCGCGCGATGCCAGCGGTAGTTCAGCAGCAGATCGAAGGCCGATTCCACCATGGTGCGCAGGAAGTTACCCGACTGGTTGCTGTGCCCGCCGTAGTGCAGCAGGGCGCCGCGCGACGCGCTAATGGAATGGAGCGGCTGCCGCGCCGAGACGTCGTAGAGCGAGTACATCCAGCCCGTCGGCAGGGTGCAGCGCCGCACGAAGAAGTCGGCCACGCGCCGGCCCCGCTCTACCCACACGCCCCGATAGCGCTGCGCGAGCACGTAGGCCGCGTTGAGCTGGCGGCCGGTGAAGCCGTATTCGATGATGTGCCGGTACTCGTCCGAAGGGATGGTGACGAACTGAGTGCCGAACCCGCTTGGCGGCGTGTCGTAGCCTCTGGTCGGGTCGAAGGAACAGAAGAACGCGGCGCCGTCGGGCTCCCACTCCCTGTAGCTGCGTCGCAACGAGACGCAGCGGTATTCGACGGCATCGGGCAGCGAGAAGGGCAGGGCTGCAGCCCGTGGGATGGCGCGCGGCGCCTGGCGAAAGGCCGTGAAGGCGGCGGCGGCGAGATGCTCGGCGTCGATCACGGAGACCTCATAGGACAGGATCAGCTGGCGCACGCCGGCAGCGAGGGGATAGAAGGCGGAGACGGGCGTCAGGCGTGCGTCGAGGGTAACGCTGGCGTCGCCTTCGAGGTACGGCCAGTACAGGTCGAACGACACCGCGCCTTGCGCACCGAGCGTAAGGCCGAGCGCGCCCAGGTCGGTCTCCTGTAGATAGCTGCTCTCGCGCTGCGGCCGCACGGGCGGGTGTGCGACGCTGCCGGGAACGGCGCGGCTCACGACGACGGCCGTCTGCGCCCTGGCGTCGTAGCCCATGATGAGCGGGTAGGCCAGCCGGTCGTCCATGAAGCTGGCGCGGACGTCCTCGTGGGCAGGGGCATCCGGTTGGCCGTAGAGGCGCGCGGGCGCGAAGAAGCGCCAGGAGCCACCGGCCGGTGGACGCACCCGGAGACGGAGGCGCAGTTGGATGCCGTCTGCAGCACCATCCGTCGCCGGACCTGCCGGGCCGCGTGCCAGGCTGATGTGGCGGTCCAGGCGCACGCGCCAATCGTCCACGGCGCGCCACTCGTCGCACAGGGCAAACCTCGCGCCGTGGTGTGTCCACTCCAGCCGCGCGCGGTGGCCCCCGCCGTCCAGTGATTCCACGCCGTTGTAGCAGGCGCGGTGGCCGTCGCCGCGCAGGTAGGCGCAGTCGAGCGGGTCGGGGACGGCCAGGGTGAGGGGGCGCGTGCCGGCGCAGTCCAGGACGGGATACCGGCCGTTGCTGCCGCCCTCGAAACGTATCCGGATCGAGGCCATATGGTCGCCGTGTCCTTTCCAGGAATAGCTGCGGGGAGCGGCGTAGCCGCGAACCACCCCGCTTGTGGCGGAGTATAGCGCACCTCAAATCGAATTGTCAAAACGATTTGACGTCGTGGCGGCTTCGGCGTATACTGGCCGCAGATGGCCGTCGTCGCCGTCAAGGAGGTTGGAAGATACGCGGCGCACCGTCCTGAGGGTGGGGGCGCGGTTCAGCGCAACCGGCGCCGCCTGCTCTGCGTTGATGAACAGCAACACCCGGAGTGGGGCGGCGGCCCGCCCCGCCATACGGCCCTCTCGTGCGTCCGCACGTCTCAAGCGAAGGGAGATGTCGATGAGTGTTACCCCTGGCCGACGCAGACCGCGACTGTTGGTACAACTGGTGCAACGCCGTTCAACGCCGCGACGCCGCACCATGGTCAGCCTGCTCGTCGCGGCAGCCCTTACCTCGGCGTTCATGGCCGCGCCCGGCGCGGTGCCCTCCGCGGGCGCCCAGTCCCAGGCCGTGACGATCACCCTCGGGTACGCGGGTGGCACGAACGTAGATCCCTACTATAACCACGTCATCGCCGCGGCGGAGAAGGCCCTTCCTGGGATCAGGGTCAAACAGGTCGTCTACGCCACCTACGACGATCAACTGAACAAGATGCCCTCCGAGGTGGCCGCGGGGACCATCCCGGACATCATCGTGTGGGACAATTCCGCCCCCGTGGGCCAGTACGCCAGAGAGGGCGCCATCAGGAGCCTCAACAAGCTCGTCGCCGCCGACCACATCGATTTGAGCGGCGACCCGGCTGCGCTGGTGCGCGCGTGGACGATCGGCGGCAAGCTGTACGGCATCCCGCTCTACCTCCAGGACTCGGCGTTTGTCTACAACCTGGGCGTACTGCGGGCCGCGGGCATCACAACGCTGCCCCGTTCGGTGCAACAGGTGGGCACAGACGCCTTGGCGGTGCACGCGAAGACCGGCAAGGCCGGCCTCACCATCCTGGACAATCTGTTCCACCTCACGCAATACGTCCTCGCCTTCGGCGGCGGATGGAACTTCGGGAAGTCGATCGACTCCGCCGCCAACGCCGCGGGACTGCAGTTCCTCGTCAACCTCTTCAAGGACAAGGCGGCGGTGCTTCCCAACCAGGTCGGCGCCTCATGGGATGGTGTTGCCGTGGCCAACAACCAGGCGGCCATGTCGGACGGCGGTCCCTGGTACATCGGCTTCATGGCCTCGACCGCTCCCAAGGTCGCCTACGCGCTGACGCCCATCCCGACCAACACCGGCACGCAGTTCGTGGTGACCTATGGCGGGGCCTACACGATCACCGCCCACTCACCGGACCCGGCGGCCGACATGAAGCTCATCAAGTACCTGACCGACGCGGCCGCCGAGCGCTACGTGGCCACGGACACCAGCTTCGGCTTCGTGCCCGCTATGAGCAGGTATATCAACTTGTACCGTCAGATGACGCCCAAATACAAAGACATTACGAACGCCGTTCTAGCCAGCGGCCGCACCCTTGACTACCCGCCGAGCACGATCCAGTTCGGCACCGCACTCGTCACCGGCTTCGAGAACATCGTCCTCCGGCACAGCGGAACGGTGCCCGCACTGTTGCGCACGCTTCAGGCGACGTACGGGACAAAGTAGGGCGCAGGCCTGCCGTGGGATATGCCTGACGCACTGGGGAACAGGTGCGTGGCGTGCGGGCCGGCATCCGGCTCGGCTCCAGGCACCCCACCTCGTGTTTGGCGCGCCCTGGCTGGAGAGGAGTTTGCCGCGTTGCAGCGTGTTCGTGCTCTGGGAGGGCCTGCTCAACGGGCCCCTGGGGTTCGGCGCCTCGCGTCGGCGCGCGCGCGACGAGACTGGGGCGCTGCCTGCGTGCTCCTCGCTCCGGCAGCAGCCCTGCTGGCCGTGTGGTTCGTCTACCCCATTGTCGACAGCGTGGTCTTGGCGTTCCAGCAGGTCGACCTCTTCAATTTCTCGCAGCGGAGTTTTATAGGGCTCACCAACTTTCTTCAGCTCTGGCAGGACCCGGCCTTCCACCAGTCGCTGTTCATCACAATGGTCTTCGTGGTGTTGGTCGTCCCGGCCCAAACCGTGTTCGCGCTCGTGCTGGCCGCGATCCTGCATAGTGTGGGGATGGGCAAGACGTTCTTCAGGACCGCCTTCTTCCTTCCCTACATGACCTCGACGGTCGCCGTCACGACGGTGTTCATGAAGCTCTTTGTCGCGGGCGGTCCCCTCGCTACACTGGCGGCTCGTGTGTTCGGGGTGAGCAACGAGACCTGGTACGCCGAACCGAGCCTGGCGTTGCCATTCTTGGTCATCGTGTACGTGTACATGTACATTGGACTGTACGTGGTTGTGTTCGTCGGTGGCATCGAGAACGTGCCCGCAGAGCTACACGAAGCCGCGAAGGTCGATGGCGCCGGCGTCCTCCAGCGCTTCCGCTTCGTGACGGTGCCGAGCGTTCGGCCCTACGTGTTCTTCGTCGTGGTAGCCGGGTTCATCCAAGCCGTCCAGGTCTTTGACCAAGCGTACGTCATCGCCTCTAACGGTGCCATTCTCGGCAGCCCGGCGGGGGCGACGGCGACACTGGTCATTTTCTTATACCAGCAGGCATTCCGCTTGAATAATCTCGGCTATGGCAGTGCCGCCGCCGTCGTGCTGCTCCTCATCGTGTTCCTCGGCACGGTGCTCACGAGAAAGCTGTTACCGGAGCGGTTATGAGCGCTTTCCTCTCAGGGTCGGCGACAAGGGCGCTGAAGTACGGCGTCCTGGTAGTTGGGGCGATGATAGCCTTCGGTCCGATGCTTTTTGCGCTGTATACGTCCTTCGAATTGCCCGCGGACTACCCACGTCTGGTCTCGATCAACCGGCTCACGCTGTGGAACTACCGCTATGTCTTTGATCACGCTCCCGTGCTGCGCTGGTATGCCAATACCGCTTTCGTCACCGTGGGTGTTGTCGTCGGCGCCGTCGTCGTGAACACGCTGGCGGGCTACGCCCTGGCCCGCATCCGCTTCCCGGGGAGGACCGTGACGTTCATGATTGTGCTCGGCATCTTGATGGTGCCGCTTCAGGCGATCCTGATCCCGCTCTACCTTCTCGTCGCCCAGCTCGGCTGGCTCAACTCCTACCAGTCCCTCATCGTCCCGTTTATCGCCAACCCGTTCCTGATCTTCTTGATGCGCCAGTCCTTCCAGATGCTGCCGGTAGACCTCGAGGAGGCCGCTGTCATCGACGGTGCCGGACGGTTCAGGTCGTTTCTCAAGATCGCCGTCCCTCTGACGATGTCGGGCATCGCTACTCAGGCCATCCTTGCCGGGACATGGACATGGAACAGCTTCATGATCCCGGTCACGTTCACCACAGACCCAGACCACTATATGATGACGGTAGGACTCAATAGCCTGCAATCGCAGTTCTACACCCTGACCACGGTCCAGATGGCTGGGGTCGTGCTCTTGACTGTGCCCATCGTCGTGATGTTCGCGGCGTTCCAGCGTCTGATCGTCCCCAGTTTCGCCACCGCCGGCATCCGAGGCTAGGTCTGGGCTGCCCCATGCCAAACAGATCGCTCCAGGCCCAACCCGGTTCACCGCCGACGGTCGTCCAGCCGTTCTATGCAGGCACAGCGGCCTCCGGTACCCGAGGGATCTATGGGGTGAAGGTCACCGCCGGGGGCTTTGAATGCGTGCAGCCATGCCCGGTGGGCGTCGTGCTCGCCTCCGCTCGCACGAGGGGGCGATGGAGCGGCTACGACGAGGTGCAGCCGACCGTTGACGGCTTCTCAGCTGTCGCCGAGGTGCCTATTAGCCCGCGCACATCGTTGTTGGTCGAAGACCGCTGGCAGGTGACCGGCCTCGACGTCTCGGCTACGCGGGACGTTACGGTGCGCGGAGGCGAGGACGACGGCTTCATGACGGCGCTCACACTCGCACGCCGCGAGCCGGCGAGCTGGCGTGACGTCGTCCCGTTCGCTCCCGGGGTGCTGTACGGGGATAGCGAACCGGTCCCGGCCTGGACCATCGGGAGCCCCAAACTCCGCCGGGAGGGCACGCGCCATGTCCTTTGCCGGGAGGACCGCCTGGCCGTGCCGATGTTCGCGTTGCGTTACAGCGACGGCCGCTGGATGGCGGCGCTACATGGACCCACCGGTGCGGGGACGACCGTGGCCGACCGCGGCACCATGGCGGGCGGGGAAACACTCATCGACGAGCGGTTCGCCTTCGCCTCTCTCGGCGGCGTTGACCGGCGCGGCCATGTGTTCCTGGGAGCCTTCTTCCCCGGCACCGAGGGCCCGGTCACCTACAGCACGGGTGTCGCGCCCCCGCGTCAGCACAGGCGCTGGCGGTGGAGGTTCCACCCCCTGAGAGAGGGGGTGGCCCACCGTTACCAGGTGGTGTTCCGCTGGGGAGTGGCCACGACCCTTGCCGCGTTTTTTGGTGCCACGTGGCGTTGGGCCTGGCAGCACCTGGGACCACGCACGGCGCTCGTTGACGTGGAGGAGGTCATCGCCTGGAGCGCCGCGGTGCTCGCCGACCAGGTGGTGACCAACGGCAGGTGGGCCGGAATACCCCTCGAGGTCGATGCCGTGAGCGGGAGGCGGGAGGCGAGGGCGCCGGCCATCATGGGTTTCGTCGGCGCAAATACCGACGCCGCCTACGTGCTACTGCGCGCCGGCGAGCGCATCGGCGGGCCCGCCGGGGCCCGCTACACGGCACTCGGCGAGCAGATCCTCGACTCATTCGCACGGCTTGAGCTGAACCCGCCAATTGGGGAGGGCTTTAGCCTCGCGTCCGGTCGGCCGGCCACGTACCGCAGGGTGCGGGGTACTGCCGCCGTCTACGCCCGGTCCATCGCGGACGGTTGTGCGGGCACGCTGAAAGCGTGGGCACACGCGGCCGCCCGCGGGCGACACCACCCGCACTGGCTCGCCTGGGTCCGTAGTGGCGGCGACTGGCTGCTGTCAGCGCAGAACCCCGACGGCTCGTTTCCTCGCGCGTGGGAAGCGGGCACGGGCGCGGTGCTGGAGCGCTCAACGACATCCAGTCAGGTGCCGGTTGCCTTCCTGGTCCGCCTCGCCCGCGCCACCGGCGAGCGTGCGTACCTCGAGGGTGCGGTTCGTGCCGCTGAGTTCTGCTGGGAAAACGGGGGCCGTGAGGGCTGCTATGCCGGAGCAACGCTCGACAAGCCCGACATCGTGGACAAAGAGGCCGCCATCTACGCTCTGGAGGCCTTCCTGGAATTGCGCCGAGCGACCGGCGACGATGTTTGGCTACAACGTGCCATCACCGCGGGGGAGGTCGCCGCGTCGTGGACCTACGCCTGGAACGTCTCCATGCCCGTCGATGCGGACGAGGGAGATCTCCACTGGAAGCCCGGCGTGCCGACGATCGGCGAGCAGCTTATCGCGGCCGGTGTGTCGGCCTGTGACGGTTTCCTGGCGGTGAACGCGGCGGCCTTTGCCAGCCTCTACCGCTTGACGGGCGACGCGCACTTCCTGGAGGTCGCCCGCGTGGTGACGCACGGGACCAAGGCGATGCTGGCCCTGCCGGGGCGGACCTTCGACCTTCACGGGCCGGGCTGGCAGCAGGAGCACTGGTGCCTGGCTATCCCAAGGGGACGTGGATGGAGCCGCGATTGGCTGCCTTGGGTCGCCGTCGCCCACGTCGAGGGGGTGCTGCGCGTGGAGGACCTGGGCGAGGCCACGGCGGGCCTCGTGCTCCGGCCCGCCAACTGGAGCTGAGTTGCCAGCCATCAGCTATCCTTGCTAAGCGCGCAAGGGCTGGGCTGCGGCTAAGATGGCCGTGTTGGCTACATGGCTCGTCCGCGCGGACGAGCCATGTAGCCTGTTGATGCGCCCGCGTCACTCAATGGGGCCGAGCAGGTCAGTCTCGGCTTGGGCCGCGAGGGCGCGGTCGAACAGCGCCGTCAGCGCTTCCTCCGTCTGTGCCCCACTGATCACGGCTCCCACATCTGGCGACACGCGGCCGAAATGCACCTGTACCACCTTGCGCACGTCTTCCCGCCGCGTCCGCAGCGTCGCTTCCAGGTCGATACGGCTCCGCCACGTCAGCTCGGTGACGTCCCGGGCCATGGGGCCGTGATCAGGGCCAGCGGCATGGCCGCCCGGTGAGCCGGCGCTATTGCGGCGACCGCCACGCGAGGAGCGCGAGGCTCACCAGCGCCACGCTGAGGATGGACGCCTTTGGGACTGGGAAACGGAAATGGAGCCGATTTTCGGTCCCATTCAGGTGTGAGGGCGGTGGGACTCGAACCCACGGCCAGCGGATTAAAAGTCCGCCGCATGCATGTCAAACGATGCCGCGGCCTACCATTTTGCGCGCGTCTGCCGGAGGTAATTCGCCTATTTGTGCCGTCACATATCGCTACATACCGCTTCATTGCGGGTCATCCTTACCCCACTTGTGACATGGCCGTGACATGCAGAGTCGGAACGTGGGCCGCTCGGTGCGTCCGCCGCCTTGCCCTCATACGTGCATTCATACTGGACTGCCAGGCGCATCACATTGCGCCGTGAGGGCCACCCGTAGCGAGCTGACGGTCATCGGCACATGCTGAACCAACGCATCCAGTACGTCGTCGACGCTCAATGGCGGATTCTTCAGGTCTGCTGCTTGCTCATGCACGGTCGTGTGACGATGTCGGCGTGCGTTCCATACAGGCGCGTGAGGAAGGCATCGGGATGCTCGGCCACGATACCGTGTGGGGTCAGCGCCTCGGGTGCATAATCCTTGAGATTGAAGGTGACAATGGTCTGGGCATGGGCATGAATGGCGACCGCGAGGACGTGCCGATCCTTCGGGTCATTCGTCAGCGTCGGAATGAGGGGTTCATAGCCTGTGACGAGGGCATCCATGCGCCGTAGGAAGGACCCAATCGCGGTGTCGAGGCGTCCAGCCTGCTCTTGGCTCATGCGCCCAGTCTCGACGAGGTTGCGCACGACCTCGTCCCAGATGTCCTGGCTGAGCTGCAGCCGGTACAGCTCCTTCTCGGCGCAACGCAGCAGAAGGTCACGCAGCGACGCGGGGAAGAGTACGTTGGCGTCGAGGACAATGGTGGGCAGGGATGCGGCAGGTGGCATCGGTGGCGCTTAGTCGTACGCCCCGGCCTCTTGGGCCACGGCCAACGCTGTCGCCAGGTCGCGTCTGTTCTCGTCGCTCCGCCGAGCTTTGTAGGTTAGCAGGTCGCTCAGACGGACGCGCCGGTCATCGCCAGTCCCGCTCGACGGAATCTCCTGAGCATCGAGCGCCCTCCTCAGGAAGGGCACCGAGACGTGAAGAAGGGTCGCCGCCTCGGTCAGAGACAGTTCCTTATGGACCGGAACGAGCGCGACGTCGTCCCCCTGAGCGAGCAGGGAGGCGAGCTGCTGAAACGCCGCCACGAGGAAAGGGGCAATCTCCACGCTGTCACCTTCAGCCGTAGTAATAGCAGCATCGAGCGCGCCATCCTCAGCCACCAGACGTTGCAGCGCCGCCGCCGTCCGCTGGGCCAGTTGGACATCGCCGGCTGCCACCGTGATCGGCTGACCGTCAATCGTCTCGAACGCCATGTATAGCTGCGCCTCCAGAGTCGGCCCATGCTGACCATGTGTTATGCACGTTGCCGCCATCTACTATTATCAAGTATACCGCAGTTGCGAAGGAGACGATGCTGGTGGCCAACTGAGCGTCAGGATCGTGCTGTGTCTGGTAGCTCCCCAAGAGACCAGGTCAAATGAAGAACCAAGCTTCCAACTTTGAGCGCTATCTTCGTTAAGAACAACAAGCACTGAAAAAAGATCAACAGTTGGCGGCCTTACGAGATGGAAGGAGAGTCGGTTCGGGGAGGACGAGAGGTAGCAGCCCGTCCAGCGGATTCTAGCAGGTTGAGCTGGCTAGGTGGTGTATGGCGCTAAAGATATACGGAGGACTGGCGCATGAGACTTGATGCTAGGGCGTATCCGCAAGTATCATAGCCAGTCAAGAATGGCTGCAATCGTCCACATGGCCAGGTAGTTGGCCACCCTTTTCTCATACCGTGTGGCGATCCGGCGGTAGCGCTTCATGCGATTGATAAATCGTTCGACCACATTCCGCTCGCGATAGGCGGCGCGATCAAAATCCGGCTGTGGTGGCTCGTTTTTCCTGCTCGGAATCAGCGCTTTGATCCGTCGCCGCTTGAGCTGTTGCCGGGCTTTGCCGCTACTGTACCCTTTGTCCCCCCCAACCCGTGCGGGACGTAAGCGCGGGCGTCCCTGTTTCGCGCGCTTGACCGCCCCGCGATCGAGCAGTTGCTCCAGGACCGTTTGCTCGTGTTGTTGTCCCGGTGTCGCAAGGAACGTGACGACCTTACCACCACGCTCCACACGCACATGGACCTTTGTGCTGAATCCACCACGGCTACGCCCTCATGCTTCCCGCGCTGCATCCCCTTTTTTGCCCCTGCGGCGTGCTGACGCGCACGCACGACCGTGGCGTCGACGAAATGGTCGGCCCAATCCAGTCGTCCGTCCCGATCGCCCAGCTGCTGTAGCCGTTCCAGCACGCGCGTCCAGATCCCCGCCCGTCGCCAGCGGTAGAAGCGACTGGAGACTGTTTTGGTCTTACCGAAGCGCTCCGGCAGGTCCTTCCACGGCGCTCCGGTGCGCAAAATCCAGATAATCCCACTGACCACCATACGATGATCGTTCTTAGGGCGTCGGATGTGGGGCTTTTGCGCCGGCAGGAGGGGCCGGATCTGCTCCCACTGGGCATCCGTCAGTTCTTGCTGCGTCATGCCCTACCCTAGCAGAATTTGCGGATACGCCCTAGCGTGCCCAGCCGTATCCGTGTGGTCTGCGTGGCCAGGGCCGCCAGGGTGGTCCAGGCTTCCAGGACGACGGGATGGGGCGGATCGGCATACCCGTCCCCCAGCCAGACCGTCCCGATGTCCAGGGTCTCCAGGAAGCGGACCTCATCGCGTAGCGCCGCCCAGGACGTATATTGCGCCCCAAGGACATGCATATCGAACCGCACACTCCTGGCGTCCATCATCATCCCCTTTCTGAGGTGATGCGGGTTAGGCATCACCCCCTCTCTGGCGGCATCCGAGACACGCTTCATCCAGCCTACTTACAGCCCCACGCGGTGCGGCCTGTCACGCTGGAGTATACGCCAACAGGACGTCAGGTCTTTGCCTGTCAGTGCGTCACAATGGGGCCAGGGTCTGTACTTAATTGACACCCGGAGGCCAGGATCATAGGCCCTATCGTGACAGGTGAACGGCCGGCACAGCCCGGGTCGTACGCTTAGGGCTCGTCAGAGAACAAACTGGTCGAGTAAGAGTGCATGGCCTAAACTGGAGGGATGAAAGGGCAAGAGGAGCAGACGATCGAGGCGATCCGGCGGCGCTACGCGCGGGTGGCGGGGA
>Ga0070740_10003573_pt1 | contig 16337 bp, 12 predicted proteins | sample Coa_R2_FD_67286 | JGI IMG/M metagenome (GOLD analysis project Ga0070740, IMG submission 67286) | Surface soil microbial communities from Centralia Pennsylvania, which are recovering from an underground coalmine fire - Coalmine... | ecosystem: Environmental > Terrestrial > Soil > Unclassified ... | reverse complement strand
ATCGCCTGGCTCCTGGCAACGAAAGGCTAGATTTTCCCCAGATTATGAGATATACTATGTACGCGTATATACATATAATAAGATATAAAAGAAGTATAAGCATTGAAGAGGAGATATCATGGCAACATTGAAACCTGAACTGAATCCAAAGGCAATCGGAGAACGCAGCGAGGCGATGATCACTGCTAAGCTTCTGGAAGTTGGTTACTATGTCTACACTCCCTTCGGCGATAACCTTCGCTGCGATCTCATCATTGAAGATGGTGATGGGAAATTCAGGTGCATTCAGTGTAAAACAGGATGGGTAGAACATAATGGAGCTTATATTGCATTTAAGACTGCCAGCTCGTACTATCATACCAGAGCAGGGAGGACGAGTCATGGAAGAAGAGATTATCGAGGGCAAATCGATTATTTCGCTGTATACTGTCCCGATACAAAAAAAGTGTACCTGATATCTGTAGATGATGTGGGCACAGCGAATGCAATGTTAAGGCTTTTGCCAACGAAGAACAACCAGGAGAAGGGGGTAAGGTGGGCGAAGGACTACGAGTTATAGTGCGGGTGGTGGGACTCGAACCCACGGCCTTGAAATTAAAAGTTTCCTGCTCTACCACTGAGCTACACCCGCAAGGGCTGCAATGTCAAGCTGGCAGCGGCTTCATGGCTAAGGGGAAGGCTTTATCGCTGAGCCATACAGCTGCCTTTGACTTCGGCTATTGTAGCGCATTTGCCGCCACCATGCAATAGGGAATTTGCCGGGATCAGTATTGGCCCGGCAAATTCCCTGATTATTGATCTTGCCTGATTATTGGTCGCGACCCGGCGCCCTCGCTCCCTCGATGCATCTTTCAAGGCTCCTCATGCGTGCTATAGCCGATACTACCTTACATTAAAGACAATCTGTTACAGGGAGAAAGTGGGAGGAAAAAATGTCAGAGCAACAAGAGAAAGCGCGGCCACAGGTCGGCATAGCGGTCCTGGTCAGTAAAGGAGATCGCATCCTGCTCACCAGGCGGCAACATTCGCATGGAGCGGGCACGTGGGCGCCGCCGGGAGGACATCTGGACTTCGGCGAAACGCTCGAAGAATGCGCGGCGCGCGAGACAAGAGAAGAGACCGGCGTGGAAATTACCGATATCAAGTTCCGCGTGATTACCAACGACGTTTTTGCCGCCGCGCAGAAGCATTACATTACTGTCTGGATGGAGGCAAAACACGCCTCGGGCGAAGCCCGCGTAAATGCTCCTGTCGAAGCAACAGAGGTCGGCTGGTTTACGTGGGATGCGCTGCCGGAGCCACTCTTCCTGCCCCTGCAACACCTGCTTGCGGGCGAGACCTATCCATCGCAGACCACCGAACACAAGATCGGAACTTCGCCGCAGGAGCCTCATCCTTTGCAATATTAGAGTCACGGGCGCGCCCGCCGGTGCGTGTATCAGTATGACCGGATCTGTATCGTAGAGAATGTATCCGGCATTCTTTAGTATAACAGGAGAGAGGAAAATGCCAGATAACTCGGATCAAGCCCTGCAAGGCCAGATGCAAGATTGCATCGAGGATTGCCTGAACTGCCATACGGTCTGCCTGGATACAGCGACGCGCGTCCTGCAAAAGGGCGGCCAGAACGCGGACAACGTGCGCACCCTGCTCGACTGCTCAGAAATGTGTCTGACAGCGGCCCACTTCATGATCCGCAACTCGGCCCTGCACGGCTATACCTGCCAGGCGTGCGCCGAGGTATGTACTCATTGCGCGGAAATGTGCTTCCAACTGGGCGAAAACGACTGCGGCAACGCCTGCCAGGCGTGCGCCGTATCCTGCCAGCAGATGGTCAAGATGATAGCATAAGGTGAGAGAAATACAGCCTCGGCCCAGCCGAGGCTGTATTTCTCTCACCTTATGCCATTTTGGACAGGGCTATGTAATGCTCGCCCGAAGCGGGGGTCAAGGGGGCGGCCGCCCCCTTGCGGGGCGCGAGGTGTCCCCGCCCAGACTCTTCCTTTCGGGCGTGGCGTGGGGAGCATTACATAGCCCTGCATTTTGGAAAAAGGGTATTGACAAGCTTATGGAGTCGTGGTAATATAAGCTCTGTCAAACGGAGCCGCCTGTATGCGCAGGTGAACCGGTGATTGTAGCGAAGAGGGTACACCCGTTCCCATCCCGAACACGGAAGTTAAGCTCTTCAGCCCCGACGATACTGCGTGGGAGACCGCGTGGGAAAATAGGAAATCGCCGTTTCACCCGCTCACACGGGCGGTTTTGTTATGCTTCTCTTCCAGAATGACGCACGAGGCTCGCAAGAAGGGATGATGGGCTGGGTGCGTTGCGCAGCAACGCACCCAGCCCATCATCCCTTCTTGCGAGCGACGCAGGCGCGATGCGTGATGGGAACCGCCGGATGTGGTAAGAGAACCGGAACAGTCTTCCTACAGACTCTTGAACTGTTCGGCGTACTTTTCGGCATAATCGCCAATGACAGGCAGCTTGAAGTACTTGCCCTGGAAGCCATTGACCATCAGCACGATCCAGCCAACGAAGGCCAGCAGGCCGAGCAGGCCATTGGCACAGAGGAACACGATGCCCAGAACCGGAATTCCATAAAGGAAGCGGAAAACGATCTCCACAACCGTGATGCCACCGAAGAACAGGATCGACTGCATAGCGTGGAAGCGTATGAAGCGGTTCTGCTTCTCCACGAAGAAAAAGATGATGCCTGTAATCCAGCCGAGCACATAGCTCAGGCCGGCGGCAACGTTCTGCGAGAGGCCCGACGCAGTGGGGCCGGCGGGCGCTGCATACGGCTGCTGGTAGCCACCCTGCTGTCCATACGGCGTCGGGCCGTAGCCCGGCTGACCATAGCCCGGTTGTCCGTAGCCCGGCTGTCCATAACCAGGCTGCTGGCCGTATTGCTGCTGTTCATAGCCGCCCTGCTGCTGACCATAACCACCATACTGTTGACCGCTATAGGGATCGGTTGGCTGCGGCTGGGGAGGAGTGTAGCCGCCATAGCCGCCGCTATATTGTCCCGAATTCGGATACTGGCCCTGGTTTGGATCTTGTCCCTGGTAACTCATGTTGCCATCCCTCTCTTTGTATGATATTGAATTGATAAGAGCTTGCCGGTTAGAGCATATATGTACATACGCAGTTCATTCGGAAAAGTTGTGATTGTAAACCGAATGTACTAGCCCGGATTACGCAATTCGCTCATGCAAACTCATCCGTAACGAACGGCGAAAAAGCAGCGTTTCCCCGGCATACTGCTTGATATCCTCTCTGGTAGAACGATGCAGGCCGCTATTTTTAGCTGATGGATGTATCATTCGACGTTGGCCGGGCCTGCGGGTACAGATGATGCGCTGTGTGGTCGGCCGGTGGGACCATAAAGGCCGGTGCATCCGCTTCACCGGCTTCGTGCTCATCGCTCCCGGCGGATGGCCTGCCGCTGCGCCGTAAATTTTGCTCGTGCAGCACAGGCATGCGCTCATCGATGCGCAGGGGAAGCGACCCTCCATTCTCGGGCCGGTTCTCTTGCTCCGCAGGTGTCTCCTCCCGATCAGAAGAAGGAGGGGCATCGAGCAAAGCCTGCTCGATCACCTCATCCATCGTCTCAACAAAGGTAAACTGTACACGCTGGCGAATTCTGGCGGGAATTTCGGCCAGATCCTTTTTGTTGTCCGCAGGAATAATCAGATGCGCAATATTCGCCTGCTGCGCGGCAAGCACCTTCTCTTTCAGGCCGCCAATACCCAGCACGCTGCCAAGCAGCGTCACCTCGCCTGTCATCGCCAGATCATTGCGCACCGGACGGCGCGTAAGAGCGGACACCAGGGCGGTAGCGATGGTAATACCGGCTGAGGGACCATCCTTAGGAATCGCGGTTTCTGGCAGGTGAATATGCAGATCGGTTCCTTCCTGGAAGTTTGGATCGATGTGCAGTTCGGTAGCTCGTGTACGAATATAGGAGAGCGCAGCTATCGCCGACTCGCGCATCACATCGCCCAGCTGCCCCGTGACCAGCAGATCACCCTTGCCGACCATCGTTACCACCTCAACCGGCAGGAGAATGCCGCCATTCTCGGTAACAGCCAGGCCCATCGCGGCCCCGATCTGCGTGCGCAGCAGCGGCGGAGCGTTGCTATAGCGCGGCGTGCCCAGGTAGTGCGAAAGATTGTTGGCGGTCACGCGCACATGGGTGCCAGGCTTTTCCAGCACGGTGAGCGCTACCTTGCGGCAGATCGTCGCCAGTTGCCGCTCCAGATTGCGCACCCCCGCTTCCCGCGTATAGTCGGTGACAATGCGCTGCATCGTGGCGCGCGGGATCTTCACCTGCTCGGGCGTGAGGCCGTGCTCGCTTAGCACATGGGGCAGCAGGTGGCGTATGCCGATATTTACCTTCTCCTCCAGCATATAGCCTGGAAGATCAATGATATCCATACGGTCCGCCAGCGCGCGCGGGATCTGGTACTTCACATTGCCGGTACAGATAAAGAAAACTTCGGAGAGGTCGAAGGGCATTTCGAGATAGTGGTCAGTAAACGTGCTGTTCTGCTCGGGATCAAGCACCTCAAGCAGAGCGGAAGAAGGATCGCCGCGATACTCCGACGAGATCTTATCGATCTCATCCAGCAAGAAGACCGGATTGCGCACGCCCACCGTCTTCATGCTCTGGATGATGCGTCCTGGCAGAGCGCCGACATAGGTGCGGCGATGTCCACGAATTTCCGCCTCGTCGTGTACGCCGCCCAGCGAGATGCGCGCGAACTTGCGTCCGAGGGCGCGAGCGATAGAATAGCCGAGAGATGTCTTGCCAACCCCGGGCGGGCCGATGAAGCACAGGATCTGGCCCTGTCCCTCGTGCTTGAGATGGCCGCCGCGATTGGCGAACTGCTGGCGCAGCTGGCGCACCGCCAGGAACTCGATGATACGCTCCTTGATGCCCTCCAGACCATAATGATCTTCATCAAGGATTCGCCGCGTCGCCTCGATATCGAAGCTATCCTCGGTGCGCTCCAGCCAGGGCAGGGCCAGCACCCAATCGATATAGGAGCGAATCACCGTGATCTCGGCCGATTGTGGGGGCGTGCGCTCCAGCCGATCAATCTCCTTCTGTACTTTGGAGGCGACCTCCGGCGGCAGCGCTTTTTCCCGCAACTTCGCGCGCAGTTCATCCGCCTCCGTAGAGGTCTCCATACCCAGCTCTTCCTGGATCGCGCGCAACTGCTCGCGCAGGTAGAATTCCTTCTGGGTACGATCTACCTGGGAGCGTACACGACTGCGGATAGTGGTTTCGAGTTCGAGGATCTCGATCTCGTTGCCCATAATCACGCAGATTTTCTCGAGGCGCTCCATCGGATCGAGGGTTTCCAGCAGGTCCTGCTGCTGCTCCAGATCAGTGACCAGGTGAGCGGCCAGCGTATCAGAGAGACGTGCTGGCGTTCTGATCGCCACTATCGAATTGATATCTTCCGCCGAGAAGCGGCGATTGAGCTGCGCATAGCGTTCAAACAGATGCGTGGCATGGCGCACAAAAGCGTCGGCCTGCGAACCCTTGCTCTGGCTCTCCGGCTCTATATTCACCCGCACACGAATGAAAGGCTCGAAGTCCTGGTATTCTTCAATCTGCACGCGGCTGACGCCCCGCACCAGCACCTGGAGACTGCCGTCATGCTGCCGGTGCATGGTCGTCACCTCGGCCAGCGTACCGATAGAGTAGATATCTTTAGGCTGGGGATCATCTATTTCTGCGTTGCGCTGCGTCGCGGTAATGAGCATGCGATCAGGACGCATCATCGCCTCTTCGACAGCCCGCACCGTTTTTTCGCGCGCAATATTGAGCGCATGACGATTATGAGGAAACGCAACGATGTTTTTTAACGTCACCAGAGGATACACCTCGTCTACATCCTGGTCTATCTTCTGGTGTTCTTGCTCATTCATTGGTTTCCGCCTGTCTCTCCTGTTCGATCAACTACCTGTAAAAGAAAAAGAGCCAGCGTTAAGCGGACTCATCTTCGGAATATGCCGGGGCGCGCTCGCTGCGCGTCACAACCAGCGGTTTATGGCTACCGGTAATCACATCCCCGTTAATGATAACTTTCTTCACATCGGAGCGAGATGGAATCTCATACATTACATCGAGCAGCACGTCCTCGATAATCGTGCGCAGGCCCCTTGCCCCTGTGCGCTGCTTTAGAGCGCCCTCGGCCGCTGCTTCAAGAGCATCGCTCGTAAAGACAAGTTCCACGCGATCAAGCTGCAAAAACTTCTGATATTGCTTGATGACGGCATTCCTGGGTTCGGTCAGAATGCGGATCAGGGCCTCGCGATCAAGGCTATCCAGCGATACCACCACAGGCAGGCGCCCCACAAATTCGGGGATCAGGCCGTACTTCAGCAGGTCATCGGGGATGAGCCTGGTCAGGACCGATTCCTCGACCTCTTTATCTGCGGTGTCATGTCTGGCACGGAAGCCTATCGTCTTATTGCTGCCCAGGCGCTGCTCTACGATCTTATCGAGGCCCTCAAAAGCGCCGCCGCAGATAAACAGAATATTGCCGGTATTGATCTGAATGAAATCCTGGTGGGGATGCTTGCGCCCACCCTGGGGGGGGACATTAGCGATGGTGCCCTCGATAATTTTGAGCAGTGCCTGCTGCACACCCTCACCTGAGACATCGCGCGTAATCGAGGGATTATCAGACTTGCGGGCGATCTTATCGATCTCATCAATGTAGACGATGCCGCGTTCGGCGCGCGCCACATCAAAGTCCGCCGTCTGGATCAGGCGCAGCAGAATGTTCTCAACATCCTCGCCGACATAGCCGGCCTCCGTCAACGCCGTGGCATCCGCAATGCAGAAAGGAACATCCAGGATCTTCGCCAGCGTCTGGGCCAGCAGCGTTTTGCCACACCCCGTCGGCCCGATCATCAGGATATTGCTTTTACCCAGCTCCACATCATCGATCTGCATGCCCACGCCGATACGCTTGTAGTGGTTATATACAGCCACGGCCAGCGTTTTCTTCGCGCGTTCCTGCCCGATGACGTAATTGCTCAATTGCTCGTAGATCTTCTTGGGAGTGGGTATTTTGCCTGTTTGCAGGCGTGGCTTATTCGCAGCGGTGGCCTGCTCCTCGTCGATGATTTCCCGGCACAGGTCGATACACTCGTCACAGATATAGACACCGCCAGGACCGGCAATCAATCGTTGAACCTGGTCCTGGCTTTTGCCGCAAAACGAGCAGCGGTATGTCGTCCGTATGTTTTTCGAGTTTGCCACGTTCGTCACCTTTCCTGCAAGTGCAACATTGCACATGGTGGTCGCATCGTTACTCTACTTTCTCAGCAGCCCGGGCGTCTGATGGAGGAGTTACAGCAGCCGGTTCCTCGGCTTTTTCGCTCTCAGTATGCGCTTCCTGCGCGGCGGCCTCGCCGGCGAACGCAGCGGCCTGCGCATTCTCCACAGTCGCTTCCTCTGCTTCTTCTGACACACTCCCACTGCCCTCTGCATCTGGATCGGGGCCAGCTATCAATTCTATCAAACGGCTCAGGGTCTTCTCGCGCCGGTAGCTTAATGCGAGCGCCCGAATGCCCGCCTCGGTACGCGGCAGATTCTGTCCTATCTGGGCATAGGCGTTAAAGAGCGCCTCGATCTCCTGCGCCTCAACCTCGATATGCTCCCTGTTCGCCACTTCATCCAGTACCAGTTCGCGCTTGACACGCTTTTCCGCCTCTGGTCGCAACTCCTGCATATACTCTTCGCGGCTCTTGCGCATTATCAGCAAGTACTGCTCCATCGAGAGATGCTGGCGTTCGAGCATATGCGAGGTCTGATGCATCATATCCTCGACCTCTTCATCGATCAGCAGCGGGTGGATCGTGAACTTTGATTGCTCGATCAGGGCGTTGAGGACCTTCTCCCGTAGGGCATCGTTGGCCTGGCGCTTCTTATTCTCAAGGATATTATCGCTCAGCGCCTTGCTCAGATCTTCCAGCGTCTGATACTGGCCCTCGCTGACCTTCTCCGCGAAGGCATCATCCAGTTCGGGGAGATGCTTCTCCTCCACCTTGTGGAGCGTTATCTCATAATCGGCCCGTTTCCCCGCCAGCTTTTCATTGCTGTAATCTTCAGGGATCGTGGTAGAGAAGGATTTGCTCTCACCCGCCTGCATCCCTACCACGTTCTCATCCATCCCCGTGAAGATACCTCCGCCCTTGTCAGTAAGCTCAAAGGTATGGTCCTTTAAATCGGAGACGCTTTCCCCTTCCACCGTCAGCTTCAGGTCGGCAGTAACGCGATCTCCAATGGCGGCCGGGCGTTCAACAACCTCCCAGCTTGCCTGGCGGTTACGCAGCGCTTCAAGCTCCTTATCAACCTCTTCCGAGGTAACGCTGACATCTTCGCGCTCAAAATGCATGGCATGATAGTCGGCAAGCTCAACGGGAGTGATAATCGGCACGGTCAGGCTGAAGTGGTAGGGCTGTCCCATCTCAAGGGTCGGAGCTTCCAGTTTCGGCTGTGTAATAGGGGTAAGTTCGTATTCTTTGAGCGTATTGCGATAGGTCTCAGCAATGAGATCATCGAGACCTTCCTGGTAGATGTACTCCTTGCCCAGCTTGCGCTCCAGAAGGGAACGCGGTGCCTTGCCTCGGCGGAAGCCCTGGACATCGACCTTTTGCACCAGTTTGCGATACGCCTTTTCCGAGGCTTTTTCCATCTCGTCCCAAGTCACATCTACTTCAAGGACGGCCTCGCTCGTTGGCAGCTTTTCAACAGAGACCTTCACATTTCCTCCAATAGATTGATCGTTCTGTATTGATCTGCTCGATAATCCTGAAAACCTGGTCTACGGCAACTGAGTGAACAGGCTATGGGAAGCACAGGGAGGCAAACCCGACCATAGACCACCCCACAACAGCGCCAGCAGTCTCAACCATGTTCAGCGATTTTCAAAGCGTTGTGATCTATGTCTCTCGTGTGGGTTTGCGTATGCACTTGCCCACAGAGGAGCAATCCCGGCGATTGCCCTCCCTTAGATACGACCTCTAAGCGGGAGACGGGACTCGAATCCGCGACAGCCTGCCTGGAAGGCAGGTACGCTTAGAATCACCGCCCGCTTGATACAAACAGGTCTGACAGGCCAGTTCATCGATCTGCCTTCGTTTATACCCACGATTGACCAGAGTTGTCACAAGGTATTTCTGGCTTCCTGACAAAAACTTTCGCGTATTTCTGAAGGCAGGAATCTGGATATTCCTTACAGGTCAATAGTATATATCCTTTTTCCTCTCAAGGCAAGCCTGAGAGTACATTCTATCCACGCGCTTCTTCCCGCCGCAGGCTCTGGCTCAGGCACAGGGATCGAAGCGCCTCTGTCCGGTGCGCCCGCGGGGATCATCGCCCTGGATGTCTACCCTGCGCAACTGGCGGATGTGGTTCTCGCGAAGGCGCTGGAGCCGGGCGGCTTTGGTCCGGGGCGGGTCACGGTCTCTGCCTTGCACGTCGTAATGAGCAGGCAAGAGGAGCCGCTCATGAACTCTTCTGACTGACCAGCGTGCTCACAATCCAGCGCCCGGTGAATGTATCGTCGCAGAGGTCGGCGAAGACATTACGGCAGAGTTGCTCAACGACACGTTCACCGTTGACCACGCCGGACCTGAGAAGAAAGGTCTTGCTCGCTTCCAGCAGGCGCGGCGCGTGCAGATAGAGCCAGTCGTGAGCGTAAGCGCCCGCCGCCAGATCGATGAACTGGAGATGCTTGCGCAGGATCGACCAGGAGGGCAGTTTCAATTCGCTGCTCGCGCGCTGCACCTCGAAGGGCTGGCAGCCCATGCGTTTGAAGCCTTGCTCAAGGAATTGTCCCCAGGCGAACCAGGCCATGCTGCTCGTCTGCGGAAAACTCGCTTCGGTGATAATGATGTGACCGCCGGGGCGGCATACGCGCAGGCATTCATTCATGAACTCGGTCCAGCGCGCGAGAGGCACGACGAGCGAGAGAAAGCGAGCATGCACTACATCGAAGGAGCTATCTTCAAACTCGCTCATGTGGTAGAAATCGCCTGCGATAAAGGTAGCATTGGCCTGGCCGTAGATGTGCGCGAGCTGGCTGGCATACCTGATAGCCTCGGCATCGTGATCCAGCCCTACCACTTTGATGAGCGGATAGTTACTCGCCAGGTCGCGTACCCACTGTCCGCCACCGCAGCCTGCATCGAGCACCTTTTCCACCTTCATTACGTCGACCTCTTCCGGCAGCAGGGGAATATAATTGCGGAGCAATGCCTGTAGCTCTGACCACGGGCTGAATAATCCTGCGCCATCGTCATCATCTCTGTTCATCTGGCCCCCTACCCTTCAATCTTACTACGTGAGGCGCTCTTCGCCCATAACTATTCAGGTTTCCCGGCCACCTCCGGCGGCCTGTTCGCCGGGGTAGATGGCGCGCGGGACGGACGGCGTTCGCCCCGCGCACCATCTACCTCAACACTGGCGCAGTGCCGCCGGCGCCTGGCCGTCTGGTGAAGAGAGGACCTGAGTAGTTACCTGTATCCTCCTTTCTGTTCAGGAGGTGCTTCAAATGTAACACAAAAACTTGACCAGATCAATAATTCGTGATATTCCGTGATAAATAGTGCTATTTTCATGATATTTTAAGCAGGGAACGATCAACGCTCGACAGCGAGGGCGAGCCGGAGAGCGCCATGGTCAGTTCCAGTTCGGCGCGCAGGAGTTCGAGCACGCGATATACGCCCGCTTCTCCATCGGCGGCCAGCCCCCAGAGCGCCGGGCGCCCGATCAACACCGCCCGTGCTCCCAGCGCCAGAGCCTTCAACACATCGCTGCCCCGGCGTATGCCGCCATCGACGTAGACCTCGCAGCGACCCGCCACAGCCCCGGCAACTTCTGGCAGTGCCTCGATGCTGGCAAGGGTGCCGTCAAGCTGTCGCCCGCCATGATTGGAAACGATAATTCCTGCTACGCCCCGTTCCGCCGCCATCTGTGCGTCGTCCCCGCGCAGGATCCCCTTGAGCAGGACCGGCAGCTTCGTGAAGGATTGGAGCCAGTCGACGGTCTCCCAGGTGTCGACCAGGTGCCGCCGGGCTGACGACTCTGCCGCATCGGGAGGGAAGTTGGGAGCCGGACGCGCTTGCCGATCAGGAAGTGATTGCGGATATCGCGTTCGCGGCGTCCCAGGAATGGTGTGTCGACGGTGAGGACGATGGCGCGGTAGCCTGCACTCTCGGCGCGCCGCACCAGCTGGCCCGTCGTCTCGCGGCTGTGATGCGAGTAGAGCTGCAACCACAGTTCCCCTCCGGCAACCGCGGCCACCTCTTCGATGCTGTAACTGGCGGTGGTGCTGACGATCATCACCGTGCCGGCGCGGCCTGCGGCGCGCGCTGTCGCCAGTTCACCCTGGGGATGGGCGAGGCTGTGTGCCGCCGTAGGGGCGATGAGGATGGGCATACGCACCGGTGTTTGTAGCACTGTAGTGCGCATGTCGATGGCGCTGACATCGACCAGCACGCGCGGCCTCAGCAGGATGCGCTCGAAGGCGGCGCGGTTCTCTCGCAGCGTGACCTCATCGCCGCTGCCGCCCTGGTAATAGTCCCAGACGGCAGGTTCCAGGCGTTGCTGCGCCAGCGCCTCATAGTCGAAAAGATTGATGGGTTCCATTGAAAATCCTTGTTGCGGGTGATGGGTAAGGCGAGGTAAGGCAGGCGCCCGCAAGGGGCGTCTCTACATGTAGAGACGCCCCTTGCGGGCATCTGGGACAATATATTGCTGGCCGCCCATGTAGGGGCGCAGCGCTTCCGGGATGCGCACGCTGCCATCGGCCTGCTGATGCGTCTCCAGCAGCGGGATCAGGATACGCGGCGAGGCCAGCGCGGTATTATTGAGCGTATGCACGAATTTAAGCTTGCCATCCTCGTCGCGGTAGCGTATGTTGACGCGGCGCGCCTGCCAGTCATGGAAGTACGAGCACGAATGTGTTTCGCGATAGCGCCCCTCGCTCGGTATCCAGCATTCCAGATCGTACATCCCGACCTTGCCATCGCCCATATCGCCCGTACACACGTTGACGACGCGATAGGGCAGTTCGAGCGCCTGCACCAGCTCCTCCGAATTTCGCAGCAATTGTTCGTGCCAGCGCACCGATTCCTCGTGGTCGGCGCGGCAGATGACGTACTGCTCGACCTTGTTGAACTGGTGGATGCGGAAGACGCCGCGCGTATCCTTGCCGTAGGTGCCGGCCTCCTGGCGGAAGCAGGGGCAGAAGCCGACGAAGGTCATGGGCAGATCTTCGGCTTTGAAAATCTCATCCTTATACATGCCGGTAATCGAGACCTCGGCGGTCCCCACCAGGAAGAGATCCTGCTCATCGATCTGATAGACCTGATCGCGCCCTTTGGGGAACTGGCCGTTGCCGATAAAGCAGAAATCGCGTGCCATCGCCGGCACGATCAGCGGTGTAAAGCCCTTGCGCGCGATACGATCAAAGGCGAAGTGCATCAGCGCCAGCTCCAGGCGGGCGGCGTCGCCCTTGAGCGCGTAGCTGCGGCTCCCCGCGATTTTTACGGCGCGCTCGATATCCACCAGATCAAGCTTCTGCATCAACTCGTAGTGATCGAGCGGCTGAAAGTCGAAGACCGGCTTCTCGCCCCAATACTTGACCGGAACGTTATCGTTCTCGTCTTTGCCGATGGGAGCGCTCGGATCGGGAATGTTCGGGACGAGCAGCAGCATCTGGTAGCGCTCCTCCTGCAACTGGCTCAGCAGTGGCTCCTTCTCCTTGATCGTCTCCGCGAGCTGCTTGCCCTCGGCGATGAGCGCGTTACGCAGTTCGATGTTCTTCTCTTTCGCGGCCTGTTGAATGCGCTTCGAAAGCGCATTCTGCTGCGCCCGCGCCTCCTCGACTTCCCGCTGGAGGGTGAGCACCTGCTGATCCAGGGCCAGCAGGCCGTCGATATCGATAGGATTATTTTTCACCCGCGCCGCCTCTTTGACGACATCCGGGTGCATGCGAATAAATGCGAGATCCAGCATATGATTTATCCTTCCTTTGCTCGCGCCTGCGGCGCTCGGCTGATGGATGTGGTTTTGTAAAACGGGCGCTTCGCCCGTTTTACAAAACCACATCCATTGCCTGGCGCGGCACAGCCGCGCGACTGGCTGTCGAAAACAACAAAAAAGCGCCGCGTCCCGGAAGGACGATAGCGCTGCATATACTCTATCGTGGTGCCACCTTGATTCTCTCATCGTAGAAGATCGAGCGATGAGACTCGTTTTTGCCCGGTAACGGGGGCTGCCGTCAGACGCTCATCGCGCAGACTCGCGGGTGGATTTCGCTCCTGCTGACTGCTGCGTTGCACCTGCCCGCAGCTCTCTGTTGCCTGGCACGAGCTACTTGTCCCGTTCATTGTCGTTGCGCTGTTTCATTGTTTCTCGTGTCAGCATAGCAGGCAAGATGCGCTTTGTCAATACCGGAGCAGTTAGCCCGTTGTGATCGTTCCATCGCCGTTCACACGGATCGGCACCGAGGCCAGCGGCCTGTTAGCAGGTCCCCGGACGACTCGGGCGCCGGCGGCAGGATCAAATATTGCGCCGTGAGCCGGGCAAACGAGTTTGCCGCTGCCGGCGTTATAATTTACCGGCACACCCTGGTGGGTGCAGGCACGCTCAAAAGCCACGAAGCTGCCGCCGGGAAGACGTATCAACCAGCTTCCACGACCATCCGCCGGATTGGTAAATAGTTTAGCCGTGTTTGTGCCCTGGTTCGTGCTCCCGATGACTGTACCGGTATGTCCCGGCGTCGGTGTTGGGGTGGGCGGCTGCATTGTAGGTGTTGGGGAAGCCGTGGATGTCGGCTGCTGCTGCTTGTGCTGGGCCGTGGGGGTCGTGGTCGGCGCGGAAGTGGCCGTGGACATAGGCGTATTTTGTGGCTGCGTTGCCTGTGTGTTCGCGGTTGCGGGCGTTTGCGTGGCGGTCTGACCGGTATGATGTTTCAGGAGATGCGCCAGACTCAAACCACCTGCGCCAAGCACGCCCACAGCGATAACTCCGCCCGTCGCCAGCAGAGCAACCGTGCGCCGGCGCGACTTATCGAGTGCACGGCCCCGTTTCGTGCGGGACCTGCCAGAGCGCGGGCCAGGATTGAGCGTTCCCGCCTCCGCTGCTTTCGTTTCCGGCAGCGCTGTCGTTGTCCACCAGACGAAAGGATCAACGGCCCCGGCACCGGCGGAAGCGCTCTGCGCCTCTGGGAAGACCACCCCTGACTGGACGGCCTGCGTTGTCGCGGAAGCGGGATCCGCCTGCATCGTGCCCTGCTGCCTGCTCGCGATTAACTCTTCTTCAAACCAGTTAACGGTGGGCGGCATGGTTACAGCGTCACCGGCTGCCGCTGCATTGCGCGGGGCCGCGGCAGGCGGTTTCTCCGCCACCTCCTGAAGCTGGAGGACGCGCTCGAAGGCATGCGCTAATCTGCCAGCCGATGAGAAGCGCTGCGCCGGATCACGCGCCAGCGCCTGTTGCAGTGCCAGATCCAGGGCGGGGGATGCATCGGGATATACCTCTTTCAATGAGGGAACAGGTTGCTGAACATGCTGCATTGCTACTGTCAACGGGTCGCCTCCGCTAAACGGAGGTCTACCGGCCAGCAGCTCAAATAATACAATCCCCAGGGCGTATACGTCCGAGCGCGCATCCCCGGGGGCACCCTCCACCACTTCGGGCGCCAGATATTCGGGCGCACCTAAAAATGTTCCCGCGATACTGAAGAGGTGGGCATAGGGATGTTCGCTATGCTCGATGCCCTGCATCGCCAGTATACGCCCAAGACCAAAGCCCGCGATCAGAACCTTTTGCTCATCGTTCAGCAGGATGTTCGCCGGCTTCAATGCTCCATGCACTACGCCGGCGTGATGCGCGAAATCGAGGCCCTCGGATACCTGTTTGAGAATCTCCAGGGCCTGAGCGGGAGTGAAGCGGATTTGTTGCTTGAGCACCTTTGCCAGCGAGCCGCTCGACACCAGGGGCGTAACGAAATAGGGATATCCGTACTGCTCCCCATAATCATAGATAGGCAAAATATATGGATGCTGCAACTGCTTCAGCAGCGACATCTCTTGCAGAAAGCGGTTCATGAACCGCTCGCGGGCCAGAGAGGAGAGTTGATCGGGGATGATAAAGAGCGTAAGCATCTCCTCCTCGTCCCGTCCTTGCTGCCGAAGCGTATAGACGGCGTTGAGCTTCCCGCAGCCAAGCAGTTGTTCGACCCGATAAGGTCCCAGAGTCACGCCTGCAAGCTGGTCTATCGGCAATGATACTAACGACATATGCCCCCCTTTTCAGGTACACCTCTACATTATCTATACAGTGTGACACGTTGAAGTCAAGCTCCTGGTGCCCTATCAGGACCAATGGGGGGTACATAATTTTCGGGGGGATGGTCGCGCGACGCAACTGTACCAAAAACACTCTGTGAAGCGAGCGCCGCAGGCGCGAGCAAGAGCTGGTCCCGGCCACCAGAGACCAGAACCGGCCGCTCTCAATAGGACCGGGGTACTACAGAGTATATCATTATGTTCCTCATTGATGCATATATACGCTTAGTTAAGTAGTGTTTATCGGAGATTGTCAACGAGGAGAAGTCCTGAGTGAGCGTCCAGTCGTCCTACCTGATTATCGGCAATGGTATTGCGGGAGTGACCGCAGCCGAGATTCTACGCCGCGAAGATCCCGCAGCCCTCATTACTATCATCGCGGATGATCCCTTTCCCGTGTATTACCGGCCCGCCCTCAAGGACTATCTGGCAGGTCGCGTACCGGAACATAAGCTCTGGGCGCGTCCCCATACCTTCTACCAGGAACACCGTATTCGCTTTATAGCGGGGCGCGTGGTCGGCATCAATGCTATGCAACACTGTGTGCAACTCCAGGGCGGACAGTGGATAGAGTATCATAAATTACTCCTCGCCAGCGGTGCCCGTCCCAGGCGTCTCGCCTGTCCTGGACTTGACCTGGCAGGCGTGACAACGTTGCGCACCGTTGCCGACTATCAGGAAATACTGCGCCGCCTGCCGGCCATAGAGCGCGTCGTCGTTTATGGTGGTGGCACGCTGGCCCTGGAGAGCGCGGAGGCGCTCAACCAGCGCGGCTATCAGGTCACGCACCTGTTACGCAACAACGTCATCTGGTCTGAAATACTTGACGCCACTGCCTCTGATCTCGTGTTGCATGAGGAGCGGCGCGCCGGCATCGATGTGCGTACCGGGGAAGCCGTTGTAGAGATCACTGGCAAAGATGGGCAGGTGAGCGGGGTCGTTACTTCTTC
>Ga0070740_10003568_pt1 | contig 16346 bp, 13 predicted proteins | sample Coa_R2_FD_67286 | JGI IMG/M metagenome (GOLD analysis project Ga0070740, IMG submission 67286) | Surface soil microbial communities from Centralia Pennsylvania, which are recovering from an underground coalmine fire - Coalmine... | ecosystem: Environmental > Terrestrial > Soil > Unclassified ... | reverse complement strand
TGCTGAATCTGACCAACGGCAATGTACAACGAGAGATCGCAGCCCAAACCGCCGGGGCGGCGTCCATGCTTCAGCCCCGCACATGGGTCGATAACACCCGCGTCTACATCACCTCCCGGGCGTCCATGTATATCCTCGATACCAGCAAAGGCGCCAATCAGTCCTTCAACCAGCTTCAACTGATCATTGGCGTTTCTGATACCTTCTGGGACTTCGACAGCACCTACGATGCGAGCAAACTTTTCACTATGCTTGTCGATCCGACCCCCGGTCGGGCCGGTCCTGGCACCTATTGCCAGATTATAAGTTCCTCCGTTACACAGCAGGGCGGCGGGCTGGTTTTCAAGAGCAACACCCTGGCCCCGAACCAGTTGCGCGTCGCCGGCTATGGCTCGTCAACTCTGCTGCTTTCGGTCAACCAACGAGCAGATCCTGCCGATAAGTATAACGGGTTGTGGAAAGTCAATACCGACGGCACAGGATTGGTCGAACTTACCAACCTGCCCAACGTCTTTAATATGTTCGGCCAGTATCCCTGGTCAAATGTCTCGCGCGATGACCGGCGCTACGCCTATGGATCACGCTTCGGCTCCCTCAATGGCGGTACACCCGTCTTCTATACCAACTCTAACAGCGCGATCCTGGTTGGCTGGACCACATTCTAGCCGGCTCCGCTTCTCTCTTGCGCGCAAGCGCGCATAAATCAGAAAACAGTGCGCCTGCGCGCGATTCCCGGGATGTTTGTCCCATTTAGCAACACCCGGCAACACTTTTTCGTTGTAAAATAAAGTGACTACTCCCCACGGCTAAAACCAGGGGCAAGACGCGCGCGGTTTGGTAATCAGACAAAATCAATTGTATTGTATGAAGGGCATTTTTATGCAAACTCATCCTGCTACAGATCTCGACCAGGAGGAGCTAAAGCCTGGCATCCCTTCTGAGTCATCTGCGAGAAAGTTCAACGGGAAAACAACTATCCTCTTGCTTCTCTTGCTCAGCGGGCTGGTGCTTCTTTTAAGCGCGTTTCTCACGGACCGGCTTGATACGCCGACCGGGGATGAGCCACATTACCTGGTAATTAGCCAGACGCTGCTGCTGTATCATTCACTCGATGTGACGCTGGACTATGCTCATGGCGATTACAAATCATTTTATCCAGGACCGCTCGAACCTCTTCAGCATACATCGCTCAATAAATGGGGGCAGTTGCTCCCACTGCACAGTATAGGCGCGCCCGTGCTCTGGCTGATTCCGTTCGCCATCGCCGGCAAAGCGGGCACGCTCCTCTTTATGTCCCTCGCCTCTCTGCTCATCGTTCTCAACGTCTACTTGCTGCTCCGGGCGCTGGGGATAGAGGAGAACTATGCCTTCCTGGCCAGCCTGGGCGTTGCTGTGGCCTCGCCAATCTGGGTGTTTTCGCACCGCAACTTTGTCGAGCCACTCGCGGCGCTGCTCTGCATCTATATTGCGCGCGTTCTCTTTCAGGAGCGCCTGCGGGCGTGGGACCTCCTGGGCGCTTCGACAGCATTGGGCATCCTGCCCTGGATTCACATCCGTTTCGCCCTCTTTGAGGTCGTGCTCTTCTGCTTCCTGCTGGCCAGGGTCTACCAGGTGTATCGCTTCAAAAAGATCAGCATGTATGTTTGCGCACTCCTGCCGGTAATTGGCCTGTTTCTGCTTTTCGAGACATATAACTTCTTTGTGTGGGGAAGCCTTAACCCGGCGGTCAACCAGGCCAATTCGAGCGAGGTGCCTTTTGATGTCTCCCCCTGGCGTGGACTGCTTGGCCTCTTCCTTGATCAAGAATCCGGACTTCTGCCCAACTTCCCGATCTTTCTCTTCTTGCTGGCCGGCTTCATCCTGGCCGCCCGGAAGAGGTATCTGCGCTTCAATATGCTGGTGCTGCTCCTGGCGCTGCCCTACATTGTGACCATCGCCTCCTTCCACAATTGGTCCGGCGCTATCTCGCCGCCCGCCAGATTTATGGCCGTGCTGGTTCCCCTGTTCGCCTTCTATCTCGCGCTCGCCCTTCAGCGGGCACGAAGCTGGATCAGCACCGGGCTCTTTCTCCTATTTATGGGCGTGGCTCTGCTCTACGAAGGCGTCTCCTTCACCATTCCAGGAGGCTGGATAAGCTGGCAGCAGGGGCAGAGTCAACAGGGACCGCTGGCAGTAGTCGGGCAGGCGTTTCACCTCCCGCTGACTCAGGCCGTGCCCGCATTCTTTGATCGCGGCAGGCCCATTTTTCCCCTGCCCGCGCAGATCGTGCCTTTTACTGGCTGGCTGCTCGTTCTGGGAGGATTGACGCTGGCAACCGTTCTGCTTGCGCGGCGAGCAGGGAACGGATGAGCACGGAGGGTCTCGCTCATCCCTTCTCTTTCCACCCCAATTTTGGCCGCTCGCCAGGTTTCGGCTCCAGGTAGCCGACGCTCTCCAGTTGCCTGAGCGCCTCCTCCACAGCGCGCTCAAGCTGCGGATCAGCGCCCTGCACATAGTCCTGCGGAGTGATGTCCACCTCGATATCAGGATCGGTGCCGTAGTTCTCGACGCTCCATCCAACATCGCGGAACCAGAAAGAGTATTCCGGCTCGGTAATCACCGTGCCATCAACCAGCCGATGTTCGCGCATATAGCCAATGACGCCGCCCCAGGTGCGCTTGCCGATCAGCGGTCCTAACCCCATAAGCTTAAAGCTGTGACAGAACATGTCGCCATCAGAGCCGGCATGTTCGTCCGTCAGCGCGACCATCGGACCGCGCGGCGACTCGGCGGGATAGGGCACCGGAGCGGCCCAGCGCGGGAAGTCGTAGCCTAACCGACGCCGGGCCAGCTTGTTCAACAGCAGGCCCGAGACATCTCCCCCCGTGTTCCAGCGCACATCGATCAGCAGAGCCGGAGCGTCATATTCGGCGAGAAAGCTGCGGTGAAACTCGGCGAATCCGCTCTGTACCATGTCCGGGATGTGAATATAGCCCACGCGCCCCTGCGAGAGTTCATGTACCTTGCGCCGATTCTCCTCAACCCACTCCCGGTAGCGCGCACCGCGCTCGCTGCTCAACGCCTTGACGCTGACCGTGCGCACCTCGCCGCTCTCTCCATCTTCGATGGTGAGTTGAACCTCGCAGCCGGCCTGGTTCACCAGCAGTTCCTGGGGACTCCGCGCCCGCCCGACGCGCTGCCCGTTGACGGCCAGTACGGCGTCTCCGGTCTTGACGTTCAGACCTGGACCGATCAGGGGCGAGCTTTCCCGGCTCTCTGCGGGATCGCCCTCGATGATGCGCGCGATGCGATAACGGTCGTTCGCAGCATCGTAGCGCCAATCGACGCCGAGATAGCCCTGGCCATAGTGCGGCCCCGTGCGATATTCGCCCCCTATCTCGTAGGCGTGCGATGTCCCAAGCTCGCCCTGCATCTCCCAGAAAAGATCGGAAAGCTCCGCCCGCGAGCCAACGCGCTGGACCAGCGGCGCGTAGCGCTCGTACACCGCCTGCCAGTCAATCCCCGACATATCCTCGGCCCAGAAATAGTCGCGTTGCAAGCGCCAGGCTTCGGCGAACATCTGCCGCCATTCCGCCGCCGGCTGCACCGAAATCTTCACCCGGTTTAAATCCAGCCAGCCCGTCTCGCGACCGGGCCGATCGCCGTTCTCGGTCTTGCCCGGCTTCTCCCCGGCCTTGAGCACACGCAGACGCTGGCGCGTGCGGTAGATCAACGTCTTCTTATCTTGCGAAACCTGAAAATCGCTCACGCCGTCCGCCAGCACCTCGTACTTGAGCGTCTCAAAATCGTACTTGCCCAACTGCCCGGTCGGCTCGTAGTGATATTCCTCATGTATTCCACCAACGAGGGGAAAAGACAACAGCAACACCTTCCCTTTCAGGCCGCACACCTGGCTATATTTGCTCTCAGCCACCGGAAAAGGCACCACGCGCTTCTCGATCCCCTCCAGATCGATCGTCAGCGGCTTGCCGGAGGCGTTTTCGCTCGCCTTCTCCTCTGGAGCTGCCCCATCCTCGCTTCCCTTCGCCTCGTCGCCCTTCTCCTCTTTGCCGCCCGGCACCTTCGGCACAGGGATAAAGGGCGAGCGCAGGTCACGCCTCAGGAGGATAGCATAGGGCTTCTCCCCGCGCGGAAAGCTCCAGCCGAACTCGAGATTCTCGGCGACGGGATTAAAGACGCGCTGGCCGATGAAGTAGAGATATTTGCCCTCGGGATCGAACGATGGGCGGGTATCTCTCAAGATCGGGCGCGTGACGACGTGCGTCTCGCCGGTTTCGCCATCGCAGAGCTTGATCGCCACGCGCTGCGCCGTCAGGGCAAAGCCATACGCCAGCCAGTCCCCCTGCGGCGACCAGGCAATCCCCTGGATCGGCATGTAATCGCTGCGATCCACCACCTGCACCCTGCCCATCTCCAGCTCCACCACCAGCAACTCGCGCCTCTGGTTGGCAATCGCCACAATGTCCTCGGTCGGCGAGATGACCATATCCAGGGCGTGCCCAAACTCGACCTCGCTCAGCACCCTGGTCTCGCCCTCATTCTCAGGTGAGAAGATGACCAGCCGCTCCTCGCCTCCCGCGTCCTGCACGGCCACAACCTGCTTGCCATCCTTGAGCCAGTTCAACAGGCGATAACGCACCCCGTCCGGCTCGCCATACTGCAAAACCGGCCCCTCCCAGTTACCCATTGAGAAGAGCTTGCCGCGCGCGACCAGCCCTGTCGCGTAGCCATCGGGATGGAGGGTGTACTCCTCCAGGTGCTTCGCCGCCGGCACGAACTTGCGGCTGAGCTGCGTCCGCGCGCTGGGCAGACGCACCTCTACCAGGCGTGACTCGTTGGTGCGCGGGTCGAAGAGGTACAGATCCGCGCCCGCGTGATAGACCAGGCGCTCTCCATCCCCGCTCAGGTTGCGCGCATAGAAGTCCTCATGCTGCGTGTGACGCCGCAGATCATCGCCCGCCGGCGTACACGAATAGATATTGCCCACCCCCTCATGATCCGAAAGAAAATAGATGCGCTCGCCTATCCAGCAGGGACTCGCCATATTGCCCGGCAGGTTGAGCAAACGCCGAAACTCGCCGCTTCCGTGCGCGTCACACCACAGATAACCGGCGGTCCCCCCGCGATAGCGCTTCCAGCGGGCCGGCTCGCCGATATTGCGCCCGATGACCACCGCCTGGCCGGGACCATAGGCGATGGCGTTCGCCATGCCCACCGGAAGCAGGCGGGCCTCGCCCCCTTCAGGCGCAATGGCGTAGAGCATGTTCTCGCCATAGTGCGCGCTCCCAGCAGCGCTGGCAAAGAGAATCGCATCGCCCGCAGGCGACCAGCCGGCCACATTGGAGACCCCTTCATAGGTTAAACGCCGCGCCTCGCTGCCCTCGGCGGCCATGACATAGACCTCGCTCGGCCCCTCCTCCTTGCCAAGAAAGGCCAGCCATAGCCCATCAGGAGAAAAGCGTGGATACCTGATCTCACCCACGCTCGATGTCAGACGCTCCGCTCGCCCTCCATCGCTGGAAATCTGCCAGAGGTCATCCTCCGCAACAAAAACGATCCTGTCCCGATAGATCGTTGGGAAACGTACATACCCTTGCGATGGCATAGATAATTCCTGCTCCTTCCAACAAAAAATCGTCCCGCCCCCACCTACCTTCCCTCCCTGAAGAATGAACACGCAATGCCTCCTGGTTTTTCCATTGTAACACGTCCGCCTGCCTCGCTGCCGTCGCAGATGCCATGCCGGTTGCGCGGCTCATGTCCCCTCATAAGGAAAACTCCGCTTGTCCTGGCGAGTCTACGCTCACTATTGCGTATAACTGAAAAAACGCCGGCCTCCGGCAACGGCCACATAAAAAGAGAAGAGGGCGAGCGAAAAACGCGAACTCTGCATTTTTCGCTCGCCCTCTTCTCTCCAGGGAAGAAGCGTTGAATGGCCTAACTGCCCAATCCTTCGAGGAGCATATCCCCCTCCTCCGGCGTAATTCTCCCCTCGGCGATCATGCGCAGAATGGCCTCGCGCTCCTGCTCCAGATTCGGCGCCGGCTCGCTCTCAGGCTGAGCGGCCTGCCCCGGCGCTGGCTGCTGCTCATGCGGCGAGAAATCTCCCGAAGGAGGCGGCGGAAAGTCCGTAGGAGGCACCGGGCCACCCGCCGAGGGCGTCGGGGGCATTGGTGGGGCCGGCGGTGGTGGTGGAGAGCCGGGACGCGGAGGATACGGCGGACGCGGCCCGCGCAGGTTGCCGACGGCGCGCTCGACCGCCTCCATCGCTCCCGCTACCCCCTCCATCGCTGCCTGCTGGGCGCGGTTCACCAGGTCGTCCAGGCGAGCCTGGTTCATCTGCCATTCCCGCTCGTTGATGCGCATGCGCACCCGGCCCCGCTCCGCGCGCTGCCTGGCCCGCTCCTGCGCCTGCCACGCTCGCTCCTGCGCCTGCCTGGCGCGCTCCTCGGCTTTGCGTGCGTTGTGCTCGGCCTTCTCCCGGGCCCGTCTTACCTGTTCCTCGACCTTCCGGCCTATCTCATCCGTCCAGACCACCCCGGTCCAGCCCAGGTCACTGAAGATTTCCTTGAACTCCTCCCCCAATTCCTGCCCCATGCGCGCCATCTCCTGGCCCAGCTCGGCCATCTCCTGGCCAAACTCCCACCAGGGCATGCTCGCACTGCTCACCTGTGGACTCCCTCCACCCCTCAGAGTGAGATCGCCGCCCACGCTCAGATTTACATGGGCCGCCCCCTCACCGTAGACCAGGCGCACAAGGCTGCCTCCGCCGCCAAAAGAGATTGACTCGCCACTGACCGAACCGCCTACCGTGGCCTGTAACGCCAGGTTGGCACCATCGGGCAGCGTGATCCTGGCATCTCCACCAACATGGAGCTGCGACCTGGACTCGGGCGCGAAGGCTGCCTGCAAGTCCAGGTCGCCTCCAATGCCGCCCACATGGATCGATCGGCCCAGACCGCGCAGCATGGCATCGGCCCCGATCCTCCCCGCTTTCAGATCGCCCCCCACGCCGATAATGCTCGCATCGCCCCCGATATTTCCGATATTCATGCCTCGCTGCACGTCGTGAATGTCGGTATCTCCACCGGTGTTGCCCAGGTGAACCAGCAGAGCGCCGGCAATCTCCAGGTCCCCGCCGACATTGCCCAGATTGATCTCAGCCTGGCTGCTGCCATTAAGCTCACAATCACCGCCGACGTTGCCGCAGCGCAAAACCTCGCGCAGATCGCTGATCTCCAGATCGCCCCCCACGTTGCCGACCGCAACCGTCTCCGCCTGGTGGATCGTCACATCGCCACCTACCGTCTCAATCTCGATCAGCGGCACCTCCTGCAAATCGGCATCCCCGCCGATCTTGCCGCGCGCATGCAGCGACGTTGCCTTCTGAACCTGCAAATCGCCTCCAATGTCGGTGAGAGAAACTGCCGCGCCAATGTACTCCAGGCTGGCATCAGCTCCAATGTCCCTCAGTTCAACATCGCCCCGCACGTCCTTTAATTCAACGCGCCGAATGTCCTGCGCAAGAACTTCGCCCCCCAGGCCCTCGACACGAATCTCTGTGTCATAGGGAACCCTCAGTTCAATATCGCCCGCGCAATCCGTCAGGATCAAGGCATTCCCCTCCTGGTGGAAGTTGCTCCCGTGCTCATCCCAATCCAGACTAATCTCCCGCCTGTCCCATCCCCTTACCTGCAGATCCCCGCTCACCCGCGTCAGGCTCACTCGCGGCTCCGGCCCTACCGAAAATGTCTGTTGCATGCTGTACTCCTTTATCTACTGCTCAATAAAAATTTCAACACGTTTGCCATCTTCGAGATCCTGTAAGTCCATTACCCGCCCCGTCATGCCACTCTCCAGTGAGCGCAGGATCGTCTCTAACCTCCCATCGCGCAGGGCCGGCACGACGCTCGCCAGCGCTTGCAGTCCCGCCCGCAGCACATTGACCGGCAAGGTGGCGGTCATGTTGACCCTGCGGCTACGCGTGGCTGTGTCTGTCACCCAGATGCGCACCGTGCGATTCTGAAGAGCCGGTGAGGGAGACCTGGCCGGCTCCTCCAGCAAGGCGTCGAATAGCTGCGCAGCCTCTCCGGCGCTCACCTGGCCGGACTCGACCATGTTCAAAATGCGATTGCGCTCTTCTCTCGATACTGTCATTTCTCTGTCCTGCTGCAAAAACACCTGCCCCCTGTGGCCTTCTCCCCAACATACATAGGGAGGCCGGCCAGAATACAATGGCGATCCGCCTGAGAACACCGCCGCTAGCTCTTGAGCAGGCGCATGGCCTCTTCAACGCTGATCTCTTTGGCCGCCAGCCGATCCAGCACCAGTCGCCGATCAGCTCGACCGTCGTTCTCAGGCGCGCCCCCCAGCGCGGTAACAATCTCGTCCAGACGACTGCGCGCGGTGTTGTAGGCAATGTCCAGGTCGGCAGCCAGCTTCTGAATATTGCCTCGGTTCTTGACCAGCAGCTCGACAAAATCTAACTGCTCGCGGCTCAAGCGCCCAATCCAGCCCAGGCTGAATTGTCCCTCGATCACGATACCGCTCTGAGGACACTCCAGGCGCGTGACAATCAACTCGTTGCCACTTACCGGGTCTCGCGTAATAATCGGATGCATAGATCCTCTTCTCCTTACACATTGATTGGTTTGTCTACCAGCTCAGGCCCAACGCCCGCCGATCTTCCCTGTATGTTGTTTTTTCGTTAAGTCTCTGGTAATTTTTACCGTCTACAGTGAAATATTAGCACTGACTGCTAATTTTGTCAAGTTGTTTGGCAATAAAAATCAAGCCATTGTAGTTATTTGCCTTACCATTGACAAAATTTACCAGAATATGGTAAGATCGCCACATTCTCAACCGTCATGAGTCCCTCCGATGAGCGGATTCCTGATCGTGAAAGAGCGATGCAGCTCATGATAGCTAAGGCAAACCCGCACTGCCCTTCTGAGAACAAGGAGAGCTTGCGCAGTTCTCCCTGGAGATGTACACTGAGGCACAGCGACAAGCTGTCGTGGCGCTATCTCCCAGCAGGTGGTGAGGGTTGAAATCAGGAAGGTTTTTCGAGATGTCTGACGTCCGTTTGCAACGCATGGCCCATATTTTAGTCCATTACTCTCTGTCTCTAAAAAAGGGAGATCGCCTGGCGATCGATGCCGGGCCGGTGGCGGCTCCCCTGGTGCGCGAGGTGGTGCGCGAGGCCCTGCGCGTGGGAGCGTATCCCGAACTCTTTGTCCAACTTCCGGGGGTACGCGAGATCTATCTTCAGGAAGCCTCCGACGACCAATTAACCTACGTTCCCGCAACTCGACGTATGGTGTACGAGAAATACGAAACCTTGCTCTCGATCAGTTCGGACGAGAATACAAAGGAGCTCAATGAAATTGATCCGGCTCGCCAGGCCCTGGCCCAGCAGGCTATTTATGACCTCCAGCAAACGTTTATGCGGCGCAGCGCCGAAGGCTCCTTACGCTGGTGCGGTACCCTCTTCCCCACCAACGCCTATGCTCAGGACGCCGGGATGTCATTGAGCAGTTTTGAGGAGTTTGTCTATAATGCCTGCTTCCTGAACGATGAAGATCCCGTTGCGCGCTGGCAAGAGCTCTCCAAACAGCAACAGGAGCTGGTTGAAAGGCTCAAGGGCAAACGCGAGGTCCATATCGTGGGACCCGATACCGACCTGACGCTCTCGGTGGCGGGCCGCGTGTTTATCAATAGCGACGGGAAGCGGAACTTCCCCAGCGGCGAGATTTTTACCGGTCCCGTCGAAAATTCGGCCAACGGCTATATCCGTTTTAGCTTCCCGGCTTCGTACAACGGGCGTTCCGTCGAGGATGTACGGCTGCGCTTTGAGAACGGCGTGGTCGTCGAGGCCACCGCCGCCCAGGGCCAGGATTTTCTGGACAGGATGCTGAGCATGGACGAGGGGGCGCGCCGCCTGGGCGAATTTGCCTTTGGCAATAATCGCAATGTGCAGCGCTGCACGAAAAATATTCTCTTCGACGAAAAGATCGGCGGCACGATCCACCTTGCGCTCGGCAGAAGCTATCCCGAAACGGGCGGCGTGAATGAATCGGCGCTCCATTGGGATATGGTCTGCGACCTGCGCTCAGGCGGCGAGGTGCGCGTGGACGGCGAGGTGTTCAGCAAGAACGGCGAGTTTGTGTAGACCTGCCCCGCCAGGCAATACCCGTTGCTTCGCCCTGCCCTCACCCAACATCTACCCCGATCCTAAATTTGTTTTCTCTTGCCAAGAGAAAGCTGCTCCCACTCAGCTTTTAAAGCCGAGCGAGAGCAGCTTTCTCCCAACAGAACAACAAAATTTGCCAGCGATTTAACAATTTTCTCCAAAATCTATTGACAAATTGTTTATCCCCATGTAAAATACTATCATTGTTTTGACAAAAAACGCCATTTGAAAAGTGAATTTAAAAGAAGAAGGCCAGAAGGAGGTATAGAGTATGTTCGCAGTCTTGCGCCAGCGCAACTTTGCCTGCCTGTGGGTTGGGCAGTTGGTGTCGCTCATCGGCGACTGGGTGCTGTTCATTGCACTTCCCTTTTACATTTATGCGCTGACCGGCTCGACTCTTGCCACCGGTATTATGTTTATCGTGCAGACGGTGCCGCGCCTCTGCTTCGGCTCGGTGGCCGGGGTTTTTGTGGATCGCTGGAACCGCAAATACACGATGATTGTTACAAATCTGGTCCAGGCCGGCGTATTGATGCCCCTCTTTCTGGTGCGTTCGCCAGAGTGGCTCTGGATCATCTATGTTTTTGCATTTATCGATTCAAGTGTTTCGCAATTCTTCACTCCTGCCCAGACGGCAATCATCCCGCAACTGGTCGACGAGTCAAACCTGCTGGCTGCCAATTCGCTAAACTCTACCAGCACGGAACTGACCCGCCTGGTCGGCCCCTTCCTCGGCGGTCTGCTGCTCGGCCTGTTCGGCCTGAACAGTGTGATTATTGTGGATGCGCTCTCGTTTCTCTTCTCCGCTCTGATGATCAGCCTGATTGCGTCCCCATCTCGCCTGGCTCTGGCGAAAGAGGACGCGTCGCGCTCCAGCGCGGGAGCCAGCGTGCTGAAGGTCTGGCGCGAGTGGATGGACGGACTGCGCGTGGTGAGGCGCGAACGTCTGGTCGCGGCCATCTTCACGGTCATCGGTGTAGCGATGATTGGCGAGGGGTTGATCGAGGTGCTGTTTACCGGCTACGTGGAGCATGTATTGCACGGAACTGCGGTGGTCCTCGGCTGGCTGATGTCGGCCCAGGCAATCGGCGGGATCGTCGGCTCGCTGCTGGTGGTGCGTCTGAGCAAGTGGTTAGCGCCCGCGCTCCTGATCCCTCTCTGCGGACTCATCTTTGGCGGTTTGCTGGCGGTCGTAGCCCTGGTGCCGGTTCTGGCGGTCGTTCTGCCGCTGATTACCATTATCGGAGCCAGCGTGATCGGCTTCTTTGTCTCGCAGATCACCCTGCTCCAGAGCAATGTAGCAAACGAGTACCAGGGGCGTGTTTTCGGCGCGTTCGGGGCCCTGCAAGCGATTGCTATGCTGGTCGGTATGGTCCTGGCCAGCGGCCTGGGCGATCGGCTTGGCATCGTGCCTATGGTGCTGGTAGACGCCGCCTGCAATCTGCTGGCCGCGCTGCTGGCCTTCGTGCTAATCCGTCCCGCCCTGCCCACCGGCTCACCCTTCCCTGTTGCCGAGGAGTGCTGCGGCGAAGCTGCGCCCGGTGGTATACTGGTACGGGAAGCGCCGGGCGTCGGAGTCCATTAGGTTGTTTCAATCCCCTACGTGGGTTGAAGCAGCTACCGTGACCACAGCTGCTTCTCACGGGAGAGTGTGTACTCCTGATCGCCGAAAGGGTCAAGTAGAATAGTACTGGTCACGAAAAAGATGCAGAAAGTAGATACACTCTCTTGCTCTTTGTTCAGACATTGCCGGCGCGTGTGCCCCTGCGCCTGGCAATGTCTGCTGTTTTTTTTCAGATAAATCGACCAAACATTCATCACAGGGAGGTAGCAGGCATTTTATGACCGAGGCAGCAATCTCCATTCGGCCTTTCACGCCGGACGACCAGGAGGCGGCGCGCAGATTGATTTTGCAAGGTCTGGGCGACCGCTTTGGCTTTATCGACGAGACGCTCAATCCTGACCTCGACGATATCACGGCCCACTATCTCGCGCACGGCCATCTCTTCTTGCTTGCTTTCGACGGAGAAACGCTGGTAGGCACCGGCGCGCTGCTGATCCAGCCCGATCGAATTGGCCAGCTTGTGCGCGTCTCGACGCATCATGCTTACCGTCGCCAGGGCATCGCCCGCACCATCTGCCACCGGCTCATCGAGCAGGCCCGCCAGCACAGCCTCACCCGCCTGGTCGTCGAGACGAATCACGATTGGTACGACGCTATCAGGCTCTACGAAAAGCTGGGTTTCGTAGAATGCCTGCGCGAGCGGTATGGGGTCCGTTTGAGTATGGACCTTGTGTAAATCCTGCGCGCCTCGCTCCGGCTCTGCCCTACACATCCACAACAACGCCGCGCTGCGCGCTCTCCTGCGCTGCCTCGATTACGTGCAGCACGTCCACAACCTCCAGGGGATCGACGGGCGGGGGACCGCCCATAACCAGGGCCACGCGCAGGAAGGTGTAGAATTGCTCGTAGGCGCCCGGCAACATCTCAATGGGACCGTCGAACGGGTAGTTATCCTGCTGTTGTCAATCTAACCCGGATGCGGGAGATTACTGAAGTCTTGGCCGGTCTGTTTGGCCTCACTCTTCCAGTACCCAAAAAGACGACACAGAAACGGTAAGCCAGCTCTTTACCAAAAAATAGCGCGGGAGACGCTGCCCGCGCTATTTCTATCTGGTGCTGCCTGCGATTTCACTCTATCTGGTGCTTAATGCGCATCAATCGCATGCGTTCGTAGAATGGTTCCCTGCCGTGCTAACAAAACAGCACCCAGGCCCCCAGTGAATTCCCAACCAAAAAGGAAAGTACTCCCCAGGCGCGATCTTTTGCGCTTGCACAAGAACTATGTTACACTACCCGCAAAAGGTGGCGGGGAAACATGGACATCTGTGAAAAAGCAGAAAAATACGCTTCTGAGGTACTCTATGTCATTTGCTAATGAAAGTCTCGCTAATGAGAAATCCCTGCATGTGGCGATTGTCGGATATGGACTGGCGGGCGCGGTCTTTCACGCGCCTTTGATCGAAAGCACGCCAGGAATGGCTGTCACCGCGATTGTGACAAGCGATCCTGGACGGCGAATGCAAGCGCTACGCGACTTCCCCAGAGTAACCTTATACGCCTCTGTGGAAGAGCTATGGAGGGATGCGGCCCGTTATGATCTGGCAGTTATTGCCACCCCTAACCGTCTGCATGTACCGCTTGGCACCGCCGCACTTAATGCTGGACTGCCAGTGGTCATCGACAAACCGATGGCACCCTCGGTCGCGGAAGCCCAGAAATTGATCGAGGCCAGTCAAAAGACGGGCAAATTATTGACGGTTTTCCAGAATCGGCGCTGGGATAATGACTTTCGCACAATACGTTCGCTCCTGGAGGCTGACCTGGATCTGCTGGGCCAAGTCACGCGCTTTGAGTCGCGCTTCGAGCGTTACCGGCCCAATCCGCGCTATGAATCCTGGCGTGAACAGAGCGATCCTGAAGAAGCAGGCGGGCTGCTCTACGATCTCGGCAGTCATCTCATTGATCAGGCCCTCGTCCTCTTCGGCCAGCCTACGCACGTGTACGCCGAGAGCGAGCGCCGCCGCCCCGGTGTGCAGGTGGACGACGATACCTTCGTGTCCCTGCGCTTCCCCAATGGCGTCTACGCTCATCTGTGGATGAGCTCTGTGGCGCATGCCTCCGGCCCCAGAATGCGCGTTTCGGGCTTGCGTGGCACATACGAAAAATGGGGGCTGGACCCGCAGGAGAATGATTTGCGCGCAGGCAAGCGTCCAGGCAGTCCTGGATGGGGTCAAGAGCCGCGCGAGAAATGGGGCCGTCTCTCCACTGACATCAGTGGTATCTACATCAGCGACGGTCTCATTGAGATGCTGCCAGGCGCATATGAGCAGTTCTATATCTTCCTGCGTGTGGCTCTTCTTATGGGCGGGCCGCCCCCCGTCGATCCTCTGGAAGTCATTGAAACACTGCGCGTGATCGAAGCCTCGCAGGAAAGCATCCGTAGAGGGCAAGTAATCCGGCTTTAAGGGAAGAAGTCAGGAAAAGACGAATTGCCTATATAGTTCCTGTTTTTTAACAGAATGGCACGGGAAAAATATTCCGTGTCACAAATCACATACTTTTATGAATTTCGCTATCACCGGACACTACTCCAGGCGATGTTGGATGCGCATCAAGCGTATACGTTCAAAGAATTGTTCCCTGCCCCGTTCGCCCAGGAGCGTCAGGCCGATATGCATGTCGATAGGCATGTCCGCTCGGTTTCGGTAGTGGTCAAAGAGCGGGTTTACAGGATCGCCGAAAGGGAACAAGTCTTCTTCGACCAGTCCTACAGGGTCTATAAAGCCGAAAAGGTCTTCTGTCATGCACTTCTCCTCGCTTCTTTGCCAGCTTTATATGCCGATAGGATATCATCGAGCTTGTCGCCTGCGATGAACCGGATGGATTCAATCACTGGATCATCCTTGCCAGGCAGTGGAAATTCGTTTTCGTGATACTCCTGGATGAACTCGCAGCGGCTTTGCTGAATCGCCTGCCGGACCTCTCTTAGATTTCTTCCCCTGACCTCTACGGCCATGAAACTGTAGAGGAGCGTAAAAGCGTCATCGTCATCTGAACTGAACACCACCGCCAGGAAGAATCGTGATTGCAGCGATTGGGAAGGCTGCGTGATGCAGCGAATTTCTGTGTAAGGATACGGCTTGCCTCTTTTATCATATGCCTCGTAAGACCGTCTTTCCGTGCTGGCTTTGCTCTTCCGATTCGTTGCTGCGGGTTGTTTCTGATTGAGTTGCGCTAAAGAATCGTTATTCATATAATGAATCCTCTTTTTCCCCCAATGATAGTATTGACCCAAATCTGGCTCACTGCAAGCCTCACAAGGCGTCCTGATGCCCCTCTTTCACTGGTATTTCTGCTTCCTTGCCTCATTTCATCTGCTGCTTGCTCTGCGTGCGATAATCAGGCCCCTGCATCTCGACTGGCCAGAGGTCCATCATGAGCCGTGAGCGGGCAGCCTTCCCAATCCAGCGTTCTAACTCTGGCGGGGAGACATTGCAGGACAGGGCGATGGGACGTTCGGCCAGCCTGCGCTTGTCAATTAACAAATAATAGATGGACTCGCGAAACTCGCTCGGCTTCACTTTGTCCAGATCATCCATCAACAGCAGCGGCGTATGGATCGCCCGCTTGAGCAGCTCGTGATACTCTCGGCCGTGCTGGATGCGCTCCTGAAGCACTTCAAACAGGGTGATCGCCGAGACGTAGAGACAGGGCTTCTCACCACTGCCGACCTCGTTGGCGAGCGCGGCCAGCAGATGGGTCTTACCCACCCCATAGGGACCGAACAAGGCCAGCGTGCCCTGGGGTCGGCGGGCAAACGCCCGGGCCGTCGCGCATGCCTCTGGCTGCCGCTCCTGTTCAAACGTGTCAAAGGTCTTCTTCAGGAGTCCCAGATCGGCCCACTCCCACCCGATCCAGGTGTAGATGCGCTCCTGCTGCTGCGCGCGTTGCGCACTTTGCCAATCCTCGCTGTCCTGCCTGCGTAGACGCTCTTCGCACGCACAGGGCTGGCGGATATAGTAGCCCGGCGCCTGGCGCAACTCTTTGGCCGGAACCACTCCACAGCGCGGGCAGGTCCAGGTCTTGCGCGCCGGGTCCAGGCTGGCTACCCGGCGCACCAGGTCAGAGGGCGGCTGTGTGGGTTTCTGCATTAGCCGACGACCTCCTGCCCATAGCGGGCTTTCACTTCCGCCAGGCGCCGTGCAACATATGCCTGGTAGGGATCGTCCGCGTCTTGCTGGGGGGAAATTGCTGCCGGAGCCGCTGGGTTGTGCTGCGTCTGGCTTCTGGGACGGCGTGCCGGGTGGCTGCCGGGTGCGGAAGCGCTATACTCGCCGCATGCCCGTTTGAGCCAGCGGCGGAAAAAGGCCGGGGTCATCTGCTGACGTTTTCCATTGCGTCGATGATCGTCAATCCAGGCGCGCGCTTCAATGGCCTCTCCGACCAGCGAGATGGTGGGAGCATGCCCAAACTCGTCCACGATCGTTTCTAACTGCGTGCTCAGCGGGAGGCCGAGCAGGGAGGCCACCCGTGTCGTCTCTTCCTGAAACCTCTCATTGAGAGAGGGAAGGACGCCGTCGCTGCGGCCGC
>Ga0070740_10003566_pt1 | contig 16358 bp, 17 predicted proteins | sample Coa_R2_FD_67286 | JGI IMG/M metagenome (GOLD analysis project Ga0070740, IMG submission 67286) | Surface soil microbial communities from Centralia Pennsylvania, which are recovering from an underground coalmine fire - Coalmine... | ecosystem: Environmental > Terrestrial > Soil > Unclassified ... | reverse complement strand
TGAAGAAGCAACCGAAGACGTTCAAAAAATGTCTGCATTAACGCCGCTTAAATATCCTTATTTTGAAACTCCCTTTTGGCGTTTGCTCTATGAACGCAGCTATATTTTGATTGCCCTATTACTTGCTGAATCGTTTTCAAATACCATTCTGAATGCGTATGAAGCAACGCTCGGCCTCTTTTTAATGTCTTTCATTCCGATGCTCATTAGTGCTGGTGGCAACACAAGCAGCCAAACATCTGCGATGGTTATTCAAGGTATGGCATCAGGAGATATTCATAACCAAAATATGTTTAAATTTTTACGCAGAGAAATTATGATGGCTGCGGTTCTTGCTCTTATTTTGGGTATCACTGCTTTCGTACGGGTATATTTGACTGCTGGTACATTGCTGCAATGTTGCGCCATTAGTTTGACCCTTGCCATGATTGTTATGGCATCAGTAACTTTAGGTTCTTGCATCCCGTTATTGCTCAAACGATTCAATATTGACCCTGCATTTTCTGCAGGTCCTTTTTTAGCTACGCTCATGGACATTCTCGGGATTTTAATTTATTGCTATGTGAGCAAGCTTATTCTTTGTTAAAAAATGATGGAAAATGCGTATTTTCTTGACAAGAACGGCTTTGATTTATAATATTGCTAGGAATCAATTAGTTTTTTAAAGAATTCCTTTTTGAAATCATAGAGTTGAGCCGCTAGCTCAGTCGGTAGAGCAACAGCCTTTTAAGCTGTGGGTCGTTGGTTCGAATCCAACGCGGCTCACCATACTACGCTTATCCATGCCTTCCGGCTTGGCAAGCTTCGTATGGTACGGCCAGTCTTTATAAGGAAAGCCCATAATAATTGGCCAGTATGATTTTAATAACTAATGATTCATTTCACATTTTCGTCCCCATCGTCTAGCGGTTAGGACATCGCCCTTTCACGGCGAAAACAAGAGTTCGATTCTCTTTGGGGACGCCATTCTAGAAGATCAGTACAATTTAGTATCAAATCAAATGGCTTATGCACGTCGTAGACGAGTTTTTCATCAGTTAACTGTAAGTTCGAAAGTATAAGCTTGATTAATTGTCTCTTTTCTTCAACTTCAGAACCAAGGAATATATCATAGGCTTTGTTGGCGAGTGTGAGTAGGTGTCTGGACGTTATATAATAGTTGGCATCAGCTTCTTCTAGTTGAGTAAGTCTGGCAGTTACATCATCCAGTTTGTTGTTCAAAGTTTTGTAAAACTTGTCATATTCGCTCTCAGTAATACGCCGCTTGAGCTTATCGAAATAAAGATCATCGAGCATTTGTTTGGTTTCTTTCTCTTCCCGAGATAGTAAATTAAACTGCTTGTTTCTGAATGCAGTCTTTTGTTCATGAGCTTCTGCAAGAGCTATTCTAAATTCTTCAGCAATATCTTTGGGAACCTGCAGTCTTTTAAATACGGCGCCAAATTGTTCGGTAAGAACTTCTTCTCTAAACCAAGCTGCTCCATGTTTGCCCTTATATTGGGTGCAATGGTAATAAACAAGGCCTTTGTGCTTTTCTGGGGTGATTCTTAAGCCGCAGACTGCACAGTTGATTAACCCACGATAAATATATGGCTTGCCAGCATATTTTCTTTTTTGGATATTAAAACTTTTTCTCACGGCTTGAACTGCCTCGAATAATGCTTTGGTGATAATGGGTGGATAGCGATGGGGATATTGCTTTCCCTTAATGACCATAATGCCATAATAAAAATGATTATTGAGCATCTTATCAAAGTGGCTCGTGCCCCAATCCAAATTATAATCTTGTTTTACTTTACCAACCAATAAAGGCATTGATGTGGAACCAGTGGCATACAGTTCGAATATTTTTTGTACTATAGTGGCATTATAATCATCAATGATGATATCCTTCCTCCCATCTTCTAGCTTTATATGCTTGTAGCCAAATGGAGCTTTTGCAAGCCATTCGCCTTTGCGTAGTTTTTGTTCTTGTGCTCTTTTTACATTATCACTTATTGCATCGGAATAATATTTGGCGAGGCCTAAGCTAATACCAAAATGGAATTTTTCTGCAGCCGAAATTTTGCTATTGATTGTTTGCCCATCAGAAACGAAGTGAAGTTCTATTTTATCATTAAGTGCTTTCTCATAGAGTATAGAAATGCGCTTATCAAAAAGATTGCGTGAGAGTCTATCTACCTTATCGCAACAAACTGCAACTTTATCTTTTTGTGCTGTTATAAACTCAAGAATGTTATCAAAGTCTGATCGCTCTTCTTTATATGCACTTTCATCAAAACTGAATACCTGGACGATGGTAAAATTTTTGTTATCACAGTATCGCTCAAGGCGATTAAGTTGCGCAGGTAATGAGTTACCGGCTTCTTTTTGTTCTTCAGTGCTGACACGAGCGATAAGGATAGCATTCATGGTGGTTCTGATCTTGTTAAGGGTATGCAAAGTTATTTCTGAACTGCTGCTATTGTAACAGGATCAATATGCGGTTCAAGAGAAGCATGGTCACGAAGCAATAAACGTCATATAATTATGATGATATAAAGAACCAATCGAACGTTTTAGAGAGCTATGAAAAATCAGGATAGAGCAAGAAATTATGAATTAGCTAGAATGCATATGGAGCAATCCATCGGTAAGCCAATAAATCATGAAATGATAAAGAACCTACACACAATAGTAATGGGATCAAGCGAAGTTATTGGTTATCGTAAAATGGGTGCTTGTGTTCGTAATGAATTTTCTGGAGAAAAAAGATATTTGGCGCCAGATCCATTTTCTTATGATATTCAAATGCTTATGGATAAATTGCTGCTTTCGTATGATCAGCCATTATCCAAGATAGAAAAAGCTGCCCGAATACATTGGGGTATGGTTAAAATACATCCTTTCCAAGATGGCAATGGGCGGACCGCTCGTTTACTCACATTATTAGTTTTACGGAACAATGGATATACTGATTTAGACTGTCAACGATTAGAAGAATATTTTCAAGCACATAGAAAGTTATATGATGATAGTTTAGATGATGGCAATGTTTCATTTCAAAATTTTGATAATGTAAGCTTAAACTTTATTCGATTCCTACAAGAAGGTTTAAAACAAAATCCTTAGCTTAAAGGGGGAGGCTGGATGATTTTCTGTTCTTTACAATATCACTTTAAAGCGCACATTTCTAAAAACCTTTCAGCGGCTTGAACTTCTCCAATTGCTCTCTAATCACTTTTAATGGATTACGTGCGATTGGTAACTGGATCTTGTTCATCTCCTCCAAAAAACGATACCAGCTGCGATCAGAGCATTTAAACATAACCCGCAGCTCACGTAATGTTACGGTCTCAAGCACCTGTTTTAGGCCAATCGATTGCAGTATCTGCTTATGATTCATTGTTGGGTTATTAAAAATAAGATCAGCCAAGAAGGCTTTGCTATTTTTAGGATTATAATCCAAGAGCAGTGGTCGCCTGCTTTGTAGTTGATCCATGTAGTGCAATAGAATCTTTTTGGATATGGCAGGCTTGAACAACTTTTTGAAAGTAAGATTCTGTGCAATGCCAAGCTTTTTAAACAGATGCCGCATCTTCTGCCGCTTATTCAATCGCACTTCCATGCGCAAAAACTCAAGTTTCTTGCGCTTTTGAAATCTATGCGCAAGCATAAGCTGAATTTCATTATCTTGTTCTATTGCACGCCGCGAGCTGGTTATGGCCTTTTCAAGATCGCGAATTTTATCATAAAAAACAATTTCATACGAGTTGCAATGCCAGCGGTAGCTGTGGCCATCATTGCGGTAATCAGTTTGATTTACATCTAATGCATGGTGTGCATTAGCTTCTTTGATCTTTTGCAAATAATGGTAAGGAATTGAGCCGTCAGTGAGTGCAATGTTTTTAGAATAATGAATTGCTGCCACCGGAGCGTTAGTCAAAATATCTGCAGTTGTATGCACACCCATTGTTTTTAACACTGCAACTAATCGATCAACTATTATGTGAAAGTCTTTGTATTGCAGTTCCATGAAATTGTTGCCATGCACTAACTTGGGCAATGATAGCGCAATTTTGATCATAATATCATGGCCACCTTTTGAATTTATGCGATTGGAGAGTGTTAGGCGTGGTTTATAAATGCCATGCAAAAGATCTTTCTTTGTGGGATTTTGCTTTGATTGTATGAAATTGTTGTGCGCATTGGGAGCAAGAACCCATCGTGCAGATGGCTGAAATTTATCGGGCTGCGTAATCTCATACATGTTCTTGTTGAGTGATAAGACAATCGTATCAATCATACTATCCTGCTGCATTAAGTAGTTGCTGTGATTGAGTAAAGATAAAGCAGCGGCGAATAAATACAAGATATGCATAAAAGAAACAGCCCGCTGTCTGCTAAATGAACTGAGCGAGCTGTCCTCTTTATGGGTTATTTTAGTTTTTCTTTTTGCGTTGCGTCGAGCTGCTAAACGTTGTTGGATCGTGCTTAATAAATCGAAGAACATAACAACGCGCATACGTTCTTCGTCTGACAAAACAATTGATGGAGAGGGAGCTGGTGTAGCCCGCGAGGCAACTTTTCTACGTGCCTTCATATACTACCTATGTATTAAAAATTAAAAGTAATGGAGGGGAACAAGAATTAAAAATCTTGGCTGCGTCTGCGTTGAACTATATAAATGATATTAGAATGTGAGATAGCATAACGAGAGGCAGACCAATGAATCGATCAGATACTCTTTGGTACTGATTTGTGTGTCTGGGTTCATGGGTTTCTCTCTTTCTGAATGGATGCGAATTACTACTATGCTGGGGTATTATAGTAGATCTGATGCAGAATGCAACATAAATATTTGATTAAAATAGCGTTGCATTCTTATTTTTCTTCAGTAGTATAAGTATATATTCTGTTCCAAAGCACTAATTGACGATTAAGAGTGATTTCTTAATCGATCCTGTTTGTGATTTGACTGAGTTGATTTCATTAAATAGTGATTTAGCCTTCTCAGCGTTGAAAAGGTTGAATAAAAAGAGGGTTTCTTTTTTAAACTAATAGGATCCAATATGGATAAAAATAAAAATGCGGTTATACAAATAACTGCCGAAGATGCATCGCCTACAAATCTACCAGCTTTAAAAGCTGAAATTAAAGACTATCTAAACCCCGAAACGTTTAATAATCACTTAACAGATGCCCTACATGAAACAGCTGAATTATTCAGAGTTCTAGATCAGGCTTCCACAATTATTCAGCACCTTGAGTCTGGGTTAAGTGAAATTAGATTTCATTTTCCATATAATTTTTTTTTAGAAGCAGAAAAATTGAAAATATTGCCTTCTAAACAAGAGCATATTGATTCTTATAATATAGACTTTGGTTATTATAATAAGGTTTGCTGGTATTTTTCCTGGCAACAAGAGGATAATAATAAAAAGTATCGGTTATTTTTAGTTTCAGAAAATGAGGAAAGGGTTATCTTATCCCGTTCTCATAGTGAGATTTACAAAAAAGTTCTTGAATACAAAAAGCCTTTGGTTGAGACTCCTTTATCAATACGTCTCAAATATATTAAGTACTTAATTCCTTTTATTGATTCCATAAAAGACCATAATAGAGAAGCTCGATTGGCCATACTTCGGGGTGAAGTTCCATTCCCTTTTTGAATTATCCGTTAATCGTTAATTAAATCTTTATCTAATACTTATGGAATTAATATATGTTTAGAACTGTTATGCCCCAATTAAGTTGGAGCAAAATTAATCTTTTTATGCAATGCCAACGTTGTTTTTATAAAGTCGAGGTGCTAAAAAGAAAACATCCTGGTGTTGATCCTGATGCATTTGCTTTGAATAATGCTGTGGATAATCTTTGGAAAAAAGAGTCTGATATATACAGAGAAAAGCAATTACCTCATCCTATAATGACTGCAAATAATATTATTGCTGTACCTTATAATAATCCGAAAATTCGTATATGGCGCGATTATAGGGCTGGGGGGATCAGATGCATTGATACTACCAATAATTTTGAATTGTTTGGAGTTATCGATGACATTTGGATTAATCAACAAGAGGAATTGATTATTGTTGATTATAAGGCAACAGAGAAGCATAAAAATAATTCGAATAATAGTAACCAAAAAAAATGGGATTCGAATAATAATAATCAGATGGCTTTTTATGGCTCTCTTCTAAAGAATAATGGTTATAGAGTGCATAATATTGGTTATTTTGTGCAGAGTTCTGCTAATAGGGATAAACCAACTTTCAATCAACGTTTGGAATTTGAAACTCTTATTCAACCTTGTGTATTAAATGATGGTTGGGTTGAGACAACATTAGGTGAAATACGCCAATGCATTAATCAAGAAAAAATACCCGAAGCCACTGAAGATTGTGTTCATTGTAAATTTGATTTGATAAATCATAACAAATATGAAATTTTAAAAATTTATAATTAAGGTGATTAAAATGTATATAGAAAAAATTTTAACGTCCGTTTCGGAGGTCGTAACGATATTGGGTTTCATTGTCGGTCTACCTTTAACTTTTTGGACCTACAGAAGGACAAAAAAAATTGATAATCAAGTTGCTGAAGCCAGGAAAGCTCTTGATGAATTAATTGAAGTTAATGTTGCATTGATTAGATTATTTCATAGTAACGACAATGAACATCATAAAGCATTTACTGAATTGCCAGCTCTCTTTAATAAATTGCGGTTTACGTTATTGTTTTTAAGACATATTACTGGTATAACTGATCAAATAACATTGATTAATAATTTGATTGAAATATCGAAACAAGATAAAGAAAAGTCACGCGCTGTAGCTGATAAGCTTATCGAAGAATTAGACTATGATAATGGGTCAAGTTCAAGAATTGATCAACTTCAGAAACTATTATTATCAATTTATATGGTGGAATATAACTGAAGAGGTTTTTAGATTTAGTTAACTTCAATCCCCAACTCTTCAAACACCGTCTGGATATGCCCTAATCTAAAACCAAATGTTATGTTATGCTCTCTGAACGTATCTATCAAGGAACGCCAATCTTCACCTGCGTGGGTTCACACGTTGATGTTCTAGCTACGGCTTCGATTGGCTGTCGCCAACTTCTTAAAGGAATTGATAGGTGAAGATTGCCCGTCGTAGTTTAAAGCTTCTTTGAGTTTTACTTCGTAGTAAAATCGTAGACTGGGCTGTCATGGCCATAATAATTACTCGCTACTTTTTTATGTATTATGTATATATTATTCAATCACTAACTGATCCTAGTTTTATATATGCTGGTTATACAACAGATATAAAACAACGATTAGAGACCCATAATTCAGGTGGATCAATTTATACTTCTAAGAATAGACCTTGGAAGCTTCTTGTATGCTTAGTATTTGAAAATGAATCTTGCGCTAAAGAATTTGAAAAATATTTAAAATTATCTTCAGGAAGAGCTTTCATTAAGAAGAGGTTTTTAATCTGATCAAATCAAATGGCTTAAATGGCTCATAGATGAGCTTTTCATTGTTTGTGATCTGCTGATATACTGAAGAATGAGAAACCATTGTAACTAGGCTAATAAGTATTTTTATTAGGAAAATGTCTATGTTTTTATCTCATACAACAATTGAAAAAAACATTAACGATCGAAAGATCATTATCGGACCACAATTTAATAAAAAAAATATTAGACCTGTTGGGATTCGGTTGCATTTGGCAAGAGAGATTTTAATTCCCGAACATCATCAAACGGTAAATCTTACCCAACCAACTGAATTACGTTATACCACCATAGACATTGAAAAAAATGAATTTTATATCGAACCTGGCAACTTCATATTAGCTGCCACCTATGAAACAATTCAAACCACACCAGATATAGTAGCAGTACTTGATGGAAGAAGTACCATTGCGCGGCTTGGGCTAACAACACATATAACAGCATCAATTATTGATGGTACCTATGGCGCACCACATGCACCAACCCTAGAAATAAAAAATATGGGTCCATTTAGAATTAGATTAAATTATTTAGATCCAATTGCCATGTTACTTTTCGCACAATTGACTGAACCTATTACCCAAAAGCAGCAGGATCAATACACTAAAACACCGAATAAAGTAACGCCTCCCCTTTTATATAAATATGAACAATAATTGCTTGCCCACATTGGATCATTATGAAGCTTTCAAAATACCTAGCTTTATTATTTATTCTACCGTTATCAAATCAACTATATGCAAAAACAACGTTAGAATCTTATCTAGAAGATCATGAACAAGCATTTAATGATCTTCAGCCTCATATCCAAACAATCGTTGCAACCAAACACCGTGGTGGTGATCATACTTGGTATGAATATGAGTATCCAGTTTCTGCGGCGCAGCCAATACATGAAATATATCTTAAGTCATATAAGAATTTACAAAATTTACTTATCGTGCGCGCTTTAGGATATGGAATTGGTATTGGCACTATTTTGGCTGTAACTAATAAATTATTATGTTCAGATTATAACGATAAAAGAATTTTAATTGCTTGTTTGTTAACTGCAACGGCATCAGTTCTTTATAGAAATTATTGTTTAAATTCCGTGCCTTATTTTTCTGATAGTTTGGAGCAGAAGAATATAGTCGACATTGGCAATCTCTTTGGTTACACATTGTTTACATTACTAGGAGCTTTAGGCAGCTATTACGGTACTCATTGTGTTTTTAAAACATTCGTAGATTAAATAAAGAAATTCTTGCTATTTATTTTTATGAACTATCGTTTTCAATGCTGCAATAAAATTTTCCACATCTTCTGGCTTAGTATCAAAAGCAGTCATCCAGCGAACTTCATAAGTGCTCTCATTCCATATATAGAATGAATATTCTTTCTGCAGTTCGTGAATAAGTTGATGAGGCATTAATGCAAATACTGCATTCGCTTGCACTTTTTGAGTGATCTGAATCTCAGGAATATTTTGAACACCTCTGACGAGCAATTGTGCCATTTCATTTGCATGGCGTGCATTAGTTAACCAGAGGTTGTCATGCAGTAGAGCGGTAAATTGTGCCGCAATAAAACGCATTTTGGATGCAAGATTTAAACTTTGCTTTCTATAAAACTTCACATCCGGATTTGAATTATTGAAAAAGATCAATGCTTCACCAAAAATTAATCCATTTTTTGTTCCCCCAAAGGAAAGAATATCAACACCAGCATTAGTAGTTATATCTTTAATATCCATATTTAAATAGGCAACAGCATTTGAAATGCGTGCTCCATCCATATGCAGCAGCATATTATGATTATGTGCAAACTGAGCAATTGCTTTGATTTCATCAGGTGTGTAAACCGTGCCATATTCAGTGGATTGTGTTATAGATATTACTTTTGGTTGCACAACATGTTGATCACCGATACGGGAAATATGTTGCTTGATTGCATCTACCGTTAGTTTTCCATCTTGAGTTTCTATAGGCAGCAACTTGCAACCAGTATGCTTTTCAGGAGCACCACATTCATCAACATTGATATGCGCAGTGGAAGCGCAGAAGATCCCATTGAATGATTTGGCAATTGTCTGTAAACCTATCACATTAGCCGCAGTACCATTAAAAACAAAATAAACATCAATGTTATCCCCAAGAAGTTTTTTAAACGCATTGATTGCATGTTGTGTATAATTATCAACTCCGTACGCGGGAACATGCCCAACATTTACGTGTTCAATGGCTTTTATAATTGTTGGATGGGCCGGTGAGTAGTTATCACTTGCAAAGCTAATTGTATTCATCATGGCTTAATGGCTTATACTATTTATGGACTTGATTAACAATTAATTACTTCTAAACTATCTATATATTTATACATAGTGTCTGATATTTTATGAAAAACATCCATAATTCACCCATTTTTACTTATCAACATCTGCAGAGCCCTTGGCTCGTATAATTATCTATTCTATATAATTCATTTGTTATCAATTCAATTTCACTTTTTCTGGAGCACTCTATGTCTTTATTATTAGAAGGTATGGTTGTTGGTTTTTCTATTGCCGCGCCGGTTGGTGCTATCGGCTTTTTATGTATCCAACAAACATTGCGTGGTGGTATTAGTTTAGGTATTGCTACCGGATTGGGTGCTGCAACGGCAGATATGATGTATGGCATTTTAGTCGCTTTAGGTATGAAAGCTACTCAGTCCTTTCTGCTTGCCTATAAAGTTCCCATGACCATTATTGGTGGTTTATTTTTATGTTATTTGGGCATTAAGAAGTTTTTTGCGGTAGTCCCAGTCCATAATGGGAGCAAGCCCGTTTGTGATAATATATTAAAAGCATATATAGTTACGTTCTTTTTAACGCTGACTAATCCAGCTACTATCTTAGATTTTACGGCCTTATTTGCCGGATTGAGCATTGATATTTCAGGGTATCTGAATTCATTATATTTTGTTGGTGGTGTGTTTCTGGGATCAGCAATATGGTGGTTACTTTTGAGTTTTTGTGTGCATTTGTTCAGAAAGCGAATATCACATACACTATTAAGGTATATTAATTATACTGCTGGAATCGTGATATTCGGTTTTGGCGTTTATGCTATTACCCAGATATGTTGGGTTAAGTGAGATTATTATGAAAAAAGTATTTTGGGATAATCCTTATCAAACAGAGTTAGATACAACAGTGGCAGAAGTTAATGGCAATCAAATATTATTTAATGAAACGATTATCTATTCATTTGCTGGCGGCCAAGAAAGTGATAAAGCAACGGTAAATAATATTCCTATCTTGGATTCTAAAAGGGAAGGTAATCTTATTTATTATACTTTACCCGATAATCATGGCTTATCAGTAGGTGATAACGTGCATATGGTTATAGATTGGCCAAGAAGAAATAGACTTATGCGTTTACATTTTGCCGCTGAACTTATCCTAGAAATTGTTACCCGTAAGTTTGGGTATGAAAAAATTGGAGCCCATATTTCAGAAACTAAATCACGCATTGATTTTGTTGCTGAAGAATCAATAAAGCCCCATTTGCCTGAAATATTAGCTGAATACGATCAAATAATTAAAAAAGACCTGGCAATAGAAAAAAATTGGTCTGATCTGCAAACGCAGCGAAGATTTTGGAAGATAGAAGGCTTTGCGCAAGTTCCTTGTGGCGGCACTCATGTTAAATCTACGGGTGAGGTTGGATTTGTTACCTTAAAACGTGAGCATCCCGGAAAATCAATCGAGAGAATAGAAATTAGATTGGTTGATGATAATGTTACAAGCAAAAATAACCTACACAATTAAGTGTAGGTTATGATCTTTAACAAAAATAAGTAATTAATCTACCAAGCGAGCAATTCCTTTTTGTTTTGTGCGATTGAAGCAGTATACAAAAAGAAGGATAGCGGCAATAGCATAGATAATACCTAACACATAGCCTTTAATTAAATAAGGCGTTGGGTCCTGGTTATACATTAAATAACTTCTCATGCCCTTAAATACATAACTCATGGGCAAGCAATAGCTGAGCATTTGACCCCAATAAGGAAGCACATCTACTGGATAATATGCACCGCTGAACGGGAGGAAAAACCAACCAACGACAAATCCCAACTCTGCACCCCGTTTGCCAAGCAAAACAACGATTTGCAAACAAGTAAACCCAATCCAAATACCAGCCAGACAAAGTGGTGGAGTAAAGATTAACATGGTGTAAATAAATTCCCCCATGGGAATAGTGTAAAACAATGCGCATACAACTATTCCAAAAATAGTCGTAAGCACCATCGTGAATGCATAAAATAGTATAATACCAATTATCCAGTCTCTGATTCTGAGTGGAAGTGAAAAAAGATTTACAATGTTATATGACCACAATTCTTCATTGAATGCGATCATGATAATATTGCAGCCACGGCCTACGAATTGCCATAATAAAATACCGAGCAAAGCGACCATTTCGTAATTCTTAAAGCCTACTAACTGAGATTGTTGAATCCAAGAGCCCAAAAATCCCCAGATGAGAATATCGAGCATAGGCCAATAAAATGTGCCCAGTAAAAGATTTAAGTCTCTACGCCACATACGCGCATGACGTAGCACGATTGCCCATATTGGTGAAAATGAAATCATAATAATCCTTAATTTTTTGCGATGCTTAAAAAATAATCTTCAAGCGTTGGCTTATCGATAGAGATTTGAGAATACATAATTTTACGCTCCCCAAGAGCTGCAATAAACTGAGCAATGTCCCGCTCGTCAATTTCGATGGTGATTTGGTTTGCTTGCACGGTGTGTTGCAATTGAATAGTGCGCAGATAAGTAAGTACAGGTTCTAAGTCAGTAAAAATGGTCAAATGCACATGCACCTTTGAAATTGATTGAGCGAGAGTTTCAGGCGTATCATCGGCAATGATAGAGCCATTTTTTAAAATGAGTACTCGATCACATAATTCGGTAACTTCATCCATATTATGAGAAGTTACTAAAAGAGAAATGCCTCGCTCCTTGCGCTGCGCCAAAATAAATTGACGCACTTCTAGTGCAACATCTGGATCTAATGAAGCAGTTGGTTCATCAAGAAGCACAATTTCTGGATCTGCTAAAAAAGCTTTAGCAAGTAATGCTCGCGTGGCTTGGCCAGCTGAAAGGGTGCCGGTTTGCTTATTTCGCTTATCCCATATACCAAAAAATTTCAACAGAAGTTCAATTTGTTCAGAACGTTTTGGTTCTGGTATTTCATAAATACGCCCAACCACATCAAGATTTTCTTTAATGGTTAATCGCGCAGGCAAACGATCATAGCCACTGGCATAACCTACCTTTTTGAGTATATCAATCCGATTTTTTGCAAAATCTTTACCAAAGTAAAATATCGATCCACTGCTGGATGTTAAGGTGCCTAATAACATTTGTATGGTAGTTGTTTTTCCTGCACCATTGGGTCCAAGAAAACCAAGAATCTCACCTTTTTTTAGTTGGAATGAGATATTATTAACGGCAGTATAAGATGATTTTTTTGTAAATGGCCAAAAGCCAGATGTAAATTGTTTAATCAGATTCTGTACTGATAGTATAGACATGAAAATCTCCATGAACAGAGTTAGGGCAAATGCCAAGAATATAAAAATAGGGATTAACCAGGAATGATTGTGCCTGGCAACATTGCTTTGAATGAGAGTTGCTAGAATTGCTCTAGCGGATTACAGCGATTTTCATGAATAGCTCCTTTAGATAACTATTTAAAGTTATCGAGGTTTGTTAAAATAGCAAGCATTAAACGAAAGATTGTGATAAAAGTAGTCAAAATACATTACTGTTTAATGTGCCGGCCATCTTTTTTAATCATCAACATAATCATAGCAATAAAACTTAATGACGCAGCATATATAAACCCAGCATTAGGGCATATATAACGCCAAAGTGCACCAACTATAATGCTTGATGCAAGATCGCCAACACCATCAACCATTTGGAGCAATCCAAATCCAGTGCCGCGTATATGCTCAGGCAATAGTTGCCCTGCATATGCTTTTTCTACTGCAGTAACCGCGCCAGTGCTCATGCCAGCAAGTATAAAGATAAGTGCCCATAACAATAGTGAGTCTGAAGAGCTCATAAGTAAACAGTTTGCAACGCCAAAAGAGCCAAACCCAATAAAGCTTAAAATGTAGGTGCGGCTATAAAAGTCACTTAAAGTGCCAAAGCCAAATTCACTTAAAGCGCGGATACAATTGAATAGGGTATACAGCAAAATTGCCCACGCAGTAGCAGTAATAAACGAATGCGCTTCCCCGAATATGCGTTCTTGTGCGCGATAGATGATAAGCAGTTTATTAAAATTGCCGATACCAAAAATAAACATTACGAAAGTAAAATAATTAAATGGTAATGGCAGCTGCCTAAATTGATCAAAAATATTTTTATAGGGATTTTTAAATTGAGGCAGTTCCTCTTGCTTAGTTAACAATATCAGTACTATTAAAGAAATGGCACCAGGAATTAATGAGATAAAAAATATGGTTCGAATGGTTACATATTTTAACGCTATAAATGCAGTAAGTGGTCCAAGAATAGCACCGATGGTATCAGCCGCACGCTGAAAACCAAAAGCTCGCCCATAATAGGTTGAGGATACAATATAGCTTAACCATGTATCGCGTATTGGTTCGCGCAGTCCTCTTCCGGTCCATGCAATTGTCTTGTAGGTAAGAATTTGAAATGTAGTACATGCTGTGCCGATTAGACCGATAAATAGTGGCGTAATACCGTATCCAATAATTAGTAAAGGTTTGTATCTTTTTATGCGATCAGTAATAACTCCTGAAATGATTTTGAAGATACTTGTTGCTGCATCTGAAACACCACTAATGATTCCAACTATAAGTGCGGCTTCTGAACCACTTACGATCTGTTGTATGAATGCTGGTAAAATGGCGGTGGTCATTTCATGACTAAAATCATTAAATAAACTGGTTAGTCCTAATCCTACGAGTGTTTGTGATAGCCATGATTTTTTTTCGTTACTCATACATTTCCTGTTATGGGGTAAATTGTTCTAAATTATAAATATTGAGCTCTTTCTCAATATTCGCGATTCGTTCTACAACATCAAAAAAACCTTTTTGCCCAAAAAGCTCATGCTCAATATCTTCAAATGTTTCACTCAATTGCTTGAACTTTTTTTTACTCAAGAGTGAACGAACTTTGGGAATAATAACGGTGTCTTCGCATGCTTCATGGGGGCGATACATACGAATAAATGCTTTTAATAGTTGCTTAACTTTTTTTCGAGTATTTTTATCAGTTTTGTGTGATTGAATAATTGTTTGCAGCTCATGGGTTATTTCACGGCCCTTATTATGCTGCTTGCGTAATGTTTTTACCAAATGTAGTTGTTGATTGTTTCTTTCAAACAAGGGGAATACATACTCTTCCTCCAGCTTTTCATGATAGCCTTCTATAAAATCATGAATTATGGTGACTGCTTGAGAAAGTGCTTTTATGGGGAAATCATTTTGCTCAATTCTGTGAATAATTTCTTCATAAATTAATAAGATGCGATTAAGCGCTCCATGTTCTCTCATTAGATCTTCAGTTAATGGAATCTCTTGTTCAGATTCTTTCTTGGGTGTAAAGATTCTATTTTCGGATTCTTGTATTACACATATAGATTGTTGAGCTGATAAACTAAAAATAAGGATAATTATCTGATTGTTACTTATTTTTTTCATACATTTCCTTGTATTAAAGAGCAGCAGTTTGTGATCATGCTAACAAGGTTATCAATTAATTTTCTAGATTCAGTCACAAGGAAATAGTATGAACGATATGCATAACCATGATTATTCTAAAACCGGTAATTATTCACTTAAAGATTTCATGCCATTAATCATCATTTTTTTATGTATCGGGGCTTTTACTATCATCAAGCAGTATCTAATGCCCGGTGATTGGCATTCAATGATGTATGATGCAATGGCAGCATTCTTTATCATTTTTGGGTTATTTAAGATTATTAAACTCAAAGATTTTGCGATGGCTTATGCAGAGTATGATCTGATCGCAAAGCGAATCAAAATCTATGGTTTTATTTATCCTTTTATTGAATTATCATTGGGGATTTTATATCTGGGGCGCTGGAATTTGCCATTCGCTAATTGGGCAACATTGATTATTTTGCTTATCAGCGCAACAGGTGTTGCTATCCAATTGGCAAAAGGTCAGCATATTGTTTGTGCTTGTTTAGGCACTGTCTTTAAAATTCCAATGACCTATGTGACCTTACTTGAAGATCTCATTATGGCTGCAATGGCTTTGATTATGATTATTTATAAATAACTAATTAAATCTATAACCAAAACCTAAGCCAAGTCCCCAACCAGATATATTTGCCGGTTGTGATTGAACACCGCATTCAAATTTGCATGGGAAATGAACCTTCACAAAAGAATAGTCAGTGAACACATCTGCAAAGAATGAGCGCGGTAAATCAAACAAGAAGCCGGCTTTAGCAATACCACCAACACCCCATTTTTCACGGTGGGTAATTACAAACGGTGAGCCATCTTTTGTATGTAAGTCAGCAGCAAGAACACCCGCACCTAGATAAAGATCGCCAAGATCAAAATGCCACAGGTATTTTAGACCAGCGGCAACAGGGACAATTACTGCGCAAGTTTTATCACATTCTCCAATAGAATGTCCTTTTTTGAAAAACACTCCACCACTTGCCCAGCCAAATATACCTTCATAGATTTGAAAACTTAATTCAACATTAAACATGCCACCTACATTATAAATATGACGAAAAGTATCATTGGTTGGCACAAAAAGGGAACCTTTTGCTTCTAGCAATACATCTCTGTGTTGAGATTGTCTA
>Ga0070740_10003561_pt1 | contig 16375 bp, 12 predicted proteins | sample Coa_R2_FD_67286 | JGI IMG/M metagenome (GOLD analysis project Ga0070740, IMG submission 67286) | Surface soil microbial communities from Centralia Pennsylvania, which are recovering from an underground coalmine fire - Coalmine... | ecosystem: Environmental > Terrestrial > Soil > Unclassified ... | reverse complement strand
GCGACGCATCGGCGGTCGCCTCGGTTCGCTGATTGCTCCACGCACCTCAACTGAAGGAGAAAGAATATGCCTGAATCAACGGGCGACCCGCCCATCATCGTCACGGGAGGCTCGGTCACGGTCGAATTCGACCCCAGCCAACTTCAAGGCGGCTCTGGACGCCACCATCACCCGAACAAAAAGATCAAGCGCATCGAGGTGACGGGCGACGGCCTCAACATCAACCACAACGTCAGCGACCCGAAGGTGACGATTAAGATTTACTACGGCGACTGACCTGGCGACGCGCGACACTCAGCGCGACGCAAAACGAAGCGGCGGGCGCGGCCCACATTCGGGCCGCGCCCGCCGCTTTCGATTTTAACGCGGCTGCGCTCCGTCCGCCTCTGGACTGCCGCGGACGCTCGCGAGCCTGTCTTAATCGTCGAAACCTTCGCCGACGCGCGAGGCCGCGACGCGCTCGAACTCGCGCGCGGGGTCTTCGCCGCGCCGCGCGTCACCTTCATGCCCGGAGGCGCCACGGCTGCGCCTCTCGCTCCAGGCCGCCTCGCCCACGCCCGCGAGCCACCACAGCGTCCCGCGCGCCCCGAAGCGCTCGCGCACGCGCGCGAAGATGCGCGGGTAGAGCCGCACCGTCCGCGCGACCAGACGACGGAGCGCGCCCGCCGTCATGCGCCCCTGAAAAAGTTCGCGCCGCACGCGCTCGTCGAGTCCGGCGAGCGCGGCGACGAAGGCGTTGAGCATCTCGTTGACCGACGAAGGCGCGCCCTTCGACGCGGGCCGCATGAACTCCGACAAACCGACCGCGCCGGCGACGCTCGGCCCGCAGTCGCCGACCGCCGCGAGCGAGTCGGCGTCCGAGATGTTCGCTTCGAGCGCGAGGTGCAGAAGCCGCGCGACGCGCTTCAACTCGCGCGCGACCGCGCCGGCCCCGCGCGGGGCGAGCGCCGCCGCGCCGCCCGCCGCGTCGCCGAGCAGCAGCACGCGCTCCGACGCCGTGCGCCTTTTGCCCCGCCAACCCTGCCGCGCCGCGGGCGCGTAGCCGAAGACCGGGCGCTCGACGCGCCAGCCCGCGCCCCTGCGCTTGTAGGCTGGCAGCGACTCGAAGTAACGCTCGAAGAGCGCGAGCAGAGACTTGTCGGCGCTTGAGTCAATCGTGTCGTGGAAGAAGAGACGCGTCGCGTACTCACCGCGCGCCTTGCTCCCCGCAAAGCCTTCCCAGAAGAGTTGCCGGTGCGCCGAAGCGTCCTCCGTGCTGACGAGTATCTCGCCTACACGGAAGTCCGCCGCGTCGCCCGCGTCGCCCTGCGCGAAGCCGCGCGCGACGGTGCCGACGACGGGGCAGACGTGCGAAGGCGCGCGCCCGCCGTTGAGTTGCCGCGCGACCGGCGAGTCTGCGTCGCCCGCGTCAACGAAGAGCCGCGCCGCGAAGAAACGCCGCGCGCCGCGCGCGTCCTCCGCCTCGACCGTCACGCGCGACGCCTCGACGTGCGCGCGGACGAAGCGCAGACCTTCGAGAACCGCGCAGCCCTTCGCGCCGCGCCGCCGGAGCTTCTCCGCCGCGAGCGCGACGAGGCGTTCGCCGTCAACCGCCACGTCCGACGCGCCCTCGACCCACAGCCGCTCGGACTTGACGCGCGACGCCGCGTCGTAAAACTTCACGAAGCCCGCGCGGCAGCGGTTCACGACCGAAGCCTTCAACTCGTCGCCCGTGAAGAGTCCCGCCGACTCAAGACAGCGCAGCTCTTCCTCCGAAAGATTCCAGTTGCCTCCCGTGTTGCCTTCGCCGCCGAAGACAAGGACGCGCCGTTCGTGCGCGACCGCGAGCGCCGCCGCGTGCAGAATCGCCGCCGCGCCGCCCGCGTAGATCACGTCGAACTCGCCTTCGACAAGACCCGCGGACGGCGGAGCGCCGCGCACGACGGCCTCTTCAGACGAAGGCCCGCCGCCGCGCGTCTCCCAGACCGGCTGCCAGCGCGTCTCAAGCTCCCACACGCGCCTCAGCCATTCTTCGCGGCGCGGCAGCGCGCCGAGCGACGCGACCGTCTCAGGGTAACGCTGGCGGAAGTGGGCGAGGTCGGGCGCGCGCGAAGGGGAAGGGATGCGAAAGGGGGCGACGGACTTAGTCGGAGCGGTGGCGACCATAAAACCTCGGAGCGCGAAAACTCGGAGCGAAAAAAATCGGGGCGTGTGCCGCCGCTTCAGGCGCGCGAGCGCGAGATGAGTCCGATGACGGCGACGAAGAGCGCCGACCCGATGATTGACCAGACGACGGGGAATGTCGTGCCGGCGACGTGAACCGGGAGCGGCTCGTAGTTCAGCCCGACGGCGCGCGCGATCCACATGCCGATCAGCGCGCCGATGAAACCGAGCGCGATGGCGACCAGACAGCCTCCGCGCGAGTAGCCGCTGATGGCTTGGCCGACCGAGCCGCACACGCCCGCGACGAGAAGCAGCAGGAGCAGGTCAATGAGAGTCATCTTTCGTCCCCCGTTCGATTGCCGTGTGCCTTGAGCATACTCTCAACCGCGTGCGCCGCGCAAAAGGTTTCGCGACTACTTTCCGCTCGCCGGTCGCTGGAAGCTGATGATCGCTCTTCCAGAAAAGTTTTGCTTCACAAGCGCGTCGCGAGTCTCTATAATTTTTTTAGTCCGGCGGGATCGCGCCTTGCGAGTCCCGCTTGAAAGCAGAACCGACAAAGGCAACCCGGCCCGAAAGACCGGGGCGCAAAGCCGTTGACCTAAACGCCGCCCGCGGCGGCGCACGGATGCAGCGGTCGCCGAAGTGATGCCGAAGAGAGAACAGTTGCGCGGAGGCCGGAGGCGCGTCGCAAGTACGGGGACGCGGCCCGGCCTCTCCGTTTTCGCGGCGCGCGAAAAGCACTGTAAAAATGCGGCTTTCGCGCACGCGCGTCGCCCGTCGCTGACCCTTTGCGAAAGCAACCGGGCCGGACTCTACGACATCTCAGACTGTCACGTCGCGGCGATACTCATCCCCTTCAGGTCGCGCGGTCTGGCCGACTGAATCCGAACAACCAACAGGCCCGAAGATTTTTCAAGGAGATTTACTTTCAATGCGTAAACTGATTCTCGCTTCGCTACTCGTCGCCGCGGCCTCCGGCGCGGCCTTCGCGCAGAACGGCTCGCAGAACGGCGGGGGCGACATCCCGAACATGGGCCGCGCGCCGAAGCAGCCCGACGGCGTGGGCCGACTCGACCTCCGCGTCGTTGACGAGAACGGCAACCCCGTCAAGGGCGTCCGCGCAGACCTCGCCTCGCACCGTTCGGGCGGCTTCCTCTGCGAAGCCTGGAACTGGACGGACGCGCGCGGCGTCTCCGTGCTGCCTCCGCTCCACATGGGGCAGCTCACCTTGAAGCTCTCCGCGAAGGGCTACGAGACGCAGAAGATCGAGATCAATGCCGCCGACCTCGACCAGCCCGTCCGCGTCGTGATGCACAGCAAGTAAGCCGCTCGCGCGGAAGGCAAAAGTAAAAGGGCAAAAGAAAGAACAAGAAGCCGCGCGGCGCTCATCAGTCGAGTGTGAGCGCCGCGCCGCTCTTGGTCTTCACTTTTGCCTTTTGCCTTTTTACTTTTGCCTTCTTTAGATTCCTTTCTCTTTTATCCACTCGCGCACAACGTCGGCGGCTGCGCGCTTGCGCCCGTCAACTTCGTAGTTGAGCCGGCGCATCTCGTCGGTCGAGATCGCGCCCGCGAGTCGCTGCAACACCTCGCGCATCTGCGGCAGTCGCGAGAGCGTGTCGCGGCGCGCGAGGATGACGGCCTCGTAGGGCGGGAAGTAGTGCCGGTCGTCTTCGAGCTGAGTGAGTCCGAGCGTCGCGATCATCCCGTCGGTCGAGTTGCCCGCGATGATGTCCACGCCGCCGTCGGCGAGCGCCCGGTAGCTCAGAGACAAATCCATCTCGCGCGGTCGCTCGGCGAAGTGCAGGTCATACGCCTTCACGAATCCCTCGTAGCCGTCCTTGCGCGACATGAAGTCCTGCCCGAAGCCCGCGCGCCACTTCGGCGCGTAAGGACTCACGTCCGAAATCGTTTTCAAATTCAGACGCCGCGCGTCCGCCGAGCGCACGAGTATTGCGAACGTGTCCTCGAAGCCGAGCGGCGGAGAGACCTCAACGTCGAAGCGTTCGGCGTACTCGCGCTTCACCTGCTCGTACACGGCGCGCGCGTCCGTCGAGGGCGGGTGCTTGAGGATCGCCATCAGCGACGTGCCCGTGTATTCGGGGTAGGCGTCAACGCTTCCGGCGACGAGCGAGTCGTGCGTGAGGTTGCCGCCGAGTTCGTAGCGCCGCTCGACGCGGAGTCCGCGCGCTTCGAGCATCTGCGAAAAAATCTCCGCGAGCACGACCGACTCTGTAAAGTCCTTCGACCCGACCGTAACGTCCGCGCGCGACGGGCGACGAATCAGCGCGAACCCCGCCCCGGCGACGACGGCGAGAGCGAGCGCCGCAAGAGCCACGCGTCGAAGCGTGCTTGCGGTTCGCGAGCCGCGCGCGACTCGCCTGCGAACGTCGAAGCTCGACTCGATCAACCCGATGCCTGCGTCCGCCGCGAGCGCGAGCAGCGCCGCGGGAATCGCTCCGGCGAGAATGAGGTTGTTGTCGTACTGCCTGAGTCCGCGGAAGATGAACGTGCCGAGTCCGCCCGCGCCGATGGCGGCGGCAATCGTCGCGACGCCGACCGAGATGACGGTCGCGACCCTCACGCCCGCGAGGATGACGGGCGCGGCCAGAGGCAGCTCGACCTGTCGGAGAATCTGCGCGTCGGTCATCCCCATCGCGACCGCGGCCTCGCGCACGCTGCGGTCAACGCCCTCGACGCCCGTCACCGTGTTGCGAATCACGGGCAGCAGCGCGTAGAGCACGAGCGCGACGATTGCCGAGCGCGCGCCGATGCCGCCGACGAGCGGGAGCGGGATGAGGAAGCCGAAGAGCGCGAGACTCGGCACGGTCTGAAGGATATTGGCGACGGCGAGAACGGGGCGCTTCAGGCTCGCGCGGCGCGTGAGCAGCAGCCCCGTGGGAATGCCGATGCCGACGGCAATCGCCGTCGAGATCGCGACGAGCCAGAGGTGCTCGCCCGCGAGCGCGAGAATCTCGCGCCAGTTCTGCGCCGCGAACTCGAAGAAGTTCATGCGCGCCCTCCGAGAAGGCAAAAGTAAAAAGGCAAAAGGCAAAAGTTAAGAGACGCGGGGCGAAGGGTTGAAATCAAAGTTCTTCGCGCGCAGCGCGTCATCACTTTTGCCTTTTTACTTTTGCCTTTTGTCTTCATTGGATTGTCTCGCGGTAGGCCCGCGCGTGTGGCTCGTCTGTGTTCAGGAAATTTTCGGGCGTGTCGAGAAGAACGATGCGTCCCGCGCTCATCAGCGCGATGCGCGTGCCGAGCATGAGCGCTTCGCGAACGTCGTGGGTGACGAAGACGACGGTTTTGCCGAGTCGTTTTTGAAGCGCGGCGAACTCGCGTTGAAGCGCGGCGCGCGTCAGAGGGTCGAGCGCGCCGAAAGGCTCGTCCATCAGGAGCAGCGGCGGGTCTGCGGCGAGCGCGCGCGCCACGCCGACGCGCTGCCGCTGCCCGCCCGAAAGCTCTGCGGGGAAGCGCGCGGCGAAGCGCTCCGGCTCAAGGCCGACGAGCCGCAGGAGTTCGCGCACGCGCGCTCTCACTTCCGTCTTGTCGCGGCCTTCGAGTGTGGGAACGAGCGCGACGTTGCGCTCGACCGTGAAGTGCGGGAAGAGTCCGGCGTCTTGGATGACGTAGCCGGTGCGCCGCCGCAGCTCAATCGGATTCCACTCGCGCGTGTCCCTGCCTTCGACGAGGACGGAGCCTGCGGTCGGGTCAATCAGGCGGTTGATGAGCCGGAGCGTCGTCGTCTTGCCGCAGCCCGACTCGCCGAGCAGCACGAGGGTTTCGCCGCGGCGGACTCCGAGGTCGAGTCCGTCAATGATCGGCGTCGCGAGTCCCCGCGCGGCGTAGGTGACGCGGCGGAACGAGACGACCGCGCTGTCCGCCGGCGCTGCCGATTCGGGTTGTGCTTGTGCTTCGGGCATCAACGCCTGAGTTTTGAAGTCACTTAAAGTTTTGATGACGTGTGATGTCTGTAGGGGCGGGGCTGGTCCCTGCCCGCTAAGCTTCAATTAAACTCAACTTGAGCTTCGAGAAGAACGGGCGGGGACAAGCCCTGCCCCTACAGCTTTGCGACGCGCTCGAAATTAATCGGATCACGCTTCGGAAGCAAATCAATTCAAGCGATGCGGAGATAATCGAACACGCGAGCCATCGAGCCGTGCCAAGAGCCTTCCCAGTTGCGGAGCAGAATGTCCGCGGGCGAGACGCCTTCGCGGACGACGCGCTCGACGAGCACGTCCAGGTATCCGACTCCTTCGGGCGCGATTCTTCGCAGACCTTCGGCGGCGAGCGTGACGACTTCGCGCGCGAGTTTAAGAACGTCAACTCCCGCGTGGCGCGCGGCGAGCGCTTCGCGCGCGACACGTTCGCGCAGCGCGAGCGCGTCGCCGCTCTTCAGCCGCGGCGCGATCCGCAGGGCCTCGTCGAGCGCCGCCGGGTCGTACAGCAAGCCTTTGAAGAGCGCCTGAAACGCGAGCGACATTTCGAGGTCGTTCGCGTCGGCGCAGCGAAGCTCGACGTGCTGCTTGAGCCGTGCGTCGGTGAAGATGGTCGTCAGGTGGTCGGCCCAGTCGCCGAAGACGGGCGCGACTCCGGCGCGACCGCGTTCGAGAAACTCGCTGAAGCGGACGCCTGAGACCGCGCCGAGGTAGTGGCCCGCGCGCTGCACGAAGATCATCGGCACGTCGAGCGCGTAGGCGACGTAGTCCGCGGGCGCGAAGTCGTCGGCGAGCGCGGGCGGCGCGATGTTCGTCCTGTCCGGGTCGGTGTCGAGCCACGCGGCGGCGCGCGTTGACTTGTAACCCGAAGGGCGACCGTTCTCGAACGGCGAGTTCGCAAACATCGCCGTCACGACGGGCGCGAGCCGGTTGCCGACCAGGAATTTTTTGGCGAGGTCTTCGGGCGGGCCGTAGTCGAGATTCGCCTGCACGGCGCACGTGCGGCACATCATGTCCCACGCGCGCGCGCCGCGCGAGGCGAGGTACGGGCGCATCACCTCGTAGCGCATCTTCGGGAACCAGCGCTGCTCTTCAATCGTGCGGAGCGGGTCGAAGCCGGCGGCGAGGAAGGCGAGGCGGTTGCTCTCGGCGATCTCGCGGAGCCGCGCGAGGTAGCGTCGGAGTTCGCGCTCGACGTTGGCGAGCCTGCGGTGCGGCGCTCCCGAATACTCGACCTGCCCGCCCGGCTCGACCGTCAGGCGGTTCATCTGCCCGTCGCTGACCTCGATGATCGTGCCGCCCTCGTGGACTAAATCATTTGACGAGGGCGCGAAGCCCGCGAGCACGCGCTCGACCTGCGCGGGGCCGATGCGCTCGAAGGAGCGCGCGCGGTCGTAGCCGAACAGCTCGAACTCGACGCCGCACTTCCACTCGGCGCGCGGCTTCTCGCCGCGCAGGAGGTTCTCGACGAAGAGCGGCACGCTCTCCTTCGTCACCGCGTCGGTCAAAAGCGGGAAGCCCTCGCCGCCCGTTTCATGTGAGTGTTGCGCCATGAGCCACCATGATTCACAGGATGGACAGGATGAAATCAGGATTTACAGGATGGAAGATTTCAGATTTGAAGTTTGAAATTTCAAATTCTGAATCCTGAATCGCTCTTATCCTGTCCATCCTGCCGCTTTCATCCTGTCCATCCTGTGAATCTTTCTCTCTCAATTCAACGCGTGACGAAGAGGTTGCTGCTGAACCTTTCTCCGTTGTCGAGCCACGTGTGCGTGCGCGCGAAGCCGGTCACGTCGGCGAGCGCTGACAGTTCCGCGAGGTCGTACTTGTAAGAGTTCTCGGTGTGTATGTGCTCGCCCGCGTCGAAGTTGATGACGAGGCCGAGCGCGCGGACGTTGACGGTTTGCGAGCGCGTGCTTTCGATGTGCATCTCGACGCGGCCTTCCGCGGAGTCGTAGAGCGCGACGTGACGAAATGAACGAAGGTCGAAGTCGGCGTCAAACTCGCGGTTGATGCGCGCGAGCAGGTTGAGGTTGAAGGCGGCGGTGACGCCGAGCGCGTCGTCGTACGCGGCTTCGAGAACGGCGGGGTCTTTCTTCAAGTCCGCGCCGAGTAGGAGGCAGTCGCCCGCGCGGAGAATATCGCGGAGGCGACGCAGAAAGTCGCGCGCCTCGGTGCGGTCGAAGTTGCCGATGTTCGAGCCGAGGAAGAGGACGAGCGCGCGGCCCTCTTCGCCGAGTTGCGCGCCGACGAGCGGGAGCGCCGCGTCGTAATCGCCCGCGTATGCGTTGACCGCGAGCGTCGGGTAGTCTTGCAGGAGAGAGTGCGCGCTCGCTTCGAGCGCGGCGGTCGAGATGTCAATGGGGAGGTATTCGAGTCGGCGCTGGCGTTCGAGAATCGCCTCGATGATGCGGCGTGTCTTCGCCGCGCTGCCGCTGCCCAACTCGACGAGCGTCAGGCGCGAGCCGGCTGCCGCGGCCCCGACGATCTCGGCGGAGCGGCGCGCGAAGATTTCGCTTTCGGCGCGCGTCGGGTAGTATTCGGGGAGCAGGCAGATCGCCTCGAAGAGTTGCGAGCCGAGGTCGTCGTAAAAATATTTCGGCGGCAGGGATTTTCGTCTCGCGGTCAGCCCGCGCCGCACGTCTTCGGCGAAGTCTGCCGACTCGCCCGCGCCGCCTATTCTGTTCAGGCGTAGGCGCTCGCCCTCGTCGCCCGCGTGTTGCGGCATTTTCGTCATGCCCTCTTTCTTCGGGAGAAGTTCATGCGCGCTCGCACGAGTAAGACTTCGACGTGCGCCCGCGGTTAGACCTGATGATTTCTTTCTACGTGATGACGTCAATGATAACGCATCGGCTCTCTTTATCAACCGTCGCCGGACGGCAGCGAGTTAAATCTACGTTAAGGAAATGAGATGGACGAACGTGCCGAACAGATCGCGTTGATGTTGACCGACGCGCGCGCAGACACGCTGCGCCTCTTCGACCTCGCGCCGGAGCGCGACCTGCGCGAAAGCCCCGGCTTCGGCTATCGCCCAATCGCCTGGCACCTCGCGCACATCGGAGTGTTCGAGGCGTACTGGCTCCTGCAAAAAGTTCAGGGCAGTCTTGCGCCGGACGAAAGTTACGAGCGCGTCTTCGACCCGATAAAGACACCGCGCGAGGAGTCTCGAAATCTGCCGACGCGCCGCGAGATGGAAGCGTACCTCCGCCGCGTGCGCGACGGCGTGCTCGGACTGCTCGAACGCTTCGATTTCGATTCAAAAGACCCGCTCCTCGGCGACGGCTACGTCCTCCGACTCGTCCTCGAACACGAGCGACAGCATCAGGAGACGCTCGCCTACCTTTTTCAACTGCTCGACCCCTCGAAGAAGACGCGGCCCGAAGGCGCGGTCTCAAACGCGAAGCGCGACGGCGACGCGTTCGGCTCGGAGCCTTCGCGAGAAGCAGTCGAGTCTGATGCGAAGCGCCCGCGCGAAGCCGTCAAGTCAGATACGAATTCGGCGCGGGACATGGTTTCGATTCCGGCGGGCGAATTCCTGTTGGGAGCCGCGCGCGGCTCGTTCGCTTACGACAACGAGCGTCCGGCGCGCGAGGTCTTCGTGCCTGCATTCCGTGTCGCGCGCGTGCCCGTGACGAACGTGGAGTTCGCGCGCTTCGTCGAGGAGGGCGGCTACGAGCGGCGCGAGTTCTGGGACGAAGAGGGTTGGGGCTGGCGCGAGAAAGAGAACTGGACTCACCCGCTCTACTGGCGGCGCGAAGGCAGCGAGTGGTTCGCGCGAGGAATGTTCGGCGAAGGGCCGCTCGAAGCCGATCATCCGGTCGCGTGCGTCAGTTGGTACGAGGCCGAGGCGTTCGCGCGCTTCGCGGGCAAGCGCCTGCCGACCGAAGCCGAGTGGGAGCGCGCCGCCTCCTGGGACGACGCGCGCGCGGCCAAGCGTCGCTACGCGTGGGGCGACGAAGCGCCGGACGACTCGCGCTGCAACTTCCGCATGAGACGCTGGGGCACGACCGCGGTCGGAAGTTTTCCCGCGGGCGCATCTCCTTGCGGCTGCCTCGACATGACGGGCAACGTCTGGGAGTGGACTTCGACCCCGTTCGCGGGCTTCGCGGGCTTCGAGCCTTTCCCCTATCCCGAATACTCCGAGGTCTGGTTCGACGGCGACCACCGCGTCCTCAAGGGCGGGTCGTGGGCGACGGGCGCGTCGGTGCTGCGTAACTCCTTCCGCAACTTCTTCCGAAGACACTTCCGCATCGCCTTCGCGGGAATCAGGCTCGCCGAAGACGCGTGAGAGCGCGCGGGAATTTTTCCGAACGAGCCGGGGATTTACGCTTCGGGCGAAAGGTTTGGGCAAATGAATCTCTGGCGAAAGTACCCGACCGTTTACGAGATCAACACTTGGGCCTGGCTCGAAGAGTTGAGCCGCGCGCGCGGCAGGCGCGTGACGCTCCGCGGCGTGCCGCAGGACGAGTTGGAGCGCGTCGTGTCGCTCGGCTTCGACGCGGTTTGGTTGATGGGCGTCTGGGAGCGCAGCCCGGCGGCGCGGCAGATGTCGCGGACTAATCCCGTGCTGCTCGAAGAGTACGCGCGCACGCTTCCCGACTTCACCAAAGAGGACATCGTCGGCTCGCCTTACGCAATCGTCGCCTACCGCGTTGACCCGACGCTCGGAGGCGACGAGGGACTCGCGGACTTCCGCGCGCGTTTGAGCGCGGCGGGCCTTCGCCTGATGCTCGACTTCGTTCCGAACCACATGGCGATTGACCACGCTTGGCTCGCGACTCATCCCGAACGCTTCGTTCAGGCGGACGGCGCGGCGCTGGCGCGCGAGCCGCAGAACTTTTTTCGCGCGGGCGAAGGCGAAGGCTCGCGCGTCTTCGCTCACGGGCGCGACCCTTATTTCGACGGCTGGGCCGACACGGTGCAACTCGACTACCGACGCGCCGACACGCGAGAGGCGATGGCGCGCGAGCTTCTGTCGGTCGCGGCGCAGTGCGACGGCGTGCGCTGCGACATGGCGATGCTCGTCACGCGCGAAATCTTCACGCGCACGTGGGGCGGCGAGTTCGACGTTGGCGGGGCCGAGTTCTGGTCCGAAGCAATCGGCAGGGTCAGGGCCGCGCACTCTGACTTTATCTTCATGGCGGAAGTCTATTGGGACATGGAGTGCGAGATGCAGCGGCAGGGCTTCGACTTCGCATACGACAAGCGGCTCTACGACCGTATGCTTCACGAGGGCGCGCCTTCGGTTCGCGCGCACCTCGACGCGGATTTAAATTACCAGAGCCGGCTCGCGCGCTTCATCGAGAACCACGACGAGCCGCGAGCGATGCAGGCGTTCGGGCCGGAGCGCTCGCCCGCCGCCTCGACGCTCGCGCTCACGCTGACGGGGCTGCGGCTGCTGCACGAGGGGCAGTTGGAAGGCCGGCGCGTGAAGCTCTCGGTTCATCTGGGGCGCACGCCACAGGAAGCAACGGACGCCGCAACGCAAGAACACTACCGCCGAATCCTCGCGGCGCTCGCGCAGGACGTTTTCCACTTGGGCGACTGGCGGCAGGTCGAGCCGCGCGGGGCCTGGGCGGGGAATCCGAGCCACCAGAATTTCGTCGCGAGTCTCTGGACGTTCGGCGACGAGATTCGACTCGCCGCCGTCAACCTCTCGCCAGACCGAGCGCAGTGCTATCTGCCGCTCGGCCTCGACGCGCTCGCCGGGCGCGCGTGGGTCTTGAGCGACCTCTTGAGCGAAGCGCGTTACGAGCGCGACGGCGACTCGCTCAACTCGCCCGGCCTCTACCTCGACGTTCCGGCCTTCGGGCATCACCTCTTCGAGATAAGACCGCTGTAAATCTGTTCCACGAAGCCACACAAAACGACACGAAGCAGTTAACGACTGCCCGTTATTCCGCGTCTATCTGCGTGGATTTGTGTACGACTTTCCTTCTAAAACGGCGGGCGAGCGCCGCGGAAACTTCGTGTAAACATTGCGCGGCGCGCGGGCGTATTAGAGGCAAGTCCGGGCATTCCTCGGCATTCCGTCCACAAAGCGCGAGAGTTTTTATGAGAACGATCTACACCTTCTACGCCGACGCCGCGCGCATCGCGCTTCAGTCCATCTTCGCGCACAAGCTGCGTGCGTTCCTCACGCTCATCGGCATCATCATCGGCGTGGCGTCGGTCGTCGTCGTCGGCGCGGCGATCTCGGGGCTGAACACTTACGTGATGGAGAAGGTCACGGCAGTCCTCGGCGTCAACCACTTCATGATCGGGCGCATGGCCCACGAGGGGCAGATGTCCGCCGAGGAGTGGGATCGCATGAACCGGCGCAACAAGATTCTCCACCTCGACGACTACGACTGGGTGCACGAGCACTGCGCGGCCTGCTCGGAGGTCGGCGCGCAGCTCATGAACCAATCGGATGTCAGGCAGAACGGCGAGCAATTGTTCGGCGTCCAGATTCAGGGCTGCACGCCGAACATGCAGACAATCGAAGATAAGACGATTGACGAGGGGCGCTTCTTCCTTCAGCAGGAGTACGACACGGCGGCGATGGTCGCGGTCATCGGCGCCGACCTGAAGGACAAATTTTTCCCCGGACAAGACCCGCTGGGCAAGACCATCAGCGTGCGCGGGCTGCCGCTGACGGTCGTCGGCGTCGAGGAGAAGCGCGGCTCGATGTTCGGCCAGTCGTTCGACAAGCAGTTGTACATGCCCCTGACGGCCTACCGCAAAATCTTCGGCGGACTTCAGAGCATACAGATTCACGGCAAGTCGGCCACGCGCGAGCAGTTCGACGCGGCCATCGAGGACGCGCGCACGGCCCTTCGGAACAAGCACAAGCTGGCGGGCGGCGAGGACGACGACTTCGGGCTGGTCAACACGGGCGAGGTCGCCGGCGAGGTTGACTCGATGACGGGCGGCATCGCGGCGGTCGTCATGCCGATCACCTTCATCTCGCTCGTCGTCGGCGGCATCGTCGTGATGAACATCATGCTCGTCTCGGTGACCGAGCGCACGTTCGAGATCGGACTCCGCAAGGCGCTCGGCGCGACGCGCAAGCAGATGCTCTTGCAGTTCCTGATCGAGTCGTCCTGCCTGACGACGTGCGGCGGCGTGCTCGGCTTCTTCCTCGCCGTCGGCATCGCGTGGCTCGTCACGGCGACGACGGGCGTGACGATGACGGTCACGCTCTTCTACGTCGTGCTCTCGATAGCGGTCTCCGGCGGCATCGGGATGATCGCGGGCATCTACCCGGCGTTCAAGGCGTCGCGCCTCGACCCCATCGTCGCGCTCGCGAGGAAATAGAAAGGCGTCTCCGCACATGAAGCTGAAAGTCCCGAAGTTCGTCCCCGTCGAAATCATCCGCATGGCGTTCGATAGCTTGCGGGCGCACAAGTTCCGAAGCTTCCTCACGGTGCTCGGCATCGTCATCGGCGTCGCGGTCGTCATCGTCATCGCGTCGCTCCTGACGGGCGTGCGCCAGTCGCTCGTCGCGGTGGTCGAGGAGTACGGCGTCAACAACATCTATGCCTTCCACCTCTCGACGGGGCCGTCCCTCGGCCCGCGCGACGCGGCGGAGCGGCAGCGCAAGCCTTTGACCTACGAGGACGGCGAGGCCATCGCGCGGCTCGCGCCCTCGGTCGAGCGCGTCGCCGGAGACCTCTTCGTCTCGTGGCTCGACAGCACGGTCACCTACAACGGCATCACGTATCACCGCGGCGGCGTCGAGGGCGTGACGGCGAACTACGCCGAGGCCGCGAACGTCTCGGTGCGCGAGGGGCGCTTCATCTCCGACGCCGACGACAACAACCGCCGCGACGTGATGGTCATCGGCGTCAACGTCGTGGACGCGCTCTTTCCGGGCCAGCCCGACAAGGCCGTCGGCACGGAGGTCAAACTCGGCGGACGCCCCTTCGAGATCATCGGCGTGCTTGAGAAGAGGAAGAACGCGATCTTCGGCGAGAACGACGAGGACAATTCCATCTACATCCCGCTCCGCACGGCGCACGTGGTCTCGCCCGGAAGCGAATACCTGATGCTCGTCATCCAGGCGAAGACGGGGCAGATACGCGGCGCGCTCGACGAGTCGGAAGAAATCCTGCGCCGCCGCCGCGGAGTGAAGTTCGACCAGCCGAACAACTTCGACCTCGGCACCGCGGACAAGTTCGTCCAGCAGTTCGACAGCATCTTCGCGATGATCGGGCTGATCGCCATCGCCATCTCCGGCGTCGGGCTGCTCGTCGGCGGCATCGGCGTGATGAACATCATGCTCGTCTCGGTGACCGAGCGGACGCAGGAGATCGGCGTCCGCAAGGCCATCGGCGCGCGGCGGCGCGACATCGTGCGCCAGTTCCTTTACGAGGCGATGACGCTGACGTTCCTCGGCGGCGTCATCGGCGTGCTGCTCGCCGTCGGCATCAGCAAGATCGTGGCCTTCTTCTTCCCCGTGCTGCCCGCGGCGGTTCCCCTGTGGGCGGTCGTCACGGGCCTCGCCGTCTCGGTCTTCGTCGGCCTCGCCTTCGGCGTCTGGCCCGCGCGCAAGGCCTCGCGCCTCGACCCGATCACGTGTTTGAGGTATGAGTGAGAGGCCATTGCGCGCGTTGACGGGTGGACGACAGAAGCCGACGGAGTCGGCGAAAGAGGGTAGCCCGCGGCGTGAGCTGTGGGATGACGGCAGAACGAAAGAATTTTCAAGCCCCGGAGGGGCGAAAGAATTTCTTGGACGTTAATGCGTCTCGAAATTCTTTCGCCCCTCCGGGGCTTCGATGTTTTTATTGCTCGACACCCACGGCTCGCGCCGCGGGCTACATTCTATCGCCCCTGACGGGCTTCCCTTCGTTTTGTCCCTTTTCACTTCCTCTCTCGAAGCTCGCGCAGCAACTCCTCGCCGAAGTAGCCCGCCGGGATCGTGCCCTGTCGCATGAAGAGCAGGTGGAACTCCTTGGCCGAGAACTTGTCGCCAAGCTCTTTGGCGGCCTGCGAGCGCAGCGCGTAAATCTGATCCTTGCCGAGGTGGTAGGTGATGGCCTGCGTCGGCCACTTCGAGTAGCGGAAGATCGCGGCCTGCGAGGTGCGGCAGCTCGCGGCCTTCGCCGGCGACAGTCCAGCGTCCGAACACTTGCCCGGCTGGAAGTCAACGATGTTTGAGAAGAGGTCAACGGCGTCGTCGAACGAAAGGCGGCCCGTGTGCAGCCCCGCGTCAATGCGGACGCGCAGGTCGCGGTAGAGTTGGCCCTGAAGCTGGTAGAGGCGTTCTTCGGGCGTGTAGAAGCCTTCGGGCGCGCCGGGCTGCGGCTCGGCCATCAGAGCCTCGGCGTAGTGCGCCCAGCCTTCCGCCGCCAGCGAGTCCTCCCACATCGCCGAAGAGTCCTCGACCGCGCCGGGCGTGAGCCAGCGCACCCACGCGATCTGGTCGCGGTTCTGCGTCATCACCTTGTAGTGCCAGTCGTGGCCGGGGAAGCCCTCGTGCGCCGAGAGGTCTGCGAGCGCCGCGCGGTTGTTCTCCTTGAGCTGCGCCTGATCGTTGTTGCCGGAGGTGGTGACGTAGAAGCGGCCCACCCCGCTCTGCTTGAACGGTGGCGCGGGGTAGTAAGCCGCGCCGTCAATCGAGGCGCGAAGGGGCGGCGGAGTCTCGACCACGTCGAGCTTGTAGTCCGCCGGCACGTCGAAGATGCCGGTCTTGCGCGCGTATTCGACGAGGCGGACGGCGGCGTCCTTGTACCAACTGACTTCCTCGGCGTCCGTCTTCGGGTAGTCCTTGCCGAGTTCGTCCATCACGGCGCGCACCGCCTGCTGGTCGTCGGCGGGAAGGCTCAGGTTGTGCTTCTGCCCGATCTCTCGCGCGAGCTTGAACATCTGCGCTTGCGTGGCCTGCACGACGGGCCACGACTCGTCGAAGAGTTGCGACACGGTTTTGTCAACGCGGAGATTATTTTTCAGCGCCCAGTTGTACTCGTCCTCGCCCATCACGAAGTGATCATTGCGGAACTGCTCTTTGACCGCGGGGCGCACGTCCGCGAACGCGGTGCCGGGCGCTTTCACTGTGTCGAAGAAGGTCTGCGCGACGAAGTCATGCATCTCGCGGTAGGCCCCAGCCGCGCCCTTCGACGCGTCGGCCAACTGCTTGAGCAGGTCTTCGCGCTGCGGCCCCTGCGCGATGTCTTTGGTGAAGAGGTCCGGGAAATCCTTGTCGTAATACTTCGCGTCGGCGTCCGAAGTGTCGAGCCCGTCGCGCTGGAGCATGCGCCAGTCGGGCGTGTTGCCGGACTTCACCCCGGCGGAGAGATTCTCCTCAGCCGTCT
>Ga0070740_10003560_pt1 | contig 16385 bp, 16 predicted proteins | sample Coa_R2_FD_67286 | JGI IMG/M metagenome (GOLD analysis project Ga0070740, IMG submission 67286) | Surface soil microbial communities from Centralia Pennsylvania, which are recovering from an underground coalmine fire - Coalmine... | ecosystem: Environmental > Terrestrial > Soil > Unclassified ... | reverse complement strand
CGACGGCGTGACCTTCGTGCCGCTGGCCTCCCTCACGGCGCCAGATCTGGTGGGCCCGACCGTCGCGCGCGCCTTCCGGCTGGCCGACTCCGGCGATCGCACCTGGCGCGATAGCCTGATCCGCTATCTGCATGCCCGACGTCTGCTGTTGGTGCTGGACAACTTCGAGCATCTGACCGAAGCGGCCACCCTGGTGTCGGATCTGCTGGAAGCCTGTGCCGGGCTCAAGGTGCTCGTCACCAGCAGGTCCGGCCTGCGCATTATCGGCGAGCACGACGTCGAGCTCGCTCCGCTGGCGCTCCCTGAACCCGGCCCGACCGCCACGGTCGCGGAGATCGCCCAATCGCCGGCAGTTGCCCTGTTCACGCAGCGGGCACGTGCCGCCAAAGCGGATTTTGCCCTGACTGAAGCCAATGTGATGGAGGTGGTCGAGATTTGCCGGCGGCTCGACGGCCTGCCCCTGGCACTTGAGCTGGCCGCCCCCTGGATAAAGCTGCTGTCGCCGCCGGCAATACTGGCACGTCTGGAGAGGCGGCTGCCGCTGTTGGTCGGCGGCGCATCCAGCCTGCCGTCGCGCCAGCAGACGCTGCGCAATGCCATCGCCTGGAGCTACGACTTGCTCAGCCGGGACGAACAGCGCCTCTTCCGCCGCATGTCCGTCTTCGTCGGCGGGTGCAGCCTTGAGGCGGTCGAGGCGGTCTGCTTTGATCCGCCCGGCGGGGCCGGCGACCCCGGGGCCCAGGTTGCTCTGCTAGAGGGGTTAGCAGCGCTGGTGGACAAGAGCCTGTTACGTCAGGACGATGGTGCAGACTCTGCCCGGGGCGCGGCAGGGCCACGCCTGACCATGCTGGAGACGGTGCGAGAGTTTGGTCTGGAGTGCCTGGCCGCTGCCGGCGAGGCCGACGACGTGAACCGCCGGCATGCGGGCTACGCCGTGATGCTGGCCGAACGAACCGAACCGCGCTTGCGCGGCCCTGAGCAGCGCACCCGGCTGGGGTACCTGGAGCAGGAGCACGACAACCTGCGAGCGGCCCTGGGTTGGGCCCGGCAGAGCGGTCGGATTGACCTGGGACTGCGGCTTGCCGCTGCGCTGGGGCAGTTCTGGTGGACCCATGGCCATCTGAGCGAGGGCCGGCGCTGGCTGGAAGAGATGCTGGCTGCCCCAGCGGTGCCCGAGGCGCCGGCAGCCCGCGCGCGCGCGCTATTATGGGCGGCCACCATCGCGGCCCAGCAGGGTGATTTCCAGCAAGCCCTGGCACTGTGCGCCGAGGGCGACGAGTTGTGCCGGCAGAGCGACGACTCGTGGGGGGTGGCCTGGCTGCTCAACGTTCGCGGCGTCATTGCACACCAGCAAGGTGACCATGACGCCGCTGCACGCGCGTACGAGGACAGCGCTGCACGCTTCCGCGCCCTGGGTGATAACTGGGGCACCGCGCAGGTGCTGAACAACCTGGGTGTACTTGCTCGCTATCAAGGCGACCTCAAGCGAGCGGTAGCATGTTATCAGGAGAGCTTAGAACGGGCGCGGGTGGTTGGTGACTCGTGGAGCACGGCCACGGTCCTGCACAATCTCGGCGAGGTCGCGCACGACGAAGGCGACAACGAGCGCGCCGCCGCTCTCTGCGAAGTCAGTCTGTCCCTGTTTCGCGAGTTAGGAGATAAGCGCTGTATGGCTCACGTCATCGGCTTCATGGGGCGCATCGCCCGCGACCAGAGTAGGTCTGAGCGGGCGCTGGCCCTTTACCTGGAGAGCCTCGCCCTGTATCGGCAGGTGGGCGAGCAATCGAGCATCGCAACGGCCCTTGAACAGGTAGCGGAGGTAGACTGCGCGTTGGGGCGAGCCGCGCAGGCCGCAAAGCTGCTGGGAGCCGCCTCAGCCCTACGAGAGCGCCTCGGCGCGCCGGTGCCGCTGGTGGAGCAGGCCGTCGTCGAGCGGACGCGGAGTACCGTACAAGAGGCCCTCGGCCATGAATTCCTGCCGCTCTGGACGGCGGGACAGGTGCTGCCGCTTGAGCGCGTGCTTGGCGAAGCGCTTGCCGGCGAGGCTGCGACACCTCACACGTAGCCGGAGCTGTTGCCAGGCAGCGGGGCGTCGTTCCTGGGACCACCGGCAGACGGGGGCCGGCAGGGATGCCGGCGGTCCCGGGTATCCCAACCCGTGCACGAACGTTGCGGCGTCTACTCAGCAGTGTATTATGGACCGCGGCTGCAGGCCGCTTTGGCGCGCCGGCATAGTCCCTTGCGTGGCCCCGGACGATGGCGCGGCCACGCAGCGCCAGGCCGTCGTGAACGTGCTGCCGTCGTTACCGACACCATAGCCGTCCATCGCCTGGCCGAGCGCGCGCACCGTCAAGATCAGCGAATCCTTCGGGCCGTGTACCAGCACCTGCGTGCCGGTGAGATACAAGGTCTGGCGCACGGTGCCTTCGGTGACAAAGACCTGGCCCCTGAGATGGTGCACCACCTTGAGCGCCGGCTTCGGGCTTGCACAGATAGTCAGGCAGGTGCGGCTGACCCGCCAGGTTCCCGACAAGCCATCTGGAGCTGTTGGCGCCTGGCGGGCGGCGGCCGGAAGCGCGCTCGCCGCGGCCCAGGATAGCGCACAGATCGCCGTCAGAAGGGCGATCAGCGAACGTCGACGGTGGGCCATCGTATCCTCCTCCCTTTCTACCTCACGGGCATCACATACTGGACGGATGGGCTCTGCCATCCGTGCGCGGGCGACTCGGGCGGCAGGCGCCGGATGGCCTCGGCCACGACCTCCGCCGGCTTCTCGCCCATGGTGATGGACACAGCGTTGGCCGGGGCCGGCAGGTCGGGCCGCGCGTACGCGATGATCGCTTTAAGCTGGGGGGCGACGTGCGGCGGCACCGTCCGGACCTCCTCGCCGGATGCCATGGGGATCAGCAAATGGGTGATGCCACGTTCGTGCACCTGCCGCCAGAGGTCGGCCGCGTCGGCGACCACGACCCACTTCTCTTCCGGCCAGACGTCGAGCCAGCCATAGGCCGAGCTGACCGCGCCGTCCAGCGGTGCCGGGCCGGCCGCGCCGCGCACGTTGGCGCCGTCGGCGAACAGGAAGACGTAGTAATTGGCGTAGATGAAGAAGTCCTCCCCGGTCTGCTGCTGGCGCCGCCGTTGCAGGTCGTAGTAGGCGGTCACGAACAGCAGGATGGCCGCGCCTGCGCCCACGATGCCGTCTTCATAGCGGGGGCTGACGATGCCCAGGCGATCGTCGTCGCGCAGGCCTTGCGCGAGGTCTACCGGATGACCATGCGCATCGCGGACCTGGAATTGGTCGGAACGTAGGATCTTGCTTGTGTGCATGGCATTGTTACTCCGGAAGGTTCTGAGTGTGCTCGTCGTCGTGCCGTATCCAGTACTGGCAGAGCCATTCGGGGCTGATCACCGCTCCGCCGGAGATTGGCCCGACCGCAAAATGCGCCTCGTCGATGTCGCCGACGGCAGCCACCAGAGCGCTGCGCGCGGCGACAAGCTCATCCTGCAGCTGTTGGAGCGACCAGGACCGTGCGTCTTGCACCATTTCTTCATTGTTGGCATTGGAGGTGGCGTCATCCCAGTCCATCCACGCGGGAGCTAACCCGTCGCGGATGCCGGCCAAGTCGTCGATCAGGATACGATCCCAGACGGCGATGTGTGCGGCGATATCCCGTACTCTCCACGAACCGGACGGCGCCACGTCCTCCCATCGCTCCGGCGACAACGCCGCCAGGCGATCCATGAAGCGCTTGTGAGAGGCGCGCAGTCCCGCCACCGCGGCATCCTTTGTCATTGTCTCTTGTCTCTCCCATACGTGATCACGATCCGGCGCACCGCCCCTATCACGGTACTCAGAATGGCCGGCGCGTGTCAACTTTAGCATGGGTGATTCTTGTGCTCACTCATCTGTGCCCCTGCCGGTGGTGGGTCCGCTCAATAGCCCGCGGGGCGCGCGACGACGGCCCGGGGCTTGTGGCCCGGCGCGCCGACGATCACCGTCGCCACCATCGACGAGTGGAACGCGCAGCGGTAGGCGTAGGTGCCGGGCTTCTTGAAGGTATAGGCGTAGGTCTGGCCCTGGTTGAGGGTGCCCGAGCCCCAGCGCCCGTGCGTCGCGGTCACGGTATGGGCCACGGTGTCTTTGTTGGTCCACACCACGGTGGTGCCCACGCTGACCTTCAGCGTCAGCGGAGCGAAGGCGAAGTTCTGGATGGTGACATGTGCCCGCCGCGGTGCGGCCGCCGCGGCTTGGCCCATCCGCGCCGTCAAGGGAAAGATGCTGCCGGCCAATGTGGCGGCCAGCAGGGCAGTGGCGAGGGAACGAGGTAGCGACATGGAACGATCCTTTCTGCCGGAAGCGCCGGCTATCTACTGGTGAGCTGCGGACGGCCCATCGTGGGTGCCGTTCCACGTCCCAGTGTGGGACGGCAGGGGCGCGTGCACCACCGACACGGCTCATACACTGCTCGTACACCGGCAGAGAGGGATGCGCGCAGAGACTTCGGCGGCGACCTATAGGGTGGTCCCAGAGAGACTTGACAAGGGTGAGGCACTTTTGGGAACATAGTAGCGCTTTGTTCAGTCACTGAACACTTGCACGGTCCGGGTAGGCTTGCATTGCCAAGCCGGAGCCTGGAGCTAGACGCGGACAGGGGAGACCACGCGAGGCCATGACTTTCGACGAAACGCGGGCCGTTTTGACGCGTGTGGCCTGGCTGTATTACATCGAACAGCTCAGCCAGCAGGAGATTGCAGACCGCCTGCGGCTCTCCCGCGTCAAGGTCACGCGGCTGCTGCAGCGGGCGCGCGATGAGAAGATCGTCGAGGTCCGCATCGCCGACGCCAATGCACCCTGGCAGGCCCTGGAACGCCGGCTGGTTCAGCGATTTGGCCTGCGCGACGCGGTGGTGATGCCCTCGGAGGCCGGCGAGCGGCTGCGCCGCCATCTCGGCCAGGCCGCGGCAGCCTATCTTGAACGCATCCTGCGCGCCGGCGACGTGGTCGGCATCGGCTCGGGCGCTACCCTGAGCGAGATTCCCGACTTCATCGGCCGCGGTCCGCATCCGCGCTGCCTGGTGGTCGAGTTGATCGGCGGCCTGTCGCGCACCGACCGCGGCGTCAACCCGTACGATTGTTCCTGGCGGCTGGCCGAGGCCCTCGACGCGCGCTCCGAGCACCTGCAGGTGCCGGCCATGGTCGAGAGCGCGGGTATCGTGGACATCTTGCTGGGCGATAGCGTGACGCGGGCCGCCCTGGAGCGCGCGGCGAGTTGCGATATCGCCTTTGTCGGAGTCGGCCAGATGGACAGCCCGATCCGCGCCACCATGGATTACGTGCCGCGCCCGGTGCTGGATCGCCTCGCCGCCGCGGGCGCGGTCGGCGATATCCTGCTGCGCTTCTTCGACGCCGCGGGCCGGCAGGTGCCGGCCGAGTTCGACGAACAGGTGATCGGCCTGACGCTCGACCAACTGCGCCGCGTGCCGCTGGTGGTCGGCGTGGCCGGTGGGCTGGAAAAGACGCGGGCCATCGCCGGAGCCCTGCACGGTGGCCTCGTCGACGTCATCATCTGCGATCAGGCGACGGCCGCGGCGGTGCTGGCCGAACCCGATGCTGCCCCGGGCGCCGGCGTGGCCGCCGCACAGACAGGGAAGGAGAAGGAGCATGCTCTTCGAGCAAACGCGCCATGAGATCGCCGAGTTGGGACGGCGCCTCGAAAGCGAAGGATTGCTCAACCACACGGCCGGCAATATCAGCGCCCGCGTGGCGCCGGATCTGGTAGCCATTTCGCCCAGCAGCGTGCCGTATCCGCACATCAAAGCCGAGGATGTGGTGATCGTCAGCACCGATGGTCAGGTCGTTGAGGGCCATCGCCGCCCCTCGTCCGAGCTGGCCATGCACCTGATGATGTATCAGATTCGGCCGGATGTCGGCGGCGTGGTGCACACGCATGCCACCCACGCGACGACCTTCGCCGTGCTGAACGAGCCCATTCCGGCCGTGCACTACGAGATCGCCGCCCTGGCCATCGACCAGGTTCCCGTGATCCCGTATGCCACCTACGGGACCCAAGAGCTCGCCGAGCAGGTCCGCACGGCCATCGGGGACGCCAATGCCGCCATCCTGGCCAACCACGGCACGATCGCCCTTGGCCCGACCGTGGCGGCGGCGGCGACGTTTACGCAAATCCTGGAGTTTCTGGCCACTGTCTACTATCGCGCGCGTCAGGTGGGCAAACCGGTTATCCTGCCGCGCGATGAGATTGTGCGCGTGCGCGAGAAGTTCAGGCAGTCCGCGCTGGCCATGGCGGCGCAGGCCGCGGCACAGTCGGGCAGCTAAGCAGGAGAGAGGCAGATGGGGCAACGACGCTTGTCCTGACCATCGACGCCGGCGGTAGCGGTGTCAAGGCGGGCGTGCTCTGCACGCGCGACTGGCGTGTGCTGGCAGTCGCCCACCGCGAGTACCGGGTCTCACATCCCGAGCCGGGCCATGCAGAGTTCGACCCGGGCGAGTGGTGGGCTGCCATGCAGGAGGCCTGCGCAGAGGCGGTCGCGCGTGCCGGCGCGCCGCCGGCACGGTACCTGGCGGTCACCTGCACCGCCATGCGCATCCCCTTCGTGCTGGTGGATCGGAGCGGTACGCCGGTCTGGCCCGGCGTGCTGAACCTGGATGGCCGCGGGCGCTCCTATCTGGACATGGTGCGCGATGCGCTCGGGGGCCAGGCGCTCTACGAACTGACCGGGCACTGGCCGGCCGTGCCGCTCGGCTTGCCCAAGCTGCTCTGGTTCAAGCATCGCCGTCCGGACGTATGGGCGCGCGTCGCCACGGTCTTGCAGATGCACGACTGGATGCTGTATGAGCTATGCGGCGAGATGGCCAGCGAGCCGTCGTCGGCTTCCATGGGCCAGTTGCTGGATATTGCCCATCGCCGTTGGGCGACGCCGCTGCTGGAAGCCGTCGGTATCCCGACGGAGCTCTTCCCGCCGCTGCGCGATGCGGGCAGCTACCTGGGAGGCCTGCGGCCGTCTGTTGCCCGCGCCATGAACCTCTTGGCGGGCACGCCGGTTCACGTGGGTGGGGGCGATACGCACATGGGTTGCCTGGGCGCCGGCGGCGTCGAGGTCGGCGGTGTGGTCATCGTCGGAGGTTCCACCACGCCGATTCAACTGACCGCCGCGTCGCCCGTCTGCCATCCCGTGACACGGCCCTGGGTCAGCGCGCACCTGTTTCCCGGCCTGTGGGCGGCCGAGATGAACGTCGGCGCCACCGGCATCATGTACAAATGGCTGCGCGATCTGTGCGCCGGCCTGGCCCCGGATGGAGCGCTGCCGAGTTACGGGCATCTCGATGCCCTGGCCGCCCGCTCGCCACTGGGCGCGCGCGACCTCCTGGTCACCGCTGCCAATCCGCACTGGAGCGAGGCGACCTGGCTGCGCCGGTCGCCGACCACCCTGTTCGACCTCACGCCGGCTCACTCGCTGGGCGACCTGGCCCGCGCCACCCTGGAGAGCGTATGCTACGCTGTGCGCAGCAATCTGGAGCAACTTGAGACGGTGCACGGAGGTCCTTTTGAGCGGGTCCTGCTGGTGGGCGGCGCCAGCCACAGCCCGCTTTGGTCGCAGATACTGGCCGATGTGCTGGGCAGGGTCGTGCGCATACCCGACGTGGAAGAGGCGGCCGCCCTAGCCGGTGGACGCATCGTGCTCAAAGACCGGCGTAACGAGTGGGGCGGCCCAATGCCGGCCCGCGACGTATGCCCCGACCCCGGCGCGCATGATGCCTACCGGCCGTACTATCAGCGCTACCTGGAGGTGCATGACGGGCTTGGCCGCGTGAATTGGCATGAGCGGGACCGGCGACTGAAGTCGCCGGGCAGGGACGGACCGGCTAAAGCCGGATAACGGTTGGGCGTAGGCACTACGCCCCTACGGTGCCCGTGCCCTGCCCGGCGAATTTTACCGCCGGCTCCCCAACCGGGGCCCCCTTTGGGGAGGCGGTGTCCGGCACCCTCAGTGTCGAAGACCGATGTGTGGCAGTAACGGCGGGAGGGAGATGGAGCAGAGATGCGTACCCTGGTGACGGCCCAACTGACATCCTGGGCTCAGGAGCGGCTCGAGCGCGACTTCGGCTGGTCGCTGGCGCTCGAGCGCGGCGCCCTCTACGGGCCCGCGTATGGACGGCCGCTGCCACCGGACCTCGATCAGTACGACGCCGCTATCGTCGAGGCGGATCCTATCGGCTTGCGCACCCTGGAGGCGATGCCGCATCTATGCCTGCTGGCCTGCGTGCGGGGCGATCCGGTGAATATCGACGTGGAAGCGGCCACGAGTCGCGGCATCCCGGTGCTCTTTGCCCCGGGCCGAAACGCCGACGCGGTGGCCGACTTTACGCTCGGGCTGATCCTGTCCGTCACTCGCTGGATTGGACACACGCACCATCTGTTGAAGATGCGCGAGCTGACCGAGGAGGCCGCGCCGGGCGCCGAAGGCCGCGCCGACGTGATCTGGACCTCGCGCGATCGCACGCGTCCGCACCCGTACGCGCTATATAAAGGGCCCGAGCTGAGGAGCTTGGTCCTTGGCCTGGTCGGCTTCGGCGACGTCGGCCGGAGGGTAGCCGAGCGCGCCGTGGCGCTCGGCATGCATGTGCTGGCCCACGATCCGTACATGTCCGCCGATCGCATCGCGGCAGCCGGTTGTAGCGCCGCCTCGCTCGACGAGCTGCTGCGCTCGGCCGATATCGTCTCGCTGCATGCGCGCGGCTCGGGACGGCCGCTGCTGGGCGAGCGGGAACTTCGTACCATGAAGCACGGCTCGTACCTGATAAACACGGCGCGGGCCACGCTGCTGGACTACGATGCTCTGTATCGCGCCCTGCGCGATCGGCACCTGGCCGGCGCTGGCTTGGACGTCTATCCCATCGAGCCCCTGCCGCCCGACAGCCCTTTGCTAACCCTGGATAACGTCACCCTGACGCCGCACCTGGCCGGGGCCTCCACCGACGTGGCGGGACACCAGTCGGAGATCATCGTGGCCAACATCGCCGCACTGCTGGCCGGCGACAGGGAGCACCTCGCCATCAAGAATCCGGGAGTGCTGGATGCCTGGTATGCTCGGAGTGCAGCTGCGGGGTGAGCGAGGAGGAGTTTGCATGGGCGGGCTCTTGCGCGCTATACTCCGCATAAACTCTCGTTGGGCCATCTGTTCATGGCCTGAACGTCTGTGCACGACGCTCGACCGCAGAGGCGTTCGGTGAGGGTGAGAGGAGGTATCTGGAGCGCAACGTCGTTATCGCCAATGCAGCGGACTCATGGCGTGGTCCGGTGAAGCCGTGGTGCCCCGGACCGCAGGTAACCGAACATCCCGATTATTGTAGTCTAGAGAAGTAGTTGCGGAGGTTGCCCCTATGCATCGATCCGGTTTTGTGCGCACCCTTGCACTCTCTGCCGTCGTCACTCTGTCGCTGGTCGCGGCGGTGGGTCCGCGTGCCGGTTACGCCAGCAGCGCGGCCGCGGGTACGACCATCTCGGTCGCCTATTCGTCCCAGTACGTGTTCGATACAAATGCAGCGGCTCCGGTGTGGTGGGGCAGTATCAAGAAACAGTACGAGAAGCGCTATCCCGGCAGCCATCTGACGTTGATTGGCATTCCGGGGTCGGATGTCGACGAAGTGACCAAGCTCAACTTGATGTTGCGCTCGGCGTCGACCACGCCCGATGTGATGCAAATCCCCACCGGCCCGTTGGGAGCCATCGCGGCCGGCGGCTACCTGGAACCGTTGAACAAGTACGTGCAAACCTGGCCGACGTGGAAGGAGATCCCGCGCAACGTCCAGTACGAGAGCGCGGTGAACGGCCAGATCTACGGCGTCAATAACGGCAACAACAACTGCGGCCTGTTCTACGACCGGCCCTACTTCAAGAAGGCCGGGCTGCCCACGGATTGGCATCCGCGCACCTGGGCCGATGTGATCAACGCCGCGCGCGCCATCAAGAAGAAGATACCGGGTGTCTATCCGTTCCTGATAATTGCCGGCAAGTCGCTGGGCCCGATCAGCGTGTTGCAGGGCATCGGCAACGTCATGCTCGGCAGCTCGCAGCCCACCATCTATGACAGCAAGACCAACAAGTGGGTCTCTAGCAGCAGTGGGCTGCTCGACACCTTCAAGTTCTTCCACACACTGGCCTCCGAGGGCTTGCTTGGTCCAACTAGCGATATCTTTGAGCCCTCCTCAAACTTCTTCACGGATATGCTCACGAAGTGGATGCCCAAGCAGCGCTACGGCATGGCCATCGGCTGCAACTGGATGCCCGCGGTGTGGCTCCCCCCGAGCGCGGGAACCGGCGGCATCAACTGGAAGCAGGGCAAGGACGTGTGGGGCGCCGTCGGTATGCCGACCGAATTCGGGCAGAAGCCCGGCATCGCCTCGAGCCTGGGCGGCTGGGCCTACAGCATGGCGTCTGCCAGCAAACACAAGGCCGAGGCCTGGAATCTGATCAAGCTGATGGAGGAGTCGCAGAACAGCATCGCGGTAGCGAACGGGGCGGGTTTTGTGCCGCCCTCGCAGAAGGATGGGAATAGCCCGGCGTTTGTCAATTTCCTGGTGCCGTATAACAAGATCTTCAATTCGTTGCTGCCGTACAGCACCATCCTGCCGTCGGGCGCGAACTATCCGAAGTGGACGCAGGCCATGAACGATACCACCGGCGCGATGATGCAGAACCCCAGCATGAGCGCGACGGATGCCCTGAATATGTTCAACCAGGAGGCCACCCAGTTGATTGGGTCCGACCAGGTTGAGACCCTGAAGTAGATGGTGTACGCGGCCGGCGGCGCTGCACTGTTTGCCGCCGGCCGCGTTCCCTTATCCCCGTAAGGAGTAGGTGAGTGTGAGTTCGACCAGTATCGGCTACGTGATATCCGCGCGTCCCCGGTGGCGGCGGCTGCGCTGGGGTGCCCTACTCTTGCTGGCCCCCGCTCTGGTGCTCATGCTTGTCTTCTTTATCGTCCCGGTCTTCGACGCGCTCTATCTATCGCTGACCAACGGCGAGTTTCAAGGAGCACATTCGCGCGTCTTCGACTTCATCGGCCTGGCCAACTATCAGCACATGCTGCATGACATGTTCCTTGGCAACTCGCTCTTACAAACCGCGATCTATGTTGGCGCTTCCGCTATCGTTGGGCAGACCCTTCTCGGCATCATCCTGGCCCTGTTGAGCGAGCAGGCCTGGCAATGGCTGCGGCTGAGCGTGGGCTCTATCATTGTCACGGCCTGGGTTGTGCCGCAGATCGTGCAGGCGGTGATCTGGTCCTCCTTTTCCACGTCCGGTGGAACGCTCGACCTGTTGCTGGGGCCCAGCCGGGCCAATACCAACTGGCTGGTGTCGGCACCGATGCTCATCATCTGTATCGCCAATCTCTGGCGCAGCGTGGCGCTGTCGATGCTGTTGTTTGGCGCCGGATTGCGCAACATCTCACACGAGGTTAAAGAAGCGGCGCAGCTCGACGGGGCGAGCTACTGGCAGCGATTGCTCTACGTCATCTTGCCGATCATGAATCCGACCATTGTCACCAATTTTATTCTTGTAACGCTTGCAAATCTTTCGGATTTTACCCTTATCTACGCGTTGACACAGGGTGGTCCGGGAAATGCCACCCAGACCCTGCCCCTCTACATTTACGAGCAAGCATTCACCTACTATGAGCTTGGCTACGGCACGGCGATAGCCGTCCTGCTCATTGCCATCGGCGCGGTGGCCTCCCTGATCTACGTACGATTGCTGCGGGCCGAGATATAGCTCCGTCCGGCTGGAAAGGTTCAGAACGATGGATGAGACCAGCTCCCGCCAGGCGTCTAGCGTCCCCAACCAGCAGGGCACCGGCGGTGTGACGGCCCGACCCATTGTACAGGCCATGCCCGCTAGGGGCGTCGGGGTGCGGACCGCCAGACGGCGCCGCGTACGATATGGCAATCTGCTGGCCAACGTTGTCTTCGCGGCCATCGGCCTGGGGTTTGCCCTGCCCCTGCTCTGGATGCTTCTCGCCGCCTTTGACACCCATGCCACCAATTCTCTGCGCTGGCCCGCGTGGGGTCTGAACAACTTCACCCAGGACTTCAAGCAGAACCTGATAGTGCAGCCTTTCCTGAACAGCATGATCATCTCGGGCGTGACCACGGTCATCACCACTCTGTTTGGCCTGATGGCGGCCTATCCGATCTCGCGCGGGTACATCCCGTTCAAGCGTCCGCTGCTCTATTCGGTGCTGTTTGCCACCGGCCTGCCGGTCAACATGTTGATCGTGCCCGTTTACTCGATGTTTGTCAGTTGGAACTTGACCGACTCGCTCACCTGGGCGGGCGTCTTTCTTGCCGCCACCTCCCTGCCCTTCGCCATCTGGATCCTCAAGAATTTCATCGACGCGATCCCCATGGAGCTGGAGGAAGCAGCGCAGGTCGATGGCGCCTCGGCGATTCAGATCATACGCTGGATTACGCTGCCTCTGGCCACGCCGGGCATCGTGGTCAACGCCATGCTAACCTTCCTGGGCGCGTGGGGCTATTTCCTGGTTCCCTACATCTTCATACAGTCGCAAGATAAGATGCCGTTCGCGGTCACCATCTATGGCTTCCAGGCCGCCTATGGACAGATTTCGTACGGCCCGCTGGCCGCCGCGGCGCTCATTTTCTCCGCCCCGGTGATCATCCTGTACTGGGCCGCCTCTCGCCATCTCATCGGCGCCTTCAACTTTGGCGGTGGCTTGCAGGGTTAAGCTCCCGACCGCGGCCTGCCCCACACCACGCTGCCGGTGACCTGAAGCTCGATGTGGCCGCTGGCGCTCCATTGCTGGACGAGCTCTCGTACGGCGGCATCGAACGCCTCCGCGTCTGCCGGCGACATGTATTCGAGGCTGAGGCTACTGTACGAATGGAGGGACGCGACGTACTCGTCAAGCGACTGCTGGAACGTGACGGGCGCGACTGATTGCTCTCCCGCTTGTTCAAATAGGCCGCGTCCGCAGGCGTACATGGCATGGGCGGAAGGAGCTTGGGCTCTTCTGCCCATGCTATGCTGTGACTGGGATGGCCGGTGGATTAGCTACCGGCCTGGAAAGGACGAGCGGTGATTATCGCAACTACGGAGAATATCGCCGGACATCGCGTGGTCGAGACCAAGGGTGAGGTTTTTGGCGTGGTGGTACGCAGTCGCGGCCTGGGCGGCAATATCATGGCGGGGCTGCGCTCGCTCGGCGGTGGCGAGATCAAGGAGTACACCGAGTTACTGGAAGAGGCGCGCCGGCATGCCGTGGACCGTATGGTGCAGAACGCCACGGCCATGGGGGCCAATGCCATCACCATGATGCGCTTCGATTCGTCCGAGATCGGCCAGACCATGAGCGAGATCGTGGCCTATGGCACGGCCGTGGTGATCGAGCCGCAGGGCTGAGGCGACCTATGCTGCGACGCTGGCTTCTGGGAACGGGCCTGTTGCTCATGGCCCTGGCAGCCGTGGTGCTGGCCGTGGTGCCGGGCGCCATCGGTGCCGCGATCTGGCTGCTGGTGGCCGGCGTGGTCCTGTCGGCGGGCGTGGCCCTGGAGCGCTGGCGCTACAGGCCGTCGATCGATCGCTCGCACGGTAGCTGGCAGTCTACCGCCGAGCGCTTTGTCGATCCGGCCACGGGTCGCCTGACCGAGGTGCGCTTTAACCCGGAGACGGGACAGCGCGATTACGTGGATGTGGGCAAGTCTTCGTGATGACGGACCAGGGCACGACGGTTCTAGATGTGGCGCTGGAGGCGGCGCGCCGCGCCGGCGTGGCCCTGCGTGAGGGCCTGGCGGGCGCGCTGGCCATCGAATACAAGGGCGCGCAGGGCAACGACCCCGTGACCGAGGTCGACCGGCGTAGCGAAGCGATCATCGCCGAGACCATCCGCGCCACCTTCCCGGGACATCGTCTTCTGTCGGAGGAGGGCACGACCGGTGGAGACGATCCGGATTGGCGCTGGATCGTCGATCCGCTCGACGGTACAATCAACTACGCCCACGGTCTGCCGTTTTCCTGTATCTCCATCGCGGTCGAGCAGCGCGGCGAAACCGTGGTCGGAGTGGTCTACAACCCGCTCTCCGAGGAGATGTTCTGCGCCCGGCTTGGAGAGGGCGCGACGCTGAACGGCCGGCCTATCAAGGTTTCATCCACCGTCGAGTTGCGCCGCGCTTTGTTGAGCGCGGCGCATGGCACCTGGCAGGCGAACGGCCGCCGCTTCAATCGCGCCGCGACGCTGGGCCACGTGGCGCAGGGGCTGCGCGATCTGGGATCGGCCGCCCTGGAGCTCTGCTTCGTGGCCTGCGGCCGGCTCGACGGCATGGCCGGCGCCACGCTCAACGCCTGGGACGTGGCGGCCGGCGCATTGATCGTGCGGGAGGCCGGCGGTCAGATCACCGATGCCAATGGCGACCCGGTGGCGGTAGATGGGCGTCACTTCGTGGTCAGCAATGGCCGTCTGCACGGCGCCATCCTGGCTCGCCTCCATGACGACAGTGCGCCGGTGCCGCCCAAAGCGGAGGAAGCGACGAAGACTGCGGAGGAGACGCACTCGGGCGCCCTCGCCGCCCCTACCACTAATTTGTCCGATCAAGCAACAGCGCCTCCCGGGGCGCAATCGTAACACCGCTGCCGGCCGCGCTGCTGTCGGTGGTGAGGTCCTGGGTGCCGGCGGCGCGGTGATAGCCCGGTCTCAGCGCCACTGTCCGCCGGTCCGCGGGTGCCTGGGACGCGATCTGGCCGTCCGGCGAGTGGGCACGCCGGCGTTCGTGATGCTATAGTGAAAGAGGAAGCCCCACGTCACTGCGTGGTGTGAGAGAGCTAATCCGGTTCTCCACGCTGATGAGTACATGTCCGCCGGTGCCCCCGTTGCAAGATGCCTACCATGACTATTTGCTGCCTCGGCACGGACCACACCCGAGCCTCGCTCGCGCAGCGAGAACGCTTGACCTTATCGGATGAACGCCTGGATGCCCTCCTCGATGCCCTGGTGGCCGACCCTAACGTGGCCGAGGCGGCCATCCTGGCCACCTGTAATCGGGCCGAGATCTACCTGGTAGCGGCGAATGTCGACGCTGCCCTCGATCATGCCTCTGCCTGCCTGATGCATGCCACGGGTGCGACCGCCGATGACCTGGCGCAGCTCGCCGTGCGGCGCAGCGGCGGCGAGGCGGCCAGGCATCTGTTCGCGGTGGCCGCCGGGCTGCGTTCGCTCGTGGTGGGGGAGTCCCAGATTCTGACTCAGGTACGGGAGGCATTCGAGCATGTCGCGGCGCGCGGGACCAGGGGAACGGAGCTCCAGTCCCTCGGCCGTGCGGCGGTGCGCTGCGGCAAACAGGTGCGGGCGCAGACCTCGCTGGGGACCGCGGACGCGAGTGTGAGCAGCGTGGTAGTGGGTCTGGCGGCGCGGCATTTCGGCAGCTTGCACGGGCGCACCGCGGTGTTGATTGGCGCCGGACGCATCAGCGCCGTCGCCGCACGCCTTCTCCATGCGGCCGGCATCGGCGCGCTCTTCATCGTGAGCCGTACGCGGGAGGCGGCGGAACAACTGGCCGCCACGTGTAATGGCCGAGCGGCCACCCTTGACGAGCTTCCCGGCTTGCTGGACGCCGCCGACCTGGCGATCGCCGCCACGCGCGCGCCAATGCCGATCGTTCTGCCGCACATGTTGACCCCACGCCCCCCGGATCGCCCCCTGCTCCTGTATGACATCGCGGTGCCGCGTAACGTCGATCCCGGAGTCGGGGCGTTGCCCAGCGTCACCCTGGTCGACCTGGACGGCCTGCCCCGCGCAGTGTCCACGGATGCCGGCGGCGTTGATGCTGCCTGGGCGATTGTCGATGCCTCTGTCGAACGATATGCCGTGGAGTCCAGGACGCGCCGCGCGGTGCCGTTGATCGCGGCGCTGCGCGAGCACGTCGACCGCCAGAAAGACGCCGAGCTGGCGCGCACGCTCGCCGACCTCGACCACCTGCCGGCGGCCGACCAGGAGGCGGTGTCGTTACTGGCCCACCGCCTGATCAACCGCATGTTTCACCACCTGGCCATCCGCATCAAAGCCGCGGCGACTCGGCCGGATGCAGAAACCTACCTCGAAGCGCTGGCCTTCCTCTTCTCCAGCGAGGGCACGGAATACCGCACGGTTACGGTTCCGGGGCCCGAGTTGGCGGCGGCCGATGCGCCGGAGTCCTCCGTGGCCGATCCCGAGGCCGGTTTGATGCCACGCTGAACGGTTCCTCTAGCCTGCATTATTCACGAGGACCGCGGGGCACCGTTCCTGGCGGCGGCCTGCGGGCCGACGCCGCCGGCATCCTTGCCGGCAGGGTCGTCCCGCCCTATCAGACGCCCA
>Ga0070740_10003552_pt1 | contig 16404 bp, 12 predicted proteins | sample Coa_R2_FD_67286 | JGI IMG/M metagenome (GOLD analysis project Ga0070740, IMG submission 67286) | Surface soil microbial communities from Centralia Pennsylvania, which are recovering from an underground coalmine fire - Coalmine... | ecosystem: Environmental > Terrestrial > Soil > Unclassified ... | reverse complement strand
GGGCGGACCGGTCAGCGGCCGCGCTTCGGTGCAGGTCGCCGGCGTCGGCCCTGCCTTCGCCGGAGCGCTGGTCGACCTGGAAGTCGATCCCGAAACCGGGAAAGTGCGGGTCCTTCGTCTCACTGTGGCTCAGGATGCCGGCAAAGCGATTCATCCCAGCTACGTCGAGGGTCAGATGCAGGGCGGCGCCGTGCAGGGCGTCGGCTGGGCCCTTAACGAGGAGTATGTTTACGACGACCAGGGCAAGCTGCGCAATGCCGGCTTCCTCGACTACCGCTTGCTGACCTGCCTCGACCTGCCGCTGATTGAGACCTGCGTAGTCGAGGTGCCCAACCCACTTCACCCGTTGGGGGTGCGCGGCGTGGGCGAAGTTTCCATCGTGCCGCCGCCGGCTGCGGTCGCCAACGCGCTGTATCGCGCCACCGGCGTGCGCATGCGGTTTACCCCGATGTCACCGCCCCGCGTGCTCAAGGCCCTGATGAGCAGCAACAATTAGCGCGCGATAAGCTTGCTCCAGCCCGTTGATGATGCGCCGCTAAATGGCGCCGCCGGTATTCCCAGCCTTCCGAGGCGCCGCGGTGCAGTTGTCAGCGGCAGATGGCAGGCGCTCATCAGTTCCAGCCGGCGCATGTTTGCGATCGCAATAAGGATAGGCGAACGATCAGCAAGCATGGACCCGGCGGCGCTCCTCTGAACCCTTTTGTCGCAAGATGCTTGCCTTCGTCCTGCCGGGCATGCGTTTGCAGACTTCTGTGACCGCGCTAGCCCCTTGGCGCCGAACCGAGTTCGCGGGAATTGACGGTTTCGAATTTCCCATAACGGAGCGCAAGGATTGGGAGAACCAGCAGATTGAGCGCAGTCGAGGTGAGGAGACCACCCAGAATGATGACTGCCATTGGACCTTCGATCTCGCGGCCGGGCGTTTCGCTGGCGACTGCGAGGGGAAGAACGCCAAGTGCGGTCACCGTGGCCGTCATCACGATCGGAAGGAGGCGCTCGGAGGCGCCGCGCAGCGCGGCCTCACGCGCCCAGTTGATGCCTTCATTCGCGACCAAGTGCTCGAAGTGTGAAATCATCATTATCGAGTTACGCATGGTGATTCCAAACAGTGTCACGAAGCCAACGATCGAGCCCAACGAAAGGTATCCCCTTCCAAGCCATCCGGCGATAACTCCGCCGACGAGGGCGAATGGCACGTTGATCAGTACAAGGGATAAGTTCCTGAGATTTCCAAAAGCGAAGTACAAAAGGACGAAGATCAGGACTGCGGCGATCACGGAGTTGAGAAGGATCTGTCGAAGCGCGCTTGCCCGCGCCGCGGCGGCGCCGCTGAACTCGATATAGGCGCCGGCGGGAAGGGGGATGTTTGCGACTTTCTTGCGCGCTTCGGCGACGAACGAATCGAGCGCACGCCCCCGTACGTTGCAAGTCACGATCTGTACCCGCCGCCCACCGTTGTGAAGAATTGAGTAGCGTCCCGTCGCGAGCGAGACGGAAGCGAGCTCGCCCAGCGGAACGACATTGCCCTCGCTGTTCCTGAGCAGCAGCCCCTTGACGGCGTCGGGATCCATGCGGTCGGCAGGATCGAGGATGACCGACACGCCAAATATGCGATTGCCTTCATAAGTTCGCGCGACCACGTCACCCTGGTAAGCAGTGCGGACCGCCGAAAGGACATCGAGCGGCAAGAAGCCGAACTGGATCAGACGAGCCGGCTTTAGCCTGACCGCCAGTTGCGGCATTCCGCCGGGGGCCAGCACCCGAACGTCGGCGCTTCCCCGAACGGTTCGTAGCACCTCCGCGACCGCGTCTCCGGCTCGATCGAGGGCATCGAGGTCATGGCCGAAGATGTCTACGGCAACGTCGGCAGTTTGGCCGGAAAGCGTCTCCTCGATCCGTTCGGTCAGGAACGAGTTCAGGCCGAAGTCATAACCGGGAAACCGGCTGAGGATGCGGCGAATCTTTGCCTGCGCGGCGTCAACATGCTCGCCGTTGCGCGGTTCTAAGGTCACATCAAACTCGCTCTCCTGCGGGCCTAGGGCATCCTCGCCGAGCACACCGCGGCCCACGCGCTGCGCCACACTCTTGACATCGCTGTCCTGCAGCAAAGCCTTGGTAACCTCATGTCCCATCCGCATCGACTCGGGAATCGACGTGCCGGGAATCGCGGTCATATGCACGATGAAACTGTTCTCCTGAAGCTCGGGTAGGAAACTGCCGCCGAAGAATGGCAGCGTCGCGATTGCTGCAACGCAAAGACCGGCGACGCAGATTGCCACGATGCGTGGCCGGTCTAACAAAGTTTCAAGCGCTCGGCGATGCAGCCCTTTGAGCCATCGAACGAATCGGGTCTCTGCTTCCACTCGGGCCCGCGGTAGCATCACCGCGCACAGCGCTGGGGTGAGCGTCAGGGCCACGGCCAGCGAAGCGAGGATTGCGAGGATGTAGGCGAAGCCGAGCGGGGCAAAAATCTTGCCCTGCACACCGCTCATGCTGAGCACAGGGAAGAAGACCAACGCCACGACGAAAGTCGCGTAGACCACGGCCCTGCGCACCTCCAGCGAGGCGTCGAGCATCACATTGAACAGCGGCCTTGGATTTGGGCCGGCGCGGTTCTCGCGCAGGCGGCGGAAGATGTTCTCGACGTCGATGATGGCGTCGTCAACCACTTCGCCAATCGCGATCGCAAGCCCGCCCAGAGTGATCGTGTTAAGCGTCGCTCCCAGGTGTGTGAGCACGATGACGGCGACCAGCAGTGACAGCGGAATCGCGGATAGCGAGATGAAGGCCGTGCGCACATTGTAGAGAAACAGCGTCAGAACGATCGCGACCAAAGCACCGCCGAGCAGCAATGATGCCCTGATGTTCGTGACGCAGACCTCAATGAAGTCAGCGGCGCGGAAAAGGTGCGGATACAGGGTGATACCTTCGGCCTTCAGGGCGGGCGCCAGGTCGCGCAGAGCGCTTTCAGCTCTGTGCGTAACCTCAAGAGCGTTGGCGCCGTACTGGCTCGCCAGAACCAGGATCACCCCTGGCCTGCCGAGAATCCCCGCATCACCGATTAGCGGCTGCGGAGCCCAGCGTACTTGAGCGACGTCGCGCAGCCGAATACTTGTCCCGTCCACGGAGGCGAGGACGGCGTCGCCGAGTTGCCGTGGTGTTATGGACTGCCCTTCTGTACGGATGACAATGCGCTGATTGGCGTTTTCGATGAATCCGGCGCCTTCAACTCCGGTCGCGCGCCGCGCCGCCGCCAGCACCTGACCGATGCTTAGGCCGTAGGCCAGCAAACGTTGCGATTCGACCTGAACCTGGAGTTGGCGCACACCGCCGCCGTAAATTGTAAGGTTTGCCACTCCGGGTACGGCGAGCAGGCGGGGACGTATGGTCCAGTAGGCGAAGCTCCAGAGATCCATCGGCGCAAGCCTGTTCGAGGTCAGGCCGACGGTGAGGAACACGGCCGTAGCCGACGTCAGCGGTGCCATGACTGGCGCTGGCACCCCAGCCGGCATTTGGCTCGCCACCACGATCAGGCGCTCGCTTACGAGCTGACGGTCGCGATAGATACCCGTACCTTCGCGAAAGATGACGGTTATTACCGACAAACCTTGGATCGATTTCGAGCGGATAGTCGCGACATCGTTCATACCAAGCAGCACGGTTTCGATGGGCTGCGTTACCAGCGTTTCGACCTGCTCGGAGGCGAGCCCCGGCGCCTCGGTCTGAATCATCACCTGCGGCGGTGCGAATTCAGGGAACACGCCCAGTTTTGCGTTAAGGGCAGAATAGATTCCGTATGCGAACGCAAGACATGAAAGCGCAATTACGATACCGCGGAAACGCAGCGAGAACGCGACAATGGATCTGATCATTCAGGGGCCTTAGTCCGAGGGCTGGATCGCGGATTTCATTTCCTCGGACAGCAGGGTTTGAGCGCCCGTAACCACGATGCGCGTGCCGGGCCGGAGACCTTGGGTAACGAAATAACCGGCGCCAGTTAACTGCGCTGGGAAGATTTCCAGACGCGTGAAAACATCACTTTTTGCTTCGCGGTAGACCCATTCGGCGCCAGCGTATCGCACGACTGCAGAGCGAGAAACCATCACTCCTTTGGCCTTATCGGAAGTTGCCAGACGGGCCGAAACTGCCGTACCCGGCCTGATAGGAAACATGTCTGCGCTTATCAGCAGCAGAAAACTCTGCCCTTGCATACGGGGGTCGACCGTCGGTGCTTCATGGATGGCTCGCGCAGTGAGTGGCTGCTGTTCGTGGCCGAGCACGTACACATCTGCGCCGCGTGGAGATCCGTCGAGCTGCTCTCCGATAGGTGCTGTCACGCGTGCGAGCGCTTCGCGTCGGCTGATTAGTGCACTGACCAGTTCGCCGCGTGCGCGAGCGTCCTTCTGCGCGATCTCGGCGCCCCACCCATCGCGCAGCTGCTGCTGCAGTGTCTGGAACCGAACTTTGTCCGTGAGGTACGCTGTTTGCGCGATTTGCAGGTCACGCAACGATACGTTTTTCTGTTCCGCGTAGAGCTGCTTAGCCCTCCGGTACTGCGCATCTGACGCGTCGAGCGCCGCCTGCGCGCTCAACAGATCGCTGCTGAGTTTGGAAAGCGGGAGCGGGTCGAGCACAAAGCCATAGGCCGGAACCTCAATGGTCTGGACAACGGGTCGCAGCGTTTCGACGGTGAGTCCAATCACCTTCTGCGCGCCGGGCGCAATCGCGATTTCGACATGACCGGCGGCGTCGCGGGAGACTCGCGCAGCGGCGGAGACTATCGGCTTCTCCTCATCCGCGTCGGCGCTGGCAAGAGAGAGTTTGCCAACGACAACCAGCGCAGCGGCGGCAACGATCGATACCGCTAAGGTTCGCCGTCTCATCACGGGTCTTGTCCATCCAGGGTGTTGTGAAGCGATGGCGGAAGAGTGAACGAGCCTAGATCGTCAGGGTCCAGAGGGCGCTGGACGGCGTCTTCCAACACGCCCAAGTCATGTTGCGCGGCGGCCAAGGCGCTCAGCTTCGCCTGCCGCACGACGATCGTTTCGAGCTCAGCGGTCGCCAGCGTCAGGCTGTCGATATCGCCCAGCGCGAAGGCCCGCTGCATCGCGGCCAGTCGCTTCTCCGAGAAAGCGGCCGAGTTTGCGGCTTGATTGAACGCATCCAGCGCGCCCCGATACCTGGTAAGCGCTTCGTTTGTCTGGGCGATTACCCCCTGCTGAAGCGCCATGAATTCCGCGGCGACTTGTGCGCGTTTGGCCGTTGCCTCCGCGATAGGACCCTGGTTCTGGTTAATCAGCGGCAGCGTCACGCTCGGAACGAGTTCGAAAATGTTCTCGTTTATCTCCCATGCGTAGCCGCCGCCCAGATTGATATCGGGATATTGTTTGGCGATTTCCAGTTTGAGCGCCTCGTCGGCAGCCGCGTATTGAGCCAGCGTCCGGCGCAGATCGATTCGATTGAGCAGGGCCAGACGCCGAGTCCGAACCGGCGTCAGCGAAGCATCCTGCGGCGGATGTTCGAGCCCCGGCCATGCGAAGGTCACGCCTTGAAGGGCTTCCACCGGCACACCCAGTGCGGCCGCGAGCGCGTTGAGCGTTTCCGCGACACGACTTCGCGTTTGAGCGAGCTTCAACCGTGCGGAAGCGAGATTCGCCAGGGCAAAATCGAGCGCCGGAGCGGCTGCCGCACCTGCCGCCACGCGCTCCTGAAGCAATTGTGCGATGCGCTCGGATGCGGAAGCGTAAGCGCGCGCCAGGCTGTAGTCTTGCTGTGCAATGAGATGGTTCGAAAGCGCGGCGCGTACATCGCTATGCACACGCCATGCGGCGTCGCCGGCCGCGAGCGCCGCGGCGTCGGCGAGGCGCTGCGCCTGGGCAATCCGGTAACCGCGCTTCCCGGCGGTCTCTATGGGAAAATTGAACGACGCAGCGCCGATAGCCCACGGCACGACCGCGGGAGCACCCGTGGCCGTGTAGGCGGGACCGAGCCCCAAGCTTGGATTGGGCCTCTGTCCGGCCGTGATAATTGCCGCTCTAGCGACCCGAAGCTTTGCCTCGGCCACGCGCAAAGCGGGGCTGTAAAACAATCCTACCAGGGTCAGCGCCGCGAGATTCCGCTGTTTTGGTTGGCACGCGTCACGCCGAGCGGCCAGATTCTCCTTCAGGTAGGCGCAAAGCTCAGCATTATCGAGCGACCTCTGGGCAAACTGTTGGGCGGTTTTATCCGGCTCGAGCGGCGCGGGGCGATACGCCGCGCACCCACAAAACGTGCATGCTGCCGCAAGCATGAGCGCGGTTACAGCGCGCAAGTCCATCGATTCCGTAGCCTCAGCAGCCCGCGTGCAAAGAAAACGCGGCCTTTAGCCGCCGTTCAAAGCAGGACGCGGATCGCCCGCTCGCCGAAGGCCGCGCCGAGCGCCAACGCGATTAAGGGGACGGGTATCAAGAAGAGAAATGAGCGCCACGTGTCCGCCCACGTCGTACCCGGCGCGTCGGGCAGAGGCGCAAGCAGCCGCGCGATCCGCTGCTTCAACGCGCAGCGCTCGCCAATCAACGCCGCACCCAACGGTGGACTCGTTCCCCGAAGGGATCGCGCCGCGACAACAATCGCGCTGGCCAGGTCGGCGCCATCGACGCCTGCGGCACGTGTCTCTTCATCTCGCGCCAGTTCGAGCGCAAGGAGCCATCCTTGCAGCCGTTCACGCGCCTGCGGCCACGGCCATTGCAAGTCGGTTGCAAGTTGCGCCAGCCAAATCCGCAGCGGATCCCGATGCCGTGCGTGGGCGCGCTCGTGCTCGAGTGCCGCTGCGACTTCTCGCTCGTCCAAGCTGATTGCCAGATCCTGAGAAAATGCGATCCGAGGCCGCAACAGACCCACCGTGGCAATTCCGAGACCGCCGCGGACAGCTAGCAGTGACCTGGTTGCGCGGATCGCGGCTCTGGCGATCAGCAGGACAAAGGGAAGGCTGATAAGGATGAGGGATTTCGGCACCTTCTCTGGAACCGGATCCGGTTCTCTCAGTGCCCATCCGCAAAGCGCCGCCGCAACAGTCAGCGCCGGCGCAAGTGGTAGCCACACGCGAGACCAGGCGATTCGTTCAAGTCCGCGCGCGCTAATCTGGCGGGCGCGCGCCACAGGCCACCAGCCACAGCCAAGAAGCATCGTCCCCCCGAACAGGGCGAGCAGCATGCTCAGACACCACTCACGGTCCATGCTTTGCCCTCCGCCGGGCGGCAATCGCATTTGCGAGTTCATTGAGCAGCTGTGGATCGAGTGATTCCACCGCGTCCACCAGTCTCGCCGCCGCCGAGTGCGGGGCAGGGCCGAGCAGCCTCGCCAACAACTCGCGGGCGCGGGCCGCTTCGATTACGGCGCGGGCCACACGCGGACGGTAGACGAAGGCGATGCCTTTGCGCTCGCGGGTCACAAGGCGTTTGGCGTGCAGCCGGTCCAAAACCTTGGCGATCGTGGTGTAGACGAGCCCCTGGGGCACACCCACGTGCGTGTGAATTTCCCGCCCCGAAGCGCTGCCCAACTCCCAAAGTTTTGCCAGCACCGCGTATTCAAGATCGCCGCCGGGTAATCGAAATTGACCGTTCACCTTCTTGCTTAGGCCCAGCCTACGACAGACGTCGTAACTGGGCAAGGCTCGCGCCTACCCGTAAGAACTGACCGGGCTACCTCAGAGGAGGCGATCTAAAAAAGGCCCAAATTTTCCAAAGAATTGTGGGGGAGGTGTGGCGAATTGAACCCGAAAACAACAGTTGGGTTATCTTCTGGGCACAGCTCCCAGGTTGTAGCTTTTTCAAGTTTGACGGCGAGATTCAACTCAACTGATCTTTTTCAGTCGAACCGCCCTCAGGATTCGAGTCGATCCAGGAGAAGGTGCTTGCTCCTCTGGCAAAATCACTGACAGTCTCGCGAGCGCACGTCTGTCAGCTATCGGCCGGTCGGCCGAAATCGCCGTGGCGGCCCGCGCCCCGCACGAAACGCGCCACACCGGCGGCACCTTCGGCTTCGAAAATACCCGCGGAGTTGGCCCATTCGCGCTCGAGCGCTGCCTCGATGGGCATGCCGTGCTGCAAATAGACCGCACGACGGTCGGTGCGGAGGCACTTTTGGGGAAACCGTGTTATCTCTCGGGCCATCGTCTCGGCTGCGCTTCGGGCCTTACCCTTCGGAACGATCCGCTCGCAAAGGCCGATCTTTAGACATTCTTGGGCGTCAACCTTGCGGCCGGTCATGATGAGCTCGAGCGCGCGGCCCTGACCGACCAGACGCGGCAAGCGAATGGTCCCGCCATCGGTCAGGGGTACGCCCCAACGGCGGTTGTAGACGCCCATGTAACTACCTTCCGCCATGACCCGGCAGTCCGCCCACAGGGCGAGTTCCATGCCGCCCGCGACGGCCGGGCCCTCGATGGCCGCAATGACGGGCTTGTTGAGCCCCAGGCGCGTTGGCCCCAGGGGTCCCCGAGGGACCGGCCCGCCATCGGTCGGGAATTCGAGCGAGCGGTGGGTGTGGCGGTTCCCGGGCGTTGCAATGCCGCGCTTTGCGAGGCTCTTCAGGTCGGCGCCAGCACAGAACGCGCCACCTTCTCCCCAGAGGACGGCGACATCTGCCGTGTCGTCGGTGTCGAAGGCGACAAACACGGCGTGCAATTCGTCGGCATGCTCGGGGTCGATGGCGTTGCGGACTTCAGGACGCGACAGGATTACTGTCAGCACGCGGTCACTGCGCTCGATGCGAATCGGCATGTCAAGCTCCTTGGCTGGGGCGATTTCTCCTGGCAGCGTACCGCGAGGGCACGCTGTCGGGTGCGGCCCGAATCTTACAGGTGGACCACGCTACCGTTGGACGCCGGCTTGCCGCCCTGGAGCGGCGGCTGCGTGCGAAGCTCGTTAATCGAACCTCAGACGGATTGGTGCTGACCTCAGCCGGACGCAGCATTCTTAGCGTTTGCGAAACCATGGAAGGTGCCGCCGCCGCCGTTGAGCGGATGGTCGCTGGCCATGACGCGAAGCTGAGCGGGGTCGTCAGAATCGCTACTACGGAAACCTTGGCGAGTTGTCTTGTCGTTCCCGCACTTCGCGCCCTTCGCGACGAACATTCGCAGCTGGAGGTCGAGTTGCTCATCGATTATCGTGCTCTCGACATTGCCAGGCGCGAGGCAGATCTTGCCGTTCGACTTCCCCGACCCACCCAGCCGGCCCTGATCTGCCGCAAGCTGGGCCAGTATGGGTTCGCGCTGTACGCTTCGCCCGATTACATCGCAAAACGCGGGCGGCCCATTCGCGGTCAAGGACTGGCCGGCCACTCTCTGATCGGTTATCTGCAACCCGTCGCTGGCCTTGCTGCTCCATACCTGGGCGAGTCGCTCGAAGGTGCGATCGCCGGGTTCAACAGCAACAGCACGTTTGCGCAACTGCGAGCGGCGGCGGAGGGTCTGGGAATCGCGGAACTGCCATGCTGTATAGCAGATAAAGAATCCGGGCTTGAAAGAGTCTGGCGCGATGAGCCGCCCAATCTTTGTCCACTGTGGTTAGTCAGCCATGAAGATCTCAGACGCGGCGCCAAAATTCGGATCGTTTCCAACGCGATCGCGCAATTTTTTCGCTCGCGCGCTTCGACTTTCCGAAATGGCTCTGTCGCGCGAAAAGCGCTTCACGCGCTCGGCTCGAGAAGCAGTTGAACCCCCTCCCATAGTTCGCGCGCCACCTCGCCAGCGGGCCCTGCAAGCGCCCGGACGGCGGATTGTCCGGTCGATGTCTGTAGCCGCTTGATGTCACTGTTTTTGACCGCCAGCTCGCGCATTTCTCGCGTGAGGGCTCGTTGCACCGGATAGGGCGCCGGCGGCGCGCGTCGGGCGCCTACGCCGCACGCGCATAGGGCGTGGCGATGCCGCGTCCGGCGTGTCCGGAGAAGGAGTCAGGACCGTAGCCGCACTCACCGAGAACGTGGTCTAAAAGATGGAGCCGAAAGATTCTCAGCCCAACACCGGGGTCGGCAGGCCGCCCCGGCGGATTCGTGCGAAAGTGGCGAAAGACGACACCCTGGAGCTGGCGAAGATGGACTGCGGCGGCTTCGAATCGGTGCAGTTTGCCCCTCCAGAGCATGCACAACGCCTTTAATTTGGAAAGGAAAATTGGTGGAGCAGAAGGGATTTGAACCCTCGACCCCCACGTTGCGAACGTGGTGCTCTCCCAGCTGAGCTACTGCCCCGACCGGCTGGACTTTCAGGAGAGAATCGACTTTAGGTAAGAGCGCAACTTATCAGCGGTTTGCGGATGGCGCAACCCGTAGGCAATCTGGGCGGTCAGGAAGCCCAGGCGGTCGCCCATGTCGTAGCGCGCGCCGACAAATTCGTAACCGTAAAGATCGCCCCGCCGGGCCAATTCCAGCAGCGCGTCAGTGAGCTGGATTTCGCCGCCGTGACCGGGCCTGGCCCGCTCCAGGATGGCAAAGATTTCGGGCGGCAGCAGGTAGCGTCCGATGATCGCCATCTCGCTGGGCGCCTGCTCCACCGGCGGCTTCTCCACCATCCCGGTCATCCGATAAAGCCGCGGCGCGATTTGCGGCCCCTCGACGATGCCGTACTTCGACACCTCCGCGCGCGCCACCCGCATCAGCGCCACCACCGGCGCCTCGCGCTCCTCCGCTACATCCATCAACTGGCGCAGGCAGGGGCGGGGGCAATCGCAGATGTCGTCGGGCAACAGGACCGCGAACGGCTCGTTGCCCACCGCCTCCTTGACCTGGAGTACGGCGTGGCCGATGCCCAGCGCCTCGCGCTGCTCAACCGCCGCGATGCGCGCCATCGTCGAGGTCTTGCGCACCACCTCCAGCAGCTCGTGCTTGCCGCGCTGCGCCAAAAAACGCTCCAGCTCGGGGGCGGGCGCGAAATGGTCGAGCAAGGCGCCCTTGCCGCGGCTGATCACCATGATGATATCGCTGATACCCGACGCGGCGATTTCCTCGACCACGAGCTGGATAGCGGGCGTGTCGAGCACCGGCAGCAGTTCCTTGGGTACCACCTTGGAAGCCGGCAGCATCCGCGTGCCGAACCCGGCGGCCAGTATTACGGCTTTTTTTATTTTCACGGACAGTAAGTGATTTCCAGATGCAGTCTGAGTCCGACTGAATATGCGCGAGGCCGCCCGCCCCAGCTAGCGCCCCTTCTCCCGCGCTTCCTGCGAGGATTTGCACTCGATGCACAGGGTCGTCACCGGCCGCGCCTTGAGCCGCTCGATTCCGATCGGCCCGCCGCATTCCTCGCAGCGCCCGTAACTGCCGTCCTCGATGCGCGCGAATGCCTCATCGATCTTGCCCAGCAGCTTGCGCTCGCGATCGCGCAGGCGCAGCACGAAGTTGCGATCCGACTCCAACGCGGCGCGATCCGCCGGATCGGCGTAAGTGATGCGCTCGTGGCCGTTCATCGCACCGACCGCGCGGTCCGCTTCGGTTAGAATCTCCTGCCTGCGTGCCTGGAGCAGGTTGCGGAAGAGAGCAAGGTCGCGCTGCTTCATCGTACCAGCCCGGTATAACCTTTTGATCATAGTAACGGCTTACTGTTAAGTAAAGCTATGATTTGTGCCTACCTCGACGCGTTTTCCGGGCTGAGCGGCGACATGCTGGTCGGCGCGCTGCTGGAGCTGGGAGTTGACTTCGGCGAATTCAAACGAGCAATGGCGGCGCTGGGGCTAAGCGGCTGCGAACTGCGATTGGGACGGCGCGAATTATCCGGAATTTCCGCTGCCAGATTCGAGGTTGAGGTTGCGCAGCCGCAGCCCGAGCGTCACCTGGGCGACATCCGGGCCATCATCGAACGCAGCGGTCTGGCCGACGAGGTCAAGGCCCGGGCGCTCGCCATCTTCAGTGCGCTGGCCGAGGCCGAAGCGCGCGTCCACAACTCCACGCCCGAGCAGGTGCATTTCCATGAAGTCGGCGCGGTCGATTCGATCGTCGATATCGTGGGTACAGCGTGGTGCCTTGCCGCACTGGGTATCGAGCAAATCCTGGTATCGCCGCTGCCGATGGGCAAAGGGTTTGTCCGCACCCGCCACGGCCTTATCCCGATTCCACCGCCGGCCACCGTCGAATTGCTCAAAGGCTTCGTGCTCAAGCTGGGCGACGGCGAGTCTGAGATGGTCACGCCCACCGGCGCGGCGGTGCTGAAGTCGTTGGCGGCGCCGGCGCCGATTCCGTTGGACTTTACGGTCCGGCGCATCGGCTACGGCGCAGGCACCAAGACGTTCACCGACCGGCCCAACGTGTTGCGCGTGCTGCTGGGAGAGCGCGCCGCAGCGCTGGGCACCGACGAGCTGCTGGAAATCCAGACCAACATCGACGACCTCAACCCGCAGATCTATGGCCATCTTTGCGAGCGGCTGCTCGCTGCCGGCGCCCGCGACGTCACCCTGACCCCGACCATCATGAAAAAGGGCCGGCCCGCGTTGACCGTCTCGGTACTGGCCGAGGCAGCGTTGCGCGAGGCGGTCGCGGCGGTACTATTTGAAGAGACCACGACCATCGGCGTGCGCTTCCATCCGGTGGCGCGGCTTAAGCTTGAACGCGAGATCAGGAAAATCGCGACCCGCTGGGGAACGATCCGGGTCAAAGTTGCGCGCGGCGCCGGCGCGACCACGGTCAGCCCGGAGTACGACGACTGCCGGCGTGCCGCACTGGAGCATCGCGTGGCGCTGCGCATCGTGATGCAGGAGGCGGCGGCGGCGGCGCGCGCGCAGTTGGAATAATGGCCGAGCACGGCGGGCATCTCGTCGTCAACGAGATCTTTTACAGCGTGCAGGGCGAATCCACGCATGCCGGGCGCCCATGCGCGTTCGTGCGCCTGACCGCCTGCAACCTGCGATGCGTGTGGTGCGACACGCAGTACGCCTTTTACGAAGGCCGCCGGATGACGGTGGCCGAGGTCGTGGAGCAGGTCGAGGGCTATGGCTGTCCGCTGGTGGAAATCACCGGCGGCGAGCCGCTGCTGCAGCAGGGAGTGTACCCGCTGTGCCAGGCACTGCTGGAGGACGGCAAGCAAGTGATGGTCGAGACCTCGGGGGCGGCCGACGTCAGCCGGCTTGACCCGCGGGTGATCAAGGTCATGGATCTCAAATGTCCGGGCAGCGGCGAGGCCCATCGCAACCTGTGGCGCAACCTGCATTATCTGACCGCACACGACGAGGTGAAATTCGTAATCAGCGATCGCGCCGATTACGAATGGGCGCGCGCGGTGATTGCCCGCCACGGCCTGGCGGCGCGGGTCAACGCGGTGTTGCTGAGCCCAGCCTTCGGCCGCCTTGAGGCGGCCGCGCTGGCAAGCTGGATGCTTGAAGATCGATTGGCGGCGCGCCTTCAGCTTCAGCTCCACAAGTACATCTGGGCGCCTGACGCCCGCGGCGTATGAGGGCGCGGTCCGCGGGCGGCTACCGGTAGGCATTCTTTCCCATCGCGCTAAGACATCTTTTCTTAACAACTAGGCGTTGCGCTTATACCCCAGCGCGCTTTGATGATCTAAATGCACAACGGTTCTCGGGTTGTGCGCAACTTCAGCTGCGCACAAAAAGGGGGAGAATCAGTGCAGCCGTTCAGAGGCAGCGCGGCATCGGTGCCGCCGCGCGAGAAGCTTGTTGCCGGTGCGAACGCCGGGCGCTTCAGGATCATCTCCAATCTGTCCCACGAGTTACGCAGTCCGCTGCATGTCATCAACGGCTACCTCGACATCCTGGCCGAAGACTGGGCCGCCCACGTGGGTGGCGAGCCCGAGCGCATCGTGGAGCGCTTGCGCCTGTCCACGGCCGAACTGAAACAAACTGTAGAAAACCTGCTGGAGTATGCCGCCGCGATGACCGCCACACAGGGCGCGGTGCGCGAGACGGTCGAGGTCGCCGACCTGATCGCGGAGGTGGCCCAGACCTTCGCGCCGGCGGCCCGGCGCAAGAACATTTCGCTGGTGTGGCAGGTCGAAGCGGAGTTAAAGCTTGTCCACTCCGACCGCCGCCGTTTACTATCGATCCTGAGCAACCTGGTGTCCAACGCGATCAAGTTTACCGACCACGGCGCAGTTACGGTGCGGCTGCGCCGCATCGGGACCAGGCCTCCTTATGAGGTCGAGCTTGAAGTGACGGACACTGGAATTGGGATGGAGGCGGGGCGGCTGGAAGAGGCCTTTATGCCGTTTGTACAGCTCTCCAGTTCCAACACCCGTGCGCATGGTGGTCTGGGCCTGGGGCTGGCGCTGGTCAGGCGCAATGCCATCTCGCTTGGGGCGCGCCTGGCAGTGAAATCGAAACCCTCCGCCGGCAGCAGTTTTACACTAAGGTTTCCACAGACCCCGCACGAGCCGGCCGCCGGCCACGCGGGGGAGGGTGGATATGCCACAAGCGCGACGGTTGGGAATCGCCTCCAAAGAAGCAGGCACAGGCCCCATCGGCGCGGCGCAGCGGCCGGCCAGGGAGAACGTCACCGCACGCGCCGCCGGGCGATTACCGTGTACGCCTGATTCTTCGCTGCCGATACCGCCCAGCCCGGTTGAGGCTACCTACCTGGGACCTCCGCGCTGCGACTGGTGTGGCAGGCCGATCGCCGGATGGCGCCTGTTGGTGCGCTTGATACAGCCGCTTTTGTGCTCAGGCACATGCCTGCGGCAATGGTTGGAACGCGACCTCTGAAAACGCGCCGGACGCGTCAGGCGGAGGCGGCCGGCTGTTCGCCGGCGCGCTTTTTGAAATATGGGATTACGTACTTGCCGAAATTCCTGATGCTCTCCATGGCCTGCTCATGGCGAATCCGGCCGGCCTGAAACAGGCACATGATCTGATCGACGCCCAGTTCCTCCCAACGCTTGATGATGCGGATGCAGTGCTCGGGGTCGCCCACGCACACCACGCCGTCGTCGCACAGCTTGTCCATCGCGTCGGCCGTGATCTCGGCCTCGGTCAGCGTCTCGCGTCCGAACCATCCCTTCCATCCGCTTTCCGATTTGGTCCACTGCGCGTAAATCTGGCGCGACCCTTCGGCGTAGGCCGCGGCCGAGAAGGACCCGACGCGGCGTGCCTCGGCGTTGTCCTCCAGGCAGACGGCGGTGGTAAACGCCGCCACCTGGTTGTTGATGCTGGCGCCCACCGGCTCGGCGTTGCGGATCGCTTCGCGATAGGCGACCACCGCCTTTTCGGACTGGCCGGGCGCGGTCAGCGAGAAGGACAGGACGCCCAGACCCATGCGGCCCGCCATTTCGAAGGTCGGCGGCGTGGTGGCCGCCACCCACATTGGCGGATGCGGCTGCTGGACGGGCTTGGGGATGACGTTGCGCGGAGGGATTTTGAAATACTTGCCGCTCCACTCGAAGCGGTCATTCATCCACATTTTGGGGATGATGCGGACGGCTTCCTCCCACATCGGACGCGAGTCGGCCGGGTCGATCATGAAGCCGCCCAGTTCCGCCTCGGTCACGCCGCGGGCGGTGCCGAACTCCAGGCGCCCGTCGCTGAGGATGTCGAGCACGGCGGCGCGCTCGGCCACGCGCACCGGATGATTCATGGTCAACAGCACGGCGCCGTGGCCGAGCCGGATTTTAGTGGTGTTTTGCGCCACCGCGGTCAGGAACAGTTCGGGGGCTGCGGAGTAGGAAAACTTCTCCAGGAAGTGATGCTCGGTTTCCCAGACGTACTCAAAGCCCATCTGCTCGGCGAATTTGATCTGTTCCAGCGCCTCCTTGTAGGAGCGAATCACCGCCGCGTTGTCGTGGGGTTTGAGCGCAATCAGTTCGTAGAAGATGCCGAATTTCATGGTGGCCCTCGCTGTGTGTGTGGCGGCGCCGTTACGCCTGCATACCTTGCCTTTCGATATATCCGGTAACGCGCCGCAATAATAGCGACGGCCCAACCGTACTATCTATAGCTCGTGCGGTACGCCGCGCGAGATACTGGCCCGCCGGCGCGGTGACTCGTAAAATCCTGATCAGCGCCTTCTGCCATGGCGGTCAGGCTTGGAGCGCAGCAACCTTATGAACAGCTTTGCGTTTCGATCCTTGTACGCGATTGTGGTTTTGCTGCTGACGCTGACGCCGGCCGCGGCGCCCGCCGCCGGACAGAAGCCGGCGCAAACCTATTTTCTGGTTGCGCAACCCGATTTGCCCGACCCGATGTTTCGCAATTCGGTGGTGCTGATGCTGCCGCCCACCGGCACCGAACTGGTCGTCGGTCTGATCGTCAACAAGCCCACCAAACTGAAGCTCGGCGAGCTGTTCCCCGACAATCGCGCGCTCAAGCAGCGTTCCGACCTTGCTTACTTCGGCGGCCCGGTGGATATAACCACGCCTCTGGCGCTGGTCCACACTTCTCGTGCGCCCGACGGCGCTGTGCCTCTGTTCAAGGACGTTTACCTCAGCATGCGCCC
>Ga0070740_10003551_pt1 | contig 16405 bp, 10 predicted proteins | sample Coa_R2_FD_67286 | JGI IMG/M metagenome (GOLD analysis project Ga0070740, IMG submission 67286) | Surface soil microbial communities from Centralia Pennsylvania, which are recovering from an underground coalmine fire - Coalmine... | ecosystem: Environmental > Terrestrial > Soil > Unclassified ... | reverse complement strand
GCCTCCACCGCGATCATCAGCGCCATGAACGCCCTTACCCTCAAACCCACCCAGTGCGCCCTCTACCTCCGCCCAGTCGACCCCAATCGCACCGTCAACTGGTTCTACCGCGGCTTCAACCGGGGCTTTGCGGTGGTCGAAAAGCACTATGCGGGGCTGGTGCGATGGATGACGGAGCGGCCGTGGAAAATGGCGGCGATCTTTGCGGTGGTCGTGGGATTGGGCGCCGCCGCCTTTGCCGTCTATCCGACGGCGCTGATGCCGCTCGAGGACCAGGGCTACTGCATCGTGATCGCTCAGCTCCCGTCGGGCGCATCGCAGCCGCGCGTCCGGCAGCTTGCCGCCGATATCGACGGCGTTCTGCACGGTGTAAAGGGGCTCAAGGGATGGGTGACGATCGGCGGATACTCGGGGATGGACTCGGCAAAGATGTCCAACGTGATCACCGCGTTCGTGGTTTTCGATGAGTGGGGCAATCGGCCCAAGGGATTCACGATGCCCGGGGTGATTGTCGAGCTGCAGAAGAAATTGCGCGCCGTGTCCAACGCCCAGTTCAACGTGCTGCCGCCCACACCCATCCCGGGCCTTGGAAATGCGTTCGGATTTCAGATGGAGATTGAGGACCGCAGCAGCATGGGACTGGCGGAACTGCAGAAGGCCGTGCAGCAGATACTCGGCCGCGCGCGCTCGGAGCCGGGATTCCTGAGAATCGGCTTCACCACCTTCAGCGCGAACAGCCCGCAGGTTTACGTCGATATCGATCGCGACAAGGTCAAGTCGCTCGGAGTGACGCTCAACGACGTCTTCAAGACCCTGCAGGCTTATCTGGGTTCGAGTTATGTGAATCTCTTCAACAAGTTCAATCAGAGCTTTCAGGTGAGAGTGCAGGCGGAAGCCGATTTCCGCCGTCTGGCGAGCGACGTTCCGAACCTTTACGTGATGAATCAGGATGGCCAGATGGTTCCGCTGGGAGCGATGGTGAAGGTGCGTCCCGCCCTGGGCACCGAGCTGGTCACCCGCTACAACCTGTATCCCGCGGCAACGCTGACCGGAGTCCAGATGCCGAGATACAGCTCAGGGCAGGCGTTGGGGATGATGGAGGATTTCGCGCGGCAGATTCTCCCGCGCGGAATGGATTTCGAATGGACGGGGCTTTCCTACCAGGAAAAGCTGATAGGCAACCAAGCCTACATGATATTCGCGCTGTCGATCACGCTCGTGTTCCTCGTGCTCGCCGCGCAATACGAAAGCTGGACCGATCCCGCGGTCGTCATCCTGATCGTGCCGATGGCGCTGGTCGGAATCGTCACCGCGCTATTCATCCGGAAGCTGCCCGACGACCTTTACACGCAGATTGGCCTGGTCCTGATGATCGCGCTCGCGGCGAAGAACGCGATCCTGATCGTGGAATTCGCGCGCGAACTCAAGGCCGAGGGGATGTCGGCGGCGGATGCGGCGGTAGAAGCGGCCCGCCGCCGCTTCCGCCCCATCATAATGACCTCGATCGCGTTCATCCTGGGCGTCTTTCCTCTGGTCACCGCGGACGGTGCCGGCGCGGCCAGTCAGCAATCGCTGGGCACCGTGGTCTTCGGCGGAATGATCGCATCGACGCTGCTGGCGATTCCGTTCGTCCCCGTCTTTTACGTGCTGATCCATCGCCTGAGCGAGCGCCCTGGCGTGGTACCCGCGAAGGCTCACGCGCGCGTTCCCCTGCTGCGGCGCCTGATGCACAACGAAATGAGATGATCCGGCGCTCAGGCGCAGAGTTCCGATGGCGGGAAATGATCCGAACCCGGTCCCCGGCTGATTACCCGATGCGCCAGCAGAGAAGCCAGGATCTCCGGGATCTCGAAGATCGCGCGGTTGTTCACCGCCCTCACGTGCTCGCGAAACGCTTCCATCCGATCGCGATCCAGCATCGGGAGAATGCCCGCCGCGACTTCCGCGAATGAGCGCAGGACGACACCGAGCTGATTCTCGACTATCCAGTCGGTGTTGAAGCGTTCCTGCACCATCGTCCACGAATTGCGCTCGACGATGACGGGCAGGCCCATCACCAGCGCCTCGCTGATGCTTCCCGGGCCGGGTTTGCCGACGAAGTAGTCGGCAAGCTGCATGAAGTGCGGAATGTTCTCGGTGTATCCCTCGACATGGAAGGGATAGGGAAGATCAAGCCGGGCGATTCGTTCCCGCAACTGCCGATTGCGCCCGCACATGAACACGAGCTGGGTCTTGAGACCCGCGGCGGCCACGCGCCTCGCGATCGTGAGCATCCGGCGCGAACCATAGGCGCCGAACATCACCAGTCCGGTCGGAAGGTCCGGCCGAAGGCCCAGTCGGGCCCGCTCGCGCGCCCGATCGATCGGTGCGCGATTGTAGAATTCCGGGCGAACGATCACCCCCGAGGTCCTGAACACCCGCTCGGGCGGATATCCCATTGCCAGAGCCTGATTCCTCGCCGCTTCGGTTCCGCAGATCAGGTACTGCTCCTGCCGTTCGATCCAGAAGTGCGGCGGATAGTCCGCGAGATCAGTCATGATCGTGATCACGGGCGTGGGCGGGCGTCCGAGGATGCGATCGGCGGATCGCAGCCCGTGGAAGATCTCGCGATTGAAGTTCGGGATCAACGACACCGCCATCTCACAGGGATTCTCGATCCAGTACCTCTGCAGCATCGCCGTCGCCTGCGCGTGCATCCGGCGGATCAACGACTGCACCATCCTCAGCATCGGCCCGGTCCCCAGGGTGAGTCCGTGCCGCAGCATCCGGTTGTAGAAATCCTCGACGCGCACGCGCGTGACTTTTCTAATCACATCGATTGGCTCGAGGATCTCGCGCAGATTGACGGCGCGCACGTCCCACGGGCGGTTTTGCTGCTCCAGGATCGCCTTGAGGCCGGCGGCCGAGGCGCGATGGCCTCCGCCGGCATCGACGAAGATCAGGTCGACCCGTGGTTGCCGCTCCTCGCCGGCGTACGATGAAATGAATCGGCCCATCAGTTTGTCCCTTCGAGCGCCTGCGGCGTCCGCCGGTGCCAGTGCACCAGCCTCAGGCTGCCGTCGCCGTTCTCCACCAGAGCGCTGCGGCTTTGCACCCAGTCGCCGTCATTAACGTAGAGGATCTGACCGATGCTGCGATGGACCGGGCGGTGGGTGTGACCGCAGATCACGCCGTCGGCGCGATGCGTTCGCGCGCCTTCGCATACGCGGAGATCGGAGAAGTCCGCGAACTGATGGACGGCGGATTTGATGCCGCGCCGCAGAAGACTTCCGGAAGACGAGCGGCAGTCGATATCGCGGTTGTACCAAAGATTGATCCTGAGCGCCGCCGAATATCCCAGGCTGCCCAGAGCGTAAAGCCATCGGCTTCCGTGCAACGCTCCGTCGAACTGATGGCCGTGAATCACCAGCATCCGCCGGCCTTCGGCGGTGCGATGAACGTGATACGGCCGGCACTCGATCGGTCCGAACATCATTCGAACCAGCTCGCTGTCGTTCTCATCGTGGTTTCCCGGAATGAATACAATCCGGGCGCCGCGCTGCCGCCATGCCCAAATCTCCTCGACGACGGCGGTCTGTTCGGGCGTCCATGCCCATCCCGGTCCCATGCTCCATCCGTCGATGATGTCGCCGACGAGAAAGAGCGTGGCGGCGCGATGATTCCGGAGGAAGTCGAGCAGGTCGGCGGCCTTGCACCGCGCGGTTCCCAAGTGGAAATCCGAGATCCAGATGGTCCTGTATTCCCTGATGCCGCGCGGCGATGAAGCGGCATCCTCGACGCAGCGAGGCGACGATTCCGGCCACTTCCGATCGAGCCACCTATCCACCGCGACGATGCTCCGTGCCGCCACCTCGATCAAGGTTCCTGAAGCGATCAAAGCATAGAATCCAAAGAAAAACTCAGAAGTTTCTTGAAATGTTGATCAGGAATTCGTGATCGAACGATTACCATTGCGGAGCCTTCGATTCGCCGAAGGGTCAGGATCGGAATTCGGGGGCGTGCATTCCCGGCAGATCGGCAATATAATGCATCGCGTGCCGAAGACTTCGAAAGCCGCCGAACTCTCCGCCTTTCGCGACAATCATCGCCCCACTCTGGCTGCCGAATACCTCCGGATGCTGGGTCAGAAGGTGCGCGACGCGCGCGCGCGGCACGGGATGACGCGGCGGATGCTCGCGCACGATTCCGGAATCTCCGAGCGCTACCTGGCGCAACTCGAAAGCGGCCTCGGAAACTTCTCCATAGTCCTCCTTCGCCGCCTCGCCGCCGCCATCGACGTGCCTATCGAGGAACTGGTGAGCGACGAGCCTCCCCGCCCGGTCGAGTACACCCTGACCGTCGAGCGCTTGAGGCGGCTCAAGCCAAGCGAATTGTCGCAAGCCGCCGCTATCCTCAGGGAGAGATTCGGAGATCGATCCGGGCGCGAACAGCGCATCGCTCTGATCGGCCTGCGCGGGGCGGGAAAGACCACCCTCGGGACCGCGCTGGCGAAGCATCTGGGATGGCGCTTCGTGGAGATGAGCCGGGTGATCGAGTCGGAAGCGGGCGTGAGCGTCAACGAGATCTTCGATCTCTGGGGCCAGGCAGCCTATCGCCGCTACGAACGCCGCGCACTCGAGAGGATATTGAGAGTGCCGCCGCGGATCGTGGTGGCGACCGGCGGGGGCCTGGTTTCCGAGCCGGCGACATTCGAGCGCCTGCTCGACGCGTTTTTCACCGTGTGGATTCGCACCTCGCCCGAGGAGCACTGGGACCGCGTGATCCGCCAGGGCGATCTCCGAGTGCAAGGCAGCGGCGACAGCGAGGCGCTCACCGATATGCGCCGCATCCTGGCCCAGCGCGAACCTCTCTATGGCAAGGCCGACGCGCGTCTTGAGACCAGCGGAAAGACGGCCCGGCAGTCGCTGCGCGAGCTGCTTCGGCTGGTCAAGGCGGGGGCCGGCGCGGAACGACGGACCCGCTCACGATCGGCGGACGCGTCGCGCGCTCGCTGAAGCTGCATCATCGTGCTTGCGTTTCCCGACCTACAGGAATTATAGTGCAGATGCTCCCGAAGGTTACGATATGATCGACTTCCGCACCGAGCCCTCGAAATACCGCCATTGGAAAATGACGTTTTCAGGATCCGTGGCGATGCTTGCGATGGACGTGGACGAAAACGGCGGCCTGTTCCCGGGCTATGAACTGAAGCTCAACTCCTATGACCTCGGAGTCGACATCGAGCTGTACGACGCGGTCCAGCGCCTCCGCTTCGAGCATCCCGAGGTTCGCGCCGTGGTCGTCACCTCCGCGAAGGAGCGGATCTTCTGCGCCGGCGCCAACATCCGGATGCTTGGAAGCTCGAGCCACGGATTCAAGGTCAACTTCTGCAAGTTCACAAACGAGACCCGCAACGCGATCGAGGATGCGACCCGCAACTCGGGGCAGTTCTATCTAAGCGCCATCGGCGGGTCCTGCGCCGGCGGCGGCTACGAACTGGCGCTGGCCACCGACTACATCCTGATGGCCGACGACGGGTCCACCAGCGTGTCGCTGCCCGAACTCCCGCTGCTCGCGGTGCTGCCGGGCACCGGAGGATTGACACGGCTGGTCGACAAGCGCGGCGTGCGTCGCGATCGCGCCGACTTTTTCTGCACTACCGAGGAAGGCGTGCGCGGCAGGCGCGCAGTGGAATGGAGGCTTGTCGATGAAGTCGTGCCGCGTTCGCAGCTCATGGAAGTCGCGGCTCGCAGGGCGGAGGAAAAAGCGGCCCGTTCCTGGCGTCCCGAGGGCGAGGAGGGGCTGCCTTTGCTCCCGCTTGCCCGAACGATCACCGGCGACGGAATCTCCTACCGCAACCTCGAAGTCGCCATCGACCGGAACCGCGCGTGCGCGACCTTTACTGTGCGCGGGCCGGAAGGTCCCGCCCCCGCCGACATCGCGGAGATGCGTCGGCTCGGATGCGATTTCTGGCCGCTCGCGATAGCGCGCGAACTCGACGACGCGATCCTCCATCTGCGCTTCAACGAGGAATCGATACGCACGTGGGTGTTCCGGACCTCCGGCGATCCGGGGATGGTTCTCTCGCACGATCGCTTCCTGCTTGAAAAGCGCGATCACTGGCTGGTCAACGAGATCGTTCTCTACCTGAAGCGAACGCTAAAGCGCCTTGATGTCACATCGCGGTCGATCTTTGCGTTTATCGAATCCGGCTCGTGCTTCGCGGGGATGCTTTTGGAACTGGCGCTCGCGGCGGACCGCTCCTACATGCTGCGCGGAACGCGCGAAGGGGAGGAACTGCCGTCCGCGCGGATCACGATGACGGCGATGAACTTCGGCGCCCTGCCGATGTGCAACGGCCTCTCCCGCATCGAAAGCCGTTTTCCCTGCAATCCGGACCGCGCCGAAGATCTGCGCGCCAGGATCGGAGAGGCTCTCGATGCGGAACAAGCCGAAGAGGCCGGTCTCGTCACGTTCACTCCTGACGAGATCGACTGGGACGATGAAGTCAGGATCGCGAAGGAGGAGCGGGCCTCGTTTTCGGGCGATGCGCTCACAGGCATGGAGGCTTCGCTCCGCTTCGGGGGTCCCGAAACCATCGAGTCGAAGATCTTCGCGCGGCTGTCCGCGTGGCAGAACTGGATCTTTCAACGCCCGAACGCGGTCGGAGAAAAGGGCGCGCTCAAGCTTTACGGCACGGGTCGCCGGCCGGAATTCGACCCTCGGAGAGTGTGATGAGCATCGATTACGCGGAGCGAATTCCGAACAATGTCAGCCTGTCGGAAGACCGGCGGCTGCAGCGAGCGCTCGAAAACTGGCAGCCGAAGTTCCTCGAATGGTGGAACGAGATGGGACCGGCGGGGTTTCAGACCGCCGATGTCTATCTGCGCACCGCGACTTCAGTCGATGCGAAGGGTTGGGCGACGTTCGGTTACGTGAAGATGCCGGAGTATCGATGGGGCATCTTTTTGACCGAACGCGACCCGAATCGCACGATTCCCTTCGGCGAGCACAAGGGCGAGCCCGCCTGGCAGGAAGTGCCCGGGGAACACCGCGGCGTTCTGCGCAGACTGATCGTCACCCAGGGCGATACTGAGCCGGCCTCGGTCGAGCAGCAGCGACACCTTGGACGCACCTGCCCTTCGCTTTATGACCTTCGCAATCTGTTCCAGGTGAACGTTGAAGAGGGGCGCCATCTGTGGGCGATGGTGTATCTTCTTCACGGGTATTTCGGGCGCGACGGACGCGAGGAGGCCGAGGCGCTGCTGACGCGGCGCTCCGGCAGCGCGGACAATCCCAGGATTCTTGGCGCATTCAATGAGCGCACGCCCGATTGGCTTTCGTTTTTCATGTTCGCTCACTTCACGGATCGCGACGGCAAATACCAGCTTGCCAGCCTCGCCGAGTCCGGCTTCGATCCGCTGTCGCGCACATGCCGATTCATGCTGACCGAAGAAGCCCACCATCTCTTCGTCGGAGAGACCGGCATCTCGCGAACCCTGGCCCGCTCATGCCAGCTCATGAAGCAGCACGACACGGACGCGATAGGCGCGCACGGCGGCATTCCGCTTTCGATCGTCCAGAAATACCTGAACTTCCACTTCTCCGTATCGCTCGATCTGTTCGGCTCCGAGCTTTCGACCAATGCCGCCAACTACTTCAGCGCGGGCCTCAAGGGGCGCTACAAGGAAGCCGACCTCGCCGACGACCATCGCCTGACCAATGCAACCTATCGGGTTGCACGGGCAAGGGACGGACGAATCGCGGAGAGCGACGAGCCCGCGCTGAACGCGCTCAACGAAGCGCTCCGTGACGCTTATATTGCCGACTGCGAGCGCGCGCTGGCGCGATGGAACAAGGTTATCGAGGATGCCCGCATCGATTTTCGCCTGAGCCTGCCTCATCGCGGCTTCCATCGCGCGATCGGGGAGTTCCGCGGGCTGTTTGTCAGCCCGACCGGCCGCATCGTGTCCGAGTCCGAATGGCGCGATCACGAGCGTGAATGGCTGCCGACGCAGGAAGACCGCGAATTCGTCGCCTCGCTGATGAAGCCCGCGACGCAGCCGGGCACGTTCGCGAGCTGGATAGCGCCGCCCCCGCGCGGTATCAACCATCAGCCGATCGAGATGGAATACGTCAGGAATCTCCCGCCCGACTGACTCCTCGCCCGGCATCGCTTCTAGAAGGAGATGATGCTTTCGACGTAGCCGAGCGTTTCGCCGCGCCCGTCCGGAAAGCTCGCCGCCACCACCGAGCCGCCGAAGAAGTGCCCCACGAACATGCCTATCGTGAGGTACCGGCTGGCTTTCCAGAGAAATCCGGTGTCCAGCTCCGTGCCGAGGTAACTCTTTCCGAAGCTCGGCCTTGCCGTGTAGCCGAAGAGATGGCTGTCGAAGGCGCCGCCGCCCGAATACCAGCGATCGTAAGCGGATGAGAGCCACAGCGCGTGCATCGTGGTACGCGATTCCAGTTTCTCGAGCGGCATGAGGACCAACTCCGTGCCGGCGTCGATGTTGTTCATCATGTTGTAGATCGGGTTGAGCGCGTAGAATCGCGGGGTCGGCAGGATCTGAAAGAACGTTCCGTGAACGTCGTTGTTCGGATTACTGTCTCCCGAGGTCATTTGATAGATGAAGCGCAGCCACGGCTTCCAGGGCGCTTCTCCAAACCGATAACCGACCTGGGCCACGGCGGCCCATGCCTGCTGCGACTGCGATCCCCAGCTTCCGAACTGATACGCACCCCAGATGAGCGTGTCGGCCGTGCCCGGGCCGATCCGCACCGTAGTGGCGGCGTCCGCGCCAACGGTCTCTATTCCGATGGCGCCCAGGTTGGCCGCGGCGGCGGCCGGCGGCTGGTTGTCCACCGGCACCAGGCCCCGGTTGTCGTCGTACCAGATGAAGAAGACGCGGCCGAGGGCGTTGCCGTATCGATGCGCACCCTGCGCGTTTAACGCGGTGTAGACGACATCGGTCTTCCGAATCTCGTCCATTCCGTAGATATCGAAGACCCCGCGCGTGGGCACCCCATACATCGCCGTCACGTTCCAGTTGGCGTTGCCGTAGCGGGCAACCGCGCCATCGAAGGATCTCATCACGTCGGAGAACTGATAGTTGCCGATCAGCCGCTGCGAGATCTGGTAGTTGACGAGCCATTGCAGTTGCGGATCCGTGGGCATCAGGTCCTGTCCCTCATTGAACTCGAAGCGGCCGCCCTTGATGTCGAATCCCTTGAGAATCCTTTCGCCGAACTCCACAAAGCCCTGCTTGAGGAACACGTTGAAGCTCGAGCCTTGCTGGTGGGGCTGGTAGTAGTTTGCGCCGAGCCCAAGAAGCCCCTGCGGGGCGGGAGCGATCGCGTTGCCTGGCAGATTGATGAGCGCGGGCGCTTCCGCTTCCGCGTAGATGCGCACGCCTTCGATGCGGTAGCCGAGCCCAAGCCTGAGCAGGTTGGATTGATAGTTGTAGCGGTTCTCGTAGGTGGTGCCGCCGACGGGCCCTGCCTGGAAGAAGCTCCAGACATACTCGCGCGTCCGCATCCATCCGGACATCGTGAGCGGCGATCCGTTGATGTCGATCAGATCAACTTCAGCATCCGCATCCTTCGAGATCGCCATGACGAGCATCGCCACGGCGAGAACAAACCCTCCAAGACGTCGAATCATCTCTCTCGGCGTTCCATCCGTCCAAGCCGGCGCGGCTGCTCAACGACGACCGAAGCAATCGGCCGAGGCAGGAGCATTTCCGAGCGCGCCCACCCGCGCCGCCATTCCCGGCGCACCCGCAGCATCGCCAGCATCGCGCCGGCCGAGGCAAGCGCGAACATGAGCAGACCGGATGCATAGCTGCCGGTCGCTCCTTTCAGCATCCCCATCACCGTCGGCAGGAAGAATCCTCCCAGACCTCCCGCCGCGCCCACGATACCGGTGGCAACCCCAATCTCCTCCTCGAATCTCTGCGGCACCAGTTGAAACACGGATCCGTTGCCGACTCCAAGACATGCCATCGTGAGGAACAGGAGCGGCACGGCGGCCGCGAGCGGAGGAAGTATCGCGATGCCTGCAACCAGCATCGCAATCGCGCCGTAGAGCAGGCAGAGAACCCTGATCCCGCCGACGCGGTCGGCCAGGAATCCTCCCAGGGGGCGGAGCAGGCTTCCGGCGAAGACGCACAAGGCGGCGAATCCACCGGCCTGCACTCTTGTCACGCCGTATTGATCAAAGAAATAGATGGGAAGGAAGCTCGCGAGCCCCACGAAGCCGCCGAACGTAACCATGTAGAATCCGTTGAACCTCCACAGGTCGAGTTCGCGCAGAATTCTCAGGTAGCTGGCGAAGGGCTTTGGCGCGGGGCGGACAGGATATTCGCGGGCGAACGCGCAGAATATCGCCAGCGTGATTGCGACCGGGATGATCGCAAGCCCGAACACTCCTCTCCATCCGAAGTGCTCCGCAAGTCTGGGAGCCAGGAACGCGGCGATCACGGTGCCGGAGTTGCCTGCGCCCGCGATTCCCAGCGCCAGCCCCTGGTATTCCCGCGGATACCATCGGCTCGCCAGCGGCAGGGCGACCGCGAAGCTCGCGCCCGCGATTCCAAGCATCAGCCCCACGGCGGCCAGATCACCGACCGCTTGGCAGTGCAGCCAGGCCCATGCGAGCGGTGCCGCGGTCAGGATCAGGCCCGCGATACCGGCCTTGCGCGCGCCGTAGTGATCGGCCGCCACCCCCATCACGATCCTCAGTATCGATCCTCCGAGCAGCGGGATCGCAACCAGCACTCCCTTCTGTGCCGGCGATAGATGAAAGGATTGAGCGATGAAGACCCCGAGCGCGCCCGGCAGCGTCCACACCATGAAGCTCACATCGAAATAAAGAAACGAGCACAGCAGCGTGGGCCAATGGCCGCTTCGCTTGAAATCGCGAAGATTCATGATTCCTCCCTTCGAACCTCAACCGACATCGGAAACCTCTATGTCGTCCCCGTGGGCACTCTCAGGCGGATGAGTGGCCTGGTCATTATCGGAATTCCAGGCCGCGACCGGACGCACGTTCACCGCGCAAAACTTCAGCTCGACCTGCCGCGAGATGGGATCGCGGGCGCGATGCGTCAGGTTGTTGACGGCCTTGAACTCTCCGCTCATCCGCCCCCAATGAAAGGGGGCAAAACAGACGCCGCGCGCGATCTCGGCCGTGACCCGCGCCTGGGCGACCAAAACGCCGCGCCGCGAACGCACCTCGATAAAGCACCCGTCGGTAATTCCGGCCGCGGCGGCATCTTCCGGGTGTATTTCCACGTATGGTTCCGGGGCGGCCTTCAGAAGCGCGGGCGCCTTCCCGGTCCGCGTCATCGTGTGCCATTGGTTGCGAACCCTGCCGGTGGTGAGCACAAGCGGAAAGCGTGAATCGGGCACTTCGGCGGGTTCGCGGAATTGCGTTCGATGAAACCGCGCGCGGCCGTCCTCGAAATTGAACCGCGCGTTTGAGTAGAGCCGCGCCGTGCCGGGATGGTCGTCTTTCGGACACGGCCATTGCACCGGACCCCGGCGCAGGCGGTCGTAGGTCACGCCGCTGATGTCGATCGGCGTGCCGGCGGTCAGCTTGCGATACTCGTTGAACACCGCCTCCGAGTCGGGAAATCCGAACGCCTCCGAAAATCCCATCATCCGCGCGAACATCGCGGCTATCTCCCAATCGTCGAGCGCCTCCCCCGGCGGGTCGACGAGCTTCGGCACAAGGGAAATCCGCCGCTCCGAATTGGTCATCACGCCCTCCTTCTCCGGCCATTGGGCGGCGGGAAGCAGCACGTCCGCGTGGATCGATGTGTCGGTCGGATGGAACGAATCCTGGACGACGACCAGCTCCGCGTAGCGAAGCGCGCGATGCACCGTTTCAAGATCCGGCATCGTCACCGCCGGATTCGTGCAGATGATCCAGACCGCTTTAACAACACCGGCGGCCAGCGCTTCGAAGAGCTCGACGGCCGGGAGACCGGGCCGGGGCGAAATCCTGTCCACTGGGACGCCCCAGAGCCGCGCGACGTCGGCGCGATGCTCGCGGTTGAGAACGGTTCGGTAGCCGGGCAGGAGATGGGACAGGCCGCCGACTTCGCGCCCTCCCATCGCATTCGGCTGCCCCGTGAGCGAAAACGGACCGCATCCGGGCTTGCCGATCTTTCCGGTGGCGAGATGCAGATTGATTATCGCGAGCGCCTTGTCAGTGCCCGAGGTCGATTGATTGACGCCCATGCTCCAAAGCGAGAGGGGCCTGTCCGCGCTTGCAAACCAAAGCGCGGCGCGGACGATGTCCCGCGAGCCTATTCCGCAGACCGCCGCCGCCTTTGCCGGCTCCCATGCCATCGCCTCCTCCCGCGCCGCCTCCCAGTTCCGCGTATGAGAAGCGATAAACTCCTCATCGATGAGCCGTTCGCGGACCATCACCGAGAGCATCGCGTTGAACAGCGCGACATCCGTCCCCGGCGTGATGCCGAGATGCAAATCGGCGAGGTCCGCGGTCTCCGTCCGGCGCGGGTCCACGACGATCACCTTGGTCTCGCCGTTCGACTGCCGCCGCTTCTCGATCCGGCGAAAAGTGATCGGATGGCACCACGCGGTATTGCTGCCCGCGATCAGGAACAGATCGGCAAGCTCGATATCCTCGTAAGACGCGGGAGGGCCGTCGCTGCCAAGCGACGCAGTGTACGCGGACGCGGCGCTTGCCATGCACAGCCTGCTGTTGGTGTCGAAATTGTTGGTTCCAAGAAACCCCTTGGCCAGCTTGTTGAACACATAGTACGCCTCGGTGGTCAGCTGGCCCGATCCGTAAAAGCCCACCGCGTCGGGACCGTGAAGGGCGATGATCCTGCGGAAGTGGGCTGCAACGTAGGAGAGAGCGGCAGGCCATGAAGTCCTGCGAAGTTCGCCGCCCCGCTTGTCTCGTACCATCGGATGCAGCGCGCGGTCGGCGGGCCGGATGGTTGGAACGAGATGAGCAGCCTTTGCGCAAATCTCGCCGAAGTTTGCGGGATGCTCGCGGTCGCCTTTTATCTTCACGGGGAAGCCGTCCCGAATTCCCACGCTGAGCCCGCATCCCACGCCGCAATAGGGACAGTACGACTTCTCCCAACGAGTGTTTTCCATCGCGGTTCGCAACAGGGGCTACCGAAGAGCGATCAGTCGGCGGGCAGTTCCACGATCACGAGGCCGGCAACGACCTCGACCGGGTAGCTGCGAACCGTGCATTCCGTGTCGACTCCGCTCCCATCCTCGAGCCGAAAGCGGTAGGCATGCAGGGGACAGACCACGACCCCGGCGCCAACGATGCCGTCGGCCAATGGACCGCCGCGATGCGGACAGGCGGCATCGAGCGCGTGGATGCGGCCGGCGCGTGTGCGAAAGACGGCGATTTTTCGGCCGCCAATCGAGAAGCATCGTCCCTGCCCGGCCGGAAGGAGTTCCGCCCTGGCAATTGCAACTCGGTTCGCAAGAGCCCGCGCCTCGGCCCGGGACTGCATCGTCGTGTTCAACATCTGCGATTCACTCCGCGTTAATCCGGATTTCGTCGGCGAACTGCGAGGCTTCGATCGGCGACGCGCCCTCCGCCCACGGGTCGCGATATGCGGCCGCCTCCGCCTCGATCTCGAGATCCAGCGTTTGCGCCTGCCCCTCCGCATCGTCCACCAGGATCGCGCGCAGCCGCTCGATCCCGACTCGCTCGACGAACGCGGGCGTCCGCTCCATGTAGCGGGCGTTCATTCTGTAGTACTGGATGAAGCGGCCAATCAGACGGATCGCCTCCTCGGCGGACGCGACCGTGGCGAGCAGGTCAGCGGCGCGCACTCGGGATCCGGCGGCTCCTCCGACGTGGATCTGCCATCCGCCGTCCACCGCGACCGCGCCGATATCCTTGACGGTGGCCTCGGCGCAGTTTCGCGAGCATCCGCTCACCGCGAGCTTCATCTTGTGGGGCGACTCTATTCCCTGGAAGCGCCGTTCGATCGCGACTCCGAGGGCGATGGAATCGCCGACGCCGTAACGGCAGAAATCGGTGCCCACGCAGGTCTTGCAGGTGCGGAACGCCTTTGTGTAGGCGTGCCCGCTCGGCATCCCGAGTTCACGCCATACGGAAGGAAGATCGTGCTTTGCGATGCCGAGGAGGTCGATGCGCTGGCCGCCGGTTATCTTGACCATCCGCGCGCCGTACTTCTCGGCAACCTCCGCTATCCTTCGCAGCTCCGCGGGCGACGTAACGCCGCCGTATATTCTTGGGACGACGGAAAACGTGCCGTCATTCTGGATGTTGGCGTGAATGCGATCGTTGATGAACCGAGCATCGCGCTCATCCTCGTAGTCCCGCCCCCACACCATCCTGAGCAGCGAGGCCAGCGCGGGCTTGACGGCGGGATCGTCGCCGCCGCCCAGAGCGTCCAGCACCGCGCTCACGCTCCTAAGCCCGCGGCGGCGAACCTCGGCAATTAGCTCGGGTTTGCTGAGCGGTATCGATTTGACATAGCGGTCGTCGGTCGATGCCTGATTGCGGCCGAAGATGGCAGCCATCGTCTCGAGCTGCGGACGGCATCCGCCGCATCCCGTTCCGGCACGCGTCTTCGCGCCGAGCTCATCCAGGGAGCATCCGGCGGCAAGCAGCTCGACCAGCCGCGATTTGGAGACCTGATGGCACACGCAGATGTTCGCGTCGGCCGGCATCGCTTCCAGGGCGGTGCGCGGATCCGCCGACGCGGCCCCGAAAAGCAGGTCAGCGTGCCTCTCGGGAAGTGTCGCGCCGCTTTCGAAGGCGGCGATCAAGGCGGAGGCGCAATCCGTCTCGCCAAGCAGGATCGCACCTTCGAGCCTTCCTTCCTTCGCGACAATTTTCTTGTAGACTCCGCGGTCGGGCTCGACGTATCTCGTGATCGTCCTGTTTCCCGGATCGAGTCCGCGACCGTCGCCGATCGATACGAGATCGACGCTCATGACTTTGAGACGAGTGGATATTTTGGATCCAGGGTAGAGGCTGTCGGGATTCACCCCGGTAATTTGATCCGCGAGCACACGCGCCTGTTCGTAGAGAGGCGCGACCAATCCGTAGAGGCGGCCGCGATGCTCCACGCATTCGCCGACCGCATAGATGTCCGGGTCGGAGGTCTTCATGCGATCGTCGCAGACGATTCCGCGCTCGACCCGAAGACCGGCATCGACAGCGAGCCTCACGTTGGGACGAATTCCGCAGCTTACGACGATCATGTCGGTGTCGATCGCGGTTCCGTCCTTGAATTCAAGGCCGATGACGGCGCCGGCTCCGACGACGCGCCTGGAGGCCTTCTCGAACATGAACTTCAGGCCCATCGCCTCCATCCGCCGGGCAAGCATCGCGCCCGACTCCGCGTCGAGCTGCTGCGCCATCGGATACGGCATCACCTCGACGACCGTCACCTCGAGGCCGTGATTGAGAAGACCCCGCGCCGCCTCGAGCCCGAGCAACCCGCCGCCGATCACCACCGCGCGGCGGCATCGGCGCGCGTAGGCTCCGATCAGCCGGCAATCCTCGATGGTTCTGAAGACGAAGACGCCGGGCGTGTTGACGTTCTCGATATCGGGGACCAGGGGCAGACTGCCGGTCGCGATGACGAGTTTGTCGTAGGAATGCTCGCGGCCGTCCGCCAGCATCAGCGTCTTCCGCCCGGGACCGATGCGCTCGACCCGAACGCCGGTGGCGATGCTGATTTTGCGGCCTTCGAACCACTCGTGGGAGTACAGGAAGACTCCCTCGGGGCTCTTGGTGCCCGCGAGCACGTCAGAAAGTAGGATACGGTTGTACACGATGTAGGGTTCGGCACCGAACATCGTGATTTCGAACCTGGACGGCGCGCGCGCGACGATCTCCTCGACCGCGCGTCCTCCCGCCATCCCTCCTCCGACCACCACTAGCCGCTCCCGCATCGCGTTGCGAGTTGGATCTCTCATTAGCGCTCCCTAATCGTCTCCATCGAAACCGCGCCGCAGAGGCGCGGCCAAAAAGCGAGGGCTAAGAGGGCAAGCGCGATGCCAGCGTGGCGGTTGCGGCGGAATTCGGATCGCTTCTTGCGTTTTCGAATCGGTCGACCGGCATGTCGATGGAGGATTCAGGGGGCGATTGCTCGTTTCGCCGTCACTTGCACTGCGGAACACCATCGCCTTGCACGCCAAACAGTCATCAGCGCCGGGCGATGGATCGGATTAGTAACCGCCGATGGAGTTTGATGTTCGAAGTCTGAGGTATTTCAGGGTGGTTGCGGAGACCGGCAGCTTCACCGGCGCCGCGCGCAAGCTGAGGCTGACCCAGTCAGCCGTAAGCCAGCAGATCATCAACCTCGAACGCGAGGTCGGAACACCTCTGCTGGTCCGGTCGAGCAAGTTCGTGAGGCTCACCACCGCGGGCGAAATATTCCTGCAA